>SXGT01826918.1_pt1 | contig 16856 bp, 15 predicted proteins | sample 3176221 | NCBI WGS metagenome assembly SXGT01 (sample SAMN11356862, study PRJNA531348) | freshwater metagenome | isolation source: freshwater sample F1-120 | place: China: Fuxian Lake, Yuxi | collected 2017-12-25 | reverse complement strand
TAGGACGCCGCCCTTTCAAGGCGGTAACGGGGATTCGAACTCCCCTGGGGGCGCCACCAGGTCCTGTGGTGCAGTTTGGAGTGCACGCCGCCCTGTCAAGGCGGAGGCCGCGGGTTCAAATCCCGTCAGGACCGCGTCGGAGGTCGGCTCAGGCCGATCTCCACACGGCCGGGTAGCTCAGTCGGCAGAGCACACGCCTGAAAAGCGTGGGGTCACCGGATCGACGCCGGTCCCGGCCACCATCGCAAGCAGCGATCACCCGTCGCGGTCTTCGGGGCGACGCTTCGGAAGCGACGCTCCAGCAACGACGAACGGCCGGCCTCGTTGGGCCGGCCGTGTCGCGAATCGTCGATGCTCGAGGTCCTCGGCTCGAATTCCTCAGATGGTCTGGTTCTCCTCGACCGACTGGAGGAACTGGCGAATCTCACTCGCTTTGAACCGTCGGTGTCCGCCCAGCGTGCGGATCGCCGAGATCTTGCCCGCTCGCGCCCAGCGCGTGACGGTCTTGGGATTCACCCGGAACATCGCTGCGACCTCGGACGGCGTGAGCAACGCGTCGTCATCGTGTCCCTGCAGCGGGTTGTCGGCTCTTGACATGACGCTCCCTGGTCTTGACCACGCCGACTGCCCCCCGGTTGTCGGCGCTCGTGTTGGTCGTTCCATCCGTGGTGTCCGGCGGGGGCTGGTTCCGTCTCGCGGAGACCGCCGGTTGTCCGTTCGTGCACACCCACGCCCGACGCCGATTGCGCCAGACCTGCGTGCTTCGGCCGAGAATACCCGAACTCGGTCGGTTGCGACGGTAATGCGCGGAACCGGACCAACTGGCCAATGCTCCTTCGACCCGCACACCTAGGCTTCGGCCGATGACGCGCGTGCTGGCGATCGCGAACCAAAAAGGTGGCGTGGCCAAGACCACGACGTCGCACACACTCGCGGTTGCGCTGGCGCGCGCCGGACGTCATGTCCTCCTCGTCGACCTCGACCCGCAAGCGTGTCTCACGTTCTCGGCCGGACTCGACCCGGAGCGCCTCGGACTGTCGGTGCACGACGCGATGCTGGGCCGCAACAAGCTCGACGACATCACCGTCGAGTTGGCGGATCTCGTCCTCGCGCCCGCAACGATCGACCTGGCGTCCACCGAGCAACAACTGCTCGCGCGAACGGGTCGCGACTTCGCGCTTCGTGATGCCCTGCAATCGGGTTCGGTCGCGTTCGACGACGTGATCATCGACTGTGCACCCTCCCTCGGGGTCTTGACCGTCAACGCGCTCACGGCCGCCCACGAGGTCATCGTGCCGCTGCAATGTGAGGCGCTGTCGCATCGGGGCGTCGCCCAACTCCTCGACACGATCGCGCAGGTTCGCCGGTACACGAACCCCCACCTCGTCGTGCGCGGCGTCGTGGCGACGATGTTCGACACTCGAACGAAGCACAGTCGCGAGGTGCTCGACGATGTCCGCACGCGGTTCGGCCTCGAGGTGCTCGATCCGCCGGTGCCCAAGTCCGTGCGGTTCGCCGAAGCACCCTTGCGCGGCATCACGATCTTGGATCACGCGCCCGGCTCACCTGGCGCCCAGGCTTACGAAACGATCGCACGTCGGCTGCTGGAGCAACCGTCCGCGAGCGAGCTCAACGACGGTCGATGACGACTCGCCCGTGCCCGGGTTCGATCGATCCGATCGCCCAGGCATCGTGGCCGAGCCCGTGCAGCCGATCGAGCGATTCGTGCACCGCATGGCGCGGCACGATTGCGACCATCCCGATCCCGAGGTTGAACACATGCTGCATCTCGTCGTCGCGGACGTCGCCCGCGGCCTGGATCACCGAGAAGATGCGCGGCTCGTCCCAGACTCCGCGCGTGATGCGAGCATCGCAGTCGTCGGGCAACACTCGATCGACGTTTCCGGGCAGCCCTCCCCCGGTGATGTGCGCGAACGCGTGAACCGGAACGTGTTCGCGGAGCTCGAGCAATGCGCGTGAATAGATGACCGACGGGACGAGCAACTCTTCGCCGAGTGTGCGCGCCGCGTGCGGCCAGGCCGCTTCGTCGTAGCGCAATCCCGCGCGCTCGACGGCGCGACGCGCGAGCGAGTATCCGTTGCTCCGAAGACCCGGGCTCGCGATCCCGACGATGGTGTCGCCCGCCGACACGTTGGCGGGGAGTACGTCGCTTCGCTCGACGACTCCGACCGCGAACCCGACCATGTCGAACTCGTCGCCCGCCATCAACCCCGGATGCTCGCTCATCTCGCCACCGATCAAGGCGCAACCGGCTCGCCGACAACCATCGGCGACCCCAGCGACGAGTTCTTCCATTCGTTCGGGGACGAGGTGGCCGACGGAGATGTAGTCGAGAAAGACCAGCGGCTCGGCCCCCTGCACCGCAATGTCGTCGGCCGACATCGCCACGAGATCGATGCCGATGGTGTCGTAACGACCGACGATTCGCGCCACTTCCGATTTGGTGCCGACGCCGTCGGTGCTGCTCACGAGCAGCGGTTCGCGATAGCGCTTCCAGTCGATCGCGAACAACCCGCCGAAGCCGCCGAGGTCGCCGCGCACCTCGCCGCGGTAGGTCGACCGAACGTGGGGTTTGATCAGTTCGACTGCTTCGTCGCCGGCTTCGATCGATACGCCCGCCGCGGCGTAGCTCAGGGGTTCGTTCATCGCCCGGTGGGTGCGTCGACCGGGAGGGTTGGCATGGTCGACGACTCTTCGAGCAGCAGCTTGGTATCGGCGAGCGGAACCGGAACCGGGTACTCGCCGGTGAAGCAGGCAGTACAGAAACTGTCGGCTCCGACTTCGGTGCTCGCGACGAGCCGATCGATGTCGAGGTACGCGAGCGAGTCGACGCCGAGGAACTCCTTGATCTCGCCGACGCTCATGTCGGCCGCGAGCAAGTCACTGCGTTCTCCGGTGTCGAGGCCGTAGAAACACGGCCAGCGATAGGGCGGGGAACTGACGCGGAAATGCACTTCGGTCGCGCCGGCCTCACGCAAGACCGCGATCGTCTGGCGGGTCGTGGTACCGCGCACGATGCTGTCGTCGACCACGATCACGCGCTTGCCCTTCAGGTTCGCGGCGATCGGGTTGAGCTTGATGCGCACCGACGATCCCCGCTGGCGCTGATGTGGCTGGATGAACGTCCGTCCGACGTAACGGTTCTTCACGAAGCCGTCGCCGTAGGGTATTCCGCTCGCGCGGGCAAAGCCTTGCGCCGCGGGGACACCCGATTCGGGAACGGGCATCACCATGTCGGCCTCGGCCGGGGCCTGACGGGCCAACTCTTCGCCCATGCGTTGGCGCGCGAGATGCACGCTCCTGCCGTAGAGCTGGGTGTCGGGTCGAGCGATGTACACGAACTCGAACACGCACAGCTTGGGCGTCGGTTCGGCGTAGCGAATCGACCGAACCCCGTTGGCATCGATCGCCACGAGTTCACCGGGATCGATGTCGCGAACGAAGTGCGCTCCCACGATGTCGAGGGCCGCGGTCTCGCTCGCCAATACCCACCCGCTGTCGGCCCGGCCCAGCACGAGCGGTCGAATGCCATGGGGGTCGCGCACACCGAACAGGTGAGCCTCGTCCATCAGCACCAGCGAGAACGCCCCTTTGAGTCGGGGCAGCACTCGCTGGAGCGCGGCTTCGAACTCGCGCCCGTCGCCGCGTTCGACGTTCGGATACTCCTGGGCCAACAACTCGGCGATCAGCGCGCTGTCGCTCGTGGAGTCGAGTGCCGCGGCGCTGTGCTCGAACGTGCCGGGCAGCGTGCCGAGCGAAGCGGAAAGCTCGTGGGTGTTGGTCAGGTTGCCGTTGTGACCGAGCGCGATGCCGGCATCGCCGACACTGCGATACATGGGTTGCGCGTTGCGCCACTGACTCGAGCCCGTTGTGCTGTATCGCACGTGGCCGATCGCGAGATGTCCGTCGAGGGCCGCGAGCTTTCGGTCGTCGAAGACCTGCGCGACCAGGCCCATGTCCTTCATCACGGTGACGGTCGATCCATCGCTGCACGCGATGCCCGCCGACTCCTGACCGCGGTGCTGCAGCGCGTAGAGCCCGAGATAGGTGAGGTGCGCGACCGCCTGCCCGGGGGCGTACACGCCGAAGACGCCACATGCGTCACGAACCTCGGGGAGATCGTCGTGTCCCACGGGAGCAGTATCGCAGACGGCGGTTAGCCTGCCGGGCTCCTGATCCCTGGGTTGCATCGAGAGGTCGAGCAGTGGAACGTGCGGGATGCTGTCTGTGGTTCACCGGTCTGTCCGGGGCCGGCAAGAGCACGATCGCGAACATCGTGGTCGCCGAACTCGAACAGCGCGGCCGCCGCGTCGAGCTCCTCGACGGCGACGAGGTTCGGGAACACCTGAGCAAGGGCCTGACCTTCTCGAAGGAAGACCGCGACATCAACATTCGTCGCATCGGTTGGGTGGCCAAGGTCTTGGCCCGCAACGGTGTCATCGCCGTCACCGCGGCGATCTCGCCGTACCGCGCGCTGCGCGACGAAGTGCGGGCCACGATGGACAACTTCATCGAGATTCATGTCGCGACGCCGTTCGAGGTTTGCGAAGAGCGCGATGTCAAGGGCCTCTACGCGAAGGCGCGGGCCGGCGAGATACCCCACTTCACCGGACTCGACGACCCGTACGAGCCGCCGCTCGACCCCGAACTCCGCATCGAGACGGCCGGCCGAACCCCCGACGAGTCCGCGGCCGAAGTGATCGCGTACCTCGCGTCCGTCGGCCTCGTCTGAGCCGAGGCACCACGGCACCAGGGCGCCACGGCATCACGAAGCCGCGACCGTCGAACGGCGTGAAGCGTCAGCAGAGTCAATGACCGATGAGTTCGCGGATCGCGTCTCGCCAGACGTCGGCCGCGTGCCCCACCTCGACGATCGTTGCGCCGAACTGCAACGCCGCGCCGCCTGCGGTGCCGACCACCGCGGCCGCGACGCCCGCGCTCGCGGCGGCGGTCAGGACGGCATCGACGTCCATCGGGTCGAGTGACACCACGACACGGTTCGTGCTCTCGGAGAACATCTTCTCGGCGGCGGTACACGCGCCGCGCGTCGGGATCGCCGCGAGATCGATCGTCGCGCCGACGCCGCCGACGATCGCCATCTCCGCGATCGCACAGGCAAGACCACCGTCGCTCACGTCGTGCACACCGTGTGGCGTCCCGGATCGGACGAGGTCGATGACCAACTGATGGAGCGTGACTGCCGTTTCGAGGTCGGCGACCGGGGGTCGACCGCCGCGCAGCCCGTGCACGATCGCGGCCCACTCGCCGCCGGCGAGTTCGGCCGCGGTCAGGCCGAGCATCACGATCGCGTCACCGTCGCGAAGCTCTCCGGCCGGCGGACGAGTCGTCAGCGTGTCGATGAGCCCGACGACCCCGACGACGGGCGTGGGGTCGATGTTGGTCCCGTGCGATTCGTTGTAGAAGCTGACGTTGCCGCCGACCACCGGAACGTCGAGCGCACGACAGGCTTCGCTCATGCCGTCGACGACTTCGCTGAACTGCCACATGATCTCGGGATGCTCGGGATTGCCGAAGTTCATGCAGTTGACCAGCGCCTTCGGCACCGCGCCGCTGCAGACCACATTGCGGACGGCCTCGAGCACCACCAGCATTCCCCCGGTCCGCGGATCGAGGGCGCAAAAGCGCGCCTTGCCGTCGGTGCTGATCGCCAGCGCCTTGGTGGTGCCCTTCACTCGCAGCACAGCCGCATCGGCACCAGGACCGGCGACCGTGTTCAAGAAGAGTTGGTGGTCGTACTGACGACTCACCCAGGACTTGTCGGCGATCGTCGGTGTCGCGAGCAGCGCGAGCAATTCCGCGGCGAGGTCGGCGCCGTCGGGAAACTTCGCGTTCAGAACCGCTCGTGGGTCGTCGCCCTGACGGGCCGCAAGATCCGCGGGCGGCGCGAGTGGACGCTCGTACACCGGGCCTTCACCGAGGCTTCCCACCGGCACGTCGGCGACGAGGTCGTCGCCGTCGAACACACGGAACCGACCCGTGTCGGTGACGGTACCGACCACCGACGCCGCGATCTCCCACCGGTTGGCCACCTCGAGGACCGCATCCAGTTGCGCGGGGGCGACGATCGCGAGCATTCGTTCTTGACTCTCGCTCGTCATCACCTCGACCGGATTCATGTTCGGCTCGCGACGGTGGACGGCGTCGACGTCGACGTCCATACCGGCGCCGGCTTTGGCCGCGGTCTCGCTCGCCGCGCACGACAGCCCCGCCGCGCCCAGATCCTGGACTCCGACGACGAGCTTGCGTCGATACAACTCGAGGCAGGCTTCGATGAGCCGCTTCTCCTCGAAGGGGTCGCCGACTTGCACGCTCGGACGCTTCGATTCGGAGCCCGCCTCGAAGCTCGCGCTGGCCAACACGCTCGCGCCGCCGATTCCGTCGCGTCCGGTGCCGCTGCCGAGCAACACCGCGAGATTGCCGGGCTCGCCGGCGATCGCGAGTTGCAATTCGTCGTGGCGCAACAGACCGAGACAGAACACATTGACCAACGGATTGCCGCGATAACAATCGTCGAAGACGACCTCGCCGCCGACAGTCGGCACGCCGACCGAATTGCCGTAACCAGAAATTCCCGCCACGACGCCTTCGAACAAGTAGCGAGTTCGAGCGTCGTCGAGCGACCCGAATCGCAGCGGATCCATCAGGGCGATCGGTCGAGCACCCATGGAGAAGACATCACGGATGATGCCGCCAACTCCCGTGGCAGCACCCTGATACGGCTCGACGGCACTCGGATGATTGTGGCTTTCGATTCGGACTGCGACGGCAAGGCCATCACCGATGTCGATCACGCCGGCACCTTCGCCAGGACCGACCATCACCCAGGGAGCCTCGGTCGGAAAGCGGCGCAGGTGCGGCTTCGAGGACTTGTAGCTGCAGTGTTCGCTCCACATCACCGAGTACATCGCCAGCTCGAGGTGCGTTGGTTCGCGCCCCAACTCGCGGATCACGGCGTCGAACTCGCCGTCGGTCATTCCGAGCTGTCGATGCAACGGCTCCGCCATGGAACCGAGCCTACGCGGCATCATCCCGACCTGCGCAACGGCTCGCCGTCTCGCGAAAATGAATCGCGTTGTGCTACGAATTGCTGTCAATCACCCACCCTCGAAATATCCAAAAGGAGTCCCCATGGCAGCGCGGACGAAGAAGAAGGGCATGACCGACGAGCACAAGGCGGCGCTCGCACTCGGTCGTGAACAGTCCCGAGCGGTGGCGAATTACCTCGATGCGCTCGAGCTCAACAAGCCGAAGCGAGGTCGCAAGCGAACCCTCGACACCGTGAAGCGTCAGCTCGACGAGGCGACCCAAGCACTGAAGTCCGCGAGCGGAATTGCCAAGGTCGAACTCGTCCAACGTCGGCGCGACCTCGAGGTCGAGTTGGCGGCAATGCAAGCGGGCGGTGGACCCGACATCGCGGCCCTCGAACAGGCGTTCGTGAAGCACGCCAAGGGGTACGCGGCACGCAAGGGCATCACCAAGGCGGCCTTCCGCGAGGTCGGGGTTCCCGCCGACGTCCTCCAGCGAGCCGGCGTCGCCTGAACGACGCCACCTGAACTCCTCAGGAGATTGCCACCACCGAGCCGAGCACCGAGCGCAGCATCACGTTGCCGTCGGCGCTACCGAGGATCGCGTCGCTGGCGCGTTCTGGATGCGGCATGAGCCCGACGACGTTGCGCCCGACGTTGCACACACCGGCGATGTCGTCGACCGAGCCGTTCGGATTGTCGACGTAACGAACGACGATCCGCTCCTCGGCGCGAAGCGCCGCGAGTGTGTCGGCGTCGCAGGTGTAGTTACCCTCGAAGTGGTTGATCGGAATGCGCAACACCTGGCCGACCTCGGCTTGGGTCGTCAGCACCGTCGAGGTCGTCTCGACCCGGATCTCGGCCGTCTCGCACAAGAACTTCATCCCGCGGTTCTTCTGCAGCGCGCCCGGGAGCAGGCCCGCCTCGCACAAGATCTGGAACCCATTGCAGATGCCGATCACCGGACCGCCGGCCGCGGCGAACTCGGCCACGGCCTCCATGACGGGCGAGAAGCGAGCAATGGCGCCCGTCCGGAGGTAGTCACCGTGCGCGAATCCGCCCGGCACGATGAGCGCGTCGACTCCTCGGACCGTCGCGTCCGCGTGCCACAGCGATTCGACATCGGCGCCGAGTTGGGCGAAGGCCCACTCGGCGTCGAGTTCGCAGTTGGTACCCGGAAAGCGAACGACGCCGATTCGAGAACTCATGCGCCGGCAAGCTCGCTGACGCGAACCACGTAGTTCTCGATCACCGGGTTGGCGAGAATGCGCTCGCACATCTCGCGGACCTGGGCCTCGGCCTCCGCCGGCGTGTCGGTCTCGACGACGAGCCGAATGGTCTTGGCGATCTTCAGCTCCGAGACGTTCGACCACCCGAGCGCGGGCAACGCCCGCTGAACCGTCGCGCCCGCCGGGTCGGCCACCCCCGGCAAGTGCGTGATTTCGACCACCGCTTCGAAGCTCGCCATCCCCTGATCGTACGCCCCGTTCCCACCCGAACTTGCGCTCGCAACGTGCGGATTTCGTGAGTCGGCAGCGCAACTTCGGTGGAAGGAAGGGACTCAGTACCAATCGGAGAACGACCGGCCGGTGATCATCTCGTAGGCCTCGATGTACTTCGCTCGGGTGTTGGCGATGACGTCGTCGGGCATCGGCGGCGCCGGCGGTTCCTTGTTCCAGCCGGTCATGAGCATGTGATCACGCACGTACTGCTTGTCGAAACTCGGCGGCGCCACGCCGGGTTCCCACGACTCGGCCGGCCAGTACCGCGACGAATCGGGGGTCAACAACTCGTCGATGAGCACGACCTCGTCGCCGATGGTCCCGAACTCGAACTTCGTATCGGCGAGGATCACGCCCCGGCTCTGCGCGTGCAACGTCGCGAACTCGTACAGCGCGAGCGACGCGGCGCGGAGCTGTTCGTAGCGCGAGTCGCCGACCAGCGCGCGGGCCTCCGACTCCGAGAGCGGCACGTCGTGTCCGGCGTCGGCCTTGGTCGACGGCGTGAACATCACCGTGTCGAGCTGCTCAGCCTCGCGAAGTCCCTTCGGCGCCGCGAACCCACCGATGGTCCCCCGTTCTCGGTACTCCGCCCAGGCGCTCCCGTACAGGTAGCCCCGGACGACGCACTCCATTCGAACGGGTTGCGTGACCCGCACGAGCATCGCGCGACCGTCGACTTCGCCGGCGAGTTCAGGCAGATCGGTCGGATCGGCCGAGATCACGTGGTTGCGCATGATCGACGTCGTCTGTTCGAACCACCAGCTCGACAGCGCGGTGAGGACCCGACCCTTGTCGGGGATCAGGTCGGGCAACACGACGTCGAACACCGAGATCCGATCGCTCGCCACCATCAACATCGTTTCGAGGTCGACCTCGTACAGGTCGCGCACCTTGCCCGAGTAGATGTGTTTCAACATCGAATCTCCCCTGGATTCGCTCATCGAATCGGGTCGGCTTCGAGCGCATCGAGCGCAGCGAAGGTCCTGTCGACGTTGACGAGCGACCGTTGCAGGTCGAAGGCGCGGTCGAGTTGCTCGGCCGTGATCCGGTCGGCGATGTCGGGGTCCTTGTCGAGCAGCTCGCGGAACATGGTTCGCGTCTCCCATGCCGCCATCGCGTTGCGCTGCACGATTCGGTACGCCTCGTCGCGGCTCATGCCTCGCTCGACGAGGGCGAGCAGCACCGGCTGTGAGAACACCAGACCGAAACTGGCGTCGAGGTTCTCGCGCATTCGATCGGGATACACCCGCAATCCACTGATCAGTCGGTGCGCCTGGAAGATCATGTAGTGGGCGAGGATCAACGAATCCGGAAGGATGATGCGCTCGACGGAACTGTGGCTGATGTCGCGTTCGTGCCACAACGCAACATCTTCGAAACCGGCCACCAAGTTGCCACGCAGGACGCGTGCCAGCCCACACAGCTGCTCGCTCTTGATCGGATTGCGTTTGTGAGGCATCGCCGAGCTGCCCTTTTGCTTGCCCTCGGCGAAGGGTTCTTCGGCCTCGCGGACCTCGGTACGTTGCAGGTGTCGGATTTCGAGGGCGATCGATTCGATCGTCGCGCCGATCGACGTGCACGTGTAGAGCAGTTGCGCGTGGCGATCGCGGGCCAGCACTTGGGTCGCGGGAACCGGCACGAGACCGAGCCGTTCGCAGACGAAGGCCTCGACTCGCGGGTCGATGTTCGAATAGGTTCCGACCGCCCCGCTGAGCTTGCCGACTGCGATCGCGTCCCGCGCCGCGGCGATGCGGACCCGGTCGCGTCGAACCTGCAGCGCCCAAAGTGCGAGCTTGGTACCGAAGGTCGTCGGTTCGGCATGAATGCCGTGGGTTCGACCCACCATCGGGGTGGCACGGAACTCCCGGGCCCGGCCGACGAGCGCCGATTCGAGGTCGCGGGCCGCGTCCGCCAGGATGTCGAGCGCACGGACCAGCGTCGACGCGAGTGCCGTGTCGACCACGTCGGTGGAGGTCAGGCCGTAGTGGACCCAGGCTCCCGCGGGTTGTCCGACCCGTTCTTGCACGACGTCGACGAACGCGGCGACGTCGTGGTCGGTGAGGCGTTCGCGTTCGAGAATCTCGGCGACGTCGAACCCGGCGCGCGCTCGAATCGTCGCGGCATCGCGTTCGGGGATCACACCGAGCGCCGACCAGCCCTCGCACGCCAGGATCTCGACCTCGAGCCAGGCACCGAACTTCGCCTCGTCGCTGAACAACGCCGTCATCTCGGGTCGCGAGTAACGGGGAATCATGAACTCTCCAAACCAGAAGCTCCGATGTCGCGACGGTACTGCAGACCCTGCCACGAGACTTCGGCCGCGGCGTCGTAGGCCCGGGCGCGGGCCAAGGCGAGATCCGCACCGGTCGCGGTGACACACACCACGCGTCCGCCGTTCGTGACGAGGCCGCTCCCCTCTCGGCGGGTGCCCGCATGGAACACGACGACGTCGTCGAACGCCTCGGCCTTGTCGAGTCCGTGGATCTCGTCGCCGGTCCGTGGCGCGGTCGGATACCCGTCAGTCGTCAACCACACGGCGACCGCGCTCTGCGGCGCGGCGACGACGGGAGTCTCGATGGTGCCGGCCGCGGTTTCGCACAGGTGGGCGAACACGTCGCTTTCGAGGCGTCGCATCAGCTCCTGACACTCCGGGTCGCCGAAGCGGACGTTGTACTCGATCACGCGCGGCCCGGTTTCGGTGATCATCAAACCGCAGAACAACACCCCGCGGTACGGCGCAGCGCGACGTCGCATCTCGACGAGCGTCGGGTGGATGATTCGATCCAGGACCTCCGCGACGAGCGACTCGGTGGCGATCGGGACCGGCGAGTAGGCGCCCATGCCTCCAGTGTTCGGACCTTCGTCGTTGTCGAACACTCGCTTGTGGTCCTGGGCGACCATCATCGGGACCGCGGTGTCGCCGTCGCAGAGCGCGAACAACGACAGCTCCGGGCCGACCATGCCTTCTTCGATGACGCACGTCGTTCCGGCCGCGCCGAACGCCGCGCCCGACAGGTAGTCGCGCACCGCCGCGCGCGCATCGGGCAACGAGTCGGTGACGATCACGCCTTTGCCCGCGGCCAGCCCGTCGGTCTTCACGACGTAGCGGCCCGGAAGCGTTTCGAGGAACGACAGCGCCGCGTCTTCCTGCCCGACACTGAACGCCCCGTGGCGGGCCGTCGGCACCTCGGCGGCGAGCAGCACGTCCTTCATCCACGCCTTCGAGCCCTCGAGTCGAGCCGCAGCTGCGTTCGGACCGAACGCCAGGCGACCGCGTTCCGACACCGCGTCGACGACTCCCGCGACGAGCGGTTCTTCGGCGCCGACGATGACGAGTGCGGCGTCGAGATCGTCGGCCAGATCGGCGACCGCGCCGGGCTCGGCGGCGCCGACCGCTCGGCACTCGGCCACCGGTGCGATCCCCGGATTGCCGGGCGCGACCACCACTTCGGTCACCATCGTCGACTGCGCGAGCTTCCACGCGAGGGCATGTTCACGGCCGCCGCTGCCGACGACGAGAACCCGACTCACGGCTTCGACTCTTCGTTCATGCGGCGCGCGGCAGTACGACGGTCTGCTCGCGACCAGGGCCGACCGAGACGAACGACACTCGGACTCCCGTGAACTCTTCGATGAACTTCACGTAGTCGCGCGCCTGCGGCGGAAGGTCGTCGATGCGCTCGGCCCGTTCGATCTCGACGTTCCAGCCGGGGAATGTCTCGTAGATCGGCGTGACGTGATGCAACACCGACTGGTGGTAGGGCACGTGGTCGTAGCGCGTGCCGTCGCTGTCTTCGTATCCGACGCACACCTTCAGCTCATCGAACTCCGACAACACATCGAGCTTCGTGATCGCGAGTTCGGTGCAGGTGTTGATACGGGCCGCGTGCTTGACCATGACGAGGTCGAGCCAACCCGGGCGACGGCGACGGCCGGTGTTCGTGCCGTACTCGCGACCACGATCGACGAGCGTGTCGGCGACCGGGTCGCCGAAGAACAGCTCGGCCGGAAATGGCCCGGCTCCGACGCGCGTCGTATACGCCTTCACCACGCCGACGATCCGTTCGATGTCGCGCGGCCCGACTCCCGCGCCGGCGCACACCCCGCCGGCGATGGGGTTGCTCGACGTGACGTAGGGATACGTGCCGTGGTCGAGGTCGAGGTACGTCGCCTGCGCCCCCTCGAACAAGACCCAGTGACCCGCGTCGAGCGCCTCGTGCACGATGTGCACGGTGTCGTCGATGTGCGGAGCGAGTCGTGGAACGAGCGAGAGGTACTGATCGGCGATGGTCTTGGCATCCATCGGAAGACGGTTGTACACGCGGCTGAGCAACGGGTTCTTCTCGCCGAGCGCCAGGTCGAGCTTGGCCCGAAAGATCTTCTCGTCGAACAAGTCCTGGACTCGCAGTCCCACTCGGAGGGACTTGTCGGCGTAGGTCGGCCCGATACCGCGCTTGGTCGTCCCGAGCTTGTTCTTGCCCAACTTGCGCTCGTAGGCCCGATCGAGTTCTTGGTGATAGGGCATGATGAGGTGCGCATTGCCCGACAGGCGCAACGGGCGAGTGTCGACCCCCTTGGCCTCGAGCATGTCGAGTTCCGCGATGAGCACTTGTGGATCGACGACCACGCCGTTGCCGATCACCGGCGTGACCCACGGGTACAGGACGCCGCTCGGCACGAGCTGGAGTTTGAACACTTCGCCGTCGACGACAATGGTGTGCCCCGCGTTGTGACCGCCCTGGTAGCGGACACACAGCGTGGCCTCCTTGGCCAAGTAGTCGGTGAAACGACCTTTGCCTTCGTCGCCCCATTGGGTCCCGACGATCACGGAGCCGGGCATCAGGAACTCGCTCGGGACAACGCGATGAGAACGTGCTGGTTGGCAGTCACGTTGGGGGAACCCTAGCCGATCGCATCGAACACAGTCGACGCGATTCCCGACGCCATTGCGTTGGCGGAACGATGGATTCGTCGGGTAGAACCGTCGTATGGCCCGACCGCCGCTACCACCCGAGACCGTCGACCGAGTTCGCCGGGAGATGGCCGACATCGGTCGCCGGATCGTCGCAACCGATGGGGCGCACGGCCTCACGATGCGCCGCGTCGCCAACGAGGCAGGCTGTGGACTCGGCCGCATTTATCGCATGTATGCGGACCGGACGGAGTTGGTCCTCGAGATCGCTCGCCTCGACCTCCCGCTCGCCGCCGAACTCACCGCCTCGCTGCACGCGAGCGTCGGACTGCGCGACATCGCGACCAACGTCACTGCGTACTTCGACGCGACTGTCTCGCTCCCGATGCACGTCTTCGCACGGGAGGCCAGCGAAGACCCCGTGCTCGCCAACTTCGTGCGCACTGAGATCACCGAAGTCGGGTTGAGTCCGTCAACCGCGCTCGCGACCTACCTCGCAGCCGAACAAGCGGCGGGCAGAGTTCGGCCCGAGGTCGACCCGATCGGAATCGCGGCGATTCTCGCGGCGGCACTGCGCGACCATGTGCTCACGCAGGCCCTGGTCGTCGACCCGACTGCTCGATTGACCCGAATGGTCGGAGCCGTCTGCGTCGCGATCGCGACCTGAGATCAATCTGCGTCGTCTCGCGCTCGCAGGTAGATCGCACGAACTGCGAAGGCCTGGCGAATTTCGCTGACCACCTCGGATCGGAACTCGGCACGGTATGTCGCGTCGGTGAGCAGGTTCATCGTGAACTGCAACCCGGCGAACGCGGTCACGAATCCCGCGACCCGCAACGTCGGTTCGGTGAGGACGAGCTCGCGGTCGCCGAGGTGCATCGTGAGCAATACATGGAGATCCTCGGGAGCGAGTCCCGTCCAGGCCGCGATCGTCGACCGCGACACGAGCAACAGTCCGAGCGCGCTGAAGAAGATCCCGATCGCGAGACTCACGAGCACGATCTGCACGCCTTGGCTGAACAGCGTCACGAGCACGACGTTGATTCGCTGTCGGTTCGAGAGCGACTGGACCACGTCGGTGTCGCCTTCTCGCGTGTCCACACCTTCGGCCGGTGTTCCGGCGACCAACCCCCGAACCTCGGCCCACGAACCGAACGTTCCCAACTCGCGCAGCTCCGAAGGCATGCGAGTGAGCACGAAGAACACACCGACCAGCACGAACATCGCGATGACGATCCAGTAGGCCGGGCCGGTGGTGATGCCCGCGCTCTGCCAGACCTCAGCGGTCAAGAAGAAGAAGGTGACGAACAACGCGAGCAACGGCAGCGCCTTGACCAGCAGCGCGGTGATCGCCTCGAGCTGCACACCGAGCTTCGCGAACCCCCACCGAACGGTCGGCACGATGCCATAGCTGGTGGTCGCGTACACCACGGCGAGCGCAACCGCGTTCACGGCCGCAGTGACGAGCGCCGAGAGATATTGCTGACCGAACACGATGGGGATCAACGTCGGCAACAAAACGAACAGCGCGACCTCGGGTGGACCGATGTCGTCGGGTCGTTGCAGTGCGGCGCGACCGCGCAGATGGTTCGACGCGGCCCACCCGCCGACCAGGATGGCGAATCCGCCCACGACTGCGAGCGCGTCGAGCCAGAGCGGGAAGCTTCGTTTCGGTGCGTTCACGACTTCGACCAGGAACAGCAGCGTGAGCGCGGGCAGCGTCCGCGTCCAGACGTCGCGTGACGCGCTGTAGTTCTCGATGAAGTGCGGGAGCCCCCGGCGCACGAACCACCGTTCGATCGCTCGCAGGTCCGCGTCGGTTCGAGACATCGGGGCAGTTTCGCGGCCCCGCCCCGACGATCGTCGGATATCGCCTCGGGTGGGCGTTCCGCTAGGCCCGAGCGAATGCCGCGCTGGTGAGTTCGACGCGATTGCGAACGCCGACCTTGCGAAAGATGTTCTTCAAGTGGGTCTCGACCGTGCGGTGTGAAATGAAGAGTTCGTCGCCGATGGCTCGATTCGTATTGCCGGCCGTCACGAGGTCGACCACCTTGGCTTCGACGGGCGACAGGCGACTCCACGGATCGTCGTGAACCATGCTCGGAGGATCGAGACCAACGGACCGGGCACGGTGGTCCGCGTGGAGCACAACCATGCGGGCGTCGGCCGCGTCGAGGATCCGGTACGCCTCGGACATCAACGCCGAGGCCTGCGCGCGGTTCGTCCCCGCGATCAGCACGGCATGGTCGATGAGGGCGCTGGCCAGGTCGATCAGACGTGGCGAGGTACGGAGCTGGTCGACGGCTCGCGCCATGGAATCGGCGTCGGCGTCGCGCATCGCCGTGCACCATCGAAGGCACGGTTCCAGTTGCCGGAGTCCCTCGTCGCGAACGAGTCGTTCGAGATCGTCGATCACGCGCTCGACGATCTCGTGCGCGTCGGCGCGCTGGGCGGTCGCGACCAGGCGGGGGGCGATGGTCGCCAGATCATTGTGAATGCCGAGCGCGAGATCCAGAGTCCACGCGTCGAAAATCACGATCGACCCCGATCGTGGATCGCCGCGACCCTCGAGGGCAAGCCCGCGCGCGAGCTGGAGCCAGTTGAGTCCGATCGGCGGAGCGCCCTCGAGCAACAGCGCTTCCCCGGCCTCGAGGTGGGCCTCGGCCGCGTCGAGATCACCACGGCCGAGTTCGAGGAGCGACAGCGTCGCGTGCGCGTACAGATCGGCGTGCACCGCGTCGATGTCGCGCGAGATACCGAGGCCCGTCTCGAGCTCTGCCGCCGCTTCGGACCATCTGCCCCGCATGAACAACGCGGCACCAAGGCCCTGGTGATACAGCGGCAGCGCCCAGATCGCTCCCGATGCGGTGACTTTCGCTCGCCCCTCGTGGAACGTCCGCACCGCGTCGTCGAGACGGTTCGCGTCGATGTAGGTCATGGCGGCGAAGAAGTCCGCAACCGTGTGGATCAGATCACCGGGCGCCGCTCGGTTCGCAAGCCGCAACAAGTGTTCGACGTGGAGCAACGAACCCTCCACGTCGCCGGCGAACGACGCGACCCAGGCGAGCACGCCGTGGTCCATCGCCGCGCCGATGCCGTCGCCGAATCGGTCGATCGCCTGCTCGGCAAGCGTCTTGGCCTCGCCGAACGACGCACTCATCAGTCGAGCCAACGCCGCGTCGGTGAGCAGGTACGCGACCTCCTGCGAGTCGAGACCGTCGACCGCGCCGATTCGTTCGAACGCGTCGGCCGCCAACGACGCCGGCGCGCCGGCGATCAAACGCGCCATGGCCCCGACCGCCTCGAGACGCGCATCCACCACCGGATCGGTCACGCTCTGATCGCGAATTCGATCCACCAGTTCGACGCACTCCC
>SXGT01105388.1_pt1 | contig 16856 bp, 10 predicted proteins | sample 3176221 | NCBI WGS metagenome assembly SXGT01 (sample SAMN11356862, study PRJNA531348) | freshwater metagenome | isolation source: freshwater sample F1-120 | place: China: Fuxian Lake, Yuxi | collected 2017-12-25 | reverse complement strand
TTCGAAGCCGCGTGCCGCGGCAAGGCGCTGGGGGCGCCCGAACGGGGCCAGCCCGTGCCCAATCCGGTGCCGGCGTCAGTCGAGTTCGCGCGCCAGTTCGGGGCGGACCTCGATGCGCTCGATGCGGCGTTTCGCGCGTGGCTCAAGACGCTTTGATCCGGGCCAGTTCGCACAAAGGCGAATCTCCTGCCAAGGAAAACGCAGCGGTGGCATTGAGTCCCCTGCGATGACTTCCGTTCCGGCCACTGACCTGCATGCGCTGCTCGCCGACGCGCGATGGGTGCGGGCGTTGGCCCGTTCGCTCGCGCGCGACACCCATGACGCCGACGACCTGGCGCAGGACGCGTGCCTCGCCGCGCTGCAATCGCCGCCGGCGGATGGCTCCAACGTGCGCGGCTGGTTCCGGCGCGTGCTCGACAACCTCGTGCTGCAGCGGGCGCGTTCGCAGACCCGCCGCCAGCGGCGCGAGGAAGCGATTGCCGACGACAGCGAACGCGCCGCGGCCCCAGCCGACGACCTGGTCGAACGCGCGCAGATCCACCGCGCCGTCGTCGATGCGGTGCTCGCCCTCGAATCGCCGTACCGCGAGACGATGCTGCTGCGTTGGTTCGAGGAGCAGCCGCCGCGCGCGATCGCGGTGCGCACGGGCGTGCCGGTGGCGACGGTGAACTCGCGCCTGCAGCGCGGAGCGGCGTTGCTGCGCACGCGGCTCGATCGCCGCTACGGCGGGCGGCAGGCCTGGGCCATCGTGGTCGTCGCCCTGCCGATGTCGGTTTCCCTTCCCCTGGTCGGAGTATCCCTGATGAACGCGTTCGCAATTGCCGCCGGTGCGGTGCTCGTGGTTTCTGCCGCAGTCTGGCTGGCGTCCGGATCGGCGGCAGATCCTGGTCCGGTGGTGAAGGTCGCCACGGGCGAAGGCACGCCGACGACGCCCGCGTTGGCGACGGATGCGGCGAGCCCGCGCGTGGCGGCGACGCCGGGTCCGGCCGCAGCGACCAGCGTGGCCGAGGCCGCGCCGCGGCGACGCCTGAGCGGACGTCTGCTCGACGTGGAGGGACGTCCCGTGCATGAGGCGGTGGTGGGGTTTGGCGATGCGCGCGCGACCAGTGGCATCGACGGCACGTTCGCCATCGAGTGTGCACGCGACCAGGCGGGAGTCGTGCGCAGCGAAGATCCACGCTGGCGGACGGTGATGCATGGCGTAGTCGGCGCCGACGATGCGGTGCCGGGCCTGGTCGTGGTCGGCGCTGCGCTCGATCTCGCCGGCACCGTGCGCAGCGGCGAAGGCTCGGCGATCGAGGGCGCGGCCCTGCGCGTGCTGTGGCCGGTCGATCTGCGCGCACGCCTCTCGACGATCGCCGATCGCAGTGCCGAAGACTCGCAAGGTTGCCGCAGTGATGCGGCATCGAAGTTCCAGCTGTCGACGGCGGCGGTGCGCGGCGCGGAACTGCTGGTGACCGCGGACGGGTTCCTGCCGCTGCGACGGCCGTTGCCCGAACGCAGCATCGCGGACCTGCAGCTGGTGCTTGAGCGTCCCGTGGCGAAGGAGGGGTCGATCCAGGGTCTGGTCGTCGATGCGCGCGGAGTGCCGGTGGGTGGCGCTCGCGTCGGGCTCGGGGGCACCGTGCAACGGACTGACGAACGCGGCGCCTTCCTGCTGGTCGATGATGGCAGGGGAGCAACCCTGGCCGCCGTCGCGACGGGCCATCGCCGCGGCGTCCTGGCGCGCACCAACGGCGGCTTCCCGCCCTTCGTGACGCTGACGCTCGGTGGCGTGCCGATGACGATCCGCGGCCGCGTCGTCGATGCCGCAGGCAAGGGCGTCGTCGGAGCCAAAGTCTGGTGCGTCGATCCGACACTGTTGTGCGAATCGCGCGAGCCACTCGTCACCGAAGGACTCTCCGCGGGCATGACGACACTGTCGGACCTGCGCGACCGCTTCGAACGCGGCGAGCTCAAGGACCCGCAGGCGGTGTTTCGTTCGACGGCGACCGCCGGCTGGCCCTGGGTGGCGACGGACGGCGACGGCGCGTTCGTGCTCGCGGGCCTCGACGATCGCGCCTACACGCTGCGGGCGATGGATGACGAGACGCTGCTGTCGGTCGATGGCGTCACCGCTCCCGCCGGCAGCGACGGCGTGCGCCTCGTGTTGCCGACCGCGGCGTGCTTCGAACGGTTGGCCGGCAAGGTCGTCACGCGCAGTGGGCAACCGGTGGCCGGCGTTCGCCTCGCCGTGCAGTGCGACACGCAGAGCCTGCGCGGCAACACGATGCATGCGCAAGCCGTGGCGCGCACCACGAGCGACGCCGAGGGGCGCTTCGTGTTGCCGAAGGTGCCGCATCGGGCGACCTACTTGCGGCTCGACGGCGATGGCATCCTGCCGCTGGAGTTCGGGCGCGGCGAGGCTGGCGGTTTGTTCGAGGTGCTGGGCGGTCGCGGTGACGACGTCCGGCTCACGGTCGCGGTGCGCCTGCACGTGCAGGTCGAATTGCTCGATGCGGCGTCGGCGGATGCGATCCGGGCCCTCGATGACGCTGGCAAGCCCGTTTCGCTGACGGTGTTCCAGGGGCGCGGCCGCAATGACACCGAACGACTGGATCTCGTCGAGGGTCGCTCCGCGGTGTTCGTCGTGCCGGAGGGAACGGCGACGCTCGTGCTCGAGAAGGCCGGCAAGGCCGTCCGGCGCGAAGTGCTGTCGCTACTCCCCGGATCGCTGAACACGCTGCGGCTGTAGTGCGGAGTGGTTGGGACTTCGTCGGTGGTGCGTGCGCATCGCAGCGGCCATGATGGTGGGATGCGCCAAGCGCTCCTCGTCCTGTTGTTCGCTGCGTGTGCCGGAGCTCCGGTGCAAACCCAGCCGGTCGATCCCGCGCCCGCGCCTGCGCCGGCGGCCGTGAACTACCGTGTCGTCGATGGCGGCGTCGAGTTGCCGGACGTGGTGACGTTCGCGACGGGCGCTGCTGCGGTCACGGCGTCGAGCGACGCGGCGCTGCGGCACGTGGTCGGCTTCCTCGCCGACAAGGCGGCGATCACCACGTTGCGCATCGAAGTGCACGGCGACGGTGAGGGCGACCGCGCCGAGGAACAGGTTCTGTGCGAAGCGCGCGCCGCGGCAGTGTTTTCGCGACTGGTCGAACTCGGCGCCGATCCGCAGCGGTTGCTGGCGGTGGCGTTCGGCGACGAGAAGCCGGTGGCGGCGGCGGACACGCCGGCCGGCCGCGCGCAGAATCGGCGCGTCGAGTTCCGGCCAGCGGCGATGCGCGGGCGCGCGATCGGCGGGATGCCCGTCGACGGTGGCGGGCGCGTGGTTCTGCCGAAGTGACTGCGGCGGTGCAGCAGTTCAGTTGCCGACCGTGAAGCGGGTCGCGTTGCTCGGCACGAGGCCTATCGGGCCAACCGGATCGAGCACGAGTGCGTGCACGAACACTTCGTAGCCGGCGACGCCGGGCGGAATCGGCATCGGCATGTCGAGGCCGCCAGCGCCCGGTTGCCCCGGCGCGCCGTTCATGGTGAACAGCAGCAGCGAGAACAGGTTGTCGACGTAGCCGGTGACGCCTGGCAGCAGGTTCGGGATGTAGGTCTGGGTGGCACCGAACACGAGCGCGACGGGAGCGCCGCCGTGGCCGCGCCGCACCCGCACGCTCGGCACGAGGCCGGTGCGGATCTGGCCTGCCATCGACAACAGCGGCACCCGGCCCCCGGTGCCGGGGCTGCCGGTGCCGTACTGCAGCCGGCTGCCGGCCGCGGCGCCGCTGTGGCGCAGGTTGGCGTACGACCGGTGCCCGACCAGGTCGAGGTCGCCGTCCTGATCGAGATCGCCGAGGGTCGAGCCGGCGAAATGGGCGAAGCGGATGCCCGGCGCGAAGTTCAATCCGGAACTCCCCTGGCGAAGCAGCACGAAGGCCGTGTTGGGCGCCAACACGACGAGGTCGGTCCTGCCGTTGCCGTCGACGTCGCCGACGAGCGGCAAGCCGGTCTCGGCAATCGTCAGCGCCAACGTGAACACACCGTTGTGGTTGGTGTAGATCTGGACGTTCGTGCTGCCGCTGCCCGAGGGTGTGGCCTGACGTGCGGCGACGATGTCGAGGTCGCCGTCGTTGTCGGCATCGGCGAGCAACGCCATGGCCGGCACGATGTAGATGCTGGGCGAGGGTGCCACGATCTGCAGCGTGAAGGTCGCTGGCGAGGTCCGCACCAGCACGGCGAGGCCCATGGTGGGGCTGGCGGCGAGCACATCGAGGTCGCTGTCGCCGTCGACATCGCCGGTGGCGATCGGCGTGTGGCCGCCGAACGCCTGCGGCAGCAACGTGAACTGGCCAGCGGGGCCCTGCACCGCCACGCCCTGGGGCGTGACGACATCGAGATCGCCGTCGCCGTCGGCATCGAGCGCCACCCCGCCGGTCAACTCCGAGCTGCACGCGAACCCGACGTCGACCAGCTGGTCCTGCGCATTCGCCTCCAGCCGATACATGCCGACGAACGTCGACGCGCTCGGAAACAGCGAGTAGATGCGCGCCACCAGCGCTTCCTGCAGCCCGTCGCCATCGAAATCGGCGACCACGATCGGCGAGCGATAGAACGTGTTCGGCGCCGGGTTCGGCGGCCAGAAGCCGGGCTGCAACGTGAATGCGCCGCTGCCGTCGTTGCGACGCAGCGTCAGCGTACTCTCGATGCGGCCGTCGAGGTCGCCGTCGTCGTCCCAGTCGCGCAGGCCGCCGCCGAGATTGCTGGCCAACGAGTCGCTGAGTACCAGGGGGTGCGTGAAGCGCAGGCCTTCGGCATTGACCAGGTCGCGGTCGCCGTCGCCGTCGATGTCGGTGAGGCCGGCGCCGACGCCCACGCCGGTCCCCGGGACGCTCTCGTACCGCGTCGCGGTGAAGGTGCCGTTGTGGTTCGTGAACCAGACCAAAGTGTGCGAGAAGGTGAAGCCGCCGCCCTGCATCGTGTAGGTGCGCAGCACGAGGTCGAGATCGCCGTCGCCGTCGAAGTCCGAGCCATCGAGGCGACCTGGGTAGTAGTTGCCCATGGGCTGCGCCGGCGCCGCGGCCCAGGTGCCGCCGCCGAGGTTGGTGAACGGCACGAAGCTGAGGGTTCCGGTGCCCACATGGGCGCAGAGATCGAGGTCGCCATCGCTGTCGAGATCCAGCGCGGCGAGGTCGAAGGATGCGTCCACTGTCGTCGGCAACGATGGGCCCGTCGTCAGCGAGAAGCCCGACGAGAAGTAGAGGTCCAGGCTCCCGGTGGCGCCGTAGCGCAGCGTGGCGAGGTCGCTGTCGCCGTCGCCATCGGCGTCGAGGGCAACCAGTACCGGGCGGTAGTCGAACGACAGCGCGACCAGCGGGCCCGGTGGGAACACGCGGGCCGGGTCACCGGCCAGCCAGCCGAGTTCCATCGCGAACCCGTTGAAGTTGAGGAGGCCGATGTCCTGGATGCCGTCGTTGTTGGCGTCGCCGGTGGTGAGGGAGGAGACGTTGCCCAGCAGCGGCCGAACGATCGGCGCGGCGAACTGGCCACCAGGCAGTCCCGGATAGATGCGCAGGGCCGGCGCGCCCATGTTGTTGTTGGTGGTCACCAACAGATCGCCCCAGGTGTCGCCGTCGACGTCGGCGTAGCGCACGTGCGTGCCGGAATCGGCCGGCAGCGCCAGCACCGGGCCCGGCGTGAAGTTGGCGAGGCCGTCGTTCCAGTAGACGCGGCACTGCGTCTTCAGCGACGTGTTGCCGAACGGTTGGAACGCGAGGATGTCGACGTCGCCGTCGTGGTCGACGTCGGCGACCAGCTCGAACTCGTCGGGCAGGTCGAACATCACCGGGGCGTCGAACAGCGTCTGGGCCTGGGCCGCGGCGGTCGCGGCGCACGTGGTCATGGCGACCAGACAAGGAAGCAACCGGGGGGCGAGTCGTTGCATTGGGGCTCCGGCGTCGGCGGGGGTGTCGACCGTGAAGGTCGCCGCCGAGCAACAACGGTACCGCCAATACGCCCCAGCGCCCATGGGCGTCACTGCGGGCTGCGGTCGTCGAGGCGCCGACAACGCGCCGGCCCGCCGTCGCCGGCTACGGGCCGAGGCCGCCCGGCAGGTCCGGCTCGTCGTTCGACGAGAACAGCACCTTCTTGAAACACCAGATCGTGAGCCAGGTCACGCTGCCGATCGACAGCAGCATGAACGTCCAGCCGAGGCCATTGAGGGTTGCGAGCATGGGTTTCTCCGTTCAGTCCTTGGCGGGGTGTTGGCCGTCGAGATCGAGACCTTGGGCGCGCCAGCGTTTGGCGCCGATCGCGGTGATCGCGACGAGACCAGCGATCGTCACCAGCAGGAACAGCCAGGTGCGTTGCGTGTCGCCGTCACTCATCACCTTGCTCCAGTAGCCGGCCTCCACGGCGCCATCGTCTTTCACCTTGTCGGGCAGGTAGGTGAGGAAGAAGCCGACCATGATCACCAAGAGGTAGACCGGTGCGACGTACTTGATCACGAACTGGAAGATCTTCGGGATGTGCAGCTGGGCTCCTTCGTGCGCCTCGGCGATGCCGCGCTTGAGGCCGAAGATCCATCCGAACGCGACGATCTGCACCGCCGCGACCATCATGATGAACACCGAGCCGACCCAGAAGTCGATCGTGTCGAGAGCGGTGAGGCCCTTGCTGTACCACAGCACGAAGAAGTTGCCGGCGAGGCCCCAGACGGTGACCAGCGTCGTCGACTTCACCTTGTCGATGCCGAGGGCTTCCTCGAAGAACGCCTTGCTTGGCTGCAGCATCGACAGCGAGCTGGTGATCGCTGCGAGGAACAGGATCAGGAAGAACGCGGCGCCGAAGAAGTTGCCGCCTGGCATCTGCGCAAACACCATCGGCAGCGTCTTGAAGCCGAGGCTCATCGAGCCACCGGTTGCTTGCGACGTCAGCAGCACACCGACGAACACCACCGATGCGGTCACCGTGATCAAGCCGCCGAGCACGACTTCGAAGAACTCGTTCGTCGCCGACGCGGTGAGCCCGCTCAGCACGACGTCGTCCTTCTTCTTCATGTAGCTCGCGTAATTGATGATCACGCCGAAGCCGACCGACAGGCTGAAGAAGATCTGGCCGGTCGCCGCGACCCAGGTCTTGAAGTTGCCGAGCTTCTCGAAGTCCGGATTCCACAGGAAGCCGAGGCCGTCATTGACCGATTGCCCGTTGGTGCCGGCCGGCGCGTCGAGCGTGAGCACGCGCACCAGGATCACGATGCCGAGCACCGCCATCACCGGCATTGCGTACTTGCACACCGTCTCGATGCCCTTCGACAGGCCGCGGTAGACGAACAAGACGTTGAGCACCACGGTGATCGCGAACGCGACCAGGACCGGGTGGAAACCGTTCGAGAACAAGGCGCCGTGCTCGGCCGAGCCAACCACGTCGTTGAAGAACGCGTGGGTCTTGGGCACCTGCACGTCGGCGACGCTGGTGCTCGCATCGAGGCCGATGCCGCCGGTGCAGTACTTCCAGAAGTAGTAGAGGCACCAGCTCTCGATGAGCACGTAGTAGAAGTAGACGCCGAGCGGAATCAGCACGCCGAGCACGCCCGCGTACCGGCCCCAGGCGCCCTGGCACCACACGCCGAGGATGCCGGGTGCCGAGTGGAATCCCTTCCTGCCGCCGTAGCGACCCATCGCCCACTCCGCCCAGCCGATCGGAATGCCGACCAGCACCAGCGCCAGGAAGTAGGGGATCATGAAGGCGCCGCCGCCGTTCTCGGCCGCGTTGCCCGGGAAGCGCAGGAAATTGCCGAGGCCGACGGCAGAGCCGGCGACCGCGAGGATGACTCCGAGGCGCGAGCCCCACTGCTGTTGGGTTGGTTGGTTCGTCATGCTGTGCGAACGAATCGAGAGAGCGTGGCGGCGGGACTGTCGCGCGCTGCGTGCGGGGATGCAATCGGCGGTTGCGAGAAAGCCATGTCGCGCGATGGTGACATGCGCCTTCGGCGCGTTGCGACAATGCGCTCTTGCAGTCGCGAGCTGTCCCGTTCCAATGCGTCCGCATCGCCATGGCCAAGTCGAAGCCGAAGCAACATCCCAACGCCCTGCACCTGACCGTCGCCAGCGTTCCGCGTGCGGTCCGCTTCTACGAGGAGAAGCTCGGCTTCAAGATGACGGAAGCGTTCCCGCCCGAGAAACCGGTGTGGGCGAACGTCGTGCTCGACGGCCAGGCGATCATGCTGGGCGAACTGCCGTCGCTGGCTGAGGCCAAGCAATTTGGCATGGACCAGATCGAGATCGAGCTGGTCAAGCAGGACGCACGCGCCATGGTGCGCGGCTCGCCTGGCGTTGGCGTCAGCTACTACGTGCAAGTGAAGGACGTCGACGCGTTCGCGCGCAAGCTGAAGAAGCGACGTCTGAAGCCGCTGCTGCCGCCGAAGACCCAGTTCTACGGCATCCGCGATCTGCACGTGACGGACCTCGATGGCTACCGGCTCGTGTTCGTCTCGCCGGCCGCCCCGCAGGCGGACGCGGCGGCGCCGCCAACCGGCGCATGAGGGATACTGCCCGCGTGCGCCCCTTGGCACTGCCGCGTCGTTGCGCGTAACGTGTCGCCATCGCGCGGCTCGCCCCCTCGATCGCGCGCGATCCACGATTGCCACGGAGGCTGCCTTGAGAATCGCCGTCGGTTGCGTTTCGTTCGTCGTCGCGCTCACCCTGTCATCGCCGTCGCTGCGCGCGCAATGGGTGACGTTCCAGGACCAGACGTCAACCCGCCTCGTCGCCACGGCGGGGCTGGGCGTCAGCGACCCGCAGGAGAAGGACTATGCGTTCGCCGACTTCGACCAGGACGGCGACATCGACCTGGTCTGCGTGCGCAAGGAGCCGGCGACGTCGTCGGGGCACTTCCCCAACGTGCTGTTCATGAACGAAGCCGGCGTGCTGACTGACCGCACGCAGCTCTACGCCAGCGCGTCGTTGGTCGCCGCGAGCCAAGGCATGCTCGATGCCACCAATGACCGCGACGTGGTGGCGGTCGATGTCACCGGTGACGGTTGGGTCGATCTCGTCACCTGCACGACGTTGACCGCGGGCCAGCCGCAGTACATCCGCGTGCCACGCGTCTACGTGAATCGCGGCGACGACCTCGCCGGCAACTGGCTCGGCTTTCTCTACGACGATCCGCTGCGCATCAACGACATGGCGGCGGGTACTTCGTGGAATGGCGAACATCGCTTCTGCGCGGTCGCGGCCGGCGACGTCGACAACGACGGCGACCAGGACCTGTTCTTCGGCGACTACGATCGCGGCGCCGTCACGATCGACGTGAACGACCGCCTGTTGCTCAACAACGGGGCTGGCTACTTCACCGACGTCACCGCGACGCGGCTGCCGGGCACCCTGGCGCAGTCGAACTTCGTCACCCGCGCGGTGATGGTCGACATGAACATGGACGGCAAGCTCGACATCGCGCGCAACAACGTGTCGGTGGTCGACGTGACCTACAACGACGGCGCCGCCGGTGCCGGCTACTTCCAGACCCGGCAGCAGCCGTATGCAGGGGCGGCCTACCACTTCAACACGGGCGACCTCAACAACGACAACCTGCCCGACCTCGTCATCAGCGACGACGGCCAGGATCGCTACCTGCTGCACACCGGCGTCGCCGGCGGCGTGGCGCAGTGGTCGTCGACGTTCGCGTTCTCCTACACCGGCGGTGGCGCCGACGACGGGTTCGGCAGCACCAGCCACGTGGTCGACCTCAACAACGACGGTTGGCGCGACGTGCTGATCACCGACTTCGACGTCGACGTGAACGGCTGCAACCGGCGCACGCACATCTTCCGCAATCTGGGCAACGCGCCGAACGTCACGCTGCAGGAGCAGCAGATCGGCAGCAGCGTCTGCGGCATTCCGGTAGGCCAGCTCGCCGGCACCTTCGACATCGCCGTGTTCGACATCAACGGCGACGGCTGGAAGGACATGGTGATCGGACGCTGCGCGGGCACGCAGGTGTGGATCAACGTGCCGCCGCTCGGCGTCACCTTCACCTATCCGAACGGGTTGCTGCCGGCGTTCGTGCCGGTGAATGCGCCGCTGACGCTCGACGTCAACGCGACGCCGACGGGCTTGACGGTGCTGCAGCCCAACAGCGGCCGCGTGCACTGGTCGATCAACAGTGGTGCGTGGCAGCAGGCGCCGATGGCCTGGCTAGGCGGCGGGCTCTACCGCGCGACGTTGCCGGCGCTGCCGCAATGCACCGATGCGTTGCAGTTCTACCTGACCGTCGATGACGTCACCGCGACGACGTGGAAGGACCCGCCCTCGGCACCGACCGGTGCCTACGCGGTTGCCGCGGGATCCGGCATCACGACGATCTACGAAACCGGGTTCGAAGCGCCGGTGACCGGCTGGACGGTCACCAGCACGGCGTTGACCGCGGGTGCATGGGAGATCGCGGTGCCGAACTTCAGCATCGTCGGCAGCCAGCTCGCGGCACCGGCGTCCGATGCCGAGAACACGCCCGGCACGACGAAGTGCTGGGTCACGCAGAATGGCGCCTTCAACGCCGCGGCGTCGCTGTCCGACGTCGATGGTGGGCCGACCGACCTGATCTCGCCGCCGCTGCACTTCGCCGGCAGCGACGGCTTCATCAGCTACCGCCGCTGGTTCTTCTCCAACACGGTGGAGGACACGCTCGAGGTTGCGGTGTCCGGCGACGGCGTGAACTGGGTTCCCGTCGAGACGGTCGGTTACTCGGGCAACAACCAGTGGCTGCAGCGGTCGTTCCGCGCCGGCAGCTACATCACGCCGACGGCGAGCGTGCGCGTTCGCTTCCGGACGTCGGACAACCCGAACAACTCGACGGTGGAAGCTGCCCTCGACGTGTTCAAGGCCGAAGTGTTCACGTGCGCGCCGTGCCAGCAGCAGATCGCGTTGGCGACGAGCGGCCAGGGCCGGCTGTCGGTGTGCGGCGGCAACCTGTCGCCGGGCACGAGCGTCGTGCTGCAGGTGGTCAGCCTGCCGTCGCTCGGCAGTGGTCTGCTCCTGCTTGACCTGCCGCTGGCGCCGATCGCATGGGCGGGCGGCACGCTGCTGTCGCCGGCACCGATCGTGCTCGGCCCGATCCAGGCCGATGCGTTCGGTACGTTCGCCGCCCCGCTGCCGATCGGGGGCCTGTTGCCGCCGGGGTTCTACCTGCACACGCAGGTCGTGTACGACAGCGCGCCGCTGCCGTCCGGTTTCGGCCAGACCAACGTCGTGAAGTTGCAGTGGTGAGCAGGAAGTCCGGGGCCGGTTGCTAGCAAAGGAACCGGTCCCGCGTCCCTCGTACCATGCGAACCGTTCTGCTGCCGCTGCTGGCCGCGTTGCTGCTCGCGGGCGCGTGGTTCTGGTGGTCGTTCGAGCCGGAGCCCACGGCGCCGACCGGGCGACAACCCGGCGGCACTGCCACCGCGGCGACCGCCGCCGACGCGGCAGGCATGGCCGACCGCGGTTCGGCGGCAGGGTCGACGCCCGATTCCGAACGCACCGCGTCGACGTCGTTGCCCGCGGCAACGAGCCCGATCCATGGCACCGTGACCACCGCGGCAGGGGTGCCGTGCGTGGGGGCGCAGGTGACCGCCGAACGTTCGGGCCTCGACGAGTATTCGTTCCTAGACCGATCGACGCTGCGCGCGCGCGAAGTGGTGGCAACGGCGGCGACCGACAGCCAAGGTCGCTACGCGTTGGTGGTGGAGCCGGGGCGCCACCATCTGGTGCGCGCGCGCGCCGCGGGTCTCGCGGCGGCGGCGCGCGGTTCGTGCGTCGCGGGCGCTCGCGTCGACTTCGTGTTGCAGCCGGCGGCGGTGTTGGCGGGAGTGGTGACCGACGAACTGCGGCGCGCGGTGCCGGGAACCCGCATCGTCGTGCAAAGCGGCGGCAGCCGCGGCGAAGCGATCACCGGATCCGACGGGGCCTACCGCATTGCCGATCTGACGCCGGGCGAAGCGAACGTGGACGTGCAACCGGAGCGACTCGCGGCCCCGCGCGACGCCGATGTGACGCTGCTCGCGGGCGGCGTGACGGTGCATGACGTCGTGTTGCTCGAAGGCACCACCATCGTCGGTCGGGTGCTCGATGCGACGACGCGCCAAGGCATCGCCGGCGCCGAAGTCGGCGAAGGCCTGCGCGGTCGGGTTGTGCACACCGATGGCGAAGGCGCCTTCGTGTTGCCGGGCTTCGCGCCGCGCCACAACCTGTCGGTGCGCGTCGCCGCCGATGGCTACGCGCCGACCGACGTTCTGCTGCGGCGTCGCGGCGAAAGCGTCGAACAGACGGTAGTGCGCGTCGAAGCGTTGCTGGTGCGTGGCTACGCGGTGCGCGGTCGCGTCGTCGATGCGCATGGCGCTCCGATGGCCACGGTCTACGTCGCCGCTGCGGCGGCCGACCACGATGGCGTCGACGGTTGGTTCCGTTCCGATTGGCGCAGCCAACGCACCGGCGCCGATGGTCGCTTTCACCACTCGCAGCTGGTTCCTGGCATGCGGCACGAAGTGGTGCTGGTGCGCAGAGGACTTGGCACAGCGGTGTTCGCGGTGCCTGCACCCGCGGCAGGCAAAGACGAAGTCGACCTCGGCGACCTTCGGCTCGGCCCCGCCGGAGAGATTGCCGGCATCGTCACCGACGAGCTCGGTGCGCCGTTGGTCGGGCACGAAATCGACTTGCACGGCCACAACACCGATCGGTGGCGCTTCGCGGCGAAGCCAGCCGACGAGTACCGCGCCGTCGATGGCTACGTCGCCGCGCGCCATGCCCGCACCGATGGCGAAGGACGTTTCCGGTTCGTCGACCTGGCACCCGGCGCCTACGTCGTGCGTTGCCAGCGACTCTCCAGCCACGACCAGGAGACCGCCGCCGTCGAAGTCGCCGCCGAGCGCACCGCCGACGTGCGCATGACCTTGTTCCGCGGGCTCGAACTCGGCGGTCGCGTGGTGCTGCGCGATGGCAGTGCGGTGCCGAAGTGCTACTGCTCGATCGATCCCGAAGACGGCCAGACCACCGCCGCCGATGTCGAAGTGAAAGGCGACGGCACGTTCGTCGCCGCCGGGCTGCAGCGCGGCAACTACAAGGTAACGGTGTATCCGTACGCAAGCGACTCCGACGCGGCGGCGGGGCGCGTGTTCCGATCGGCTGAGTTCGCGCAGGTCGCTGCCGGCACGCGCGCGCTCGTCTGTGACCTGCCAGTGTTCGGGCTCGTGCGGGGCTCGGTGCGCACGCAAAACCTCGCGCCGGCGCTCGGCTGGTTCGTCGTGCTGCACGACGGCGAACGCGAAGTCGAATCGTCGGCGATCGGTCCCAACGGCCAGTTCGTGTTGACCGCGATGCGCGATGCGCGACCGTTGCGACTGCACGTGGTGCCGCTGCGCGCCGATGGCACCGGCCCGGCGGCGCTCACCGAAGCGGTGCTGACCGTCGACGCCGCCGTCGGGCAACCGCCGCACGAACTCGTGCTGCCACGCTAGGTCGAGCCAAGGCCGGCGCGCAGCCTTGCCGCGGACACCGCGGCCGGCACCGAGTTGATGTACATGTCGCCGCCGAGCTCAAGCCCCGCCATCTGGCCGGTGCGCGGCTGCAATTCGAAGTGCCAGTGGAATCGTTGGCCTGGCACCCGATGCAACCACAGGTTGAACGCGGGCCGCCCGAGGCCGCGCGCGACCGCGACGAACAGCGCGTGCATCGCTTCGGCGAGCGAGTCGAGGTCGGTGGTGAGGAAGTCGTCGTCGCAGCGGCGCGGCAACAGCCACGTCTCGTGCGGCAGCTTGGGTGGATCCGGCGCGAACACCGCATGGGCCGGACTCTGGTGCACGAGGCGGCCTTCGGCAGCGGCGCCGGCGAGCGAAGCGCACCACGGGCACTGCGGCAGCGCCCGCGCGTGCGCCAGTTCGAGTTGCAGGCGCGGCGGCAGTTCGGGCAGGCCGAGCAGCTGGCTGTGGTTGTGGGCGATCGATGCCCCGGCCAGGGCGCCGGTGTTCTTGAACAGGTACGCCGTGGCGATGCCCGGTCGAGCTTCGAGGGCACGCACGCGGCGTTGCCACAGGGATAGGCAGGCGCGCCACGTGGCGACGTCGAGATCACCCGGTTGTTCGTGGTGCTCGGCCCCTTCGGCGATCACTTCGTGGCAGTCGTTGGCCGGATACTTGTTGGGGAACGCGCGCGCGGTCCAGCGCGACGTCGCGCCCGCGCTGCCGGTGTTGCGCACCACTTCGACCTCGGGCGGCGTGTCGCTTTCGTTGCCGGGGCAGAACGGGCACGCGCCGGCCGCCGCCGCTGGCCCGGTGTGCATGGGGCGCTTCTGGCGCTGCGGCGCCATCAGGATCGGTCGGCCCGTCGTCGGATCGACGACGCAGCGCGGCTCGTCGGGTCCGTGCATCGCCGCGGACTGTAACGGCAGACTCCGGGCACGCCATCGCGGCGGCTCAGCGAACGGCATGCACCGCGTGCGAGTCGGCGAGGATCTCGGTGATCGTGCGCGGCGCCTGGCCGGCGACCCCGAACACCCGCAGCCGCGTGCGCAGCGTGACCATCTGGCCTGGTTCGAACAGGAAGTAGCGGTCGGTGCCGTCGACGACCACTTCGCGCAACGGCGTTGGCGACCACGCCAGTTCGTGCACGAGCAGTTCGCTGCCGCTGCTCGGCACCCGCAATCGGCCACTGGCCGGCACGATGTATTCGGCGTCGACGCGATGGTCGGCGAACGGCGGCAGGCTCGCTTCCGGCAAGGCCGAGCACGCCGTCAGCACTGCGAACGCAGCCGCGACGACGGCGCCACGGGTCGTTAGCATCCAGCGATGGCGTCGGGCCTCGCAGTGCGCGGCAACGTGCTGGCCGTGACGTGGGCCGGTTCGCTCGGGCATGTGTTCCTGTTCGATCTGCTGGCGGAGCAGCGGGTGGCGGCGTGGACGTTGCCGGCCGGGAAACGAGGCTACTGCGATCCCGCCGGCATCGCCATCGACGAGCACTACCACGTCTTCGTCGCCGACCCCAAGAACGACCGCGTCTGCCACTGCAATGCGTTCGGACGCCACCTCGGCGACTTCGGCGAAGCGCCGCCGGTAGCGGGGGACGCCGGGCGCGATCGGGCCGGCGTGCTCGATCGGCCGCACGCGGTGGCCCTGGCCGGTGACGTCGTGTTCGTCGCCTGCGGCGAGCAACCGCGGCGGCGTGGCGTGCAGCGCTTCTCGCGCCGCGGGCAGGTGCTGCGGCCGTTGCCGTGCTGCGGCGACAGCGATGCAAAGTTCGGGGCGCCGCGCGGACTGTGGGCCGACGCCGACGTCCTGCTGGTCGCGGACACGATGCGGGCCACCATCCAGCGCTTTCGACCCGATGGCACGTTCTTGCGCGAGTTCCGCCTGCCGACCGGCGCCAGCGGTCGGCCGATGGTGGTGGCGCACCGGGCCGGATCGGTGTTCGTCGGCGATCGCCACGACGACGCGCCGCTGCGCCGATTCGACCTCGATGGCCAGGAACTGGCGGTGCCGTCCGACCTGCTGCAGCAATGCCGCGACGTGCAAGGAATCACGTTCGATGCCCAGGGTCGCTTCTACGTGCTCGACCACTTCGGCGAACGCGTGGTGCGGTTCCATGCCGACGGCCGCTTCGATCGTCTCGTGGTCGATCTGGTCGAGATGCAGGCCGATCCGCCGCGGTCGCCGAGCGACCACGAATGAACCGATGCGGCAGCGAATGTGAAATACTTCTGGGCCATGCTTGCGCTGGCCCGAACAGTCGCTAAGAGTGCGATGGCTGCGGCGGTTGGGTGCGTTGGCCGGTCAGGCTTCCGGTGTCCATGTGGAAAGTCATCCACAGGAACTTGGAGTTGGCCAGGGCGCGCAATTGCCACGGTTCGTCCCGTCCGTTTCGTGGTTGATGGCGGTGTGGGCACCCAGGTGCTGCTTCGTCCATCCTGGCTCTTGGGGGCTCCTTGGATCGCATCCGTATCCGGGGTGGCCGCGGTCTCCGCGGCACCGTTCGTGTTTCTGGTAGCAAGAATGGCGCGCTGCCGATCCTGGCGGCGGCGTTGCTCGTCGATGGTCCGATCGTGCTGCGCAACATGCCGCGGCTGACCGACGTCGAGAACCTGCTGCGCATCCTCTCGAAGCTCGGCGTCGTGCATCAATGGCACGGCGAGAGCACGCTCGAACTCGAGGCGAAAGACAAAACGGTCTACACCGCACCCTACGACCTCGTGCGCACGATGCGCGCCAGCTTCGTCGTGCTCGGGCCGTTGTGGGCTCGCCGCCGCGTTGCGCGCGTCAGCTACCCCGGCGGTTGTGTGTTCGGGCATCGCCCGGTCGACCTGCACTTGAAGGGACTCGCCGGCCTCGGCGGCACCATCGAGCACATCGATGGCTACGTGACGCTGAGTGGCCGCCCGCAGGGCGGCGTGGTGTTCCTCGGCGGCAACATGGGCTCGACCGTGCTCGGCACTGCGAACGTGCTGATGGCGGCGACGCTCGGCCAGGGCATCACCTACCTCGAATCGGCGGCGATGGAGCCGGAGATCGAGGACCTCTGCCACTTCCTCAATGCGTGCGGCGCGAAGATCACCGGCATCGGCAGTCACCTGCTGGTGATCGAAGGTGTCGACACGCTGCACGGCTGCGAGTGGAACATGATCCCCGACCGGATCGAGGCCGGCACGTTCCTGTGCGGCGCGATCATGATGAACAGCGACGTCATCGTGCAGGACTGCAACCCGATGCACATGCTCGCGGTCGTCGATCGCCTGCGCGCCGCCGGGGCGCAGATCGAGCTCGGGCGCAACTTCATCCGCAACGTGCCGATCGCCAAGCGACTGCGCGCCTGCGACGTCACCACGATGGCGTATCCGGGCTTCCCGACCGACCTGCAGGCGCAGGTCATGGC
>SXGT01582126.1_pt1 | contig 16858 bp, 13 predicted proteins | sample 3176221 | NCBI WGS metagenome assembly SXGT01 (sample SAMN11356862, study PRJNA531348) | freshwater metagenome | isolation source: freshwater sample F1-120 | place: China: Fuxian Lake, Yuxi | collected 2017-12-25 | reverse complement strand
GCGGGCCGCTGGAGGACGAGGGCTACAACCTCGAGGTGTTTGGACAGAAGAGCTACAACGGCCTAGCGATCCTCTCGCGCCGCCCGATGGAGGCAATCGTGCAAGGCTTTCCTTCAGACGGGCCCGACGCGGAGAAGCGCGCGCTCGGGTGCGTCATCGACGACGTGATGGTGCTCGACCTCTACGTGCCGAATGGCCAGGCGGTCGGCAGCGACAAGTATCACTACAAGCTGGACTGGCTGCGGCGGCTCCGCGCGTTCCTCGACTCGAGCTACTCGAAGGACGAGAAGATCGCGCTGGTCGGCGACTTCAACATCACGACCGACGACCGGGACGTCTACGACCCGGACGCCTGGCGCGACAAGATCCTGTGCTCGCTCGAAGAACGCGATGCCCTGCGCTCCGTGCTGTCGTTCGGGCTGCAGGATGTGCTGCGCAACCGCACGCAGGCGCCGGGCATCTACACCTGGTGGGACTATCGCGCAGGCCCAGCGCAGAAGAACGAAGGCTTGCGCATCGACTACGTGTTCGCGACGGAGAAGCTCGCCGCGACGTGCACCGACGTCGTCGTGCACACCGATGTGCGCGCGCGCAAGACGCCGAGCGACCACGCGCCCGTGACCGCGGTGTTCGACGCATGAACGCTCCCTCTGGCCAATCTGCCTGCGCAATCGAGGCCAAGGGACTGGGTCGTCAGTTCGGCCAAAAATGGGCCGTGCGTGGACTCGACCTCGCGATCGCGCCGGGCGAGATCAACGGCTTCCTCGGGCCCAACGGCGCTGGCAAGACGACCACGATTCGCCTGCTCGCCGGAATGCTGCAACCGAGCGAAGGCACGGTGCGCATCGACGGCCGCGACTACGGCCCCGACCCGCGTGCGATCAAGCGCATCCTCGGCCTCGTGCCGGACACGCCGCCGCTCTACGACCACCTCACCGGCCGGCAATACGTAGCGCTGGTCGCGAGCCTCTGGGGCGTGAGCCGCCGCGCGCGTGACGCGCGCTGCGAGCAACTGTTCCACCAGTTGCACATGACCGACGTCGCCGACGAACTGTGCAGAAGCTATTCGCACGGAACGAAGAAGAAGGCACACATCGCCGCAGTCTTGGTCACCGAGCCCAAGGTGCTGCTGCTCGACGAGCCAACGACCGGCCTCGACCCGCGCAGTGCGCGGGCGCTGAAGGACCTGCTGGTCATGGAAAGCACTCGGGGCGCTGCAATCCTGTTCAGCACACACGTGCTCGATGCCGCGGAGCAGATCTGCTCGCGCGTCGGCATCCTCGATCGCGGCGCACTGCGCGCAGAGGGCACGGTCGCGCAGTTGCGAGCGCAGAGCGGCGACCGCTCGCTCGAAGACGTGTTCCTGCAACTGACATCAGACGGCGCCGACAATGGGATTGCTGCGCGCTGACTTCCAGTCGCTCGCCAACGGACTGCGCGCTGATGGGCGCGCGGCGCTCGTCGGACGATTCGTGCCGCCATTGGTGCTCACGGCGATGCACTGGATGATGGGCTCCTTGTTGCTGCAAGACCGACGGCTGCTCGGGCTCGTCGACGAAGGCGGCGACCCTCGCATGTGGTTGCTCGGCAACGCGCTGTCCGCGGGCCCCGTGGTCGCCGGATGGATTGGCTTTGCGCTGGCCCAACGACAACTGTTCGAGGGCTCAGAACTGGCGCTCTGGCAGAGCGCGCCTATCGGCAAGGGCCGCGCTGCCACGCAGGTGCTGCTGCGCGCGATCGGCACTTCGTTGCTGTGGGCCTTCGCGCTGTGTGCGCCGATGGTCGCGCACCTGCTGCTGCAGTCCGACGCGCCACCCTTCGCGTTCGCCGCTGCCGCCATCGCGCTGGTCGGCGTCGTCGTGCCGCCATTGTGCGCGACCCTCGCGCTGCAGATCGTCATCCTGCGCCTCGCGCGCGGCGCCGCGGCGCGAGTCGCCTTGTCGACGGTGTCGGCCTTCGCTGCGTTCGCATTCCCGGTGTTCCTGCTCGCGCAGGTGTTCTTCGGCGGCAGCGACTCTGCCGATGCGCTCGTCCGCGGCGCCGCTCCTGGCCGCGAGCCCGGCCTCGTCGTCGCCGCAGCAGCTCGGCTCATCGCCCAGTGCGCCGACGGCAGCGTGACCACAGCGGCGTGGATCGCCGTGCTCGGCCCGTGCGCAGCCTTCCTCGCTGCCTTCGCTTTCGTGTCGCGGTTGCACCCCGCGGCGTTGCAGAACTGGGAAAGCGCGCGCTCGCAGCAGCGCGGCCGCAAGTCGAGGTGGCCGGAGACAGCAGTCGCATCGCTGCGCAAGAAGGAGTTCGCCTTGCTGCTGCAACAGCCCGGCGCGGTCGTGCACATGCTGCTGGTCGGCGCGATGGTCCACCTATTTGCCGCCCAAGGACAGTTCGTCGGCGGCTTCCTCGCTGGCGACCGACTGCCACCCGAGACGCGGCAGTGCGCCGCGATGTTGACGCTGTGGTTCCTCGCGGCGCTGATGCTGCTCTACACGCACATGGGACGCCTGTGCGCGGCCGACGGCGGGCAATGGCCGCTCTATCTGCAGTCGCCGATCACGACGTCGACGCTGCTGCGCGGCAAGTTGCAGAGCATCGGCATCTTGATGCTGTGGCCCGTCGCGGTCGCGGCGTGGGCAGGCGCGCAATGGCTCGATGCGGGCGCGCAGGCCATGGTTCCGTTCTTGGCCATCTCGGCAGCAGGCACGTGCATCGCGCTGGCGGTAGTCGCGGTCGTCGGCACATGGCCGTGGCTCGTGCGGCCCGAGCCAGATGGCCGGCTGACGCAAGGCTCGCGCGGAATCGTCGGCTCCTTGACGTTGGTGTTCTCGTTCTACGTCGCGGTGTCGCCTGGCTTCGTCGCATGGATCTGGGCCCTCGAACGATTTCACAACGTCCCGATCCACGAGGCGCGGGCCGCCATCCGTGGTGCGCTGCCCTCACTGTTGCTATGCGCCGCCGGGATCGCCGCTGCCATGCTGGCGATCGCCATTCCGCTTGCGCGTCGCAACTACGCGCGGCTGCTGGCCGCGAGGTGATGCCATGCGAACGAACCCATTGCTTGCGATGGCGATGGCCGGGCTGTGCGCCGGGCTTGCTGTCGCTCAGGACGTGGATCTGCGGGATGTCGTGACGCAGAAGAACGGGACGGAGTTGCACGGCCGCGTGGTCAACCCGTTCACACCAGGACCACTGGTCTTGGCTCAAGGCCGCAAGCGCGTGCGCATCGACCGTGAACAGATCGCCACGACAGACGCAGTGTCCGATCGGCTCGCTGAGTTCTTCCGTCGCCGGCAGAAGCTCTTCGACAAGCCATCTGCGCAACCGATGCTATTCGAGTGGGCCGAGTCCCGCGGCCTCTCCCGCATCGCGACGTTGCATGCGATGGCGAGTTGCCTCGCCGCCAGCGACTCCTTTGGTCACGAAGCGCTCGGCCACCAGAAGAAGGACGGCGTCTGGCTGTGGCCGCACGATGGCAGGCGCCTGCCCTTGGAGCAACTCGAACAGGCGCTCGCCAATGAGCCGTTGACGCTGACGGGCGAGCGATTCGCCGTGCGAATCGACGGCAACCTGCGCGCCGGTGTCCACGCGCTGCTCGACCTCGAACGCATGGGCGTTCATATGATGGCCGAGTTTGGCGAGGCGCTCGCACTGCAAGACGCGCAGGAGCCCGTGCTGGTCGACGTTCGCTCCAACCTGGGCAAGTTCCAGAAGTGGGGCTTCCGCCCGGCCGCGTGGTTCGAACCGCCGCCGCACGGCGATGTCGCCCGCACCTATTACCCGTCCTTGATGCAAGCGCGTCCGCAGCGCCTCTTCTTCGTCGGCGCGCACGGGCTGCTCTACCACGCATTGATCGGCGAAACGAACTCCCGCGACGATCGCGACCGCATCTCTGCATGGCTGGAGATCGGCCTGTCGATGCAAATGGAGACGGCGATGCAAGGCGATGCGGGATGGGCCGAGCCTGCCTCCGTCCGCTCGCTCAACCTGTGGGCAACGCAGACTCTCGCAGGCGACCTCGACCTCACGCGCCTCTCGCACCAACCGATGTTCGGCGGCTTCTATCTGCTCGACGATGCAGAGACGCAGGCCAACTGGGCGCTCGCGACGACCTTCGTGCACTGGCTGCTCCTGGTCGACAACGTGCCAGCGACGCGAGCGAGGTTCGTGTCCTACGTGCGCCACGCGCTCGGGGAGTTGCGCGGCGACAGCAGCACGGCGTGGAACGGGACGATGGGCAAGCAGATCGAGGGGTTCCGCGAGCCGTTCCAGGAGTGGCTGAAGAAAGCGCGCGGCGGCTGATTGCCTGCGTCAGAGCTCGACGCGGACGACTTCGCCCGAGCCGCGGATCGTCGCAACAACCCGGGTGCGATCGTCGCCAAAGCGCTGCACGGTGTATGCGCCGGGCGCTCGATTGCCGAAGGTCGCGACACCACGCTCGTCGACTTCAGCAGTCGCAACGACGCGAGAGCCCTGGCGCAGCACCACCATCGAGCCGGATGCGTCCGCACCGGCGACCCGCACCTCGATCGTCGAGCCGCGCTCGAGCACGACCTCGAGCGGCGACATCGACAATGCATCCTCCGGCAGCCGCAACGCAGTCGACTTCCACGCATAGCCGGGCGCGCGCAGAAGCAGGTTGGCCGCCTGCGATGCGACTCCACGCACGACGAAGGCGCCGTCGCTGCCAGAGCGCGTCGTTGCCTGATACTCGTAGAAGTCCGTCTCTTCGCCGAGGAACGCCTCGGCGCCGGCGATCGGCGCGCCGCTGCCGTCGCGAACGACGCCGCGCAGTTCGCAGCCTGGCTCGAGCACGATGTCGCCAAGATCGACTTCTTCGCCGGCTGCAACTTCGACCACTCGTGACGACGGCGCGTAGCCCTCGGCCCAGAACACGACGTGCGACTTGCCCGCCGGGAACAGCGGATTGCGCAGCATTCCTGCGTCGAGCTCAAACCAACGTGACGGAATCGCGCCTTCGCCTTCGTCGCGAGCGAAGCGCACGAGCACGCCGGGCAGCGGCTTGCGGCCCGGCAACCCGAGCAGGCGCGCATTCACGGCGCCGGTGCGCGCAGCCTCGATGCGAACGTCAACGTGGTCCTGCCCGGCTTCCACTTCGATGGTGCGTCGCGCCGTGCGATCGAACTGGCCGACGACGAGCGCAACGTCACGGTTGGGCGCCTCGATCTCGAACGCGCCGTTGCTGTCGGTCAGCACTGGGTTGCCCTGCTCACCGCGCAGCAGCACGACGGCGCCTTCGACTGGCTGGGCTTCGGAGCCAGTCACGACGCCACGGATCGTGCGCCCTTGCGGCAAGTCGACGTCGATCGTCGTGCTCCCGCCCGCGACAAGGACGGCAACGTCCTTGGCTCGAACCATCGGCAACGTCGAGTAGCGCGCCGCGACTCGATGCTCCCCAGGCGGCAGGTCGCGCAGTTCGTAACGACCCTCTGCATCGGTCACCGCCGTGATGGCGACGCCATCGACCACGACTCCGACCTGCACACCGACCTGAGGGTGGTCGCCGCGACGGGCGATACCCTTGACCAGCCCACCCTGCGCCAACACGACGTCGTCGATCTTCGCAGTTTCTCCGCACGTCGGAACTTCGACATTCAGCTGCTTGCCGCCGAATCCCTCGCACGACACTCGAAAGCTCGCCGAGCCGGGATGGAGGCCCGCGATGCGAAACACGCCATCCGAGTCTGTCACCGCGAGCAAGGGCTGTGGTTCGCCTGCCGCAGTGCGCGTCAACTGATCGCCAAGCTTGCCGATGTCGCGATCGAGCAGCGCGCTGCCGGCGCGCGACAGCCGGTTGAGCAGCATGCCGGCCTCAGTCGCGGTGACGTGCGCGCCCGGGATCGGCGCGCCCGCCGCGTCGATGACCCTTCCCATGAGGATCGCCGGATGCATCGCGCGGATTTCGAGCGGCGCGCCACTTTCGTCGATCTTGACCGGCAATGCGCTCATGCCCGAATCGAAGGCGACCACGCCGTCCACGGCGGTGATCGTCGCGACGCCGGGCGTGACCGTGGCAGGAAACACAAAGGAACCGTCCGCCTCGGCCACAGCGACAACGAGCTCGTCCGCCGCGCTGCGCAACACCAGCCGCGCGCCGTTCGCAGGAACGCCGGTGGCGGCGACGAGCTTGCCTTTCACTTGCACGCGGCCGGGCAGCTCGAACACGGCCGGCGCCGCGCCGGTGCCGACCGTGATCGTTCGCGACGCGATGCCGTGCGCGTGATGCCGCACTTCGACGCGATGGACGCCACCCGCGAGACCAGTGAGACGAAAGCTGCCGCCCGCTCCGGTCCGCGCGCTCGAAGGCTGATTGCGACCAAAGCGCTGCACTGGCTGCAAGGCGAGGACCGTCGCGCCGATCACTGGTTCTTGCGTCGCTGCCGACAGGACACGACCTTCGATTGCCAAGGCCGGTCGCACAAAGCGCAAGTCGAGCGAACTCACGAGCGCGCCGACGACGACATTGGGCAACGTCGCGGGCTGCCACAGTTCGTGGCGAGCAACGACGCGCATCGCGCCCGGCGCGACGTTGGCGAAGTGAAACCTGCCCGACGCGCTCGTTGCCGTCGTTCGCATCGCTCGCTCTTCGGCGAGCAGCGATTCGAGCGACACTCGCACGTTGGCCATCGGCAGACCGGCTTCGTTGGCCACGACGCCAAAGACGTCGAATCCGGGCCGCAACCGCAGCGTCGATGCCGACAGCGCCATCGGCGCCTCCTGCACATCGCCCGCATGTTCAGGATGTTCGAAGCCGATCAGCAACGCTGGACCCGGTTGCGTCTTGAACACGAACTCGCCGCTGCTCGACGAAGTGACTGCCTCGATCGAGTCGCGGCGCCACTCCGGCCACGCCGAGATCTGTCGGTAGAGCGTGACCACCGCGCCAGAAGCCGGGCGCCCGTCAGGCCGCAGCACAACGCCGGTGACGCCGGTGACGCGAGGCTCGGCTTCACTTCGCAGCCCGTCGTCTGCGGCGGCGATCGCGGCCGAGAGTCCGTCGTCAATCGCGACCGGCTGCGAGATTAGAGGCGCCACGCGCTGCTGCGACGCGAACAACCAGATGCCGACGCCGCCGACTGTGACGGCCAACGTGAACGACGCCGCGAACACGCCTGCGGTCCTCATCGCGAGATGCCCTCGAACCGAGCGCCGAGTTCGACCGCGCATTCGCGCGCCTCGACGGAAGTCGCGCGCGCCGCTTCACGGCACATGCGCACGACGGTCGCGATCGCGTTGCCCCGATCGACGGATCGCTGCACGAAAGCCATCGCATCATCGAGCGACTGCGCCTCGTCGCCGTCACGCAGCCCGAGCACGAGCCGGCATCGCAGCGCCTCGGGGTTCGTTGGATCGGACGCGATCCAAGAACGCACATAGCCGTCCGCAGAATCCGATCCGGCCTCGAGCAGCAACTCTGCGGCGAGCGGGACGATGCCCGGAAGCTGTGCGTTCTCGTCGACGAAGCGTCGCAGACGCGGCACCAATCGTTCGAGCAGTGCGCGCTGCGGGGTCAGGCTCGCGACGATGCGCCACGACGCCAGTTCCAGCTGCGGCGACATCGGCTGCCCGATTCCATCGACCAGCGGCGAAGTCGCCCGCGGACGTTCCAGCAGCTGCACGGCACCGAGGCATCCCTGCAACGACGACTGCGGATGCACCGACTTCTGCGCGCCGACGCGCAGTCGCTCGCCGGCACCGCCGAGCGCCACATCACCAACGCTCGCCAGCGCCAGCACTGCGAGTTGCCGCAGCTCGTCGGCAAAACCAGTCGCGGCCAAGGCCCCGAGTTGCTGCGGCGGCGCGACATCGACCAGTTGCTGCGCAAGCTCGTGCATGCGAACGCGCGTGCGCCACGCCATCGGGAACGGCATCAGGTTGGCGTCAGCTGCAGGACGAACCGCGGCCATCGCCCACAGCAAGCGGCCCACCACCGAGCGGCGCTCGGGGCTGGCGGACTCGAGATCGCGCACCGTGCGCTCGACCACCGACTCCTGATCGTCACTCTCGGCGATTTCGAGCAAGGCCGACAACGCACGAGGGAACACGGCGCCCGGCCGCAAGAACGACGCAAGGTCGACGTCGCGACGCGCGTCGACGGGGCGCATCACCGAAGCGGTGAGACTCGCACAGGCGCGACCGAGGTAGAGGCGATACAGGCGCACGTCGACGGACAGGTCGGCGAACGTGCGCTCCCCGAGTTCGCGGCCGATCGCGAGGTCGTAGAGCCGCAACGCCTCGTAGCCGCGGCCCTGCGACAACACCAGGGCGGCCTCAGGCAACGGATCGGACTCGTAGGCCGCGAGCAGTCGCTGGGCGATCTCGTCAAGCGGCGCATCGACAACGAGGCGATGCAGCGTCGCCATCGTCGTCGTGCTCAAAGCCGCCGCCACTGGAGCATCCCCACCGACCAGACAGTGCAGGAGCGGCGACGGCCCCCACGGCGAGCCCATCTCCGCGCGAACCGCGTTGGCCGCGACGACGAGTTCGTTCTGGTGCCGCGACACCTTGCCCTGCCCTTGCTCGTTCCACAGCACCAACAGCAAGGTGAAGGTTGCCGCGAGCAACAACGCAGCGGCGAAGATGGCGCCAGCGAGCACTGGGTTCCGGCGGACGCGGCGTGCGATGCGCACCGCGATCGGCAGCTTGCGGATGTGCACCGGCTCGCCATCGGCGATGCGCTGCAGGTCGCGAGCGAGTTCTTCGCCATCCTGGTAGCGATCGCGAGGCTCGCGTTGCAGCAACTTCTCCACCACCGCGTCGAGATCGCGCGGGACTTTGGGCATCGCGTCCCGCAATCGTCGTGGCGTTCCGTAAATCACTTGATGCAGGACGTTCTCCGTCGACTTGCCGGCGAGCGGCAGTTCGCCGGTCACTGCCTCGAACAGGGTCACGCCCAGCGAATAGAGGTCGCTCGCCGGCGTCAGCTCGCGACCAACCGCCTGCTCAGGCGAGCTGTAGTGGAGCGTGCCGAGAAAGCCGCCGCTCTTCGACGTGAGCCGCAACGCATTCGCGTCGAGCGCCTTCGCAAGGCCAAAGTCCGTGAGCGCCAGCGTGCCGTCCTCGGCGACAAGGATGTTGCCGGGCTTCACGTCGCGGTGCAGCAGTCGTCGACGATGCGCGAGGCCAAGCGCGTCGGCGACGCCCGCAAAGCGCCGCGCTGCGTCGAGCGGGTCATACGGCTGCCGTTCTCGTCGCAGCGCCGCGGCGATGTGCTTGTCGAGGCTCATGCCGAGGACGCGCTCCATGGCGTAGAAGAGCCGGCCCTGGGACTCGCCGATGTCGTAGATCGGCACGATGTGACGGTGATGCAGCCCTGCCGTGGCGCGCGCTTCGTGACGGAATCGCTCGCGCATCGTCGGGTCGGAGGTCAAGGACGGCGACAACACCTTGAGCGCGACTTCGCGTTCGAGGCCGTCTTGCCAAGCTAGGTAGACCGTTCCCATTCCGCCCCGGCCCAAGAAGCCGGTGATCCTGAAGGCGCCGAGCCGCTCGGGCGCGTCGGTCGGACCGCCGACGATGCCGTTGACGAAGTCGAGCGCGTTGAGCCGCGCCAGCAGGTCTTCGTTTTCCGGCGCCGCGTTTTCGCAGAGCTGCTTGCGCAGGTCGCCGGTCGGACGACCCGAAGCGAGCAACTCCGCCATGCGACCATCCGCCGCATCGGGAGCAATCGGCGGCTCGTCGGCACGACGACCCGATGCCACCTCGGGGGAGTCGCCCGGCACAGGCTCGCTCACAGCTTGAGTTCCTCGGCGAGGCGCTTCAGAGCGCGACTGAGCAGCAGGTTCACTGCGTTCTCGGAGCGATCCATGCGGACGCCCACCACCTTCGCGGGAAGGTCCTCGATCTTCGTCAGCAGGATCACCTCGCGATAGTCCAGAGGCAGCCGCTCCAAGGCCTTGTCGAGCAACTCGAGCCGATCCCGACGATCCGCCGCGGTCACCGGCCCAGTGCGCCGATCCGCGACCGGCAGGTCAGTCGGGACGTGACGCTCACGATTGGGGTTGCGAGCCGCAACGCCGATCTGGTCGCGCAGAATGCGCGCGATCTTGCGCTTGGCGAGTGTGACGAGCCACGCGCCGGCGTGCTGTTCTTCTGCTAGCGAATGCCACGAGTTGATCGCTTCGATGGCAACTTCCTGCAGCACATCCTCCGCGTCCATGCGAGTGCGCAGTTGCGGGCCCATGCGCAGATAGATCACCGACAGCAATCGTTCGCGGTGCTGCTCGAAGGCGACTTCGGGCGTGAGGGCCATGCGGCGCGCCATGCTAGCCCCCGGTCGGCGCAGCGGCGCGCATTCCACGATGCGCACGCGCCGAGCCCAGTCAAAGCAGCCTCAGCGGCAGGCGAGATGGACGCCGTTGGTCGACTCGGCGATGCGTCCGTTGCGCGTGAAACCGATGGTCACGAGCTGAAAATCCGCCGTGATCGGGAGTCGCGCCGGGATCGGAAAGCCAAAGGTGCAGGCGCCCGCAGCATCGACCTGTCCGAGCACCGTGTGACCCGGCTGAACGAGCAGCGTGCAGTTCGAACCAGGAAGCTGCACACCCCGTGTCGCCTGCGGCGCAAAGACGAGAATCGCGACGGCGCCAGGCGCGAGGTTCTGTCCGTCGAATCGGATGGTGGAACGGGTTGGCGTCGTGACTTGCTGACCAGCGAGGTCCCCGCCGCAAGGTCGGCCGAACAATGTGAACGCGCAGGCCTGGGCATCAGCGATGGTCGCAAGGGACAACGCGGCAACGAGGGCGAGAGGCTTCATCTTGGGCAGTCCTGGTCAGGGGGCGAAGAACCACCACCATAACGCGCAGTGCACCGACGTGCCTGTCGAGGAAGAAAATGCGGCGCCAGCGATGGGGACGGGCGCACCGCAACCAAGCCTCGATCCCCGCTGCGACAGACTTCGGCGACACGAACAAGATGCAGGCGACGCACGGCGACTGCGCACTCGGCGCAAGGACCAGCCGTCACCGCCGCAACGCGAATCGCGCGAGGACTCCGAGTCCGTCCTTGCCTTCGCTCGCGACGACGAGGTCCCCGCAGGGAAGAAACGCCAAGGCCTCGGGCTGCGGCAGCAGCGACTCATCGAAGTGCACGAATGCGCGCAATGCGCCCTGGCGGTCAACGGCAAACAACGCACGGTCCGGGCCGGACAGGACCCACAAGTGACGAGTTGAGGGCTCGACCGTGATCTCGCTGACGTGCAACAGGAGTTTCGGCTTCGCAGCAGCCTTGACGTCCGCTGTCGCGCCAGTCCTTGTCTTGTCATCGGCCTGCTGCTGTTCCTGCATCCACTGGGCGACGCGTGCGCGGATCCCCTTGCGCGAGAGCGTCCACACAGGCTCGTCACCGAGTTCGCCGCGCTTTGGATCGAAGGCGAAGATGTAGCGCAGATCGCGCTCCTCCTTGTCACCCTCGGGCGGCTCCTTGCCTGCGAGCAGCAGTCGCGCGCCACGTTCTTCGGTCGCCGGATCGACCGCGAGCGCTTCGAGATTCTTCTGCGGCAACCGCAGCGCGTGCTCCTCGACTTGCGGCGGCGCACCGTCCACCTCGCGCACGACGAGCAATGCGCCGTCACTGCGTGCGAAGTGCCACCGTTCGTCCAACCGCGCAATGGCCTCGTAGTCTCCATCGGGCAACAGCGCGCGCTTGCCGAGCAGCTCGCCATCGCGAACGCGCGCCTCGTAGAGGTTGCCCTTCTCGTCCTGCACGCACGCAACGCGCTCGTCGTCGAGCGCAACGATGCCGGAAATCTCACGCAACGCCTTTGGCAGCGTCGCAATGCTTGCGGGATTGCCGAACTCGAACCGCGCCGCGTCGCCAAACGCGACCGTCGCATGCGCCTGCGAGCGCTCTTGCGCACCGGTGCAGGCGGACAACACCAGCGGCATCGAACTCCACAACACGTTCAGCAACTGGAAGCGGCGCATGGATCAGTAGTCGACTTCGTTCTTGCTCACGAGCAGTGCGACTTCCGAGACGCCGTCGGCGCGAGAAAGCGCGCCCACGAGCGACTCCGCGGTCGCGCCCGGCTTCAGGCTGATGTCGTAGCAGAGGCGCAGGCTGTGACCATCGCCGATCGGCTCGACGTGCAACAGGCTGGATCGCTTGGCAGCAGCGCCCACCTGCGCGAGGTAGGCAGTGCTGTCTCGGTCCTGGTCGAAGGTGAGCCGAAGCACGAACTCGCTCTTTTGCAGCGAGCCGAAGTTCGTCGTGTGCAACACACACGCAAGCGCAGCGACGACCCCGACGCCGAGCGCAGCAAGCTCCCAGAACCCAAGTCCAGCAGCCATGCCGAGCGCGAGGGCAGCGAAGATGAACGCAGCGTCGCGGGTGTCCTTCACCACCGTGCGGAACCGGATGATCGACAGCGCGCCGACGAGCGTGAACGCCGTCGCGATGCTGTTCCGCACCGTCATCATCACGATGGCGACGATCACCGCGACGAACACGATGGTCTGCGTGAACGTCTGTGAGTAGGAAAGGCCCTTGTGCGTCGAGCGGTAGACCAGCGCCAGCACGACGCCGACGGCGACAGCCATGGCGATGCGCACGGCCTCGACCTGCAAGTCCAGAGTGATCGCTGGCTCGGCAGCCTGCAGGACCGCTTGTTGGACGGCTTGTGGAACGGCCTCTTGAGGCGCTTGCGTGAACAGGACGTGCAGCATGATCGGGCGGGTCGGGATTCAGGCGTCGGGCGAACGGATGCCAAGCGAGACAATGCTCTCGCAGATCTTGGAGAATGGGCGGCGCCGCAGTTCGTGGCGCTCGACGATGCGGAGGAACCAGGCAGGCACACGCTGGGCGAACTTCACTTCGAGCACCGTGCGTCCGCGTGCGACGTGACGGCTAGCCGTCGATGGCGAAGGGAATAGCGCGTCCGTCGCGCGAGTTGCGATTTCGGAATCGAAGGTCAGACGGAACTCCGGATCAAAATGGCTCACATAAGGGCGGCGCACGTAGTCGACGAGCGCGATCGGTCGGATGCCGCGACGCAACGTCGCAAACTCGAACTCATCGCGCACGTTGCCCCGTTGCGCCTCCCGAAGCACCAGCCGCGTCAGCGCATCGCCGCGCGTGCCAGGGTCGAGGACGGCCACCACCGGCGTCCGTCGTTTGAACGCAAGCTGGTCGCGACGACCCTTGATCTCCAAGAACCAAGGCGAAGCGTCGGCTGCGGTCTTGGCATAGGTGCGCAATCGGAACTTGGACCGGGACCGCAGGCCGTCGACCTTGTCGTGGAACGCAGTCAGCACAGCATCGTCATAGTAGAGGCTGCGAACGAAGTAGCTCTGCTCTGGCAGCGCGAGCACATGTGGGTCGAGTCCTACGAAGGGCTGCACGCTTTCCTCGACCGCGATGCGCGTCGTGCGATCGAGCACATACTTGATCTCGAACCGCAAGAACTGGAGCTGCGCGGGAGGTGTCGCGAACTGCTGCATCAGATCCCCTCAGGCAGCCGCCGCAGCTTGCCGTCGCGACCGACACACGCGAGTCGCGTCTCGCCAGTGGCCGTCACGGCGCCGTCGGACTCGCGTCGCACGCGATACTCCAAAGTGAACGCGGCATTCGCGCGCTCCTTCAGCCGGACCGAGACGAGCGCGACGTCGTCGTAATCGATCGGCTTCTGGTAGCGGATCGAGAGATCGACGACTTGCAGCAGGTAGCCGTCGTCTTCCATCTGGCGGTAGGCCGTGCCGCTCCTTCGCATGTGTTCTGTCCGAGCCTCTTCGAACCACGCGACATAGCTGCCGTGATGCGCGATGCCCATGCGATCCGTCTCGCAGTAGCGGACGCGAACGCGGTGCGGCGGCTGGTCGAAGCCCTCATCGGACATAGGCGCATGATGCGACCGAGACGCTCGCCGTGCGAGCGCGTCAATCGTCACAAATCCGAACGCAAGACCGGCCTCAGGTGCGCCGCCTCGTAGTGCGCGCGCAGTGCATCGCCGCCGAAGTCGCGAGCAAAGTCGCGCCAGACCGTGTGCACGTGGTTCGCGCCATCTTGCGTGCAGTCGTATTCGACGACGAAGGTCGGGCCCTGTGCGCGCCAGTAGTGGCCTTCGCCGACCCGTTCACCGCCCATCCAACAAAACGCGATCCCGTCGAGGCCGGCGTCGCGAATGCGCCGCAAGTCAGCGGCGGCGAACTCTGGCGCAAGCGCGCCGGCGAAGTGCTCGACGAGCAGCCACAACGCATCACGCTGCGCCGTGGTCATCGCCCCAAACGTGAGTCCGCGAGCGAGCCCGGCCTCGGCGGCGGCGCGCGCCGGCCCCAGCACGACGTCGGGCGGAGCGGTCGAGTCGACGATCACGATGCCGCGTTGGGCATCGGTCAAAGACGCCAGCAAGGCGCGAGCGAGGTCCTCTTCGGCGATGAGCACACGCGCGCCAGCGCGCGGGCCGTCGGGAATGCGATGCGGGTTGGCGCCAAGAAACCGCGGGGAGCCACCGACCATCGCACCGCCCGAAAATGCGAGGTGCAGCGAGATGTGATGCCCCTGGAGTCGCAACGCCCATGCGCCCGTTGCCGACGGTTCGCCGAACACTTGCAGCCAGTAGCGACGCGGATCGCGATGCCGTGCGTCGAGGCCGCGAAGAGACTCTCGCGCGTGCAGTTCGGCTTCGAGCGCGACGATCGCGTCGATGGTCGCAAGCCCGCGCTCCGACATCGTCGCGCGCAACAACGCGCGCAGAGACTCGCGCTGCGAGAGGTCGAGGTCACCGAGCATCACGCCGGGATACTCGGAGGGCACGAAGCCCCACTTCGTCCGCGTTGGATCACCCAGCGGCGCCGTCGCCGCGATGCGCTGCGGTTCGGACAAGGCCGCGATGAACGCGCGAGCCGACTCGGCCGCATGCGCGGCGGCTATGCGCTCGTCGCTCACGCTGCGGCCCGCAGGCAGCGAGCAACCGGCGAGCCACGCGCAAAGGAAGACGAGCTTCACTGCGCGGAGAAGCGCTTTCCCGACAGGTCGGTGAGCGAAGCCGGGCAACGACCACCGCGGGCAAGAAGCGATTGCGCGGCGGCAACTGTGGATCCCGAGGCGGGCTCGCGGCGCTGCCACCGGGCTTCGCGGCCAGCCGCAGCCGAGTTGGTGTCGTGCACCCCCTGTTCGCGCACGCCTCACAGTCCAACCCTCTCGTCGCCGCGATAGACCGCCGTCGGTGTGCGCAAGGTCGAGATGTCCTTCCACGGATCCGCGCGCAACACGATGAAGCCCGACACGCCGCCGACGCTGCCGTACTTGTTGGTGCCGAGGACCTTCGCCGCGACCACGGTCGCGGCACGCAACGCCGCGTCCGCCGGCATGCCGTAGTCGACCATGAGTTCGAGTTCGCGCGCGTTCTCACCGTGGGCGAAGACGCCGGCGTCGCTGCCACAACCGATCTCCACGCCGATCGCCAGCGCGCGCTGGAACCCAGCCTTCGCCGCGTTCAACCGATCGAGCATCGGCCCGGAGTGACCCGCGTTGCGCACGATCGTCTCGTTGGCGGTCAGGCAGGGCACGAGCACAACGGCGAGTTCCTTCATCCGTCGCAGCGTCTCTTCACTGGCCCCCGCGCCGTGCTCGATCGACTTCGCGCCAGCTTCGATCGCGTTGCGAATGCCTTCGTCCGTCGTCGCGTGCGCTGACACATGCAACCCGAGGCTCTCCGCTTCCGCGCAGAGCGCGTGCATTTCGGGCGGCGAAAAGGTCGGTGAGACGATGCCGCTCAGCCCGTTCCGATAGTCGGCATAGACCTTGATCCACTGCGCACCCTTGCGCTGCTGCTCGCGCACGGCGGCGAGGATCTCTTCGATGCCAGTCACGCACTGCGCGCCTTTCTCCACTTTGGGATCGTCGGGCTCGGGCCCGTAGCGGCCACGCATGTGGATCGCGCGGGTCGCGACGAACAGCTCAGGCCCGGCGACGATTCCTTCCTTCCACGCCTGCTGCAAGGCCACGTCCGCGTAGCCAGCCCCTTCGGTGCCGAGATCGCGCACGACGAAGAATCCCGCGCGCAGGGTCGCTTCAGCGTGGCGCACCGCGCGCATCGAACGCAGCGCGACGCTCTCGTTGCGCACCTGCTCGTCCCACGACTTCTCCGCATACGGCCGCAAGAACAAGTGCGTGTGCAGGTCGATCAACCCAGGGACGATCCACGCGTCGCCGAAGTCGACGTCGACCTGCTCCTCGTCGCGGCGCGGCCGCACCTGGAAGATCATTGTTCCCATTGCCAGCAAGAATTGGTCTTCGAGCCAAGACTTGCCGTCTTGCGCCAGCACGCGCTTGCAGGCGAACGACGTCGGCCGTTGAGCAGATCCTCGCGCAGGCGACAGGATGCTTGCAGCCAACGCGACGCAAGCGAAGGACAACCAGGAGGTCTTGGACGGTCGGCGCATCCATTCATCATGCAATGCCGCTCGCATTCCCGCCCGCGCCACGGTGAACTCCTAGGTCGCGCATGGACTGGATCACGTCTTCGGAAGCCTGGATCGCACTCTGCACGCTGACCGTCATGGAGGTCGTGCTGGGCGTCGACAATCTCGTCTTCGTCTCGATCCTCACGGGTCGATTGCCCGCCAATGAGCGCAACAAGGCGCAGCGGGTAGGGCTCACGCTCGCGCTCGGCCTGCGGCTGGTGCTGCTGCTCTGCATCTCATGGGTGATGCAGCTCACGACGCCGATGTTCACCCTCAGCGAGCGCGAGTTCTCCGGCAAGGACCTGATCCTCCTCGGCGGCGGCCTGTTCTTGATCTGGAAGAGCGTCAGCGAGATCCACAGCAAGCTCGAAGGAGATGACGACGGCAACGGTGGCGGCAAGAAGGCGGCGACGATGGGCTCCGTGCTCGCGCAAATCGCGATGCTC
>SXGT01489412.1_pt1 | contig 16862 bp, 9 predicted proteins | sample 3176221 | NCBI WGS metagenome assembly SXGT01 (sample SAMN11356862, study PRJNA531348) | freshwater metagenome | isolation source: freshwater sample F1-120 | place: China: Fuxian Lake, Yuxi | collected 2017-12-25 | reverse complement strand
GCGCCGCGACGGGGGGCTGCGGCGGTGCCGGCACGGCGACGGCGATGGGCGCCGCTGGCGGGGCTGTGGGCTCCGCGCTCGTGGCCGCGGGTCGCGCAGCCGTGGGCGTACCCAGCGAGCGGCCGAATCCCAGGAGTCCCAGGCCCGCCACACCCAATGCAACCGACAAGAGATCACGCTTCAGCATTGCTCACCTCGTGCGAGGGACATCATACCCAGGGGCCCTGCGGCTATTCCCGCGAGGCGTCTCGAAAGCGGCCTACCGGGGCACCTCGTGGAGCCAGCCGTGGCGGTCGGGGATGCGCGCGGTCTGAATGCCGACCAGCTCGTCGTAGAGCTTGCGGCACCAGGGACCGGCGACCTTCCCTTGCTCGTGGAACGTGAACGCGCGCTCGCGCCACTGGACCATCCCGATCGGCGTGACGATGGTCGCCGTGCCACAGCAGCCGGCCTCTTGGAACGTGGCGAGCTCGGTGATCTCGACGGGCCGGTGCTCGACGGTGAGCCCCAGGTCGCGCGCGACGGTCATGATGCTGTCGTTGGTCACCGACGCGAGGATCGACGTGCTCTGGGGGGTGATGTACTTGACGTCAGGGCCAGTGCTCTGAATCCCGAAGAAGATGGCCGCGGAGCACTCGTCGATGTACTTGTTCTCGCGCGGGTCCGTGTGCAGCACGACGTCGAAGCCCTGCTCATGCGCGTGCGCCGTGGCCCGCATCCCCGCAGCGTAGTTGCCCGCGGCCTTGACGTCGCCGACGCCGTTGGGCGCGGCCCGATCGACGTCTTCTTCGAGCCAGACGCGAATCGGACGCATCCCGCGCGTGAAGTACGGCCCGACCGGCGTGACGAAGACCAGGAACGTGTATTCGTCCGCCGGCCCGACGCCGACGCGGGGCCCCGTCCCGATGAGCAGCGGGCGAATGTAGAGAACTGCGCCCGACTCGCAGGGCGGCACGTACCGCCGATTGAGCCGCACGGCCTCGGTCACGCCTTCGACGAAGAGTTCGAGCGGCGGCGGCTCCATCAAGAGCTTGCGCGCGCCGCGCGCCATGCGCGTGCCGTTCTCGGTCGGACGGAAGACGACCACGCGACCGTCAACGGTCTCGAGTGCCTTCATGCCCTCGAACAGCGCCTGTCCGTAGTGGAGCGCCGTTGCCGCCATGGGGATGACGAGATCGGTCGAGCGCGTGACCTCCGGAGAACTCCAGACGCCGTCTTTCCACGTGTAGCGGACGTTGAAGTCCGTGGGAACGAGACCAAAGCCCAGGTTCGCCCAATCGAGGTTCGCTCGTTCCATCTGACACCCGTCCTCTCACGCGCCGAGGCCTGGCCGTGCGAGGGCGGAACCTAGCCTCAGGCGTCGCGAACCGCAAGCACGAATCATCAGGTCGACGGCAACTCGACCGGCGTCGTTTGTCGACATAGAGTTTGCCTTCGTGACGGCGCGGTCGTGGCCACGCCACGCGTTCAGGAGGTCACTGTGATTCGAATCGGCGATGTCGTGGAGGTCTACTGCACGCGGTGTCGGCTCAACCTCGATGCCAACGTCGCGGCCATGGCCGACGGCGAGATCAAGAAGGTCACTTGTCGTACATGTGACAACGAGGTGCCCTACAAGCCGCCCGCGGACCTGCAACAGAAGAAGGAGCAGCTGCTGGAGCGGCTCATGCGCCAACGGCGCGGAAAGCTCACGCCCAAGGCCGAGACGCGGGCGGAGCTCAAGGCCAAGGAGCTGCGGCCAGACCTCGCGCTGCGGAAGCTGTGGGATGAGCTCACGACAAACGTCGATCCGCGGCGCGCGCGGGTCTACGACAAGACCCGCACGCTGGCGGAGAAGGATATTGTCCTCCACAAGCAGCACGGCATGGGCGTGGTCACCGCGCTCGATGCGACGGAGCCCGAGTTCCTGGCGACCGTGCTGTTTCGTGAGGGTTTCGAGAAGTTGGCGACCCGCCAGCCACCGGACGAGGACGAATGGGGGCGATACCAGTAGCGCGAATCGGAGCGGTGCGAGCCCCGCCCTACGGGGAGCGGCGTCCGGCGAGCGACTTGAGCGTGGTCCACAGGCGGGTGAGCGCGCGCTCTGGGGCCGGCGCGGCGGCGCGCAGACCGTCGACGACGATGCCCGAGAGGCCGAGCACGTCGCGCGGGCGCGCGTTCCAGTCGCGGGCCAGCGAGCGGTTCAGGTGTTGCGCGACCTCTGGCGGCAGCTCGGGCCGCAGCTCGGCGATGGGGACCGTCGGAATCGGCGCCTTGCCCAGCAAGTAGGCGACGTAGTCGTCGGGTGAACGCACGCCTCGGACCTCGAGCTGAATGGGGCGCTTCCCGGAGAGCAGCTCATAGGCGACGGACGCCAGGCCGTAGATGTCGGTCCGCGCGTCCGTCATCCGCCCCGCCGCCTGCTCTGGCGCCATGTAGGCCGGCGTGCCGACCAGAAAGTCGTCGGCGGACTGGACGGTGTCATTCTCTCCCAGCAGCTTGGCGATGCCGAAGTCGAGGATGCGCACGCGGACGGCCTCACCCACGCCGTCGATCATGAGGTTCGAGGGCTTGATATCGCGGTGCACGACGCGGTGCTGGTGCATCTCCGCCAACGCCCGCGCGACCTGCTCGATGACGGCGGCGACGAGCACGACGTCCACCGGCCGCCCCTTCTGGAGCGACAGGAAGCGATCGATCGTCACGCCGGGTGCCCACTCGGTCGCGCTGAAGTAGCGGCCTGCGTCCGTGGTCCCGACCTTCACGATGCGGCAGATGGCCGGGTCGCGCAGTCGATGACAGAGGAGCTGCTCCTTGTGGTACGGGTTCTTGACGTGACCTGCGCGCGCCTCGAGCTGCTGCTGGATGCCCGAGTGGAGGATCTTGAGCGCGACCGGTCGGTCCTTGCGGGAACGCTGCGCCGCGCGATAGACGGTCGAGAAGGCACCGCGCCCGACGAGCGCGTGCACCTCGAAGTCGCGGTGGACGACGTCGCCAGGCGCGAGGTCGTTGCCCATGGGAGCCGGTGGTCGACTCAATGCTGGCGCGTCGATCGCGAGCTCACGTCGCCCGCTGGAAGAGGTGGCGAAGATAGGCGGCAAAGATCCCCGGGCGATCGCCCTCGTCGAGGCCGGTAATCAAGACGTCGAACCGCGGCGGATCTTCGCTGCTCTTGACGCGGATGACCGTGCCATAGAGCGTGATCTCGCGCGTCTGGCGCTTCTCGGCGAGCTCCAGGACGACCTGCACCGGGTCCGCCATGTTGGGCAGGTGGCCGGGCTCCGCGACGACGCCGCACGTCTCCTCGGAGAGGCGCACGACCGTGCCGGTGACCCGCTCGGCGCCGAGGACGTAGGTGCAGGGCAGCACGATCTTGACCCGCCGACCGCCGCCGAGCGTGGCTTTGTCCTCGAGGGTGGCCGCCGGCAATGACGCGGGAAGGGGCGCCTCGGCCGCCGGCGCGTTGCCCTCTCCAGGGAAGTGGAAGACGTACTCGAACTGCGTGCCGCCCACCGGTAGCTTCTCGACGAAGCCGCCCACGACGTGGAGCTCATTCTTGAGGAAGCGCCGCAGCGGCTCCGGATCGGGCGAGGCGACCGCGCGAAGCCACCGCACTGGCAGGCCGTTGCCCGTCGCCACGGCGGTCACCTCGACCTCCATGCGTACTGGAGCCGCGCCCGGAGTCGAGGGAGCGACGAGCACCTTGAGCGTGGCACCCACAGTCGGACCTTCCGCCGTACGAAGCACCGCGCCCTCGGCGGTCACGTCGATTGCCGCCGTCTCGTACGGAGCGCCATTCAACAAGAACGTCACCTTCAGCGTCTTTACGCGTTCGTCGTGATTCTCGGCCGACACGGTCTCAATCGCCTCTCGCGGAAGACGCCAGCCCCCAGGCTCACCCACGATGCGTGGCGAGAGTAGCCTCGCGGAGCTGCGCTTGCAACGCTCACAGGCCGGTCGGTCTCGCGAGACATCGGCGTGTGAGGCGCTACACTCGAGCGACGAGGGCGTATGATAGCCCGTTGCGCGGTCGCATCGACCCGCCAGGAGTGAGTGACCATGACCTCGTGTTCCTCGACGCTGCCGCTGAGGCTCGCCCTCGCCTGCGGTCTGCTCGGCGCCTGCTCGGGGGTCGAGGAGCTCGGCGGGCCCCGTCTCGACGCGTCCCTCGTGCCCGATCTTTCCCGTGTCCACGTCAGCGCTCGCGACGCGAGCGACCGCATCGCCGTCGTCGGCCTCGACGGTGCGCTCCGCGGATTCTCCTGGATCGAGCTGCGCGATGGCAAGGACGGTGGCTTGCTGGGCGAGGGTAGCGCGTCTGGCGCCGGCGCCTTCGCTATCCTGTTTGCCGCTCGGGACGGCGGCGTCGTCATCCGCCTCTGGAGCTACTCGCGCGACGCGTATGGACCCGACGTGGCGCTCACTGTGCCAATCTCCGGGACCGCGTTGCGGTCACCGCTCGTCGATCGCCTCGGTGTTCGGGTCCCCGGTCCAGATCACGTGATCGTGACCGGCGCGCTCGGTGCCGCACCGCCGGGCTCGGCCGTCGTCGTCGGCAGCCTCAGCACGCCCGGAGGGTGGCGCGAGAACCGCGTCGATGGCTCGTTCTCCGCCGACCTGCTCGGCAACGCCTCCGACGACCTCGTGGTGTTCGCCCAGTTCGTCGACGACCCAAGTCGCGCCTCGCCGCCGGTCGCGCTCGACGCCAAGGCCAACCCGATTCCAACGCTCGTCTCCGCCGTCTCTGGCACCGAGGGCCTCGTCGTGCTGACTCCGGAAGGCTCCGTCGGCCCCGGGTTCGCCACGGTGTTGACCGCGTCGGGTCAGACCGAGCTCGCCACGCTCCGGATCCCGGACACGGGCTCGGTCGCCCTCTGCGCTGCCGGTGTCGCGGCCAGCGAGCGCCTGCGCCTCCGCTCGCCGGTCCCCCCGTCCAAGGGAGACGTCGACGCGACCCCGACCGTCCCCGGGTCGGCCGGTGTGCCGTCGCTCATGGCCACCGACTCGGCGACGGGCATCACCACGACCGTGAGCGCCGGTCGGGTCACGGCCGCGGGACCCTTGCCGTCGGGTGTGCGGTGGGTGCTGCTTGCCAACTGTGCCACCGGGTCGTGGACGACCGAGTCGGCGACGAACGGGACGGTCGACGTCAGCCTGGCCGCCACCAGCGGGGATCTGGTCGCGCTGGTCGCCGTTGCCCCAAACGGGGGCATCGGTCGCGCCGAGTTCGTCCTCGCAGGTGCGGCCAGAGCGGTGCCCGTGCCACCGGTGGCGATGGACGCGGCGGCCTTGCGCGTCTCGGGCCCCGGAGGTCCGCCGATCCTCGCGGCGGTGACGCCGGGTGCCACGACCCCGGGCGCGCGCATCGAGGGTCGCCGCGGCCCGGTCGTCAGCGTCGGGACGACCACGAGCGCCCCGACGGGCACCTTCGCGCTCAAGCTCGAGGAGAGCGCGACGACTGAGCCGCTCGTCGTCACTCAGTCCCTCGGCACGTTTCGCTCTCCACCGGTCACTCTGGCGCAATCGACCACGGTCGTCCCGGGTGCCATCGACGGCCTCGTCTCGTTCGTCGCCGGGTCGAGCGACATCGCGGTCACGGCCCACTCCGCGGCCTTTCGGAGCGCGGTGATCGCCGCCAACCTGGCCACTGGCGATGCGACGACCGCGGACCCCAAGGGTGAAGCGCTGTCGCTGACGCTTCAGGGACACGCGGGTGACGAGATCGCGACCTTCGGCTGGAGCGCTGGTGCGGGTGGTCGCGCGGTCGTCCGTCGCGCGCTGGTGCTCGATCGCCCGTTTGTCACGAGCGCGCCCGGCGGCACGCTCTGCGCGATGGGGCCTGCGGGAGGGGATGACGTCGCCATAGCTGAGCTCCGTGGCCCGGCTGGCGAGCTCCTCTCCCCACTGACGGTCGCCCATGTCTCCGCAGGCCAGTGGGTCGCGACCGGCACCGGCAGCGGCACGACGGTCGCCGCGGGTCCTGCGGGCGGGCCGTTTGCGCTGCGGCCCGTGCCAGCTCTCGCTCCCGCGTCGACCGTCGACGCGCTCCAGATCACCTCCGGCGCCTCAGGCGTCACGTTCTCGGCGGCCGCGGGGGGGCTTGGACCCGACTGGCTCCTGGCGATCGCCGCGCCGAGCACGCTCGCGTTGCTGGAGCCGCCCGAGGCGCCATGGTCCAAGACGTTTGCCGGACTGGTCGGCAAAGACGGTGGCGTGCTCCGCCTCGTCGCCGTCGAGCGCGCGACCGGGAAGGCCTCGGCGTGTCGGGCCGTGAGCATCGCGGCCGAGAAGCCGCTGGGCCCCGCGCTCGCGTCTGTCGTTCCGGCTCCTTTGCGCGTCGGCGAGCCCTTCAGCGTCGCAGGACAAGGCTTCAGCGTTCCGCTCTCGCTCTCGGTCGGTGGTATCACCCAGCCGTTGTCCGTCACGACCTCGGACACGCTCCAAGGCGTGCTGCAGGGGGCCACGCCGCGTGGGGCCCAGAAGCTCGTCGTCACGACCCCCGAAGGCACCGACGCGGTCGACGTGACGGTCATCGCGCTGCCGAAGCTCGACGCCGCCGATCCGAGCCCGTTGCACGCCTATGAGTCGGCGACGCTCATTGGAGTGCACCTCGGTGCCACGGCGTCTGTCACCATTGGCGGCGTCGCCTCGACCATCGTGGCTGCCACCGAGGCGACCGTCACCATCGATGTCGCCGGCCTCACGCCGGTCGGGGCGCAGACCCTCGTGCTCACGACCGACGTGGGCGAGACGACGCTCGCGGTCGAGGTCGTCTGTCCCAAGCCCGCGCTCAACGCCGCGATACCGACGAAGCTCAACCTCGGCGAGCCCGTCACCCTCGCAGGGAGCAACCTCGCCGACGTCGAGATCCTCCTCCTCGGGAAGCCGCAGATCGTCAGCGCGTCCTCGGACGCCGCGGTGTCCTTCACCGTCCATCCCGGCACCCCCACGGGCACGGGCGAGCTGTGGCTCACGAGCCAATGCGGTACGCTCGTCCTCCCGGCGACCGTCGCTGTCGCGCCTCCCACCATCACGTCGGTCAGCCCCGCTCCGCTCGTGCTCGGCAAGACGGCCACCGTCGTTGGCACGCACCTGTCGAGCGCCGCGGTGAGCATCGGCGGCACCTCCCAGCCTACGGTCGTCACGACCGCCACGGAGCTGACGTTCACCGTCGAGTCCGGTACCCCCGTCGGTCTTCAGAGCCTGTCGGTCTCCACCGCGGGCGGCTCGGACGCTGCCTCGGTCCAGGTACGCGCACCGCCCATCCTGACGTCGGTGACTCCCAACCCGGTCAACGCCGGCCAGGCTCTCGTCTTGAAGGGGAGCGACCTCGATGGCGCCACCGTCACCGTTGGTGGCGTCAGCGCCCAGGTCACCGCCAGCGCGCCCACGCAGCTCACCATCCAGACGGGACTCGACACGCCCGCGGGGCCCCAGCCCGTCGTCGCCTCGACCGCGGCAGGCTCGGCGACCGTTACGGTCCTCGTTTCGGCGACCCCCGTCATCCTCTCGGTCGCGCCGGTCTTCCCTGCCCGTGGAAAAGCCCTCTCCATCCAGGGCAAGAACCTCTCGGGCGGGACCGTCACGATCGGCGGCGTCGGCGCCGTCGTGCTCGCGCCGGGTGCGCAGCAGTTGGTTGTCTCGGTCTCGCTCGCGACCCCGCTCGGCGAACAGTCGTTGACGGTCCAGACCGCGAGCGGCAAGGCGACGTTGGCGGTGACGGTGGTCGACGCTCCCGACATCATCTCGGTCGCGCCGACGCCGCTCGTCGTCGGCAAGGGCTTCACCGTGACGGGAACGCACTTTGGCGCGGGTATCGAGGCGCGCATCGGTGGCGTGCTCCAGACGCTCTCGGTGACCGACGCCACGATCGCGAGTGGAGTCGTCGCGCTCGACACGCCGACGGGCCCGCAGTCGCTGCTCGTGACGTCGCCTACGGGCGGCGACACCGAGGCCGTCGCTGTGATCGGCCCGCCCGCACTGACCTCGGTCGCGCCGGATCCCGTCGCCGTTGGGACGTCACTCACGCTCATCGGGAGCGGCCTGTTCGGCTCAAAGATCACCGTCGGCGGAGTCGAGGCGGTCGTCGTCTCCGAGAGTCCGACGGCGCTCGTCGTCATCGTCGGTGCGGCGACACCACCCGGGCTCGTGGTCGTCGTCGTCATGAACCCCGCCGGAGTCGCGACTCAGGAGGTGAACGTCATCACGCTGCCGCCCGTCATCACGAGCGTGGAGCCGGCGCCGCTCTATCTCGACGAGCCCGCGCTCGTGCACGGCGAGTACCTGCTCGGCGCCAAGGTGACGGTGGCCGGCAAGCCCGCGACGGTCACCAAAGGGTCCCACACGCTCGTCGAGCTCGCGCTCGACCCGACCACGCCGTTTGGCACCGACGTGCTCGTCGTCACGACGCAGGGGGGGCAGACGAGCGCGCCAGTCATGGTCTCCCCGCCGTTGCCGATGGCGGAGCCGGTCCTCGCGACCATCAGCCCGAACCCGGTCGCACTCGGAGAGAAGCTGACGTTGACAGGGCAGCACCTGAAGGGCGGGCAGGTGGTGCTCGGCCCGATCGCGCAGCCGACTGCGGTCGCGACGAGCGGCAAGATCGTGCTCACGGTCGACCCCAAGACCCCGCTCGGCGTCGTCGCCGTCAAGGTCACGACCGCCAAGGGCTCCATCAGTGGCGCCGTCACCGTGACGACCAAAGGCCCCGTCATCGATTCGGTGAGCCCCAACCCGGTCCATGTCGGCGGCGAGCTCATCGTGACCGGCAGCCACCTGGCGGACTTCTCCTCCTGCGTCATCGGTGGCACGATCCAGATCTACTTCAGCCTGGTGTCGGACACCGAGCTTCGGTTGACCATCGACCCCGCGACCAGCCACGGCAACGGGCAGGTGCTGGCCATCACGGGTCCCGGAGGAACGGCGACCGCGCTGCTCGATCTGCTGCCGCAGGGCGTCGTAGCGCCTGTCATCGCGGCGGTCGTGCCGGGGGAGATTCGGCACGGGGAGGTCCTCACCGTGAGCGGCAAGGCGCTCAATGGCGCGACGTTCACCCTGGGCGGCGTCACGCTCACACCCGAGCTCGGCGCCAAGGACAACCAGGTGCAGCTCATCGTCACGGCCGAGGTGCCGCCGGGCGTCCAAACGCTCGTCGTCGGCAAAGACGGCGCTCCGAGCGCGCAGGCGACCGTGTCGGTGCTCCCGGATGCGCCGGCCCAGAGCCTCATCTACACGAGCGGCATCTCCGGTCAGGGCACGTTCGTTCTCGTCGCGCTCCCTGGCGCCGTGCTTCCCGGCGCGACCCTGCTCGTTCAAGCTGGCGGTGACTTCCAGGCGCCGACCACGGCCGCCGATGGCTCCGTCGGGCTCGTCATGGAGGGCGTGAAGAACGGAACGGTCGTGCTCGTCAGCCAGCTCGCCGAGTCGCTCGTCTCCGATCCGATTCAGCGCGTGGCCGAGCTGCCCGCGCCGGACGCGCCCAGAGCGCCGCACCACTTTCTCACTCGGGTCGAGCGCACCACGACGGGTGTCCGTCTCGCGGGCCCGCCACCGACCTTTGGCGCCGACGGGACGATCATCCTGGTCACTCATGCGGGCCGTGTGGGGTATTCGCTGGCGGAGAAGCTCCATCTCACGCCATTGGCGGCCATCGAGGTGTCCCTGGGAGCCCCGCCGACGGGCCTCGACAAGACCTACGTCTTCGCGGCCGGCGGGCCTGCTGCGTCCGCCTCGGCGCCGTTGGTCGCCTTCCCGGTCGACTTCGACCCGCCGATGCTCGCGAGCGGGGTCACGAGCCTGGCCTGCCTCGTCAGCCTCCCGGGCACCGTGCCTCCGGGCACGCCAGCGTCGGAGGCGACCGCGGTGCTGGCGCTCGCGAGCGGGTCGAACCTCGACGTGCTCAGCGTCGCGACCGTCACCGGCCCGGCGGGCGAGCTGCTCTCGACCGCGGCCGTCAACGTCGCCGGTCCGGCCGAATATCGCTGGACGGGCCTCGTCGGCGCGCTCTCCTGGCAGCTCCTCGTTCCGGCGGGGACCTACCCGTTGCTCCTCGCCGGCGACTTCTCCACGACGGTCGACGGCGGCTGGGTCACCGTGACGGCGAGCAACGGCGCGGTGGGGCCCAACCGCCTGCTCGTGGTCGCGACTGCCTCGGGCCGCGCTGCGGCGAGCTTCTCTACGGCCGGCGGCAACGCGACGGTCGTCGTTCCCTCCGCCGGTTCGCCGCTCTACGTCTTCGCCGTCTCGATGGGTGCCGCGATTCCGAGCGCCTGCCTGTCGCTCAACGTGGAGTAGCGCTCTCGGTCCCACGTCCAGACGCATCCACTTTTTTCGCGCTGACCGCCCGCGTCTCGGCCGGTATCGTGTCACGGTGGGCAACGACCCGAGGAGCCAGCCGTGATCCCGAGCCCTCCGATTCGCGCTGAGCGCGCCATGAACTTCTCGAACCTCGTCGAGCGCATGGTCCCGTTGGTGGCCGAGCTCTTCGCTACGCTGAAGGTCAACGACCCGCTGCGCATGGACTTCGCCGACATCGCGCACAAGACGCTCTACGACATCGTCGACGTCCTCCGTTCGGAGGGCATGACGACCGAGGTCATCGCCGAGAGCCTGGGCATGACGATCTCGGGCTTCTACAAGAAGGTGAAGGAGCTTCGGGACCTCTACGATCGCCCACCGGACGCCACGACGGGTCGGCGCGGCACGCAGTCGCTGATGGAGAAGGTCTACGCCTTCGTCGATCAGAACAGCACGCCCGTCCGTGCGGTGACCTATCATCGGGTGTCCGAGAACTTCCGGCGCGTCCCGCCCGAGCGACTCAACGCCGTCCTGCGCGTCCTCGTGCAGTTCAACCTGTTGTCCGTCTCCGGACACGGCGACCGACGCGAGTTTCGCACCGTACCTCGGGACGACTCCGCGGGCGCGACCTATCACGACCTCGTCGTCACGCTGTACCGCGAGGGGCCGCTGACCTTGGAGGAGCTGTCGCGCAAGCTCCTCATGGACGAGGCCCAGTGCAAGGCCCTGCTCGCCGAGCTCGACGCCAACGAGGGCCTCGAGACGCGGGTGGCAAGCGACGGCAAGACGCGCTACAAGGCCGTCGCGTACCACATCCCGGTGGATACGCCTGAAGGCTTCGAGGCCGCGTTGTGGGATCACTTCAGCGCGATGTGTCGCGCGATGTCCAAGAAGGTGCGTCAAGCACGCTATCAGGCGGTCTCGGACGAGACGCTGGGTGGGACGACGTACAGCTTCGACGTCCCGGTCGACTCGCCGGAGTTCGCCGAGATCGCGGGCTTCCTTCGCGACACACGCACGCAGCTCGAGCGGTGGCTTGCGGCCGTTCAGCCGTATCTGCACGATCGCGAGGTCGCCCGACCGGTGGCCCGCATCACCATCTACGCCGGACAGATGGTCGAAGGCCCGACCAAGGATGAGGACGCCGACTAGGATGCTGCGACCTCGCTGGCGAACGGTGGTTGGACTTGCTGCGCTCTGGCTGGCAGGGTGCGGCACGGCGTCGCCGTCGGAGGCGACCGCAGGCCTTGCGGTCGCCGGTGACGCGGCGGTCGACGGCTTCGATGGCGGCGGATCGTCCGTGGACGTCCCCGCGCGGCCTGCCGACCTCGCTCCCGGTGTTGACGCGGCTCCCGACGGGCTCGCCGCCGATGCGGCGCCCGACGACACCGCCACGCCGCCACTGGACAACGCGCCCGAGTTGCCGACTCCGGACGTGCCGTCCCCGGAAGACTCCAGCGACGTCGCAGTGGTACCGCCGAGTCACGCGCGCGGCGTCGTCTCGCGCGCCGACGGCCTGCGCGTCGCTGGAGCCGCCGTGCGTCTCGACGGCCCGACGCTCGGGGCCTCCCTTCAGGCCGTGACCGACGCTGACGGCCGCTTCGACTTCGTCGTGCCGCAGGGCTCCTACGCGCTGCGAGTCGCGCATCCGAAGTACAGCCCACGCGCCGCGACGATTGACCTCCCCGCGAGCCAGGATGCCTTCGTGCCGCTCGTCCTGCCTGAGCTGCGCGCGGCAGCGAGCTTCGACGCCGCGATGGGCTGGAAGGGGCAGGGCGTCATCTTCAGCGGCGGCAGCAACTGGCTCGGCTCCGGGGTCATCGAGAGTGGCGGCAGCAACTGGCATGTCGCGATCCCGCCCAAGTCGCTCGTGACCGCGGCCAATGAGGTCGCGACGGGTGCCATTCAGGTGCGGCTGTCGGTGACCGTCACCGCCATCGACGGCGCCGCGTCCCTCCCGCTCGGTGGCTTGCCACCGGCGACCGATGGGCTGGATCTCGCGTCGGTCATCGACCTCGAGGTCGTCGCGGCGCAGGCCCCTCTGCAGCCGAGCGCGGGGCAGCCGCTGCTCGTTACGCTCGCAATGCCGGGCGTCGACGCCGGTCAGTCCCTGTCCGTCTGGTCTCTCGACCACCAGACCGCGGCGTGGCAGTCCGAGGGCACGGTGCTGGCGCAGGCCAGCCCTTCGGGAGCCGGGGCGCAGGTGACGGTAGCGCTCACTCACCTCTCGACGTGGGCCGTCGGCAGGGCCACTGCGCCGCCGCGCTGTGTCGACGTGACGCTCAAGGCCGAGGGTGGCGGCTCGCCCGAACCCGGCCTGGTGCGCGCCACGCGCGGCGGCATTCGCGTCGAGGCGCCGTTGAGCCCGGGCGGCAGCGCCTGCCTCTCGCTGCCCGTTGGCGGGGCGCCGTACTCCTTGGCTTACGTACGGCAAAGCGGAACAGCCGTGCACCTCGCGCACATCGCCGAGCTCACCGTAACCGGTGCCGCAGCGACGTGCGGTGGCGCCGACTGTCAACAGGTCGTGGCAACGCCGCTCCCGCTGACGTGCATCGACGTCGCGGTTCATGAGGGCAGCCCGGGAGCGCCGGGTGGCCCTGAACCCATGGCAGGACTGACGGTTCGCCTCTCGACGGGCGAATCGGGCGTGACGAACAAGTCCGGGAAGGTCACGCTGGCCGCGGCGCCCTACGTGCCAGTCGCTGTCTTGACCCCTTACGCCGATCCCGTTCGCGTCGTTCCGCAGGTCCCGACGGGCGACGACTGCGGCGCGAAGGTGTTCCTCGACCTCGGCGCGGGGAGCCTGACCAAGAGCAACGCCGGCGTCTTCGAGATGGGCTGCAAGGATGGGTCAGGCGCGGAGTGTCCCGACGACGCGTCACCTGCCCACACGGTCGTCCTGAGCGGCTATGGCCTTGCCCACCACGAGGTGACCGTGGGGCAGTATCGGCGCTGCATGGATCTCGGCACGTGCACACCGCCCGCGGGGCCGCCGAACGCCGCGTGCACCTGGCCGGACGTCTTCGTCGAGCCCGCAGCGGGTCGGCTCTCGCTCCCCATCACATGTGTGACATGGGCGCAGGCCGCGGGCTACTGCGCGTCGGTCGGACGCCGGCTCTGCACAGAGGCCGAGTGGGAGGCCGCGGTCCGCGGACCGGCCAAACGCAAGTACCCGTGGGGATTCGAGGAACCGACGTGTGCGCGCGCGGTGTACTTGGGCGAGGACGCTGGGGAGGAAAAGGACCTCGGCGCCTGCAGCAGTGGCCAGCCTTGGCCCGTGGGCTCTCGGCCTGCGGGAAAGAGCATCCACGGGGCCGAAGACCTGGCCGGCAACGCTCCGGAGTGGGTCTCGGACTGGTACGACCCGGCGTGGTATGGCAGCGTGGCCGCCAAGCTCAAAGACACCCCCGGTCCCCAGTCGGGCACCCAGCGGGTCGTTCGTGGCGGCGGCTTTGCGTCAGACGGCTCCAGCTTGACGGCCTATCGCCGCTCCGCCGCGGAGCCGGGCGCGTCGACCGTCACGGAGGACGGCCGCGTCATGGGCCTCGGCATTCGGTGTTGTTCGAGCACGAAGTGAGCGCGCTGCGGGCCCTGGTGCTCTCGTGGTCGCTCGCGGCGAGCGGCTGCGCGGCGGTGGATGGCGTGCCGATCGAGTCCACGCCCGAGGTGACCCCCGAAGAGGTCCGCGTCGACGGAGGCGCACCGGAGCTGGCCATGGCGCCGCCACGGGATCTCACGCCCGTTGCGACCGACGCGTCAGCCGAGGTCGCGTCCGAAGCCGACACCCCGGTTCCCACCGCTCCGGATGCCCTCAGCGACACCCCGGAGGCCACGACCGCCAGTGGCATCGACGCGACCGAGACTGGGATCGACGCGACTGAGGAGACCACGGCCGACGTTCCGCCGCAGCCGCTGGGCACCTTCGCCTCGCCTCTGCTTCTGGGCGCGTTGCCTGCGACCGTAGCTGGGAACACGACCACCGCGCCCGGCGGGGACGCGGCCGCGTACACGCCGTGTGCCCCGAAGATCAACGAGGGTGGGCCGGAGGTGGTCTACGCGCTCTCGGTGCCGGGTGACGGCGTGGTGACCGCGACGGTAGACGATGTTACAGGCGACGCCGTGGACGTCGACGTCCACCTGTTGACGGCGCCTGCCGCCAACGCCTGCATCGCTCGGGGCAACGTGACCGCGCAGGCCAGCCTGCCCGCCGGACCGGCGTGGGTCGTCGTCGATACCTGGGTCGACGCCGGCGGGGTGCCGCACGACGGGAGCTACGTGCTCACGGTCAGCTGGAAGGCGAAGGCCCCGCCAGGCGATCCGACGAACTGCGCCCAGTCGCCGATCCAGTGCACAGAAGCCGATCTCCCCTTGGTGAACGCCGTCCCCGTCGAGCCCGCGGGGGCTCCGGGCTGTCCCGCGGGGATGGCTCACATCGAGGCCTTCTGCATCGATCGCTACGAGGCGTCCCTCGTGCTCGTAGGCGCAGACGGCGTGGCGGCTCCCTGGTCACCCTACGCCCATCCCACCGCCGCGGCCGGCACGCTGCGCGCCGTGAGCGCGCCCGGCCAGGTCCCGCAGGGCTACATCAGCCAGACCGAGGCCAAGGCCGCCTGCGTGGCGGCCAAGAAGCGGCTGTGCACCGACGCCGAGTGGCTGCGCGCCTGTCAGGGACCACAGAAGACCACGTACCCCTACGGAGCGGTCGTGATGCCCAAGACCTGCAACGACTCGCGGGTCTGTCACCCCGCGGTGCAGTTCTTCGAGACCGGCCAGAGCTGGATCTGGTCCAAGCTCGGCCATCCGTGCCTGAATCAGCTGCCGGCAGGACTCGCCGCGACCGGCAGCTACCCCGCCTGCGTCTCCGCCGAGGGAGTCTTCGATCTGATGGGCAACCTGCACGAGTGGACGGCCGACCCCAACGGCACGTTTCGGGGCGGCTTCTACGTCGACACGAAGATCAATGGGGCCGGCTGCCTCTACGTCACCACGGCGCACGCGACCTCGCACTGGGACTATTCGACCGGCTTTCGGTGCTGCGCAGACGTGGCCCCGTAGCCACCAAGCCGTGCCCTGGACGGCCTCGGGCGACCGATGAGACCCGCACGCCGTCGGAGGCCATGTCGGAGAATTTGACCCCTCCGATGGCGCAAAGTAGAAGCCACAACGTCGTGGCGAGCCCCCTCAGCGACTCTAGCATTCCCATGCGCCGCGCCGTCGTGGCGATTGGTGGCAATGCCCTGCTCAAGCCCGGCCAGGTCGGCCACGAGGCGGAGCTGCACGCGGGCGCCCACGACGTCGCGCGCAGCCTCGTGCCTCTGCTCCAGGGCGGTTGGCGTGTCGCGCTGGTCCACGGCAACGGACCGCAGGTCGGCATCGAGCTCGTGCGCAGCGAGGAGGCCTCGACCAAGGTGCCGCCGTTCGGCCTCGACCTGTGCGTGGCTAACACACAAGGCGCGATGGGCGCCCTGCTGCTCGTCGCCTTGCGCAACGTGCTCCACGAGGAGGGCTTGGGCCTCCCAGTGACCTGCATCGTGACGCTGGCCGAGGTCGCCGCCGAGGACCCTGCGTTTCAGCGCCCGACCAAGCCCATCGGGCTGTTCTACTCCGCCTATCGCGCGCATCGTCTCCGGGCCGAGCTCGAGCGCAAGGGTTGGGACATCGTGGAGGACGCGGGCCGCGGGTATCGGCCGGTCGTGCCGTCGCCACGGCCCCGGGCGCTGCTCGAGACGCCGTCGGTCGAGCTACTGCTGGCCGCTGGTCACGTCGTCGTTGCGGGCGGCGGCGGCGGTGTCGCGGTCGCGCGTCCGTCCGAGGACGCGCCGTGGACCATGCGCGAGGCGGTCATCGACAAGGACCGCACCTCGGCGTTGCTCGCGCGCGCGCTGGGCGCCGAGCTGCTCGTCTTCCTCACGGGCGTCGATCAGGTCGACCTCAACCACGGGACGACCCTGTCGCGGCGATTGGAGCGCCTCCACCCGTCGGAGGCGCGCCGGCACCACGCCGAGGGGCAGTTCCCGCCGGGGAGCATGGGTCCCAAGGTGGAGGCCGCGTGGGACTTCGCGGAGGCTGGTGGCACTGCGCTCATCACCTCGGCGGCGTCCCTACACCTGGCGCTCGTCGGCCGAGCCGGGACGCGCATCACCATCGACGATCATGACCTCGGACCCGCGGCGGTGGGCCGTCAGCTGGCCCTGCCGCTGGGCCTGGCCGCCGGGCCGCCCCTCACGTGACCTCAACCCTTTGGAGCTACGCATGTCGACCCCAGTGAGACACTACCGCGGCGATGACGACGTCACCGCCGACGAGCTCGAGCAGATCCTCGCGCTCGGCCTGGACGTGAAGCAGAAGCCCTGGAAGTACCGCCAGGCGCTCGCGGGCAAGACGCTCGCGATGATCTTCCAGAAGAAGTCGACGCGGACGCGGGTCTCGTTCGAGGTCGGCATGGTCCAGCTCGGCGGACATGCGCTGTTCTTGTCGGGCAACGACATCCCGATCGGGCGCGGTGAGACCATCGCCGACGTACGCGAGCGAGCGGCCCCGGGTGGTGCCGAGGTGCTCCCGAATCGTGAGCAGGTCCGCGAGGATCT
>SXGT01887497.1_pt1 | contig 16863 bp, 12 predicted proteins | sample 3176221 | NCBI WGS metagenome assembly SXGT01 (sample SAMN11356862, study PRJNA531348) | freshwater metagenome | isolation source: freshwater sample F1-120 | place: China: Fuxian Lake, Yuxi | collected 2017-12-25 | reverse complement strand
TTTTGAAAACCTGGCATATATCGACATCCAAAATTTAGCCAAACGGGTAAAAGCGGAAATCCTTTGGGGTACAGGCCTGATGGATACCATTTGCCCTCCGTCCACACAGTTCGCAGTCTACAACAAGATCCAGTCTCCCAAAAACATGATCATCTACCCAGACTATGCCCACGAGCATATCCCCGGCTGGAATGATCGGTCCTTCCAGTTTTTGCTGGGGCTGTAAATTTTGGTTTTACAACCAAGCCTGGAACCCGGCGATGTGCCGGGTTCTTTTTTTATGTGGCTGAAAGGGGGAGTAAGCGGTGGGTTCGCTGGTTCATTTTTGGTTCAAGCCAATCGATGAGGTGCCTGACGGGCCTGCCTTTTGGATCAGGGTTCCAAAATGGGCGCGGACCAAAACCGGTAATTCGTCCAAACTCCCCAACCCAATGGGTGGGTCTAATGGCCCCTTGCCATGGGCTAACCCATTAGCTGCTTTGAACTGTTAACCCGCACAACCGTGCGCTAACACCTATTGCGTGTAGCTTGCCAAAAAAGCCTGTTTCTGGTAAAATAAACCCGTAATTAACACCTGCCCCACACTTCTTTGTACAGTTGAATACTTGTTTCCCGTTGGCCGCCTTTGCGGCTCTTTTTAGCGTTTTTTGCCGGGTAGGTTCCCTAATCTCATTTCTACCGGAGGGTTCAAATGGAATTGTATGTCATTCGCCACAGCATAGCCCATAACCTGGGCGAGCAGGGCGCCTTTACCGACGAGGCGCGCACGTTGACGCCGGCCGGGGTGGAACGCGCCGTGGGTGTGGGCCGTGGGTTGGCCAGCCTGGGTATAGTGCCCGGCCTGGTGCTGGTAAGCCCGGCGGTACGTACCCGCCAAACCGCCGAACATATTTTTGGCCAAATGGCCATGCCGCAGGGGGCGTTGGTGTACAGCCCGGCGGTTGGCTTGGGTGGCAGCGCCGAGGAAATTTTGGCCCAGCTGGGCCAAGCCACTGCCATGCACGCCCAGGTAGCGGTGGTTGGCCACGAGCCGACCATGTCTGACCTGATAAGCCTGCTGGCTTGCAGCCATGGCGGGCTGCAGGTGAAGGTTGGCCGCGCCAGTGTTACCCGAGTGGATGTGAACGGCAGCCCGCGGCCTGGCACCGGCGTGTTGCGCTGGAAGTTGAATGGCGACCACCTGGCCGCCATTGCCCGCGGCAGCAACGTTTAGCCTGCCGCAACGCGGATGCGTTGCCACAGCAAAACCCCCGGCCTGTATGTTGGGTCGGGGGTTGTTTTTTTAAGCGGGTGAGGGGGTGCCTATTCGCCCAGCAAGGCTTCGAGGGCGGTTATGTCTTGGGGGGTGGCCAGGTCGTTCTCGTTATCGCGCAGGGCCTCCAGCGTGGCGGGCAGGTCTTGTCGGCGGATCAGCACGCTGGTGAGGCTGGGCTGGCTGCCCAGGCTGGTGAGGATGCCATCGGTGATGGGCGCTGCCACCGCGGTGATGCCGAACTCTTCAAGGTACAGGCGCAGGGCTTCGGCTTCGATCGGATCGCACATTTTTACACAAATGTTGTCCATTTGGGCTCCTATTCTTGCTGGCGCAACAGCAGGCGCAGGTCTGCGGCAATATTGGCGGGCTGGGTGCCGTAGCCCCAAAAAGCGGCCAATTCGCCGGCGCGGTTGAGTACCATCAGGTTGGTGCTGTGTTCTACGGCGTAAAAACCGTTTTGGTCGGGTTGGCCCAGTTCGTAATAAGCGCCTATCTCGGCCACCAGCGCGTCCAGTTCGGGTTGGCTGGCTACCAGCGCGCCCATAAAGGCGGGGTTAAAGGCGGTGGCATAGGCGGCCAGTTTCTCTGGCGGGTCTCTTTGCGGGTCTACGCTGATGAACAGCACCTTGACCTGGGCGGCCTCTTGCGGGGTGAGCAAGCTGATGGCGCGGCGCAGGGACGAGAGCGTGTTGGGGCAGTAATCGGGGCAATTGGTATAGCCGATGAACAGCAATACCAGGTTGCCTTTTAGCTGGTGGAGGGTGATGCTGCCGTTGGCGGTTAGCAGGCTGGTGTGGGCTGAGGCCAACGCCCGCGGCGGATTGAAAGTGGTGGCGCTGAGCCGTTGGCGGCTGTTGTAAACGGCCAACCCAAAAGCGTACAGCAACCCCACAATGGCCAGAGCCAGGCCAAGCCGGCGCAGGGTAGGGTTCAGGGTCATTCTTCCGCGGTCACCAGCATGGGCACGCTGATCTCGCCGGCTTTTTCGAACAGCAGGGTGACGATTTTTTGGTCGCCCACCTTGATGGAGCCGTTGAGGCCGATGAGCATTACGTGGTAGCCGCCGGCCTGAAGCTGGATACCGCTATCGGCGGGGATGTCGATGGCGTCCAATTTTTGCATTTTCATGCCGCCATCGGCCATGATCATCTCGTGTATTTCGGCGCGCGCGAAATCTACCCGGGCGCCTATCAGATGGTCATCGTTCTGGCTGTAATTGTCAATATCCATAAAGGCCGCAGCCACATCGCTGGCAGAGGTGCCATCCGCGCCAGCCGCGGGGAGGTAAATGTGCGCTTGCGAAATAACCACACCCTGTGTGGAGGCGTCTTCGCCACCAGCGCAGGCGACGAGGATCGCGATGAGAGCGACAGCCAGGAGGAGGAGTTTTTTCATTGATTGCTCCGTTCGATAAGGTAGCCCAATTTTATCACGTTAAAGAATTAGGCTGTTGCGATGGCGGTGCGTCGTGCTATATTTAATTGATGGCCAAGCTATTTTTTATGGAGTACGATGACCTGCTGCTGACCATTGGTTTGGCGGGTGGCAAGGGTGCCGCGCTGGCGCGCATGGCGGGCAGGGGCATTCCCATTCCGGAGGGGTTTATTATTACTACCACGGCCTATGGGCGTTTTGTAAGGGATAACGGCATCGATGAGCGGATCTTTAACCTGCTGCAAGGCATTGATGAAGGCAGCCCGGCCGCATGGCAGGCAGCGGAGAGCGAGATCTTGGCATGGTTTGCCCAGGGTGAGATCGCCGATGACCTGTTGGACGAGTTGAACGGCCGCCTGGCCAGGGAGGAAGGGTATGGGGTGGCTGTACGCAGTAGCGCCACCGCCGAGGACCTGCCGGAGGCCAGTTTTGCCGGTTTGCAAGAGACCTTTTTAAACGCCGCGGGCCAGGCCGCCATTTGGAAGGCAATTAGAGAAACGTGGGCCAGCCTTTGGACGGCGCGGGCAATGCGTTACCGCGCCTTGCATGGCATTGCGCCGCAAAGCGTGAGTATGGCGGTGGTTGTTCAGCGCATGGTGCCTGCCATTGCCAGCGGGGTGTTGTTCAGCGTTAACCCGCTGGATGGCGACCATGGCCAAATGTTGATCACCAGCACCTGGGGGCTGGGCGCGCCATTGGTTGGCGGGGAGATCACCCCGGACAGTTTTACGGTTAATAAAGAGCCCTATAAATTATTAAGCCGGCAGATCGCCGACAAGCCTGCCCAGTTGCTGGCCAACCCCAGCGGGCAAGGCACCCTGCAGGTTGGCGTACCCGCCCACTTGCGCAAACAGCCCAGCCTAAAACCCACCGAATTGATGGCGCTGATGCGCTGGGGGTTGATCCTGGAGCAAGAAATGGCCTGCCCGGTGGATGTAGAGTGGGCGATCGGCAGGGATGGGCCGCTGCGCGAAGTGCAGATCTTGCAGGCCAGGCCGATCACCCAGTTGCCGCAGCAGCCGGTTCGCTGGCGGCAGGCCAAAAAAGGGTTGGTATATTCGCGGGCCGGCCTGGCAGAGCACACCCCCAACCCGGTAACACCTTTGTTTGGCAGCCTGGCCATTGGCGCGTTTAATGTGCCCACCGCCCAATTGGCGGCGGTGATCATGGGCAACGACGATGAGTACACCTACAAAGTGGTTAATGGCTATGTGTACCTGTGCATGCGGAAACGCAACCTGAGCCTGCGCGGCTTGCTGCACGGCACAAAGCGCTCTTTGTGGAAGGATTTTTTGGACAGCCGGGCGTGTTGGCAAAACGCGCTGCACGATCTGCGTGCCAGCGTGCGCATGGTGGAGCAACAAGACCTGCCCAGCGAAACCAGCCTGCGCCTGTTGGAATCGGCGCGCGGATTATTGCGCGCTACCGGCAAGTACTTTACCCGCTTGCAGGTCAGCACGCTTCCGGCAGCGGTGGTCAGCGAAATTGTATTTGTGTCCTTGCAGCACCTGTGTTGGGACAGGCAACACAGGCCAACCGAGCGGCTGTTGTTTGGCCTGGATACGCAGGTTTTGCGTGGTGAAAAACTGCTGTTTGACATTGCCCAGTGGCTGCCTGAGCATGCCGCCGAGGTGGCCACCTTGTTGTTGGCTGGCAAAGCCGCCAGCCTGGCCAATGCCATGTTGGGCAGGGCTGCCCCGCCAATGGAGGTGCCTGCCAGGCAATGGAATGATTTTGTGGACCGCTTTGAGCTGTATGTTGAGGAGACCGGTTACTCCGCCTTTGATATGGACATTAGCCGCCCCACACCCGCGGAGATCCCCGTGGTTGCGATGGGTTTGCTGGCCAGTTACCTGCGCGGAGAAGCCCGCAACCCGTATCACTGGCAAAATGAATGTGATGGCCAACGGGCTGATTGGCTTGCCCATATGGAAGAGGTGTTGGTGCGGCCGCCAATGTCTTGGCTGTATCGGTCTTTAAATTGGGCTTGCGAATGTGCCGTGGATAAAGAGGAAAGCCTGGCCAGTTTAAATTACGCCTACCCGCTGTTGCGGATGTTGTTTTTGGAACTGGGGAACCGGCTTGCCCGTGCCGGTGTGTTGCCTGCCGCCGCCGATATTTATTGGCTTTTGGAAGACGAGCTGGAAGAGATCATTGGCCGGCTGGTTAGCCGCCAGACGATACCACCCTACGACCATATTTTGGAGCTTCGAAAAGAGGAATGGCAGCATACCTTGCGCTTGAACCCGCCGAGGCTTTTCCCACAATCGGTATGGTTGGAACAGCTGGTGCCGTGGATGGCCAGGCCGGCCCGCCCGCCCGGGCAACCGCTGAAGGGCGTGGCTGCCAGCCCGGGTTGTTATACCGGTACCGCGCGGGTGGTGGTGACGCCAGAAGATTTTGGCCTGCTGGAACCGGGCGATGTGTTGGTGGCCGCGACCACCACCCCGGCATGGACGCCGTTGTTCGCCACCGCCAAGGCGATCGTCACCGATATTGGCGGGCCGCTTGGCCATAGCAGCATTATTGCCCGCGAGTATGGCCTGCCCGCGGTGGTTGCCACCGGTAACGCCAGCCGCCGCATCCTCTCTGGCCAGATGGTGCGCGTAGATGGCGACAATGGCACGGTATTGGTGCTAACCGGCAAAGAGGGCTATGATAGCCGCCGAACAGGCAATTAGGCGCGCCGGTATGGATAAAAATGACCCGATCTTGCAGCCTTACACTGCCAAGGCAAAACCCGCCTTGGTGGAGGTTCCGGCAGGTTGGTTTATTCGCATTAACGGCCAGGGAGACCCCAATGATGAGGCCTTCGCGCTGGCCACTTCGGCGCTGTTTAGCTTAAGCTATGCTGTTCGGATGAGTTATAAAAGCGACCATGTTCCGGTTGGTTACCAAACGTACAAGGTGTTTCCGTTGGAGGGAGAGTGGGGGTTGGTCGACCCCGCGTTGGCGGCTACAAACCGCGACAACTGGGCCTATTCCCTGATGATTCGGCAGCCGCCATTTTTGGGCATGGCAGACCACCAACGAATTGCCGCCGAAGTGGCCCGAAAAAAACCGAACCCGCTAATATCGGCGGCCAGGTTCGAATTGGTAGAGGAAGGGCTGTGCTGCCAGGCCTTGCACATTGGCCCCTACAGCCAGGAGCCGGCAACCTTTGCCCAGATGGATGCTTTTATAAAGCAGCAGGGATTCTGCCGCGCCGGCCATAACCACCGCGAGATCTACCTGGGTGACCCGCGCAAGGCAGCGCCGGCATCGTTGCGCACCATTTTGCGGGTAAAAGTGGTGGCTACCCGGTAGCCTTTGCCGGCGCGACAACCAAGGATGGGGGTTAGCAAGTGCTTGACCAATGCTCTATAATTAAACGTATCATGGAAAACGACTGATGAAACCAGACAGGATCCGCCTTTACCATTTGTACGATGACGCCCAACAAGCCGCCAGTGTAGAACCTGGCTTGCGGGCGGCTGGATTCCAACCGGTACTGGTTCCATTTAGGCCAGAATTATTGGATGACCTGGCCGAATTTGGGAAATATGCGCTGCTGATCTTGCAATTGCAAGAGGGTAGTGATTTGCTGGAACCCTTTTTGCGCCGAGCGATACCAGGCCTGCCCAACCTGCCGATGATCGTACTATCGGACGGGTTATCGGAAGAGGACAGCGTGCGCCTATTGCGGCTGGGGGTTGTTGGCGTGTTTAAGACCAGCCAATTAGAACGGCTTGCCGAAGTGGCCAGAAAATCGGTGTGGAGCCACCGCACCGCAGAGAGCGAATCGACCTTCTCATCCACCGATTACCAAATGATGTTCGACCAACTGCCAGACCCGGTTTTTCTGGAAGATTTTAGCCAGGTAAAGGCGGCGCTGGAGGAGATCAAAGCGCAAGGCGTGAGCGACATTCGCGCTTATTTGGCCAAACATACGGATGAGATCGCCATCCTCGTCAATAAGATCAGGGTGATGTACGCGAACAAAAAGGCGCTCGCGTATATGGAGTCGGATTGGTTTTTCGATACCGACCCGATAGCCAAAAAGCTTAACTCGCCAGAGGTCGTTGCCGAAATCATCGAAGAGTTTGGCAATGTTGCCGATGGCAAAAGCGATTTTAGCATTACCGGCGTCAATATTCGCGGCGGGTTCCATATCCTCACCTTTAAGGCGATGCTCGGCCACGAGGAAGATTTGCGGCGCGTGATGGTCATTTTTTCGGACGTGACACCGCTGGTGGTTGGTGAAAAGCGCCTGCGAGAGCAAGAACGCCAAATACGCAGCCTGGTAGAGCAAACCCCCTCCATCTTTTATAGCGAAATTGCCTATGGAGAAGGGCGGTTATTGTACATGAGCCCGCAAATATCGCGGCTTACCGGTTACCGGCCAGAGGATTATGACAACGGCATGGCCTTTTGGAAGAAGATCATCCACCCGGATGACCTGCATTTAATTTTGGAAGTGGATGAGGAAAACACCCCGCCAAACCTGCCGCAGGTATTGGATTACCGGGTAATGACCGCCGATGGCAGGCAAATTTGGGTGCGCGATACCTTTCAGCTGATCTGCGATGAGGATGGAAAGCCGGCTTTTTGGCAGGGCGCGATCTATGATGTGACCGAAGAGAAGCTTGCCCAGCTGGAGTTGGAGCAAAACAAACAACAGCTGGATCATTTGATAGCCAACATGCCGGGAATGGTGTACAGGACCAGCCTGGGGGAGCGTGGCAAGGTTGAATTTTTGAGTGATGGATGTGAAATATTAACCGGATACCCGGCAGACAGCCTGGTGGGCAAACCCAGGGACGAGGTGCGGGATCTGCTGCAGGTTGGCGACGACCTTGAAGCGAACATAGAGCGCTACCTGCGCAATGGCAATAGCGGTTTTTTTGAAATTGAGTACACTTTGCGCACACGATTTGGCGAAACAAAATGGGTGATGGATCGCGGCTTTGCCACCGTGGATGCGAATGGCAAATTGGACTCCCAGGAAGGCATTATCCTGGATATCACCGGTAACAAACTGGCCCAGGCACAGCTTCAAGAATTTTCTGAGGAGTTGGAACAGCTTTACCGCAACAGCTCGCTGGTAAGCGGCATTATGGATTCTGACCAGCTGGCCCGCAATGTGATTGAGATCATTGGCAAGCGGCCGAGTTGGGACGCGATCGCCATCAACCTGTATGATGAACAAGTGGGCCGCATGGTGTTGGCGGCAGTGCAGGTAACCGACGAGCTGCCCAATTATATTGAGGGTGTTCGGCGGATGGAGCGGGAAAACGTTGGCGGCGCCACCCAATGGGTGTTGGAAAACAAAGTGGTTCTGCGCTCTGGCGATGTAACCCAAATTCCCAGCTATTACGCCGTGCACCCCGAGATCCGCAGCGCATTGTACGTGCCGCTGGTTGCCACCGAGCGCAGCCTCGGCGTGTTTGCCATAGAGAGCCGAACGGCCAACGCGTTTAGCGAGAATGATGAAAAATTGTTGACCATTTTTGCCAACCAGGTAAGCGTGACCATTGTGAACACCCAATTGCTGATGACCGCCCAAAGCGAGATCAGGGCGCGCATGCAGGTAGAGGAGCAATTACGCGCACATCAGGGCCAGCTGGAAGCGGCCGTAGATAAACGCACCGCCGAGTTGCGGGTGGCCAACGACGAGCTTGCCAAAGCCAGCAGCCTGAAGACCGAGTTTTTATCATCCATTAGCCACGAGTTGCGCACGCCGCTTACCGGCAGTTTGGGTTTGTCGGAGGTGCTGACGATCCAATCTTTTGGTGAGCTGAATGAGCGCCAAATGGGAGCCATAAAGCTGATCGCCGAAAACGGCCAGCGTTTGCTTTCGATGATCAACGATATTTTGGACTTTACACGCATCGAGGCCGGCCAAATGACCCTGTCGCTGGGCAGGCTTTCTTTGAACTACACCGTGAAGAACCTGGTGACAGCCGCCAATGCCGATGCCGCCGCGCGCGGTTTGCGCCTGGATTTGGAGTTGGCAGAACCGGATGTGATGTTGGAGTGCGATAGCAAAAAACTAAAACAAATGGTGGGCAACCTGATCTCGAACGCCATCAAGTTTACGCCTTCAGGCGGGGGCATTTTGGTAATAGTGCGCTCGCTGCCGGAGGATGCGGTGCAGATCATGGTGCGCGACAGCGGGATCGGAATTAGCGAAACGGATATAGCCAGGTTGTTTATGCCCTTTGTGCAACTGGATGGCAGGCTGGAGCGCACCTTTAATGGCGCCGGGCTGGGGTTGGTACTGGTAAACCGGTTGGCGCAGCTACATGGCGGTAATATCCACGTTGAGAGCAAGGTGGGAGCGGGCAGCGCCTTTACCATCACCTTGCCGGTTAGCCAGCCAAAGCCGGCAACTGCCTAAACCGCCCGGCGGCCCGTCAGGCCCAATCTTTGCATACATCCACCCAGCCACGGGCGTGGCTGGTTATTTCCAACTCGGCGGGGGTCATCTCGGCGGCGCTGTTGGCGCTGCCGGCGGCCGGGTAAATGGTCTCGAACCGCTTCATCGATGCATCCAGGTAGATGGGCACTTCGGCGGGGATAGCGAACGGGCAAACCCCTCCCACGGCGTGGCCAATGGCTTGCTCCACTTCCTGGTGGGCGAGCATTTTGGCCTTGGTGTTAAAGGCAGCCTTAAATTTGGCGTTGTCGATGCGGGCATCGCCGGCGGTGACCACCAACAACGCCCCTTGTTCGGTTTTAAAGGAAAGGGTTTTGGCGATTCGGGCGGGCGCAACACTCAGGGCCGCGGCGGCCAATTCTACGGTTGCGCTGGATACTGAAAATTCCTTCACCCGGCTTTCAAGGCCGTATTGGGCAAGGTAGGCTTTTACATCGGCGACGCTCATGGCGGGGAGGCTCCTGGGTTGGTTTTTGCAATTGTAACAGCCTTTTTGGGGCAGGTAAAACAGCAAAACCGCAGGCAGGCCCCGCCGGCAGGGGGCGCAAGCTTAGGCCAGTTGGCCCAAAACCGCCACATAGTTTTTGCCATATTTTTTGGCGCATTTGGGGCAGGTGGTGTACCACATTAGCCAGCGGTTTATTGTTTGGTTTTCTGCTTTGGCATCCGCCTCGGCTTGACGCATCCACTCGCCGCTTTTTTCGTAGGGGCCTTCAAACACCCAAACCTTAAAGCGGCCGGTAAGCGAGATGTTATCCATGCCTGGCAAGGGGCGGTCTACCGTAAGGTACTGCCACATGGCAAACGGGGAGGTGTGCTCAGAGAGGGCCATGGCATCCTCAAAGCTGGCGCCAGCCAGGCTTATCTGTTGATCGAGCCGGCGCATGGTAGCATCGAGTGTGACAGGCATATAGAGGAAACACCACACCCGGGCGCGCACAAATGGCTTTTGGCCCCAATCCAATATTTTGTTTTGCCACAGGGTGGGGTCAAACCGCGGGCAGCACATTTCTTCGGCTTTGTTTTGCATGGCGATCTCCTTTCGCTACTATCATTAAACGCCGCCGGGGCTTGGTTTGCAACCCGCAAGGGTGGCCAATGGCTATTTGGATCGTGGATGAATGTCTACCATTTTGGTGATATTTGTTTGTGTAAAATATCACAATTATGCGATACACTCAAGTTGCAGTTGGCCATGCCAAACCAAATTTTGTGGCAATGCCAACAGAGAGGCAGGAAAATGAAGTCGCTGGTAATTTTTGATTCTTTTTTTCATAACACCGAGGCGATCGCCCGGCAAGTGGCGGATGGCTTGGGAGCGCGGGCGGTACAGTTTGAAGATGCCAGCCTGGCAGATTTGCAAGGGCTGGACCTGTTGGTGGTGGGGAGCCCAACCCAACGATTTGGCCCTACCGATGAGTTGGTGAGGTTTTTGGAAGCCTTGCCGGCGGGAAGCCTGAAAGGAACGCGGGTGGCAGCGTTTGACACGCGCATGGATACGAATGTGATCCGTAATTGGCTGTTTCGGGTGATCGTTAAGCTGGGTGGTTTTGCGGCGCCCAAGTTGCAGGCTCGGCTGGCCAAAGCCGGCGCGGTGCCGGCGTTTGCCAGCAATGGTTTTTGGGTAACCGGGCAAGAAGGCCCGCTAAAGGATGGGGAATTGGAACGGGCGCGCCAGTGGGGTGCCAGCATGTTGGCGGGCGAAGGTTCTCAGCGCAGCTGACATTCCTTGCGTTCTGCTGTGCGGCGCAAGCGCGCCAGCCAGCGAATGGATGAGCGCTGAAACACGGCCTTGGCGGCCAACTCTGCCAGCGGGCGCAGTGGCCACGGCAGTGCCGGCAGGCTGCCAGAGAGCTGCAGGCGCATGCGGGTGCGGCCATCGCGCTCCGGGTGCCATTCCAGCAGGGCGGCCAGGGGCAGGTTGCCTGCGGTGTTCTGCATGGCCAGGTGGTAACCGGGCAGGTGCTCGGCCACGCGCATGCGCAAGGCTACCTTTACCAGCAATAAGCGCGCCTCAAAGCAGATCAGGCTTCCGGGCTGAAGGCTGCCCCGGGCATCTGTTTGCGGCGCCGTTTGCAGGCCGAGCCAGGCAGGCCAGGCGGCCAGGTTGGTGCTAACCTCGGCTACCTGCCAGTGCGGCAAGGCGATTATAATTTGGTCGCTGGTTTGGTACATAGGCGCCAATTATACCAAGTGTTTTTTAACCAGCGGGATTGCCGGCCCGTGCTGCAAACCTGGCAGTTGTTTGGGGCAAGGCAAACCGGCTGCCAACCCGCCCAATTCGGATGCTATAATTTGGCCAGACAAATCCTTCGTGGCAGCTAACAATGAACCCAAAACCTTTGGAACCCCTGCAAGCATTAAAACAAACCGCTTTTTTTAGCGCGTTCCCCCCTGAAACCCTTGTGGCACTGCAACAAAGTTCTGCGCTGGCAGATTTTGCCGACGGGCAGATGATCTTTGGCGAGGATGAAACCGCCAACGCGGTTTACCTGCTGTTGGAAGGCAAAGCCCGCCTGATGAAAAGCCAGCCGGATGGCAGCCAACAGATGTTGCGGCTTTTTTTACCCGGCCAACTGATCGGCGCGATGGGGGTGATGCGTGAGGATGGGCGCTACCCGGCCAGCGCCTTCGCTGTTGGGCAGGCACGCCTGATGGAGATATCTGCCGGGGTGTTGCAAGCGGAAATGGCCAGCGCGGCTGTGCCGAAGCTGGATATGATGAGGGTGATGGTTGGTTACCTGGCGGATATGGCCCAGGGACATAACCAGGACCCTGAAGTGGAAATTGAGCTGAGGGTGGCGCGCACATTGTTGGGGTGTGCCGGGCAAATTGGCCGCAAGGTGGGCAAAGGCAACGAACTGGAGGTGCGCATTTCTCAGGCAGGTTTGGCCGAAAGATCAGATACGAATCCTTTTTCGGTTAGCCGCATGCTAAAACGTTGGGCTACCCTGGGTTACATTCGGCTGGGGCGCCAGCGGATCGTTATTTTGGACCCCCACGGCATTGTGAGGATGGCCGAAGGAATGCCGCATTACCACTAATGGGCTTTTGCCCCAAACGGGTACTTACCCATGGGGCCGCCGCCTGTACAATAAGGCTGGCAGGGTGAAGGAGCATTATCCGCACCTGATCCTTGCCAAGCCTGATGGGGTTTGGCTCCTTAACCCCATGCTTCTCTCCGATCACTGGCGGCCTTGCCTAAGGGCCGCCAGTGTTTATTTTATGGTGGAAGTAGGATGCCATTTATTTGTATAATAAATTCAGGCGATTTGCCCGATTATGTTTTAATGTGAATACAGATGACTGAAAAAATTGAACAACCATTGGTAGTGTTGCCAGAAGCTTGGTCTGGCTTGGTGGCCGTGCTGGCAGAAATGGAAAGCGCGCTGATCGTGGATGCCGACGGCATGCTGATGTGGGCAAACGCGCCTGCGAAGGTGTTGCTGGGCTCGCGATGCGTTGGGAAACCACTGGCGCAGTGCGGCCATTTTTGTGGCCCTGAAGGCGCGGATTTGCCAAGGACGGATTGGCCGGACACCCGGTCGCTGGCCAGCGGCCGCCCCGTGGAGCTGGCAAAGGCGCGGTGGCGGCTGGCGGGGCAAAAAACAGCCTTGCCGGGTTGCTATGCTGTTCAGGCGGTGCCATTGCCCCCGCAGGGCGGTTTAAGAGCTGTTTGCCTGCGCATTCAAAGTGCCCTGGAAAAAGACCCTGGCGCGTTCGTGCAAAACAACCCGCTGCCGGTGGTAGTGTTAAGGGCGATCTTGAACCCGCAAGGCCAGGTGTTGGATATGCGCCTGGTACAGGTTAATGAAGCCGCGGGGGCGGTTGTCAGTAAGACGGCCAGCCAACTGCGTGGCATGTTGCTAAGCCAATCGAACCCCCCCAGCGTAATGGAAACCTACCTGGCGAAGGCCGACGAGATACTGGCGCGCGACCACCGCGAAGAACTGGATCACCCCCTGGCGAATGGAAGATCGCTGCGAATGGTCGCATTTAGGCTGGATGAGGAACACATTGTGGTGATGGGTTCTGAAACCAGCGCCTTCCAACGAAAACAGGAACGCGAAAAACGGGACCTGGAAGAGACCCGTACTTTGTTGGAATCGATACCGGCGCAATTGTGGAGCAGCACCCCCGATGGGCAAGTGGACATGCTGAACGGAACCTGGAGCGAAACCACCGGATGGAGCAAACAGGCTGGCATGGGCCATGGGTGGCTAAAGGTGATCCACCCTGAGGACCGCGAACGCGTGAGCAAAGCCTGGCAAACGGCATTGGCCAATGGCGTCCCTGCCCAGGCCGAGGCCCGCATGCGCGTGGTGGATGGCAGTTACCGCTGGTTTAGCATGTTTGCCCGGCCGGTGATCGGCGAGGATGGCAAGATCAGGCGCTGGTATGGCATTAATGCCGATCTTGAAGAACACAAGCAGGTTGAACAACAGCTGGCCAACGCCATCGAACGCTTTCGGCTCATTACAGACAACATCGACGAATGTTTTTGGATCGTAAACCCGCAAGACCACAGCCAGGATACCTTTAGCCCGGCTTTTGAGCGCATTATGGGGTGCACGCCAGCCTATGTGGCCAGCCTGCCCAACCGATTTGTGGACCTGGTTCACCCGGATGACAGCCACCTGATGCGCAAAATGAAAGAGGAGAACGCCAAGGGGTTGTCTTCCAATGCCGAGTACCGGGTGGTTTGGGCCAATGGAGAAACCCACTGGGTGCGCGAACACAGCCATCCGGTGTTTGGACAAGATGGCAAGCTGTTGTATGTTGTGGGTACGCTGCGCGACACCACCGTTGAAACCACCGCCCTGCGATCGCTGAAGGAATCGGAACAGCGTTTTAAGGGGTTGGCTGAGAATATGGATGAAGGTTTTTGGCTCTCTGCCGATGAAGAGCATGTGGTGTACCTTAGCCCCGCCATAGAGCGCATTTTTGGCAAGCCAGCCAGCGAGTTTAAAAGCCTAAAAGATTTTACCGCCATGATCTTGCCGGAAGATTTGCCAACCGTTCATGAGGCGGTTAGCCGGCAAAGCGAAGACCACCGAACCAGCATCCAATTTAGGCTGCGCCGCCCCAATGGCACCATCATTTGGGTGTGGGACCGCTCCTTCCCGTTATTGAATGCCGATGGCAGCCGCGCGTACACGGCCGGGGTGATCAGCGATATTACCGCCCAAAAAGAAGCCGAACTGGCGATGCAGGGCCTTAACCGCCAGTTGGAAGAGCGGATCGCCGAACGAACCCTGGAATTGCAAAACCTGTATGATAACGCCCCCAACGGCTACCATAGCCTGAACAAAGATGGGTTTTTTATTCGGGTAAACAAAACCGAGCAAAATTGGCTGGGTTACACCGAAGAAGAGATGTTGGGCATGCATTTCACCCAGATCCTTAGCCCAAGATCTTTGCCCGTATTTGAGCATAACTTTCCGCGCTTTAAACGCGAAGGGCATATCGAGAACCTTGAATTCGATTTTGTCGCCAAAGATGGCACCACGCGCAACTTATTGCTTAACTCCCGGGCACATTATGGGCCGGATGGCGAAATGTTGTACAGCTATAGCACCTTGATGGATAACACCAGCCTAAAAGCCGCCCAGCTGCAGGTTGCCCAAAACAGCGCCAAATTCCAAAGCCTGTTTGAGAACAGTATCGATGCGGTCTTTCTGCGGGACGCCAACTCTGGCGAACTGTTGGATGCCAACAAAAGCGCGCGCGAAATGCTGGGCTACAGCCTGGAGGAATTGCGCCGGATGCCCGCAACCGAACTGATGTTGGAAGATTTAAAACTAAGCGAGTTTGGCAATTGTGTGAAAAGAATGTTGGCCGGCGAGCGGCTGCGGCCGGAATTGCGCACCTACCGAAGCAAAAATGGCAAGCTTTACCCGATGGAAGTGACCTATAGCCTGATAAAAGACCCAGGCGGCTTGCCTGAGATGGTGCAGTATGTGTGCCGAGATTTGGTCGAACGCCTGCGCGCCGAAGCGGCCACCCAACGCCAGCAAAATTTTGCCCGCCTGCTAATGGATTCCATTCAGACCGGTGTGGCGGTGACCAATTTGCAAGGCCAGTTTGAGTATGCCAACCATTTTTTGGCGGCTTTTTTGGGCCAACAACAGCAAAACTTGCAGGGCAAGCCACTTGCGGCCACCCTGGGTTGCCCGCCATTGCAGAAATTTATGGAACGCGCCGGCCAGGCTGGCAGCCAAGGCATTGCCCCCATGGAAGTGGAGTTGATAAGGCACGATGGTGTACCCCGGCAGATCTCGGTATCGGCTTCCGCAAGGGTTGAAGACGGCAAGTATACCGGTTCTATTCTTGGTTTCAACGATATCACCCGCGAAAAAGAGATCGAACAAAACCTGCGCCTGAGCGCTTCTCACCTTGCCAGTACCAACTTTGAGTTGGAAAATGCGGTGCGCATGAAGGATGAATTTTTGGCCAGCATGAGCCACGAGTTGCGCACCCCGCTAACCGGCATTTTGGGGTTAAGCGAAGTGTTGTTAAGCGGCAACTTTGGCTCGCTGACGCCCAAACAGGCCGGCGCCCTGCGCAACATCGAAAGCAGCGGCCGCCACCTGCATGACCTGATCAACGATATTTTGGACCTGAGCCGCATGGGCGCTGGCAAGCTGACGCTGAACCCAGAGCTGGCGCTGGCCGATGAACTATGCCGTTCCAGCGTTCGCCTGGTGGAGGGGATGGCCTCGCAGAAGAACATCCGAGTGCAGCTCGATCTGCCTTCCGGCGAGATCCGGCTGTATTGCGATGTGAAGCGCATCAAACAGACCTTGGTAAACCTGCTCAGCAATGCCATCAAGTTCACCCCCGATGGCGGGCAGGTTGGTTTACGCATGCAAACCAACCCGGCCGGCGGGCAGTTGCGGATGATGGTGTGGGATACCGGCATAGGCATCCGCGAGGAAGACCAGGATAAGATATTCCAGCCGTTCATCCAGCTGGATAGTTCCCTCTCTCGCCAGTTTTCCGGGTCGGGGTTAGGCCTGGCCCTGGCCGAAAAATTCATCCAATTGCACAAGGGCAGCCTGATGTTGGAAAGTGAACCCAACAAGGGCAGCACCTTTACCATTTTGTTGCCCTGGAGCCCCAACGACCAGGCGCGCCTGGAAGGCCTGGCCGCCGCCAATTTGGCCAACCATGGGGCTACCGGATTTTTGCGTGTGGCAGCGCTGGTTGGTTCGCTGGCTGATGCCGATGAAAACCTGGCCATGCAATTGCGCGCCATTGGCATGCGGGTAAGCACTGCCGGCAGCCTGGATGAACTGGCCAAAGAGTACAGCCGAAAGGCCAACATGGTGGCCATGTTCCTTAACCAAGACCCCGGGCCGGCTGGCCAGGGCTGGCAAAAGGCGATTGCCGAGGATGAACGCCTGAAGGGCTTGAGCATGATGGCCTTTTATGCCAACGTGGAGGGTGCCCAAGCCGCGCAAGCCAGCCCAGGCATGCGCCACCTGGCACTGCCTGCCCGAATCGATGCCCTGCGCGCGGCGGCCGAGGAGCTGTTGAACCCGCTGGCCACAGGCATTGGCGCGCCGAACACGCCCGCGCAGGCTGCCAACAAACCAACTATATTGGTGGTGGAAGATAACCTGATCAACCGCGAAATGATGGTCGATTTTCTGTCTGCCAATGGCTTCCAGGTCATCAGCGCCGAAGATGGACATCAGGCAGTAATTCAGGTGCGCGATGGCTCGCCGCAACTGGTGCTGATGGATATTCAGAT
>SXGT01466094.1_pt1 | contig 16868 bp, 15 predicted proteins | sample 3176221 | NCBI WGS metagenome assembly SXGT01 (sample SAMN11356862, study PRJNA531348) | freshwater metagenome | isolation source: freshwater sample F1-120 | place: China: Fuxian Lake, Yuxi | collected 2017-12-25 | reverse complement strand
CATCGCCAGTTGGTTAGTCGGTAACAGTTTGCTCCCGGATGCCCTAGGCTTAAGTAGCCAACAATTTCAACAGTTATTGGAGGAAAAATTTCCTGGTTTTTATGTGAGCAGCTTTGCCCCCTCTGGCTATACGGCTGATTTTAGTCGCATGCAAGAAAAGCAGGATCTGGAAAAACTGTTGGGGCAACATTGTGTTACCCACGATTTGGCGCCGGAGTATTGGATCACTATTCTAGTCGCTGCCTGTCTAGGTAACGATCATTTATGGCAAGATTTGGGTTTATGGAGTCGCGACGATTTGACCGCTCTCCTCAAATACAACTTTCCAAGCCTCGCAAGCTTAAACTGCCATGATATGAAGTGGAAGAAATTTATCTACAAAATGCTATGCGATGCAGAAGGCATCTATGTCTGCCGCGCACCATCATGTGAGTTCTGTCAAGATTATCTGAATTGCTATGGCGATGAAGATTGAATTGCGGTTTAGCTAAACGAGCACTGCAACTTAATTTTGCCTGCGCGACATGCGTGAAGCACGGTCGTCCGATTCAAGTTGTTCGCGTTTATTTTCTAAATGCGCTTCGGCGCTACTGAATTTAGCACAGACTTTTTGCAGACTTTCAGTTTGTTGGTGTAAACCTTCCCAGACTTGGCGTTTACGGGTTTCTTCAGCCAGACATTGCTGTACGGTTTTGACTTGCCCAGCTATCGCTATATCCAACTTATCAATAAAACTTCTAAATTCCAATAAGGTCTGAATTCCGATGCCAGCCCCGGAACGGGTTGAAAATTTATCGATATATTCTTGGCGATACTGTTTTAAATGCTCTAATTGTTGTTCCGCTAACTGCCGTTTTTGTTGATACTCTACCAAGGCGGTCAGCGAATTTTGTTCGTGTTTTGCTTTAATATCCACTATCAGTTGAATACGTTGTGACTTTTTCATGGTTTATCCCGCCTATACGCCGAGTAAGCGTTCTAATTCGGACATGCTGCGCTCAATATCGACGGCTTCATTCATACTTTGCTGTAAAAAATCCAGAATTTTAGGATGGCGTTCTATGGCTTGATCGATCCGCGGATCTGCACCGCGCTGGTAAGCGCCGACACTGATTAAATCGCGGTTTTGCTGATACAGCGAATATAAGCGCCGTAATTCACGCGCCATCTGCATATGCCGTGTGTCCACAATATCAGGCATCACCCGACTGATCGAAGCTTCGATATCAATCGCCGGAAAATGCCCCGCTTCAGCTAATGTCCGAGATAGCACTACATGCCCATCTAATACGCCGCGAGCGGCATCCGCGATGGGGTCATTGTTATCATCACCTTCAGTTAACACGGTATAAAAGGCGGTGATCGAGCCGCCACCGACATCACCATTGCCCGCGCGTTCTACCAAATGCGGTAACTTTGCAAATACCGAAGGGGGATACCCTTTGGTGGCCGGAGGCTCATCAATTGCCAACGCAATTTCGCGATGCGCTTGGGCATAACGGGTCAAAGAATCCATCAGCAATAACACATCCAAACCTTGATCACGAAAATATTCGGCAATACTGGTTGACAGCAGTGCACCGTGCGCACGCATTAACGGCGGATAATCCGCAGGCGTCGCCACCACTACGGCGCGGCGCATGCCCTCCTCGCCTAAGATTTTCTGTACGAATTCGTTAACCTCACGTCCCCGCTCGCCGATCAAACCAACTACGACGACATCGGCGGTTGTAAAACGGGTCATCATCCCTAATAGCACACTTTTACCCACGCCCGTGCCGGCAAATAGCCCCATACGCTGCCCACGACCGACACATAAAATAGAGTTTATCGCCCGCACCCCGACGTCTAAAGGTTCACGAATGGGTTTACGGGATAAGGGATTAATTTGCACACCCGTTAAAGAAACTTTGCTATCGGTACGCAATGGACCTTTGCTGTCTAAGGGTTTGCCCGCACCATCAATCACTCGACCCAATAAGCCAAAGCCGACCCGCGCTAAACTACTTGAGCCCAAAGGTACTACGCGGCAACCAGGCTCAAGCCCATGAGTCTCGCCTGTGGGCATCAAGAAAATCCGATCCCCCGCAAAGCCAACCACCTCCGCTTCTATGCTGCCTCCGCGTTTTAATTCTACGTTGCAGCGAGAACCAATTGCTGCGCGACAACCCACGGCTTCTAAAGTCAGGCCGACCATACGCGATAATTTGCCTTCAACAATTAATTCCGGTTGTTCGACTAGGCGAGCCGCATAGGGTTGCAGTCGTTTCACCCAATTGGCACTGCGATCAATCTCGGGAATCATATTCGTCCTCAGATGCGGACATGGCTGGGTGACGCGGCGGCAGAGAGTCCAAATCTGCATCGACTAACGCTTCTAACTCTTCCTCTTCAGCAGTAGTGACATCCGTTTCAACTTCCGCTTCAAACACTTCTTCGACGCCATTATCCGCCTCGCGCTCACCGCCCAATACCATGCTGATGACGCTCGCGAGACGTTTCTCCACGGTTGCATCCACATAGGAGACATCAGTGATAACTTTACAGCCGCCTTGGGTAATCAATGGATTTTCAACAATATTCCAGGCAGTGATGGTATGGGTTAACGCCAATGCGGACTTGACCAAATCGGCATCGGCAGGATGTAAATGTAAGGAAATATTTTGTGCCGCCACCGGTAACACATTCACCGCAGCACGCACGACGGCAATCACTTCACCAGGATCTTGTTTCAATTCCCGACGTACTAGATGTGTAGCAATGGCAATCGCCAAATCCACTAATTGCTTTTCTACCTTGGCATCTAATTTTTTAAACGGCTCATTTAAAGCATCCATCAGACTGGCAAATTGTGCAGCCTGCTGTTTTTGCAGTTCACGGGTTTCATGCTGCCCGATGGCCGTGGCTTCTTCATAGCCTTGCGCATGCCCCTGTTGGTGTCCTTCTTGAAACCCTTGGTTATAGCCATTTTCTTGACCACTGGCGAGACCTTCATTATAGCCAGTGGCATGTCCTGCAGCATATCCCTCCGCATGTCCTGCGGTATGTCCTTCAGCATGGCCCTGCGCATAGGCTTCTTCGTAAGCCTGCTTTTGCATAGCCTCAACTTCTTCAACCGTTAAGCTGGGGACTTGTTCTATTTCTTCGAGTTGTTCCTGATTTATAGAGCCATGTGTGTCGAATAAACCTGGGGTTTCCCAGATACTGAGATGCATTAATTCATCAGTGGTAAACTTCGACGACTTAGACAAGTTCATCACCTCCTCCACCTAAGACGATTTCACCCGCATCTGCCATACGTTTGGCAATCGCTAAGATTTCTTTTTGCGCAGTTTCAACATCACTCAGTTTAGCCGGAGCAGAAGCCTCTAAGTCATCACGCAGCATTTCGGCAGCACGTTTTGACATATTGGAAAAGATTTTTTCTTTAACGGTATCGTCCACACCTCGTAAAGCCAAGAGCAATTGGTCGGTAGAAACTTCACGCAACAAGGTTTGAATACCACGGTTATCGATATTAACCAAATCTTCAAACACAAACATTTTGTCTTGAATTTGTTGCGCCAGCGCTGCACTGGTCTGCACAATTTCATCCATCAAGGTATCGTTGATGCTACTATCCAGGAAGTTCAAGATATTCGCTACGGTATCAATACCACCGAGACTGGAAGCTTTGGAACTTTCACTGCCTGAGAGTTGTTTTTCCATAATCTCATCCAGCTCACGTAACGCTGCAGGCTGCACACTTTCCAGGGTTGCGATCCGCATAATTAAATCTGCATGGGTATTTGGCGGGAGGAAACTTAAAACTTGCGCCGCTTGATCGGCATCTAATAACGACAAAATAATCGCTACGATTTGCGGATGCTCTAAGCGAATTAAATCCGCAATCGAGCGCGAATCCATCCATTTCAATTGCTCTATCCCTTTACTATTTGCTCCCAAGAGGATTCGGTCAATAATATTGCCCGCTTTATCTGCACCTAAGGCCGTTGTCAGCATATTGCGGATATATTCATCCGAATCCATGCCTAAGGTGGTAAAGCTTTTGACTTGCGAGATAAATTCCTCAAGCACCACATCCACCATTTCTGGCGTGATGTTTTTCAATGTTGCCATGGTTGACCCAATCAGTTGCACTTCCTTGGGTCCCATATGTTTGAGAATTGCCGCGGCTCGGTCTTGACCTAACGCCAAAAGCAGCAACGAGGCACGCTCACTTTGATTTAAGCCGATTTCAGTTGTCATTGCTTTGTATCCATTGCTTCACTACCCGCGCGGCGAGTGCAGGATTATCGTTGACCAATTTACGCACATGGGCGAGACGTTTTGCATAGCTAGGCTCTTGAAGTTTATTCGCATCGCTGCTCTGAACTGTTGAAGCTGGCTTTATATTCGGGGATTGTTTAACCTTTTCCATCATCTTGGATCCATAATTTAACAACTAAAGCGACTAATTTAGGGTCTTCATCAACTAACTTACGTACATATTCCAAACGTTTTTCATAACTTTGCGGCGATTCTAACAAGAGCAAATCTTCAACTTCTTGCGTTAAGGCTAATTGTTCCTCCTCTGCTTCCTCCTCGGCGGCGGGTTCTTCGGGTTCTGCAATAGGCACAGCAACAGGATTTCCATTCTCATCAAATTTTACCACCCCACCAATAGCCGCGGCCGCGGCCTCGGCAGCCGCTAAGGCCGCAGCTTTCTGTTCTTCCTCACTACGAGCGACTAAGCCACGCATCGTAGGACGTAGCACGCCAAACACTAAGAATAGCACGACTAAAGCGGCCATGACTTGCTTCATGGCGTCCATAAACCACGGTTGATCCCAAACCGCTGATGTGACAGCACCTTGATCATCAATCACTCTAAATGCGGCATTGGTCACCGTCACTTGATCACCACGGCTGGCACTGAAACCTACAGCTTGTTTGACCAAATCGGTAAAGCGGAGAATTTCTTCTTGCGAGTAGGGCTGACTGACCCAAGTATCGCCTTGCTTGATCTGCCGATTATCTACCACCACCGCCACAGATAAACGTCGCAATTCTACGGCAGGCATTTTGGTGTGGGTAATAGTTTTGTCTAATTCATAATTGCGGGTTGCCCCTTTGCTCTCAGTCACCGGAACGGGTTTATCCGAACCACTACCCACAGCAAGTTCCGGTGCGACCCCAGCGGGTGGAGGTTGATTGGACAAGGCACCAGGCACCCCTTGCACCGGATTATTGATACTTTTTTCTTCGTTAACTTGTTCACTGCGTAACGCAGGGAGATCCGGGTTAAACAATTCCTGAGTTTTCTCGGTCATCGTGAAGTCGACATCCGCCGAAACCTGCGCACTCATCCCATCGTTGCCGACGATAGGTGACAAGATATTACCTATGCGTTCAATCAGATGATCTTCAATGTTTTTCTTATATTCAAATTGTTTATTGGTGACATTGCTCATCTCACTTTCAGCATCAGGCTTTTTATTGAGAAAGCGCCCCAATTGATCCACAACTGTGACTTGCTCGGGTTCTAACAAAGGGACACTTGAGGCTACCAGATGCACAATAGAATCCACCTGACTTTTGTCTAAGGCAGTCCCTTTCGCCATAGTGACGGTGACGGAAGCACTGGGCTTTTTGTGTTCACGGACAAAGACTGATTGCTTAGGCGCGGCAATTAAAACTTTAGCACCTTGTACATTTTGGATAGCCATAATGGTACGTGCAATTTCACCTTCTAAGGCCCGTTGAAATCTGACTTGCTCGACGCCTTTGCTGGTTCCAAAGCCCTGCTCTTTATCCAACAAGGCATAACCACCACCTTCTTCGATGGCTTTCTTTTCAATTTTAGGTAAGCCTTGCGAGGCTAATTGCATTTTGAGCTCGCGTACTTTCTCGGGAGCCACCAAAATGGCCCCAGAACGGTCATCGATTTTATAATCGATACCGCTTTTTTTAAGTACCTCCAAAATTTCAGCAGAATTGGTTTCGTTTAGGCTGGTAAACAAGACATCGTAGGTAGGTTTTTGCGACCATAAAACCACTGCCACCCCAATAGCAACGCTTAAGGCGAGTCCAAGCATCAACCCAAACTGTCTAATGGAGGTCAGCTTGGACAATTCTCTTAACGCCGGATGCAACTTAGCCCCTACCTGTTCAGGTAGCTGTGTTGCTTCACTTGGAATAATGTCTTGTTCGCTCATGTTAGTATTTTACAGTTACTGCGCTTCTAACGTTTAGGCAACTTTGAGGGTAAGGGAATATGTATAGTATAGATGCAAATTCCGCGCTTTCTGAAATGCAGCATTAGGTTGCCCGTGTTTTTTTGTTATGCACTTAGCGTGGATTAGTTTTAAAGTTTACATTGGCATATTCATGACGTCTTTATAGGCATCAACTAATTTATTACGTACCTGTAACATCGCCTGAAACGAAACATCCGCTTTTTGGGAAGCAATCATCACTTCCGCCAAACTGACATTGGTATCCCCAATTTCAAAATCGCGTGACAATTTTCCGGCGGTTTGTTGCATTTCATTAACCGATTCAATCGACTGTTTTAACATACTGGCAAAATCACTATTATCAGCAGAAGTCACCGGGGCCGCGGGTTTATTTTGGGCCTCGATACTCATGCTGCGCATTTGCGCTAAAATTTGGTCTATATTCATGGTGCTCATGGGTGTACCTCTATCGTTTTAATATAAGCAAGCATATTTCAAGCCAAATTTAACTGGGTAAGCTAATACCCGCTTCACGCATCCGCGCGATCTTGTAGCGCAGGGTTCTATCACTGATTCCTAGCTGTTTTGCGGTCATTTTGCGGCTACCTTGATTATCATGCAAGGTTTGTAAAATCATTTGTTCCTCCACATGACGCACGCCAGCGTCAAGATGACCCCCTGCATCTAACGGTAATTTGACGCTTTCCTGCAGCAAAGCGTCATAATCATAACTATTAGCATAATTCAGAGCTGGGGACGGAGGTATCACGGGTAAAATCGAAGCATTAGTTTCTAAAATCAAATCCTCAGCAGTGATTTTGCCGTTTTCATGCAAAATCAGCGCACGTTGCAACACATTTTCCAGCTCGCGCACATTGCCCTGCCAAGCATAACTCATCAGCTTATCAATAGCGGCCGGAGTAAATGTCGGTAGTTTTTTGCCACTCTCAGCATGACGTTGCAATAAATCTTGGGCTAGGGGCAAAATATCGCCTGTGCGTTGTCGTAACGGCGGAATTTCGATGGGAAATACGCTTAAGCGATAGTACAAGTCCTCACGAAAACGCCCTGCTTCCACCTCTGCTTTCAATTTACGATTGGTAGTCGCCAAAATTCTGACGTTGAGTACAATTTTACGCTGACTTCCTAAGCGCTCTACTTCGCGCTCCTGCAAAACCCGTAATAATTTTGCTTGTAACTGTAAGTCCATTTCGGAAACCTCATCTAAAAGCAAGGTTCCACCTTGTGCTTGTTCAAATTTTCCAGGCATACTCTGTACAGCGCCAGTAAACGCACCTTTTTCATAGCCAAAGAGCATGGCTTCCAACATATTTTCTGGAATAGCCGCACAATTTAGAGCCACAAAGGGTCCTTTGTGGTACAGAGAATGTCGATGAATATATTGAGCGACCACTTCTTTGCCACAACCACTTTCGCCTTGCAGCAATACGGTGACCTCGGTTTTCGCTACGCGAGCAATCATGGCATACAGTTTTTGCATTCCTACATCCTGAACAATTTGATCGTTGGCCGCTGGAAGGCCTGCTTTGATAAAGCTGTTGACTTTGTCTACCAGCACTTGGGCTTCAAAGGGTTTAATCAAATAATCGACTGCACCAACTTGCATAGCCGCGACCGCTTTAGGAATCGTGCCGTAAGCCGTCATCAACAGCACAGGCGTTTGGATTTTATGTCCTTGAATATTTTGCAGTAATTCCAAACCGTCCATCACAGGCATGTGCACATCACTGACGACTAGTCGAAATTGATGTTTGTGCATTTTACTCAAGGCTTCGGTACCATTAGCAGCCGTAATCACTTGAAAACCTTCGATTTCTAAGGTATCACTCAATGCCTCACGCAAGGCGAGGTCATCTTCAACAATTAACACATCATATTGTGGCATGACTCACCTCCACTCACAGGAAAAACTTGGGCTGAAAAATGACTGGCTAAGGGATGTTGTAAGTCAGACGTCAACGGTAAAAATATGGAAAACTCTGTGCCTTCACCTTTAGCGGATGTGCACTGAATTTCTCCCCCATGGGCTTTGATCACACTGGCAACAACCGCAAGCCCCAAGCCCATGCCATTGACTTTGGTGGTAAAAAACGGCTCAAATATTTTTTGTTGCGCCTCGCTTTCCATCCCCATGCCATCGTCCTGGATGGAAACCAGCAAACCACACTCCACAGGTAAAATACGCAATTTAATGCTTCCTCCACCAATGACAGCATCAATAGCATTTTTCAATAAATTCATCAGTGCGCCTTGTAAAGCATCCAAATTGCCGCAAACCTCATCCTCTAACGCATAATTCTCAATTGAAAATTCTATTAAGCCACTTAAGGTATAGTCCGCCATGACGTCTTGTAAACGCGCAAGTAGGAGACTCAACGAAAAGCTTTCCATTTCTAAACGCCCCTCTTTCGCAAATAACAGCATATCGTTAACCTGCCGATCTAAATGATGCAAGCGTTCTAAAATTTTGGCGGCAAAAACTTGCCGTTTGCCTTCTTGCACGGCAGGTTTGCCCAATTGGGACGCATATAAAATCGCTGTCGATAAGGGAGTGCGCACTTGGTGGGCCATCGACGCCATCATTTCCCCCATTGCAGAAAGTTGTTGTTGCCGACTCAACAAATCCTGTAAAGATCGTAACTCACTGACATCGGAGAGCAGCAGCAACTGCCCCCCTTGGGCCAAGCCGTTGCGTGTTAGGCTGACTAACTTGCCGTTGGCTAACAGCCATTCATGCGGATTATTGGGCACAGCTGTGAGTCTCTTGTTTTTTAAATGCTGCCAAGATTGCTGTAGCAAAGGTTCCCCTAAAAACTCGACTGCCACGGGATTACAGTCCACGACCAGTTCATCATCATTCAGAACTAAGACCGCGGCCGGGAGGGCGGCAAGAATTGACTGTAAACGCGCTGCTAACTTTTCTTTTTCCATTAGGGTTTTAAGCCGTTCACTTCGCGCTGCGGCTAGCTCTTGCGTGAGTTTTGCTACCTGCTCTTCCAAAAGCCTATAAGAATCAACCAAATTTTGCGATAACTGGTTGAAGGTATGAAAGGCATCGGTGAGTTGTTCAGTTTTCATTTGGATGTCTAAAGTGTGCATAAATAAACGCCATGCAAAGTTGTTTATTAAGCATTCAGCAAAAAACAAACCAAAAAAAATAAAATATTTACAAACAATACCTTAAGAAAAATAATTTCAAGCTCGCGCCCTGCAATCTCGAAATTTTGCCGTTATCGTTGACGCTAAGCAGGGATTTAGGCAGTTTGCGCAGAGTGGGTGCGTTTGACAACAACCCAACCCACTGAGGTTAGGTTGCCAAGTACATTGGGAATCAGCTACGGCAGCCTTGACGAACTGCCGTAGTTAGAACAGAGACAATTAATGACGACTTTCCGCAGGGGTGGCATCTGCAATGATATCCAAATCTCCCCACCCTAAACGGCGATGAAACATTTCGAGTAATATGGTCCAACATTGCAACGCCAACGCTGGGTCGTAGCGATGCCCTTCATCACGCATAAAGGCATGCTGGCCATTGACTTCATGCCAAGTAAATCGAGTGCCAACTTCTTCCAAACGCGCTTTAACCAAATTGCGCCCTTCAAGTGGAACATGCGGGTCCTGCCGTCCCCAAATCATCAACAACTCACCTTTTATCTCAGGTGCACGTTCCAACGAATTGTCATTCATGCCCAGACCGAGACTTTTTTTATGGATATCGGTGGCGTAAAAACAGGTGGTTGCTAACACCTCAGGATTCATTGCCGCGCGGAAGGCCAAATGCCCGCCGATACAAATCCCCATCACCCCGAGCCGACCTGTGCAGTCTTCCCGCGATTTCAAATAGGCGAGCACTGCACGCGCATCACTATCGTAAGCCGAAACTTCTTTGGTAATTTTATGTGCATTCCCCCGCTGCGTTCCTTCCTCATCGTAAGCCAGCACGGTGCCAGCGGGCTCAAGTTCATGGTAAATTTCTGGGCAAGCCACAATAAAGCCATGACCTGCTAACATCGCGGCCGTTCGCCGAATGGGGCCAGTCACCTGAAATATCTCCGAAAACATCAGTATCCCCGGATATTTTCCGGGAGCCGCCGGGCGAAAAATATGGGCGCGCATATCGCCTGTTGGAGTTTGAATATCAGCAACTTCACTATCTTTAATAAGCATTTGGATTTTCCTTGTATGGACGCAGTTAAAAGGTGTCAAACCCTAAATTCAAAAGTTAAATTTAAAAATCGCTAATAAAATTTTTTAATTACAAATCAAAACTTTAACTTAAAAATATTTCATTAAAATCGAAAAAAACCTTCACTCTTATCGCCTTTGCATCATATGTCATCACTGCTATAGAGTCAAATGCGTTACGCCGCCTGTTAACTGCCAGCTTACTCGCAAATGTTAGATTACATTGAGTTTATATAACTAATTGAATAATATAAAATATTACTTAAACTAGCCAATTTCATCTAGCCAAAAGTAAAAATTTTTGTGAAATAGTTCACAACTTTTGCCAGAATTTTAGGCATAATATCCCTGACAACGATGCACGTAGCATCCAGTCAAAAATTAGTCGTTTTTATCTGTCTACACATCGTTGTTTCCCAATCCTATCAATTTGAACTACCTAATGTTTTAACTTGGAGTTTAGTTATGAACAGTTTTGTTTTGAGCGTCAGAAATCAAAAGAACAATTCTTTTGGTCGCGCTTTGGGTAAGCCATCTTATCTAGAAGTACCGGAAAATCAGAATGCGCCTTTGCCTAGCCATAGACTCGCTCGAGATCAGTGGTTCCAAGCCATTATCAACCTCGCTACCCCGTCCCAAGAGGTTAACGCCCCTAGTCTAGATATTGTTTTTTTTGTACACGGTTATAACACTTCTCCAGATGAAGCGTTACACCGCCAACGAAAAATTCAAACCGAACTGAGACAGCGTGGCCTACCCTGCCTAGTCGTGGGTTTTGATTGGCCGTCTGCCGAGCAAATTGCCATGTATTTGTATGATCGTAGCGAGGCGCAACATGCCGCCTTAAGCTTAGTGAACGCAGGTATCATTCCGTTTGCGCTCTATAACCGTGCAAGGACTTGTAGCGTAAATATCCATATCATGGCCCATTCCATGGGAGGATTTGTGGTTCGAGAGGCTTTTCGGGCATCAGATAAAAGTCGCTCTACCAAAGTCCCCAGCGATTGGCGCGTTAGCCAGTTGGTACTGTTTGCTGCAGATATTTCCTCGAGTAGCTTTCAACTTGGGAACCCAGAAATGTTGCCTGTTTTTGAACATTGTGGCCGCTTAACCAATTATTTTAGTGGCTATGATCAAGCACTTGCCGCATCAAATTTAAAGCATTTAGATGTGGATTCTCGAGTCGGCAGAGTGGGTATGCCTACTGAAACGCCAGGATTGACCAAAGCATTGGATGTCGACTGCGGACCTCGCTATATTGCCGCACATAATGTTTTGTTAGATATCGCGCAATCACATGCCTGGTATTTTAGTGACCCTGTATGGTATGACGATCTTGCGCATACGCTTCAAGGGGGGGTCGATAGAAATCTAATCCCGACGCGCACTAAAATTGGTGAAAATGATTTTGTGTTAAACAAATCGCAAATACTAGTCTAAAGCCAGTCACACGCTTACTATTACCACTAAAGTAAGTTATTAAGTAATTCCAGCCAGCTTGGGCAACACTAAAGTTGCCCATAACACTGAACTAACTGCTAGCTAACGCGCTAACATATTTTGTTATCTTATTAATTTTGACAACAATTTCAATGTGTTTACGATACAAGTAACATAAAGCAAACTAAGTAGTAATTATTTCTATAGCGCAATTTCCCAAATAATTAATCTTTGCGTTATGCATTAGATTGGGGTAACATTTCTCGAAATTATTATCAAACGCTCAAAAAGTCTTTTTATTTCAAGATAATCAATGATTTTTCAATATTTCGCTTATCCTCGTTTTTTACATGGAGCACGCTGTAGTCAATCCACTCAAGTAAATTTAATTTAACTCAGTACCCCCGAAATCAAGGTATCTAGGTTTTAATTTAATTCAGGAAAGCGCCCTTAAAGATAATTGCTAGGTAATGTGAGAAAAATGGAAGCAGATATTAATAGTTTGCAGGATTATATACGGATTTTTAAACGCTTTAAAAATCAAATCTCGTGGATAACACTTTCGATATTTTTACTGGCTATTGTGATTGCGCTTGCTTTGCCTGCAATCTACAAATCTACTGCCAAAATTCTAATTGAGCAACAAGAAATACCTGAAGAATTAGTGCGCTCAACGATCACGAGTTTTGCCGATCAACGCATACAGGTAATTAGCCAGCGAGTCATGAATTCTGAAAATATGACCGCAATCATCAACAAATTCAATCTATTTGAAAAAGAACGTAAAGTTGAAACCACCGCTGCCATCCTAGATAAATTACGCGACGACATTAAGCTGGATATGATTAGCGCAGATGTTGTCGACCCTAGAAGTGGTCGACCTACCCAAGCAACTATTGCATTTGCACTCTCATTTACCAGCCAATCACCTTCCATGGCGCAACAAGTGGCTAACGAATTGGTTAATTTATATCTCAATGAAAACGTTAAGCACCGTACCCAAGCCGTTTCCGAAACCAACGACTTTTTAGCGATTGAGGCAGATAAATTGCGTAGCCACATTTCCGAACTAGAGTCTGCGCTGGCTGATTTTAAAGAAAAAAACTCAACAAGTTTGCCAGAGTTACAACAACTCAACTTGCAACTGATGGATAGAAATGAACAACAAATCAATGAAATTGATAAACAACTCGCATCGTTGCAAGAACGAAAAATTTATTTACAATCTGAATTAGCACAAATCAGCCCAATTTTAGAGTCCTTTTCCGCCTCTGGCGCACGAATTTTCAGCTCCGGCGACAGATTAAAAGCGTTGCAATCTGAATATATTGCTTTAACTGCTAAGTACTCTGCCAATCATCCAGATGTATTAAAAGCACGTAAAGAAATTGCAGCGCTACAGAATGAGCTGGGCGGAGTCGATAAGGCGGAAATCACTAAACAATTGTTAGATAAAAAAGGCGAACTTACGCAACTTTCAGAAAAGTATTCTGCCGATCACCCAGATGTCAAAAGATTAACATTAACCATTAGCCGCCTTGAAGCTGAACTGCAAGCAGTTCCCCGCAAAAAACCCAAAAACGTTGCAGAAAAACCCGATAATCCCGCTTATATTCAATTACAGGCTCAGTTACAATCTGCAAACTCTGAAATCAATGCGTTACAACAATCCAAAAAATCTATCAAAAGTAAAATTGCGGATTACGAAAAAAGCCTACGCGCCTCTCCCCAAGTTGAGCGGAAGTATCACGATTTAAATTTAGATTATGATAATTCCATGATGAAATATCGTGAGGTCAAAGCCAAACAAATGGAAGCTGACATGTCCAAAACCATGGAAGCAGACCGGAAAGGCGAACGATTTTCGTTAATTGAACCTCCAATTTACCCTGAAAAACCTCTTAAACCCAACAGATCCTTAATAGTGCTGCTAGGGCTATTCATCGCTTTACTATCTGGTTTTGGATATGCACTACTTCGAGCAAGTATTGATCCAGGCATTTATGGTATAAATGACTTAAAAGCCATTACTGGAGCAGCACCTTTGATTGTCATACCCTTTTTATACAGTGAAGAAGAATTAACTAAAAAATCTCACGTAAAATGGTGGCTTGTTGCGACGCCAATGGTTTTACTAGTCATAGCACTGGTAATTATTCACTTTGCCTATGCACCTCTCGATGTGCTCTGGTATGCACTCCAAAGAAAATTAGGAATTACGATTGTTTAAATTTTCTAATCCGCAATTATCATCCACTCGAGGCTAAGAAAAATTATGGAACGTATTCAAAAAGCTTTAGAAAAAGCTAGCCAACAACGACCAATGCAGTCTTCGTATGTTGATTATCTTCATTCGCATTCGGTCGTCATTGATGATATTGCATACCATGAAACACAATCAATTCCCTGTAATAAGGCCACACTGATTAAAAATCGTGTGGTCGCCGCGGCGAAAAATGATCCTAGATCCGATATATTTCGTATTCTACGCACAAAAATTTTACAACGACTGCGCAGTAATAATTCCAATGTGATCGCGATCAGTAGTCCAACTTCAAATAACGGTAAATCATTAATTGCAGTTAATTTAGCCGTCAGTATTGCTATGGATGCGAATTACTCTGTTTTGCTAGCAGATTTTGACTTGCGTCACCCTTCAGTGCATGAATATTTCGGCATAAGCCCTGAATTTGGTCTAACCCATTATTTAGAAGAGGACAAACCAATTTCCGAATTGCTGATCAATCCTGGAATCGAGCGACTCGTAATTCTTCCTGCAGGGCAATCTACGCATTCTTCCTCCGAGTTGCTCTCCACCCCCAAAATGCTTGCCTTGGCAGCAGAACTCAAACATCGATACCCAAATAGAATAGTTGTCGTGGATTTACCGCCGCTGTTAATATCTGATGACGCTTTAAGTTTTGCGCCGAATGTCGACGCTTTAGTATTGGTAGTCGCAGAAGGTGAAAACACCAAAGATGAAGTTGAACGTAGTGTACAACTTATCGACCCAGAGAAATTTTTAGGGACAATTTTAAATAAATCTGCTGATATACGCCCTTCAGAATACTCATACTATTAACAGCTGTTCTAGCAATTTTTAGCCAGAAAAATTATGTATAAACAACATTATGGTTTTAAGGAAAGTCCATTCACGCTTGTACCCGATCCTGACTATCTCTATCTTACCAAGCAACATCGATTAGCACTTACCCTATTAAAATATGGCATAGATACTCAAGCTGGGCTCACGGTTATCAGTGGCGAAGTTGGATCCGGAAAAACTACGGTGATTCGAAAAATCATGAAGGAAACTGGGCGAGGTATTACGATAGGTTTAATATCAAATGCACATAGTTTATTTGGTGACTTGCTACAGTGGATTTTAATGGCCTTTGACATTAAAGTTCAACAGGACACTAAAGCGAGCCGCTATAAATTGCTTATGGACTTCTTGCTCAGTGAATATTCAAAGAATCGCAGAACGGTATTGGTCATTGATGAAGCTCAGAATATGGATGTGTCCACCCTAGAAGAACTGAGGCTGTTATCCAATATCAACGCCGACAAACATGTTGTATTGCAAGTCATTTTAGTGGGTCAGCCTGAGTTATTAGATTTATTGCGCAAACCAGAACTGCGGCAATTTGCGCAAAGAGTGTCAGTGAATTTTAATCTCAAACCGCTTAGTTACAGCGAAACTGCGGAATACATTCGTTATCGATTACAAATAGCTGGATCGACAAATACCATTTTCGACAAATACGCCGTGGCAGCTATCTATTACCACAGTAGCGGTATTCCAAGATTGATCAATCAGTTGTGTGATTTTGCTTTAGTCTACGGCTATGCCGAGGAACGCCAACAACTTGATCTTCAATTAACCATGGAAGTCATTAAGGACAAACATAGCGGCGGTATTTTTCCCAAAGTAACGGAAGAAAATCAAGAACAAGCTATTATCAAGGCCTTAATTTTAGAAAATAAAAATATTGATATTAGCGTGATTGAACCAACACCAGAGAACTTCAACCATATGGCAATATCTCTAGATTAATGCGTCATTTAAATAACGTCGTAAACGATATCACAACGTTATTTAACTGATGATATGCAGTTCTTTTTCTTTAGCTTAGAAAGAATCATGCTGAGTCGCTATCGCGACGGCTTTCTAATTGAGTTCACGCACCCGAAGGCGTTAGCACACGAAGTGCGAATGCCAGGACGGCGAGTCATTAGGCGACCCAGCTCAGTTATCCACCCAATTATGCAAAAACTTAACGGCAGTGGTGACTTCCATACTGTTCTACCCTGCTCTAGTACATTCTCAGCAACATCCCTACCCTACAACGTCCAGACCTTAACCCCGATTTCCTCAAAGTTTGCGGTTTTAAAACTCGCCATTACATCGATAAAACAGCCACCCTTGACTAATTTGCGTTGAAAATCTTCAATCGTAAATCCCAAAAATTGCTCATGCGCCACTGCAGCGATAATGGCATCTGCGCGCGGTAAATCTTCCCAAGCAAGCAGGCGTATACCATATTCATGCCAGGCTTCTTCGGCATCGGCGTTGGGATCGTGAACGAAAACTTCAACACCAAAGCTAAGCAATTCATTAATCACATCAACCACTTTGGTATTACGAATATCCGCACAGTTCTTTTTAAAGGTAAAGCCCAAGATATTGACGCGTGCACCTTTGACATAACTACCGCAAGCAATCATATTTTTTAGGGTTTGTTCGGCTATAAATTTACCCATCCCATCATTGATACGTCTTCCTGCAAGAATGACTTGCGGTTGATACCCAATCATGGCGGCTTTGTGGGTTAAATAATAGGGGTCAACACCGATACAATGGCCCCCGACCAAACCTGGAGTGTAAGGCATAAAATTCCACTTGGTCCCCGCCGCGGCTAAAACTTCTGCCGTACTGATCTTAAGCATGTCAAAAATAATGGCCAACTCATTCATTAACGCGATATTTAAGTCGCGTTG
>SXGT01922373.1_pt1 | contig 16870 bp, 15 predicted proteins | sample 3176221 | NCBI WGS metagenome assembly SXGT01 (sample SAMN11356862, study PRJNA531348) | freshwater metagenome | isolation source: freshwater sample F1-120 | place: China: Fuxian Lake, Yuxi | collected 2017-12-25 | reverse complement strand
GGCGTGATCAACATCATCACAAGGACCCCCGGTGAAGGCAAAAACTCGCTCCATTTCGAGGCGGGAAGCCCCATGTACGGCCAGGGCGACGCAATCGTCACCGGCCGGGTGGGCGAAAACGCCTACCGGCTTTCGGCCGGATACGTCCAAACCGGGCGTTGGGCAAAGGAAATCGACCCCGAGTCCACGGCACGCACCTTCGCGCTGGACAATCAGGATCTCGGATTGCGGACCCTACGCGCCAATGCCCGCATCGATCGCACGTTTGCCGGCGGCAAGGGATTTGCATCGTTGTCGGGCGGCTATGCCGAGGGGGTACAAGAGTTCTACAACATCGGCGCTTTGGGCGACTACTACATCGATTTAAAGAGCTTTAACCTCCGTGGTGACGCCGCATACGGGCCCTTCCATCTGCGCGCATTTTGGAACTCCGGGATCGGAGGAACCGGCGCATGGTCCGAGCCCGTCGATTGGGATCGCAGTTTATACGCCGCCGTCGACGTAGACACCGTCGACGTCGAAATCGAAGGGAGCCACGAGTTCGCCACCGGGCCGCTAAAACACCGATTTAGCGCGGGAATCAGCTACCGGTACAAGCGGACCGAATTTGGCTACATCCCCGAACCCGTTCGCGAGCACCACCAAGCGGCTTTCATCAACGAAGAAGCATCGGTCGGCCCGGTCAAACTCGTCGGCCAACTTCGAGCCGATCGGCATCCGCTACTGCCGCTGACCCAGACGTTATCGCCCCGTGGAGCCGCCATTTGGCGTATTCGGCCCACCAGCTCGCTCAGACTCTCGGGAGGAACGTCGTTTCGCGCGCCGAACCACACCGAAAGCTACATGAACTTTACCTTGCCCACGAGTTCGGACGGCGTCTTCATCCAAGACTACGGCGACAAGACCCTCAAGCCAGAGCGAATTCTCACTGCCGAACTTGGTTTTCACGACGAATCGACGGTGTACCACACCGCCGATCTGGCGATCTACGTCAACCGCCTCACCGACATCATCGACCTTCGCGATGTGGAATCCGCGGTCACCCCCGAAAATCCACAAGTGGAATACGATGAAGCGATCGGAGGATTCCTCGCCGGTTCAACCGGTTGGACCAATACTCCGAGCGTTTATACCGGATTCGGTATTGAAGCAGACACCGAAGTGTATCCGGTCGACGGTCTCGACATCTACGGAAATTTCGCCTTCACCCGTATCTATGAGACCCTTGATGGTGAAACCACCCTCGATCAGTCCACCTCCGCTGTCAAACTGAACCTCGGTGTGACCTATCGAACCCCCTTCCGAACTGACCTTTCGTTCCACAGCTCCTACGCCTCAGCCCAGATCTGGGGACTTCGGTCGTTCGATTCCACCGGAACGCTGATTGTGACCCCGTCAGAAATCGATCCGCGGTTGCTTTTGACGGCGCGGGTGGGCGTCCGCCCTCTCAACGATGACACACTGGAACTCGCCTTTAATCTATGGAATGCCACCGCACTCTCCAGCTCGGACGCCGGCGTTCTCGGCAGAACCCAGGAACACCCCAAGGGCCAACCGATCGGGCCGCGCATCTCCGGCTCCGCCACCTACCGATTTTGAGGCTGCTATGAAAAACATACTTTGGCTAGGACTTGTTGGGTGCGCGTATGATGCGCCGATCGTTCCACCGACGGATGCATCCGGAGACGAAATTCCCGTATTGAACGTTATCTCTGGCGAAATTCTCCTCGCCACCACCGTGGAAACGCCAGGGCATGTGATCGTGTTCGCCACGGACGCTGCCAATCCCATGCCTCCTTATGGAACTGGGCGACCAATCACTATTTCCACAGTGCCCGCATCGGAATTTACGGACGTGGCGGTGGGCATGCGTTCGGCGCCCTTCACCGTTTCGGGCGTTCCCGATGGCGAATGGGTGCTCACGGCGCTGATGGACATTGACGGAGACTTCAACCCCCTGTCCCTCGGAATGTCCGGTTCTACCTGCGGAGATGTAGGGGGCGCCTATCTCACCGACCTGACCACCCGCGCGCTCGCGCCGGTCCAGGTCGCAGATGGTCAACTGGTTGCCGATATCACCATCACCCTGGCCTCCGTATTCCCACTAGAACGCCCCTCGTTTTCAGTCACCGGTTTCGGTGCTGGAGGGGGCGTCGTCGATCCCTCCGCCGCAACGCCCGGATTTGCGCTCACTTCCATGGGGATTCACTCGGAACTGGTCGAGCTGGCGGGCCCGGAGGCCTTTGGCACCGCCGCCTGCGGAACCATTTTCCCCTTGTATGCTCCCGATTCCGACGATGACGGCGCTTTCGATCCCCATCCCACCTATGGGGAAGCCGGGCTCGCCGACGTCTGGCCTCGGATCTACGCCACTTGGCTCGGGGAACCTATACTTTCAGAAGACGGCGTTACCTTCAACAGCACCTTGGAAGCCGGCGAATCCTGGACAGCCGAGCATGTTCCGTCCCCTGCCTATGTGATGGACGGTACACTCACACCCGGCTCCTACGCTTATGAAGCCGGCCTTGACGTGCTCTGGATGCCCATTGCGCGGCACACTTACCTTGACGCGAATGGCACACCGACCTCGGAAGTCATCACGGATCCCGCGGAAATTCCGTCCGGCGCGTGGTCGATCACCGTGGTCTCCTTCACCGGACAAAGCTGGACGGTTCCGAACGATCTCGCCGCATATGAGAGTACTGACCCCGACTTTGACCCGCTCAGCCAGCTGGCGTGGCTGACGGTGCAGTAGACCGACCGAGCTTTCGCTTGAACCAACGCACCAAAGCGTCATACTCCTCCGGATCGAACAGGCAGGCGTAAAACGAAAGCGTCAACGGCGAAAACGGGCCTACATTCATAAAGATTAGCAACACCAAGTGCATCATCAGGCCCACCACCGCGAATCCCAACCGCACATCCAACGCGTTGAAGCTGTTTCGGAGAAAGCCTCCTTTCAACCGCGTCAGTCGGTAGTAAAACGCGAGCAACCACAGAGGCGCAAGCACCTCCCAGAACCAGGTGATCGCCGTTGCAAGCTGCGTGATGGGATAGATCCACGCCACCCAGGTCATATCGAACCGTTGCCACGTGGGTTGCTGGAAAATGTAGTACAAAGCCGAGAATTCCCCGCCCGGCACCCAATGTACGGACAATTTCTGCCACCCTGTCGTCGAATAGCACAGAATCAGCTGGAAAATCACCAAATACCGTGTCCAAGCAAGCTGCGGCGTCGGGTCGACCCACCGGCCGGTCCGGATCTTGGCGTCCAAAGACAACGTAGCGGTCGAAGGCGCCAGAACCAATATCCAAAGTCCATTTTCAAGGAGATCGTCGTAGCTTCCCCCCGCCTGGCTGTGCAGATCGGTCAAAGCCATCATTCCCTGCAACACCATAAACGGGATTACCCTCCCGCCAATGCCGATCATGAGCAGACCTGCCGCAAAAATGGTCGCCCAAACCAACGGCACGACCACATCCGGAGAAGGCCCCCCGAGCCAATTGACCAGCATAGTTCCTGGGATTTTTCGAACTCCGCCAAATTCCGCATCCACCCAGAGGGTGGTCACGAGGTCCTCGTACAGCATCCCACCCAGGATCGAAACCACACATGCGCCGAGCCCAATTCGGAATAGGGCGATCGGAGTGGCGGACTCCCTACGAGACAGGAACCCCACCCAGGATTTCCAGCAAGCTCCCTTAGACAACCAAGGGAAAAGCAGCGCGGGAACAAACTCCAAACCGCCCCAAACCCGCTCACCGACGGCCCAGTCTCCCAGCGCCACCGCCACCACCAGAAGAGCGGCGATCCCCCATCGGTTTCGCGCGCTCATCGCGACACCTTTTTAGTCAAGTACTTGTCTAACTTTCGAACCTGCTTTTTTCCATCCCGAAGGTCTTTCGCGGACAACGTCCGCCCGCGTTCAAACGTCAACCGGACTTCCGTCGCCTCGGGGAACTCTTCCCCCACCTCTTTCGCGGCCCACTCGCCAAACTGTTGATACGTCTTACGGTATCCGGGCCAAGACAACCGAAAGATCGCGGATCGAAAGCGGTCGTTCTCAAACTCGCGGCGCTTCCAAGTGAACTCGTCGGAGCGCTCTACATAAATCTTCCGCCACTCGCCATTCTCACGAATTTCGATGTGAAGCACGGCCGGGTAGGTGTGCGGCGCTACAAACATTCGCCACGACTGCCACGTCCCAAAGTTCTGAAAATAGAAATTGAACGGCTTTAATAGCGATTTCCGGCCTTCCATGACCAGCTCGCCCTTTTCGTACAGCCAGTCTTCAAACTCCTGACGCGAGCCCTGGAAACCCATCGCTTCAAACCGGCCATACCAGGTATCGAGCTCATCGCGAACCGTGGGCTCCTTCCATGCCGATCGGTTCATTCCTCCGCCCGGAGCTGGCAAAGCGACCATCGTGACCGCGAACAAGTGCACAGCGACCAGAACTGCTCGAATCTGCGGCCACCAACCGGACATTCTAGTCCCCGAGCTACGCGCAAGCAAAAAGCGCACGGGATCGGAATAACCCGCCCGCACCGTGGTTCCTATCCTCGTGAACGTCAAGGAGCTCCCATGTGGTGGATCGCACTGTCAGCCGCTCTTGCACAAGAACCCGCCTGCACCACCGCTTATGGCCAGACCGTCTGCGGCTACTCCTGCACCGCGGCTTATGGAGAAGTTAAGTGTGCGGCCACCCCAAGCGGTAGTTGTCAGGCTTCTTATGGCAAGGTCACCTGTTGGGATCCCCCCCGAAGCGATCGCTACCAACGCACCGACGACCGACGCGATCGCGGGCGATGGCGCGATCGGTGGCGCGATCGGGATCGCAGAACCGACGATTGGCAGCAAGTTCAGCGACCTTCCAGCGAGGTGTGCCGAGCCGAGGTCCTGCGTCGTGGCTGGTCACCATCGTATATGTCCAACTGCGATGGCGCGGAACAAAGCTGCGCAATGTCCCTGCTCGAGCGGGGCTGGTCGCCTTCCTACTTGTCCAACTGCCAGAACGTGCAACCCGATTGCGCGGGACAGCTGCTTCAAAAAGGATGGGGTCCGTCCTACCTTTCCAGCTGCCAAAGCGTCGAGCCTCGCTGCGCGCGGGCCGTTCTCGATCGCGGTTGGGGCCCTTCGTACCTTTCAAACTGCCAATACGTCGAGCCTAACTGCGCCGAAATGGTGCTCGCCCAAGGTTGGGGCCCCTCGCACCTCTCGCAATGCCGGCGCTGAAGCGGTCCGCTGACTTACTCACCAGGCATCGCATCATCCTCGATCGAGCGGTACTCTTTTTGGTCCTTCCACGCTCGCGTGGCGGCGAACACGGCCTCGAAGCTCGCTCCCGCGACCCGAGCACGAATCTCTGGAGAACCCGGCCGTAAAAAAGGGTTGGTCGCCTGTTCTAACGCGATGGTAGACGGAACCTCCCCGCGTCCTTCGGCCCGCAATGCGCGAACCGACCGGATCCGCTCCGCCAACGCCCGGTTCTCCGGCTCCACCGACCACGCAAACTTAAGATTATCCCAGGTATATTCGTGGGCACAGCAGACCCGCGTTTCCGGCGGCAACGACGCCAACCGCATCAGACTCCGAAACCTCGCCGGAGCGTCCCCTCCGAAAAGATAGCCGCACCCGCCCGCAAAGAGCGTATCGCCGCAAAACACCGCTCCCGGAAGCACAAAGCTCAGATGACCTTTGAGATGACCCTCAGTGCGCCAAACCAAAGCTTCCACATCCGCAAAGGGGATTCGATCTCCCTCATCCACCAACCGCGTCAGGCCTGGGCAACCGAGCGGCCCCACCACCGTTAGTTTTGACGCCAACAATTCTTGGTTGATGCCGATGTGGTCGCCATGGGTGTGGGTGTTCCAAATGCTGACCAGGCGCCAACCTCGAGATTCCACAAACTTCAGCACCGGCGCCGCCTCGGGCCCGTCGACCACCACCACATCGCCCGTCTCAGAATCTGCCAACAACCAACAATAATTGTCGGTCGCCGCGGTCACCGCATGGACCGTGACCCGGGCACTCAACGCGAACGGCGCCGGCGGCACCTGCACCACATGCATGTTTATTCCCTCGAAACGGTGGAGATAACCGGATTTGAGACCTGCGTGCAATGCGCCAAGCCCGCAAACCGGTTAAGAGGGCCGATCTGGGGGTTGGTCTTGGCGCATGAGATCGTTCTGGACGAACAGCAGCTTCTCGGCCGTGTCTCGACACTACTAGAGGAACGGCCCTATGTGTTCCCGGCCAAGGACGACGATCTGGTCGCCGAATTGGTTCGTCTGCGGGAGGAGATCCCGCGCGCCAAAGAGGAGGACAAAGGCGCATTGATGGACCAATTCCATCTGATGGCCTCCCAGGTGGAGCAACTGCGCGAAGCTCGAAATGCGCCTCAGGTCGATCCGGATTCCCCGTACTTTGCCCATCTTCGTCTGAGTGAAAACGGAAAAGAGCGTGACCTGTGTTTAGGCAAGGCCACGCGAATCGATGGCGGCGTGCGCATCGTCGACTGGCGAAATGCCCCGATCTCCAAGATCTTCTACCGTTACGCCCAAGGTGATGAATACGAAGAGGAGATGAGCGGCCGCACCCATGAAGGCACCGTGATCGCGCGTCGAACCGTCACCATTCGCAGCGGCCAGCTCGAGCGGATCGACGCCCCCGAAGGCGTATTTCGTCGCGAGGGCGAAGAGTGGGCTCATGAAACCGGCTCTGGAGCACGGCTTTCCGGCGGTCAAGGGGCTGCCCTCCGGGCCCATGCGACCAACGAGAGTTTCGGTCGGCGTCTAGGGACCGATCTCCAAGGATCCAGACGCCGTTTAGACAAACGGCTCCCCGACATCGCGGGATTGTTGGATCCGGAGCAGTTCGCGCTGATCACCCAACCCTCCTCGGGTTTTGTCGTCATCCGGGGCTCCGCCGGCTCCGGTAAAACCACCGTGGCCCTCCACCGTATCGCTTGGCTTGCGTACGCCGATCCGGCGATCAATTCCGAGCGAACTCTCTTTTTGGTGTTCAGCCCGGCACTTCGGGACTACGTCGGCCATGTATTACCGGCGTTGGGCGTCGATCGCGTCCAGGTGCGATCGTATCATCAGTGGGCGGCGGATCAGCGAAGAAGGCATTTCCCCTCCCTTCCCAAAGCGGTTCGCGAAGACACGCCCGCCAGCGTCTTGCGCCTGAAAATGCATCCCGCGGTAGCAGCAGCCCTCGAACACCAGGTTCGAACCGTCAAAGCCCCCGCGACCCCCGAGCAAGCGATCGATGACTGGAGCAGCGTGTTGACCCAGCCGGACTTGCTGTGGTCGCTGATCGAGGAGTTGGCTCCAGGATCTTTCTCTCGCGCGGAGCTCGACAAGGCATGCATGTGGTGCCGCGACCGACACCAGGAATGGGTCGCTTGGACCGAAAGAGATCGCGATGTGAAGCCCGAACTCGACGCCGAAGACGACACCCTGCTGTTGAGGGCGTGGCAGCTGCGAATCGGCCCACTTCGCCTCAAATCCGGCGCGCCGCTGCGGTATCGACACGTGGCCATCGACGAAGTGCAAGACTTTAGCCCCCTCGAAGTTCGGGTATTGCTGGATTGCCTCGATGAGAAGCGCAGCATCACCCTGGCCGGCGACACCCAGCAGCATGTGATGCAGGACGCCGGTTTTACATCTTGGACCGAATTTTTTGGGCAGTTGGGCGTTGAAGGCGCCGCGGTGAACACCCTCAAGATCTCCTACCGCTGTTCGGCCGAAGTGGTGCATTTCTCGCAAGCTTTACTCGGTGATCTCCGTGAGGACGAGGCCCTTCCCGACGCGACCCGGTCGGGCCCTGCGGTGGAAGTGTTCCCATTCACAGATCACGGGGGTTGCGTCGCGTTTTTGGCGCAGGTACTCGAGGATCTGATGCGGCAGGAACCGCTCGCGAGTGTGGCCGTACTCACGCCGGTACCCGAAGTCAGCCAAATGTACTTTGAAGGCCTGATGAAGTCGGATGTTCCCCGCCTGAGGCTGGTCGAGCAGTCCAGCTTCACCTTCGCCCCAGGGATCGAAGTCACTGAAATTGAGCAGGTCAAAGGGTTGGAATTTGACTATGTGATTCTGGTCGACGTGTCGGCGTCGCGGTTCCCGGATTCCTCGGCCGCGCGGCGGTTGTTGCATGTGGGCGCGACCCGGGCTGTGCATCAGCTGTGGGTGATGCATGTGGGAACGAGTTCGCCGATTTTGAGAGAAGCGGTCGGCGAGTAGCGCGCCCATGAAGCGCCTAAACCCAGATCACCAAGTCCGAATATTGGGTCAATGCTGCATCGTGCGTGAGGAATCGCAGAGGTTCAACCATCGCTTGGGCGATCAACATCCGATCGAAAGGGTCGCCGTGGTGTAGCGGAAGACTTCCAAGTTTTACAGCGTGCGCTGCCGTAAAATCTAGAAACTCCATGCTTGCCTGTTCCACCATCTGGGTCATCTCATCACCCGAAAGCGGCATGTGTAACGGGTGCTTTGAGTGCTTGATCGCAACCTCGCAAACCGATACGGAGCTAATGAAAATCGTGTTCTCCGGATCCGATAGGATCTCCCTCGCAAGACGCGACAAGCGAGGCAAATCCATGAGCGCCCAAATCGCCACATGGGTGTCCAGCAGCAGGTTCACTTGTAGAAGTCCTCTGCGATCAATCGGTCCAATTCCGGATCGGGCGCGAAGTCGCAATCCGGAAACATCCCCTTCGCAATCCCAATTCGGCGGCTGACTTTGGCCGCCTTATCGTCGAGGGGCACCAACCTTGCCACCGGACGCCCATTGCGCGCCAGAATAACCTCGGTGACTTCTCCCGATTCAATCTGCTCTACCAGCTTCGACAGGTGGGTCTTGGCTTCGTGCATGTTGACCATCGGGCCTCCGGCGTCTGCTTAGCTAAACTAAGCTAGACTAACTCGGCGCCCCCGTCCACCACCAATTCCCCATGCGCCGTCTGCCGCTGCACCAACCGCCAATAAATATCTTTCCTCGCCAGTAACTCCTGGTGCGTCCCCGCCTCCGCGACCCGGCCATGATTGAGCACCACCAACCGATCCGCGCCCTGAACCGTGCTCAGTCGGTGTGCGATCACCAAGGTGGTACGCCCTTTCATCAACCGTTCCAACGCATCCTGCACCAGATGTTCGCTCTCCGAATCCAACGCCGAAGTCGCCTCATCGAGAATTAATATCGGAGGATCCTTCAACAACGCCCGGGCGATCGCCACCCGTTGCTTTTGTCCCCCCGAAAGTTGAACCCCGCGTTCGCCAACGGCCGTCTGAAATCCCTCTGGAAAGCCGCGAATGAACTCTTCGGCATTTGCCGCTTTTGCGGCAGCCTCGACCTCTTCCATGGTCGCTTCAGGGCGTCCGTACCGGATGTTCTCCGCGATCGACGTCGCAAACAATACCGGCTCCTGCGAAACAATGGCGATGTTCTCCCGCAACGAGTGGGGTTCGATCGACTTCACGTCCCGGCCATCCACCGATACCGACCCCGCTTTCGGATCGTAAAAACGGAGCAGCAAAGAGGCGATCGTCGACTTTCCAGATCCCGACGGACCAACCAAAGCCACCACCTCGCCCTGCGAAACCTTTAGGTTGAAATCCACCAATACGTCGACATCTGAACGTGTTGGGTAGGCAAAACCGACGCCCTTAAATTCCACATCCCCACGAACCGCGGTAAGCGGTGTTCCTCCGGACTGTTCTAGCGGAGCGACCTGGTCCATCAGTTCAAAAACGCGCTCGCTGGCCCCCACCGATTTCATGAAATCGCCCCAGAGGCTAGCCAAAGTCCCTAGAGAAATCCCCACGCCGGCCGTATACATCAGGAATTTTCCAAGGTCGGTGTCGGTCATCTGATGGTCGATCACCAGGGTGCCACCGTACCAAAGAATCCCCGCAACCGTCAAAAATCCCGCAAGGCCACCAAGACCATTAAAAGCGCCGATCGCCACCGCGCGGTTCGCCGCCAATTGGTACGATTCCCACACAGACTTCCGATAACGCTCGACCTCCTGACGTTCCCGGGCGAACGCGCGGACGGTGCGCAAGCTCGACAGCGCCTCCTCAGCCACCTCGGTGGATTTCGCCAGCGCATCTTGTACTTGCTGACCCAACTTTCGAAGCATGCGCCCGTACCAAGCCGCGCCGATCGCGACCACCGGCACCACCGCCATCGAAAGCAAGGTCAATCGCGGCGAAGTCCACGCCATGGCCGCCACACCACCGACGGCCCCCAGCGCAAACCGCAGCGCCATCGACACATTCACCGTGACTGCATTCTGCAAAACCGTTGTATCTGAGGCCAACCGGTTGGTGAGCTCCCCGGTGCGACTCGAGTCAAAAAAAGCCACATCCTGCCGGAGGAATGCCGAGAACAGATCGCCTCGCAACCGGGCTACCACCCTCTCCCCCGCGATCGTAAATAATCCTGCTCGCAGCGCCACAAACAGCGACTGCACTACAAACATGATCACCAACAAAACGCCGGTCTGGTTCAGAGAGCTTAAATCGCCCTTTTCACGAACCGCATCGATCATCATCTGAATGACCTGCGGATACGCGAGGTTCATCAACGACGCCACCAACAACGAAAAGGTTGCGACAATCAACATCGGCCATTCAGGACGAGCGAGCGTCAATAGCCTGCGATAAGGGATCCGGGTCACCACCATGTTCGCTCCGGCGACCGCAGGCCGCGACGGAGGGTAGTCACGCCGCTTGTAACGGCCAGTCCAAGTGGTAAAGTACTTGACTATCGCACGTGCCGGCAACACGTTAACTTACCGGCCGGAGGCGATCATGGGCCTGCACCCCAGCGTCGATCAAGGCGAGCGTTACGGCGCTCACAACTACCATCCACTGGACGTCGTCCTCACCCGCGGCGAGGGCGCCTTTGTGTGGGACACCGAGGGCAAAAAATACCTCGATTGCTTGTCCGCCTACTCCGCCGTCAATCAGGGGCACTGCCATCCCAAGATCGCTAGCGCCATGAAAGCCCAATGCGAACGCCTCACGTTGTCGAGCCGCGGATTTCACAACGACCAGTTGGGGCCGTTTCTGGAGAAACTGCACCACTTTTCCGGTTTCGACAAAGCGCTATTGATGAACAGCGGCGCAGAAGCTGTGGAAACCGCGATCAAGGCCGCCCGCAAATGGGGTGAGACCGTCAAAGGCGTTCCGGAAGGCCAAGGTGAAATCATCGTTTTCACCGACAACTTCCACGGGCGCACCACCACCATCGTGAGTTTCTCGACCGAAGCGCAATACCGAGCTGGGTTTGGTCCGTTTACCCCTGGGTTTCGGGTCGTTCCCTACGGAAACGCTGCGGCCCTCGCCGAAGCCATGGGCCCGCGCACCATCGCCGTTCTCGCCGAACCCATCCAAGGAGAAGCGGGGATCATCGTCCCTCCTGAAGGATGGCTCCGTCAGATTCGCGAATTGTGCGATCAGCATCGGGCGTTGATGATCCTCGATGAGATCCAGACGGGCCTCTGTCGCACCGGTCGAAGGTTCGCATTCGAGCACGAGAATGTCCGCCCTGACGCGGTTACCATCGGAAAAGCGCTTTCCGGCGGCTTCTACCCCATAAGCGCTTTCCTCGCCAGCAATGAAGTGATGGGCGTGTTCAAGCCCGGCGATCACGGTTCCACCTTCGGCGGAAACCCCTTGGCGGCGGCCGTGGGATCCGCGGCATTGGACGTCCTTCTCGACGAAAATCTGGCGAATCACGCCGCTGAGCTTGGCCCCTGGTTCATCGAACAGCTCCGCGGAATCTCCTCCCCCCACATCAAAGAGGTACGGGGAAAGGGGTTATTGGTGGGCCTCGAAATCCGAAAGGAATCCGGACCCGCGCGTCCATTCTGCTTGGCGCTGAAAGATCGCGGCATGTTGTGCAAAGAAACTCACCAACAGGTGATTCGATTTGCGCCCCCGCTGGTGGTATCGAAAGCCGATCTCCAATGGGTAGTCAAGCAGGTTGACGAAGTGTTGAACACATGAGACTTAAGAAAGTTATAGTACTTCCGTCATTCCTCCTTGCGCTCGCGTGCGGCGGCCTGGGCTCCAACTATCAAACGCAAGCCACCGATCAAGCGGCGGCGCTCACCGTCGCGGATGTCGCTCCGTTCTCCCTTCTCGGCGAACAGGCCGATCGCACCAAAGAGAGTTGGGAGCTTTCCAAGGGGATCGATGGCGTGTGGTCAATGGAGTACAATTACTCCGGTGAAACGCTCGTTCTGTCCTCGCAGCTCCAATTGGATTCCAGCACCTCCGGGGCGGAAACCACCTACGGCGCACTGGGACTGGGCATGTCTGTCGGAATGCTGGGCCAAAAGGGAGTTGAACTCGTCCCCGCCCCCGCCATTCCGTACGGCGACGAGAGCGATTGCCAATATTTCCATAGCAGCAATGTAGATGTCGGCTTTGTCTGCCGAATTCGAGAGGGTAAGCGCACCGCGCTCTACATGGCCGTCGGCTTTCTACCCAACGGAGAAGCGACGCCCGAAGCCCTGCTTCGGCGGCCATGGGAAGCATTTCAAGGATGGGATCCGTCGGTCAACGCAAAGGAGATCGAGTGACCACCCCGCTGTATGCGCTTCTGTTTTTTGTAGCTTGGACCTTATCCATCCTCATGGGCGTCGCGTATTTCCGAGTGTCCAGCGTCCTGCGGAAAGAGGCGCGGGCATCTTCCTTTCCAGGAGGTGTTGCCCCAGGAAATGATCTTTACTCGAGGTTTATTCGCGCACACCTCAATTGCGTTGAAAACCTGCCGCTGTTCGGCGCCGTCGTGCTCGTAGGGCATGTCGCTCAAGTCGAATCGACCCTTTTTAGCGGCATTTCCGTCGCCTACATCGCGGCCCGCGTCGGGCAAACCTTGGCGCATTTGTGGTCGGCGAGGGAGCTCGCCGTGAACATCCGGTTTGGGTTCTTCTGCCTCCAGGTCGGCTTTCTGTTTGCCATGATCCTCACCATTCTCGCGGCTTAGGACGTCGCACCCGAGGCGGACACATTTTGGCCGGGTGACGCCATAGGCTCTCGGAATGGAATCCTTCGCCTGGGCCCTGGTGGGCATTCTGTTGTTGGTCGTCGCCTGGCTCATTTTCGCCTGGCGGTGGGAGCGCGGCCGCGTTCGCCGGGGAAATCTCGGTCGGCTGCGTATCGCCCAGCGTGGAGAATCTGACGCGGAAAAGCTGCTACAAAGCGAAGGTTACGCAATCCTAGAACGCCAGTTGTCACTTCGTTGGACCCTGTGGGTGGATGGCGAGCCCGAATCGGTGCTGAGTCGAGCCGACCTGCTGGTCGAGCGGCACGGCCTCACCTACATCGCCGAAGTGAAGACCGGTACCGTCGCCGACCCGACCAAACCCTCCACCCGACGCCAACTGTTGGAATACCTGCACGCCTTTGACGTCGATGGCGTTCTCCTGGTCGATCCTGCGGAAGCTTTGGTTCAAGCGATTACTTTCTATGAGTCCGGATAGACAAGTACGTTGACCATTGCGTTTCGCTGATCCCAGATTGCACCAAGATGTACCAAACGATCCAAACCTGCACCCAATGAGCGACAAGACATGCGGAGGCCGATGTGACCATCTCTGGGATCTCAAGCATTCAAGGAATCTCGCCAACCGACACTCAAGGCGACATGATCCGCGCGGTTCAGCAGCACCGACGCACGGTTCGCGCGATGACCGACCTCGATTCGGACAAGAGCGGCGGCATTTCATCCGAAGAGTTTGCCGCCGGCGCCCAGAAAATGAAGGAAAAGGCCGCTGCTCAGGGTCTTCCCGGTCCACAGAAAAGCCCGGAAGAGGTGTTTGCCGAGCTCGACAAGAACGGCGACAGCTCCCTTTCTTTCGAGGAATTGGCCGAGATCGCCAAGAATCCCCCCCCTGGACAGGCCATTCGCCGAATGAAACGGCTCGACGCCGACGAAAACGGTGAGGTGAGCGAAGAAGAATTCACCGCTGAACGCGAGGCGCGGGCCGCGCAAGCGGCAGCCCTCGGCCTGCCTGCCCCACAAACGAGCGCTGCAGAAGCCTTCGCAAATCTCGACAAAGACGGAAATTCCACGCTTTCGTTCCAGGAGGTTGCCGCCATCGGCCACCCTCGCCCACCTCAGCCGCCTTCGCCCGGTCAGATGATGAAGCAGTTCGATGCCGATCAAAGCGGCAGCATCTCTTCCGAGGAGTTTCTGACCGAAGCCCAACGCATGGCGGACAACGCCGCAGCGAACGGCCTCCCCGGCCCGCGAATCCCTCCGGCGGAAGTGTTCGCGTCACTTGACAAGAATGGCGATTCTTCGCTCTCCTTCGAGGAGCTCGCAGCCCTGGCCAAACCGCCGCCTCCGCCCTCCCCTGGCCAGGTCATGAAGCAGTTTGATGCTGACCAAAGTGGCAGTGTCTCATCGGAAGAGTTCCTGACGGAAGCGCAGCGTATGGCCGAGCACGCCGCGGCCAACGGGCTTCCTAGTCCCCAGGTTCCGCCCGAGGAAGTGTTCGCATCGCTCGATAAGAATGGCGATTCTTCGCTCTCCTTCCAAGAGCTGTCCGTTCTCGCTCGGCCTCCCAAGCCCCCGCCGATGCAGCAAATTCTGAACCAGGTCGATACCGACAAAAGCGGCAATCTGTCCCTAGAAGAGTTCACTGCGGAAGCCAAGCGACTTGCCGAGCGCGCCGAAGCTCTCGGCCTGCCCGGACCCCAGCGCCCCGCGGAAGAAGTTTTTGCGGAGCTCGACCAAAACGGGGATCAGATCCTGTCCTTCGAGGAGCTCGCTGCTCCGGCGAAACCGCCCGCGCCACCGGCTCCTCCTTCCGGCGCAGTCTGAGGCTGGAGCGGGGGTTCACCGCGCTCCACAGGAAATCGTAAACCGGTTGACGATTGGTGAGCGCTACCGCGAACCGTAGGCTTTCAGCGCCTTTCCGAGCAATTCCGCGGCACGGACGAGCTTGGATTCCTCCAGAACTGCGGCGAGCCGAACCTGATCGCGCCCGTCCGATGGATCCGCGTAAAAACCCGGTCCTGGCGCGACGACCAAGCTCTCTCCGCGATCGCGAAAATCGGTGACCAAATACCGCGCGAAAGCTTCGCTATCGGTCACAGGCAACTTCACCATCAGGTAGAACGCGCCTTCTGGTTTCGGCGCTTGCAAACCCAACTCCTGCAACGAACCGTACAGCGCCAGCACGCGCCCTCGCCAGATGGCGCGCAGGTCGTCGTAGTACGACTCCGGCAGATTCATCGCGGCGATCGCCATCTCCTGCGCCAACGGCTGGGGGCCCAGGCGGGCCTGGCCTAGGCGTTCAATTTTCTCCATCAATTCGCCATTTCGGGAGATTAGAAACCCGATGCGGGCGCCGCAAGCCGACCAAGTCTTCGAAAGCGAATCGATGACCACCACGCGCTCGGAGTGCTCTGGGAATTCGAGCGCCGATGCGGGAGGTTCACCAAACCAAATTTGCCGATATACCTCATCCGATATTACGAATAAGTCATGTTTCTTCGCCCAATTTAGGACGCGACCAATCTCGGCGCGAGAGTACACTACGCCGGTAGGGTTCCCCGGCGTGTTCAAGACGATTGCACGCGTTTTTGGAGTGACCATCCGATCCAAATCGGCATCGCTCGGGATGGCAAAGCCATCCTCAATTCGCGTACGAATGGGCACCACTCGCGCACCGGCCACGGTTCCAAACCCATTGTAGTTCGTATAATAGGGCTCCGGAACAAGAATTTCGTCCCCGGCATCACAGATCGCCGTGAACGCAAACAGCAGTCCCTCAGATCCACCTGCCGTCACCACCACGTGTTCCGCGCTGAGGCCCGGGCTCCAACGCGACGAATACGCCGCCGCTGCCGCGCGACAGGCCGCCGTTCCCGAGGCAGGACCATAGGCGATCACCTTGGGCTGATAGCTGCGAATGGCGTCCAGCATCGGCTGCGGAGTTAGTACATCGGGTTGACCAATATTCAGCCGGTAGAAGCTCACATCCTTCTGTTTGGCGACGGTGAGGTCGAGTTTGCGGATGGCGCTCTCTTGCAAGGTGTGTGCGCGCGCAGAAAGGCGAGGCATGGTGTCTCCGTGGCCGCCACCCTACCGCGGCGGAACCGTTCCCCGCAACCGCCACGAAAAAGGCGGCCGTCCCAAGGGGAACAGCCGCCGTTATCGTTTCGCTCGTTGCCTGGTCCTACGATCCGAGCTTCGAGCGCGCGCTATCTCAGCCGCAGACGGACTCGAGGATCAACCGGGTAACAATGTACGGGTCCATATTCGCACAAGGACGCCGATCTTCGAGGTAGCCGCGGCCGGCCTGCTCGACATTCAGCGGAATGCGAATGGATGCTCCGCGATGTCCCACGCCAAACCGGAATTCCCGGTAGGAGCAGGTTTCATGTTTGCCGGTCAAGCGGCGCTCGATGCCCTCGCCGTAGTTGGCGATGTGCAAATCGTGGCGCGCCTGCAACTTGGGCATCGCGTCAAGAATCGCTTTGATCCCGCCTGGGGCGCGCATCGTGTTGGTCGAGAAATTGGTGTGCGCGCCGGCGCCATTCCAATCGCCGCGAACCGGCTTCGGATCGAGCGTCATGGCGATGTCGTACAGCTCGCCGACGCGGTACAGCAGGTACCGAGCCAACAACAACTGATCGGAAACCTCAAGAGCGCCCAACGGGCCAACCTGGAACTCCCATTGGCCCGGCATGACTTCTGCATTGATGCCCGACAACGTCAGGTTCGCGCTCAAGCAGGCGTCGAGATGGGCCTCCACCGCTTCACGGCCGAACACTTCATCGGCCCCCACGCCGCAGTAGAACGGACCTTGTGGCGCTGGGTAGCCATTTTCCGGCCAGC
>SXGT01516242.1_pt1 | contig 16873 bp, 16 predicted proteins | sample 3176221 | NCBI WGS metagenome assembly SXGT01 (sample SAMN11356862, study PRJNA531348) | freshwater metagenome | isolation source: freshwater sample F1-120 | place: China: Fuxian Lake, Yuxi | collected 2017-12-25 | reverse complement strand
GAACATGGCCTGGTTCACCCCGCCCGGCTCGAACGAGCGCTACTATCTGTTCGGCCAGGGCGGCGGCCAGAAGATCGAGAAAGAGTTCGGCGTGCCGCTGCTCGGCCAGGTGCCAATCGAAGTCGCCGTGCGCGAAGGCGGCGACAGCGGTCGCCCGATCGTCGTGCAAGCTCCCGATTCCTTGAGCGCCCGCGCCTTGACGGAAATCGCCGGCAAGGTCGCGCAGCGCGTCAGCATCCTCAACGCGGAATGAACCGAGACCGACCATGAACAACCAAACCAACACTCCGAAGAAGGGCCGCTTCACGACCGAGACCACGATGCTCGAGTGCCTCAACACCGACCCGTCGCTCGGCATGGTCCTGATGCGCGACTTCCACCTCGGCGGCTGCCGCAACTGCGGCTTCAACCCGCACGACTCGATCGCCAACGTGGCGATGCAGAATGGCATCCCCGTCGAGCGCTTGCTCGCGGCGATGAACCGCGACGCCTGAGCGAAGCACTTCGCAAGGCGTGACCGCGTGGTCGCGCCAGGTCAGCGCTGCGAGAGATCGTGCAACCGACGCCGCGCCCGTGTGGGCGGCGGATCGCACAAGCCCCACGCTTCCAGCGTCGGGTTGCCTGGCCCGTCCGGCCGCAGCAACGCCGCCGGCAGGTTCACGTGGGCATGGATCGGCACGCTGCCCTGGTCCTGTGGCACGCGCAGCCATTCCATCGAGCCAGGCTTGCGCAGGCTCGATCGCGGATGGAACGAGAAGTGCAGGAACCACATGCCGGGCAACCACAGCGTGTGCGGGCTCGACTGGATGTAGAGGTCGCCGGTCTCGACGAAGCCGTGCTTGCCCCAACCAAGCCCGTTGCCGCGCAGGTTCGCCAGCGACGTGATGCGCACCAGGTAGTTGTAGGCGCTGTGGTCGGTGTCCGACGACACGTAGTCCACCGGCCGGCACGTGTTCGGCCCGTCGAAGCCGGGACAGATCGGCCGCACGCCGATGTTCTTCACCAGGACGCCATCGGTCGGCGCCGAGTCCATCGGGCGACCGTGGTTGCGCGGCGGATCGCTCAGCCCCGGCACGTGCTCGTGGACCTCGAGCAAGCGCCGGCAGAACCCCAGCACCTCGTCGGACCAGACTTCGTCGCCATCGAGCGTCAGCACGTGGGTGGCGCCGCGGGCGCGCGCCTCCTGCAACATCGCTTCGCGGTTGGCCTGCTCGTCCGTGCCACCAAAGCCCTCGAACAGCACCAGCTTGTCGCCGAGGTGGCGCATGCCGCGCACGATCTCGACGGTGCGATCGCTGGAGTGGTTGTCGAAGACGAGGATTTCGTCGACGTGCGGCAGCACGGAGGTGAGGGAGTACCAGATCCAGTACTCCTCGTCCTTGATCATGGAGATCGAAACGAGCTTCATGTCGATTCGCCGGCCACCACTTGTCGCAAGGATCGACAGTCTCGCCCCAACCACTTGAGACGAACCCTTGCACGGCGGCGGCCGATGGCCAAAATCGCGCGCTCCCCGGAGCGTCCCGATCGCGGCCTCAGGGACGAACACCCACCATGGTCAACGAACTCACCGACGCCAACTTCCAGAACGCCCTGCAGACCGCGAAAGTCCCCGTGCTCGTCGACTTCTCCGCCAGCTGGTGCCAGCCGTGCAAAGCCCTGGCGCCGAAGATCGACCAGGTGGCTGGCGAGTACAAGGGCCGCATCGACGTCTACAAGGTCGACATCGACAACGCCCAGGAGACCGCGGCGAGCTTCGGCATCATGAGCGTGCCCACCTGCATCTTCTTCCGCGACGGCAAGGAAGTGGAACGCTTCACCGGCAACCCCGACCTGCGCACGGTCAAGGGGCACGTCGACCGCGTGCTCGCCTGAGATTGCCCCACAAGAGGACGAGTCCCAGCGGCACGGCGCCAAACGCCAGCGACCACCTCGGCCGCGCCGGGTTGACATAGAACGGCGCCAGCGTGCGCGAAGCTGCGAGCGTCGCCACGAACACATGCTGGCCGGCTTGCTGCGGTACGAACCGCACGATGCCGGCGACGTCGGTCACGCCGATCGGGTGCCGCGCGCCGTCGGGGCCTTCGACTTCGACCGCGACGCCGACGTGCGGTCCTGCGGCCGCAGCGAGCGAGAGCCGGACTTCATGCCCCACCGTGGCGGGCAACCCCTCGACGCGAGGCTGTTGCGGCATCAGCAAGAGGACACAGGTCGCGATCGGAAGCACGCGCGGTAGTCTGCCGACTTGCCCGTCGAAATCGAGGACCTCGGGGCCGCCGACCACGCGCTGGCGCTCGAACGCATGCGTGCGCTGCACCACGAAGTGCATCGCGGCGATTGCGCAGGCCGCGTGCTGTTCGTCGAACACCCACCGGTCTACACCGCCGGTCGCGCGACGCAGCCGCACGACCGCCCACCCGGCGACGTTCCCATCGTCGATGTCGAGCGCGGCGGCCGCATCACGTTCCACGGGCCTGGCCAGCTGGTCGTCTATCCGATCGTGCGCCTGCCGCACCGCGACGTGCGCGACTGGTTGCGCCGGCTCGAAGCGTTCGGCGTGCAGATCGCCGCGGCGTTCGGCCTCTGCGCCGAAGCGTCCGTCGACGGCACCGGGGTGTTCGTCGCCGGCCGCAAGTTCGCCTCGATCGGCGTGCACGTGAAGCACTGGATCAACCTGCACGGCATCAGCCTGAACGTGGCGATGGACCTGCAGCCGTTCCATCGCGTGCGGCCGTGCGGACTGTCGCCCGACGTGATGACCGACCTCTCGCGCGCGGCCGGCCGTGCCATCAGCATGGACTCGGCGCGCGCCGCGGCGCGGGGCGCGGTTTCCGTGCTCCTCGATCCGGCGCATCCGCTATGAACGCGGCTCGATGACCGGCACCGTCGAACTCGACCAGGACGGCGCGCACCTGCTGATCCGCTTCCCCTACCGCGAGGATCTCGTCGCGCTGGTGAAGGAACTGCCGGGGCGCCGCTGGGACCCGAAGGGCAAATTGTGGCGCGTTCCGGCGACGCATGCCGAGTTGGTGTTCACGACGTTCTCGCGCCACCTGTTCGACTTCGCGTCCGAGATCTCGTCGTTGCTCGCCGGCACCTTGAAGCCAAAGGAAGCGCCCGCCCCCGAACGGCGCCGGGCCCGCACCGAGGCGCCACCACCCACCGGGTTGCCACTCGCCGACGCGGCGCCGGCGACGCCGGGCGATCCGCCGCCGGCGCTGGCGATTTCGGCGCTCAACGCGCTGGTTCGCGACGGCCTGCGCCAGCTGTTCCCGGAGGCATTATGGGTGGTCGGCGAAATCGTCGACTTCGACAAGAGCGCCGGCCGCCAGCATCGCTTCTTCCAGTTGATCGAGAAGGCGCGCGGCGAAGCGCGCCCGTTCGCCGCCGTCGAAGTGGCGTTGTTCGCGAGCGCGGCCGAACGCCTGCTGCCTGCACTCGAACAACACGACCCGCCGCTGGCGTTGCGCGACGGCCTCGAAGTGCGCGTGCTGGTGCGGCTCGACCTGTGGCCGGCGACGGGGCGATTCCAGATCGTTGTGCAGGACATCGATCCGAACTTCACGCTCGGCCGGCTCGCGCTGACGAAGGAACAGATCCTGCGCGAACTGGCGCAGAAGGGCCTCGCCGAGCGCAACCGCCAGCTCGGCTTCCCGGTGCCCGCACTGCGCATCGGCGTGCTGACGAGTCCCGACGCCGACGGCTGGAACGACTTCCTGCGCCACGTGCAGGAAGCGCGGGTCGGCCTCGACCTCACGCTGTTCCCGATCAAGGTGCAGGGCCTCGACCTGAAGCCGATGCTGCTCGCCGGCCTGCGCTGGTTCGCGACGAACGCCGCCGACTTCGACGTGCTGTGCATCGTGCGCGGCGGCGGCTCGCGCACCGACCTGGCGTGGTTCGACGACCGCGACGTCGCCTTCGCCGTGGCACAGCATCCGCTCAAGGTCCTCGTCGGCATCGGCCACCAACGCGACCAATCGGTGCTCGATGCGATTGCGCACTCGGAGAAGACGCCGACCGCGGTGGCCGAGCTGTTGGTGCGCGGCGTCGAAGCGGCGCGCGACGACGTTCGCGAGCGGGCGCGGCGGCTGGACACGGCGGTTGCCGAACGCATGGTCGCCGCTCGCGAACACCTTGGCGATGTGCTCGCGGCGGTGCGGCGCGGGGCGCAAACGCTGCTGGCGAATGCCGCGCGCGAACTCGTCGCCGCGAGTCGCGAGATCGGCAACGCGGCGCGCCACCGGCTGCAGCGCGCCGATGCGCGCCTGCGCCACGTCGCCACCTCCGTGCGGCACGGCAGCGAACGCCGCTTCGACCGGCAGCGCAGCGGACTCGAACAGCAGGCCACTCGCATCCGCCTGCTCGACCCGGTGCGCGTGCTCGCCCGCGGCTTCACCATCGTGCGCGATGCGGCCGGCAAGGTGTTGCCGAGCGTCGCGCGCATCCACAAAGACCAAACGATCCGGGTGCTGTGGCGCGACGGCCACGCCGACACCCGGGTCGACGACGTGCACGGAAACGCGCCATGACCGACAAGAAGAAGAAGGTCGAAGAGCCCGGTTACGCCGACGCCAGCGCTGAACTGGAGCAGATCCTGCAGGACATCGAATCCGGCCAGATCGATCTCGACGTGCTCGCCGAGAAGGTCGAGCGCGCGGCAGCGCTGCTGACGTTGTGCCGGCAGAAGCTCGCCGCGACCGAGACCAAGGTGAAGAAGATCACCACCGAGATGAACGCATCGCTCGACGCCGCCGACGACACCTCGCCCACGAAGAAGGACGACGACGACGAGGGGGCGCCGTGGACTGGCAGCTGATGGTGTTGATGTTCGTGACGCTGATCATCAGCCTCACGTTCCACGAAGCCGCGCACGCATGGTTCGCCCTGCTCGGCGGTGACCGCACCGCCTACCGCTCCGGGCAGGTGACGCTGAATCCGTTGCCGCACATCCAGCGCGAGCCGTTCGGCATGATCCTGTTGCCGCTGGTCAGCCTGTACGTGAGCAACGGCCAATCGACGTTCGGCTTCGCGCACGCGCCGGTCGATCCGTTCTGGGCCGCGCGCAATCCGCGCAAAGCAGCGTTGATGTCGTTCGCCGGGCCACTGGCGAACTTCCTGCTCGCCGCGATCGCGTTCGGCGTGTTGTGGTACATCGGGCGACCGGACGGCAACACCGAGATCGCCGTGCGCAGGATTGCGAAGGCGTTCCTGCTCCTCAACCTGCTGCTCGGCACGTTCAATCTGGTGCCGATCCCGCCGCTCGACGGCACCGGCATCGTGCGCGGCCTGTTCCCGCGCACCGGGCGGTTCTTCGACCTCATCGAGTCCGTGCCCCACCTGCCCCTGGTGCTGATCTTTGTGATGGCGAGCCTGCTGAGAGAGCACTTCTACACGCTCTACTACGAAGTCGATTCGTGGCTGCCGCACTCGACGCTGCTGCGCTGATCGGTCAGCGGCCGGTCAACGCCGTGCGCACGATTTCTCCAGCCTCGCGGCACGGGCTCATGCCCAGTTCGTAGGCGTACTCCGGATCGGCCGCTTCCTGCGCCCGCAGCAAGTAACCCACTTCGTCGTCGCAGAGCCCAAACACCACGAGTCCGGGCCGCCGCAACTCGGCGCGCACCTGCTCGGCCAAGGCCGGCTCCATCTCGCCGGGCACCGCCACCGCTTCGAAGGTACCGAGCCGCAACCAACCGACCGTGCTGCGCGCGGCTCCGTCGAACAGTTCGCGCTGCAACACTGTCGTCAGGCGCCCGATGCGGAAGCCCACCGATTCCATCGGCAGGTAGACGTCGGCGCGCCGCACTTCGATAGCGTCGACCGGCAGCGGCGCCGCCGTCGCCAGCGCCTGCTCGGCGAGCGTGCACACCTGCGTCCCGAACGCCGCGACGCCCACTTCGTCGCGCGGCTGCACGTCGGGCGAGATCATCGCGCCGAGCGCGCCGTTCACGAACACCGCCTGGCCATGGCCACGCGCCCGCCAGGTGTCGCACCAGACGCCGACGAAGTCGGAACTGATCGCCGTGTTGCGGCGCGGCATCACCTCGGGATGGCAGGCGAGATGCAGCAGCGTGCCGAGCGGCCGGCCATCGCCGATCGCCTTCGCATGCAGGACGGTTATGCGGCGATCGAACACTTCGGCGCGGTTGGCGTTCTTGACCAGCCCCCGCGGCGGCAGCATCGCTTCGCCGTGCACGAAGGTCGCCGGGGCGGCGTTGGTGCGGGCCTCGGCGACCGCAGCGACCACGGCGTCGCGCAAGGTGACGAGGTACTCACGGTCACGTCCCGACGACAGGAACCAATAGCCCCACAGGCCGATCAGGTCCGGCCCCGCGTGGGTGTGGCTCGCACACAGGAACACGTCGCCGTTGGCGAAGCCGACGAGCCCGCGCTTGATCCAATCGCAGTCCTCGCGCATCACGCCGAGATTGTCGATGCCGACGATCGCGAAAGGACGCGACGGGGTGCCCACGAACAGCGCGCGCACCTTCAACGGCGACGACACCGCACTGCTGGTGCGGGCAATGTCGAAGCCGCCGAGATAACCACCGATCGCCGGCGTGATGTCACGCTCGGCGCTGCCGACCCACAGCGTGTTCGCCGCCACCGACGCCGTCACCGCGTACTGCATCGACGTCGCCGGGCGAGTGTGCTGGAAGATCCCGGCGCAACCTGCGGCGACCGTGCACACGAGCACCCACACGCCGCGCGCTGCCGATCGCCGCATCGTCACGTGGTCTCGAGCAACGACAGCGCGTGCCCGAGCGTCTGCTGCGTCTCCGGCACCACCCTCTGGCTGGCGGCCTGACGCAGACTGCGCAGGTAGTGGATCAGGACTTCGCGATCGGTGAGATCACGCAGATGGTCGCGCACCTGGTCGTGGCCGTGCGCCCGCAGGTAGCGCGCGCAATCGACCTTGGTGATCGTGCGGCCGGCATGGAACGGATCGACGAGCACCGGCCGCGTGCCGTGCAACCGCACGAGGAAGTGGTCGGGCATCGCGACGCCGGCAACCGACATCCCGGCCCAACGTGCCACCAGCAGGTAGACCAGCGACAGCGTGACGGGCAAGCCGACGCGAACGGTCAGCACCCGGTCGATCAAGGTCTGGTCGAGGTCGACATTGGTGGTGTCCCCGCCGCGCAGCCCGAGGCGATCGTGCAGGCGTTCGGCCAGGAGGCGCGCGCAGGTCGGCAAACTGCGGCCGACGCAGGCGACGCGCAGTTCGTTGGCCTCGCGCTTCAGCACGGCGGCGATTTCTGGCGCGTCAGGAACGAACGTGCGGACCATCTTCGACAGCAACACCGCCCCTTCCAGCAACGGCGGTGCGCCACCCCGTCCGCTGCGGCCGAGGCGCAGCCGGGAGAACCGCTGCAGCGCTTCGCGCACCTCGAAGCTGCGCAACAGCGCTCGGCAGCGCGACCGCACCTGCATCGCCTCGGCTTCGGCTCCTTCGCGCAGTTGCGGCAACACGACGGCACCCCAGCGCAGCAGCCGCTCGCGCGCCGCGGCCACCAGCGGGCCATGGTCGTCGCCGAGCAACTCGATCGTCGCCGCGATCTGGGACGGCGTCGGGCCGTTCTGGTTGTCTCCGGTCGGTTGTTTCATCGGCTAGGCAAGCGTCGTCGCTGACTTCCGCGAACGGGCCTGAGCATAGCAAGCCCGGTGCGCTCGTCACGCCTGCGTCCGAAGCCCACGGGCACGCCGGGCCGAGGGACGAGGCTTGCCCCGCGCGCTCGCGTTCGACAACGTGCACGAAGAACCGATCGCATCGTCGCTGCCGCATCACCCCAATGACGAACTCGCCACAACCGCCCCTGTCGATGTCGCCCGAAGAGTTTCGCCGATTCGGGCATCAGGTCGTCGACTGGATCGCCGACTACCGCCAGGGCGTCGCGCAACGCCCGGTGCAGACCCGCACCGCACCGGGCGACGTGCTGGCCGCCCTGCCGCTCGAAGCCCCGGAAGCAGCCGAAGGCTTCGACGCGGTGCTGCGCGACCTCGACGCGCTGCTGCTGCCAGCGAGTTCGCACTGGCAGCATCCGTCGTTCTTTGCCTACTTCCCGTCCAACGGCGACCTCGCGTCGGTGCTCGGCGACTTCCTCAGCAGCGGCCTCGGCGTGCTCGGGCTCGCCTGGCAGTCGGCACCGGCGCTGACCGAACTCGAGCAACGCGTCACCGAATGGCTGGCGCGCATGTCGGGCCTGCCCACTTCGTTCCAGGGAGTGATCCAGGACACCGCGTCGACCTGCACGCTGCTGGCGCTGCTTTGCGCCCGCGAACGCGGCACCGGCCACGGCGCCACCACTACCGGGATGCAGCACGGCGGCGCGCCGCTGGTCGTCTACACCAGCAGCGAAGCGCACAGCTCCGTCGAGAAGGCCGCGCTGCTCGCCGGCTTCGGCCGGCACCATGTGCGCAAGGTCGCGATCGACCAGGACCGCGCCATCGCGCCGGCGGCGCTGCGGGCGGCGATCGTCGCCGATCGTGCCGCCGGCCTGCGACCCTGTGCCATCGTCGCCAGCACCGGCACCACGGCGACGACGGCGATGGATCCGATCGACGCCTGCAGCACGATCGCTCGCGAGCACGGCCTGTGGCTGCACGTCGATGCGGCGATGGCGGGCTCGGCGATGATCCTGCCCGAATGCCGCCATCTGTGGCAGGGCATCGATGCGGCCGATTCGCTGGTGGTCAACCCGCACAAGTGGCTGGGCGTCGCGTTCGACTGTTCGGTGTTCTTCCTGCGCGATCCCGACCATCTGGTGCGGGTGATGAGCACGAACCCGAGCTACCTGCGCACCGCCGTCGACGACCGCGTGCGCAACTACCGCGATTGGGGCATCGCCCTGGGTCGCCGCTTCCGCGCGCTCAAACTATGGAGCCTGATCCGCACGCACGGCACCGCCACCCTGCGGCAACGGCTGCGGCGCGACCTCGCCAACGCGCGCTGGCTCGCCGACACCATCACCGCGGCGCCACCGTGGCGTTTGCTGGCGCCGGTGCCGCTGCAGACGCTGGTCGTGCGGCACGAGCCGAAGGGACTCACCGGCGAAGCTCTCGACGCCCACACGCAACGCTGGCTCGACGCCGTGCACCGTTCGGGCTCGGCGTGGCTGACCCCGACGCAACTCGACGGGCGTTGGGCCGTGCGCATTTCGATCGGTGCGCTGACGACGGAACGCGAACACGTGGCAGCGCTGTGGCAGTCGCTGCAGGACGCGGTGCGTCAGGCCTGAGCCGCAGCCGCTACGCGCACGGGCAGGAACACGCGAAACAGCGCCCCCTGGCCGGGTTCGCCGTCGACTTCGATGCGGCCGCCATGGCGATCGATGGTCGCCTTCGCCAGGGTCAGGCCAAGGCCGGTGCCGTTCGCCTTGTCGATGAGCTGGTCGCGACCGACCTGGCAGAACGGTTCGAAGATGCGCGCGCGGTCGGCCTTGGCGATGCCTGGGCCGCGGTCGACGACCTCGACCACGACGGACCCGGCCACGCTGCGCGCGCGCACTTCGACCGGCTTGTCGGCCGGACTAAACTTGAGCGCGTTGTCGAGCAACCGGGCCCACACCTGGACCAACCGTTCCCGATCGCCCAGGATTGGCGACAACCCGGGCGCCAACGCGAACCCGATGCGCTCGCGGCCGGACTTGGGCAAGCGGGCCACTGCATCGTGCAGCGTGGCCGCGACGTCGACCGGCGCCGTGGGCCAGGCGTCGGTGCGGCCCAGTTCGAGCACATCGTCGACCAACTGCGCCAAGCGCTGCGCGCCACGCAAGGCGATCGCCGAGAACTCCTCGCGCGCATCGCTCTCGCTCGCCGCCAGGCTGCCGAGGATCTCGATCGCCGACAGGATCTCGGTCATCGGCGTCCGGAACTCGTGCGAGACGTTGGTGACGAACTCGGCCTTGGCCCGCACCGCCGCCAAAGCTGCGTCGCGCGATGCCACCAGTTCGCGTTCGGTGCGTTCGCGCCGCGCCACGTTCTCCTGCAACTGCGTGGTCATGCCGTTGAAGGCCACGGCGAGGTCGCCGAGCTCGTCGCGGCGCCCCACTTCGACGCGCACGCCCAGATCCCCGGCCGCCACCGCGGCCGTCGCATCGCCGAGTGCCACGATCGGATCCAACGTGCGCCGCATCTGCACGAGCCCGACCAACAGCACGAGCAACAGCGTGCTCACCGCCGTGGCGAAGAACCAGCCGGTGAACTGCTCGCTCACCGCGAATGCTTCGCGCATGGTGCGCGACTGCACGACGAACAGATCGAACCGATACTGCGGCTGCAGGAACGCGCGCCAGTAGCGAGCGATGCACGGCTCACCGTCGGCGGTCCATTCGCACGACCCGGACGACCGGTTCTTGGCCTCTGCCTGCGCCGTCACCAACGGCTGCACGTCGGGCATCGACTTGAAGGTGTAGAACAACGGCTGCCATTGGCTGTCGAAGGCCGCGAACTGCGACCCGGCGACGCGCAGCTCTTCCGGGTCCCAGAACCACTGCTCGCGCAGCTGCGCACACAGCAGACCCGCGTCGGGATCCTGTGGCTCCAGTGCCGCGACCAGACAGAGCCGCCGCGGACTTCCACTCGCGCACAACATCGGCTTGCCCGCCGCGAGGTGGGCCCGATCGGCCGCATCGAAGTCGGCCGATGGGACGGCAGCCTGTCGATCCCCGCACAGGACCTCGACGGTGCCGGCCGCGCGTTGCAGCCAGAGCGCGGCGCACCGATCCGCCGTGTGTTGTTGCAGGACGCCGACGGCGATCGTCTCACCGCTGGCGGCGCGCCGTTCCAGCAGTTCCCGCAACAACGACAGGTCGCCGGCCACCTGGCTCAACCGTGCAGCGATGCCCATGCCTGCGGTCTTCGCCGCGCCATGCAGCGACGTACGCAGCTCTTCACGCATCTGGCCGGTCGCGTGCGAAACCGCCAACCAGGCGAACGCGACCAACGGCAGCAGGGCGCAGACAAGGAACAAGCCGACGAAGCGGCGGCCGATCCGCGAAGTGAGGATGCCGACGATCGAACGGGCCGCGGCGTCGCGCATCGGACTCACTCCGTCGCGGCGCACAACGACAGCGACGAGGGCGCCGGCTCCACCTGCCGGGCATCGCCCGGATCGTGGTGCACGAACTCACGCATGCAGCGGTCGAGTTCGCGCGCCGCCTCGACCAGCCCTTCGCCGGCACCACTGTCGGCCGGCAGCCGGGCCAGCACCGCGAGGATCTCGCCCTGTATGCCAGCCTGCGCCTTGCGGATCGCGTCGACGCGCACGGCCACTCCCGCGACCGCGGCATTGAGGCAGGCCACTTCTTCCTGCAAGTAGTCCCCCGGCCGCGTGCGCAACGGCGGCGGCATCTTGCCGGCAGCCAACAGCCGCAGGTTGCGCTTGTAGCGCACCAGGGGCCCGGCGATGCGGTGCGAGAACTTGATGGCGCTCGTGACGACGATCACCGCACAGATCGCCAGCACGTACCACACCCGCTCGTGCATCCACAGCATCACGATCGACTGTTCCTCGAACTGCGCCGGGCGGCCGGCATCACCGAGGTTCCACACCAATGGCAGGAAGATGCCACCGATGATCGCAACCAGCACGAGGCCGCCATACAGCAAGCCGTGCGCGATCAAGCTGCCCTGCAGCTTCCAGTCGACGATGTAGCGGCGACGCGAGAAGTTCCGGTCCATGTCAGTACTCCGAGGCCGGGCCGAAATAGCCGCCGTTGTTGGCGCGGATGACGTCGTCGAGTCCGACGCTCTCACCCAGCGACACCGCCGTCGACGAGTCCGGGCCGAGGCTGAACAGGTCGTAGTCGGTGTTGAGCGGGAACATGTAGCGGTCGCGGCGACGAGTGGTCTCGGTCGGCACACCCGAGAAGAACGAGAACCCGCCCGACGACGTGATCGCCGACGCCAGGGATTCGCTCTCGCCGACGCTGAGTTCGCGATCGAGCGACTCCGTGATCTCGGTCACCCGCGCGCGCACGGCGACGCGGGCTGCCTCTACCGCGGTTCCATCGACGACGCCGGGCCCCTGTGGCCGGCGACGGATCTGGCCGATGCGGCGGGGCGCCGGACCGCTGACTGCCGTTGGCGGCGACGACGAACCCGATCCCGAGGCAGTGGACTGGAACGCGCTCGGATCGACGATGCCGGCGGCGATCGCCCAATCGAGGCCATCGCCCGTACCATCGACATAGTTGAGGAAGCAGTACGGCACGCCCCACGGGTCACGCTTGCCGCCGAACCCGACCTGGTGCAGCGTCAACGGCATGTTGCCGCCGTTGTTCGCGGTGAAGCCGTCGATCGCGTGCGAGATCGTGACCAGCTCATGCTTCGCCTTGCCCACCCGCGCCGTGCGCAGCGCCGACACGTACTGCGGCACGCCGACCGATGCGAGGATGCCGAGGATGGTGACCACGATCATCAGCTCGAGCAGGGTGAACCCGCCGCTGCGATGCGCGCCATGCTGTCTGCCGGACTGCATGCGAACGCTATCGGTGATCGGGTGGCGCCATCCTGAGGCCCGAAGTGCGGGAAAACCCGCAACCGCGTGGAAGGCGCCCGGCGCGTCTGCAGCCCCCCTCGCGAACGTGGTGCCCAGGACAGGAGTTGAACCTGCAAGCCCTTTAGGGGCGCTAGCACCTCAAGCTAGTGCGTCTGCCAATTCCGCCACCTGGGCGTTCAGCGAGGGCCGGGCACCTTAGCGACCGGCCAGCCGATTGCAACAGCACTTCGGCGCCGGCGCAGCGGGGCCGGTCCTACCGCAGGTTCGCCATGAGGCGCAGCTGGTAGCGCATGAAGTTGCCGTCCAATTCGAGCTGCAGGCAGCCCATCTTCAGCATCTGCGCCATCGCCTTCCACTGCTGCACCATGACCCGGTCGTCGGCGGAGAAGTTGGAGCGCTCCTTGCGCCACAGCTCCTGCAGGTGCGCACCCACCGCGACGTCGAACTGGCCGCCCGGTTCGGTCATCGCCTTCGGCATGCTCGCCTTGCTGGCGTAGGCCGGGAATTGCACGCGCCGGACCGTGTCCTCGGCGGCCTGGCGGTTGGCGACCATCCACTCCTGGTCGGGCAACTCGCTGTTGACGTCGGCGAACGCCAGGTAGTCGTCGAACATCGGCACCATGTTCTCGCCGTGGATCCAGACGATGCCGTTGAGCTCCGCCGGCAGCTCGCGATCGATCGCGTCGTAGGCGGCCTTCGCGGCAGGATCCGACATCTGGCGGATCGAACGCGCCCCGGTCTGGCTGCTGTAGTGGGTCTTCAGGATGTCGCGGATCAGCGGCCCCGAGTTCGACAGCACGAAGAAGTCGCGCAACACGATCATCGCGACCTCGCCGGTGCCGGGGATCTGCGGGTTGGTGAACTCGGTGACCGCTTCCGACAGGCGGCCGTTCGGGAACGTCAGCGGCAGCTCCCACACCTTGCGGAACTTGAAGGTGCTGTAGTAGGTGCTCAGCATCTTCACCAGTTCGGTGGCGACGGCCTGGCCGTTGGGCTTGAGCCAGAACACCCACGCGACCTGCGGGATCGGCGACTTCGCCGCCACCGGCACGTGCAGATCGCCGTTGGCGTCGCGCGTCATGTCGGGGTCGTTCTGGCGAAACACGAACCCGGTGCGCGGCAGGAACGCCGGCCGCATGCGTTCGATCAGGTCGCGCAGATCCGACAGGTTCTGGCCGCCGAACGTCACCCGGCGCAGCGTGTCGTTCAGCATCTCCTTCTCGGCATCTTCGAGCGCATCGACCATCGCGTGCAGGAAGTCACCGGACGGCATGCGCAGCGCCGCCGCTGCACACGCGGACTCCGGCACCATGTCGAGGAAGGGGTCGAGCCACACTTCGCGCCGCTGCTCCTCGGCGCGGTAGAAACTGCTTTGGAACGGCGTGTGCTGCTTGCTGTTGAGGTTGAGCTGGCCGGTCGCGACCAGCGCCGCGTCGCCGAAGATGAGACCGCCAGTCACCTGCTGCCAGCCCTTCAGGTTGAGGAACGTCGCCAGCACGCGTTCGTTCATGCTGTCGCGGTTCTGCGGGTTGGGCCAACCGGCGGCGAAGCGGCGGAAGCCGTCGAACGCGTTCGGTTCGGTCACGAACTCGAGCACGTTGACCGGGTTGGCGTCGTTGATGTCGGCCCACCTGGCGATGCGCTTCTGCACGCCATCGGTGTATGCCGCCATCTGGCCGATCGGCTCCTCTTCGCGGCTGCCGTCGATCAGGCGCTGCGACGATTCGATCAGCGGCTTGTGGTTGCTGATCATCAGCAGGTCGAGGTATCGCCGCAGCACCAGCGGCTGCGCGGCACCGGGCAACTTCACCACCAGGTCATCGCCGTCCGACGACACGTCGAGCCCGCTGTCCCGCAACTGCCCCTGCACGAGGCCGAACCCCGCCGCCCCGAACGCCGCCTTCACTCGCCACGACACCCGCGTGTAGACGCACCACCACGGTTCCGGCAGCGGCCGCGGCGGCGATTGCGAATAGTCGAGTTCGTAGCCGGCGATGATCAGTTCCGTCCCGATCACGTCGCGCATCACATCGAGGAAGCCGCCGCTGTCCTTGCCAACCTGCTCGATCTGCGCCACCGCCTGCTGCAGCAGCTTGTCGGGGACGGTCTTCTTCCAGCTCTGGCCGATTCGCCCCTGCACCAGTTCGTCGAAGCCGCGGGTCTCGCCCAGGACCGACCAGAACTTCGGGGTCGGGACCGGGGCGAAGTCCTCGGCAAGGCGTTCCTTGCGCACGAAGTAATTGACGCCGCGCGGCACCGCATCGCGCAGTTCGGGCAACGACGCCTCGAACGGGTTGAACAAGAACGCGGCGATGAACAGCAGCAAGAACAGGACGATCGCGCCAAGCGCGATGCCCAGGTTGCGCAGCAGACGGCGTGCGCGTTTCGGCTTCGGTTTTGCCATCGCGAAGGAACGTAACGGACGCCAGGGTCCGGGTTGAGTGCGAGTTGCTCGGACGGCGGTCGGCGTGCGAACTTCCCTGGCCTGCGGGCCCAGGCGCTCGCCGCGCCGGCGAGGACCGCCGGCCGCGTTGCCTTCCCCCGGCGCGAACGGTCTACTGCCCGCCCCATGTCCGGCCTCGTCCCCAACGCCCGTTCCCGCCGCATCGAGGAATCGGCGACCCTCGCCATCACGGCCAAGGCCCAGAAGATGAAGGCGGCCGGCCTCGATGTCGTGTCGCTGGGCGCCGGCGAGCCGGATTTCGCGACGCCGGGACCGATCGCCGAAGCGGGCATCCGCGCGATCGAGCAGGGCAATACGCGCTACACCGCCGCGCCGGGCACGCCCGAACTGCGGGCCGCCGGCGCGCGTTGGCTGTCGCAACAGTTCGGGCTCAGCTACACCGCCGACGAAGTGATGGTGACCGCCGGCGCCAAGGGCGCCTTGCACATGGCGCTCGATGCGATCGTCGAACCCGGCGACGTCGTGCTGATCCTCGCCCCGTACTGGGTCTCGTATCCGGCCCTGGTGACGATGGCGGATGGCAAACCCGTGGTGATTCCGGCCGTGCCCGATACGGGATTCATCCACGACGGCGCCACCATCGACGCGGCCTTCGCCAGGCACCGCGCGCGCGGCATCATCCTCAACTTCCCGAACAATCCGTCCGGTGCGGTGCCGAGCCGGGCGCAGGTGCAGGCGATCGTCGATGCGGCGAAGAAGCACGATGCGTGGATCGTCAGCGACGAGATCTACGCGACGCTGCTCTACGAAGGCGCCGAGCACATCTCCCCCGCCGCGCTGCCCGGCGGCCGCGAACGCACCATCGTCGTCAACGGCTTCACCAAGAGCCACACGCTGACCGGCTGGCGCACGAGCTTCCTGGCGGGCCCCAAGCCCGTCGTCGACGCCGCCTGCCGCATCCAGAGCCAGGTGCTCGGCAATCCGTGCACGATCAGCCAGGCCGCGACCCTGGCCGCCTGCGAACTGGCGCTGCCGGACGAGCAGAAGCGCCGCATGCACGCGTTCGACGAACGGCGCCGCTACCTCGTCACCGAGATCAACCGCATCCCCGGCCTCAAACTCGCGACGCCGCGCGGAGCCTTCTACGCGTTGGTCGACGTGCGCGAACTGTGCCGTCAGCGCGGCCTCGACGACGTCGCCATTTGCGAGCAACTGCTCGAGCGCCACCACCTCGCCGGCGTGCCCGGCAGCGCCTTCGCGATCCCGGGCTTCGTGCGCCTCAGCTACGCCGCCGCGATGGACGCGCTGCGCGCCGCGGTCGTCCGCCTGCGCGCCTTCGCGGAGTCGAAGTGAACAGCGACGAGAACAAGATCCGCGTCGTGCAGGCAGGGAATCTGGCGGCCTTGCATGCCGCCGAACACGAGTGGGACGTCTACGCGACGCTGCGGGCGGTGAAGGAACTGCAGACCAAGGACAACCGGCCGTTCCTGGTGCTCGAACTGGCCGACGTGCACGCCGTCGTCGAAGCCAAGGTGTGGGACGACCAGAAGGAAGCGATGGAAGCGGCGAGGCAAGCGCCGTTGCGCGGTCCGGTCAAGGTGCGCGGCCGCGTTCGCGAATGGCAAGGTCGGCCGCAGCTCGTCGTCGATCGGTTGAAGGCGATCGATCCGGCCGATGCGCCGCCCGGGTTCACGCTCGACCAGTTGATCGATCCGGCGCTGGCGCCGGTCGAAGACCTCTGTTGCACGACGCTGGTGATCGACATCGAAACCGTGCCCGCGTTCGACCGCCGCGAACTGCCGGCGACGGTGGCAGAAGCACTGTCCGACAACGCCACCCGCAAGGAGATGGAGCCGGGTGCGGTGATGGGCATGTCGCCGTTCTTCGGCAAGGTCGTGTCGCTGGCGATCGGCGACGGCGACGCCGAACCCGGCAGCGGCGACGACGCCGTCACGGTGCTGGCGGTG
>SXGT01313780.1_pt1 | contig 16878 bp, 11 predicted proteins | sample 3176221 | NCBI WGS metagenome assembly SXGT01 (sample SAMN11356862, study PRJNA531348) | freshwater metagenome | isolation source: freshwater sample F1-120 | place: China: Fuxian Lake, Yuxi | collected 2017-12-25 | reverse complement strand
TGCACGGTGAGGAAGTAGTGCTCGTAGCCGAGTTCCTCGATGAGTGCGAGTTCCTTGTCGAGCAGCGCCTGCACGTGCGCGCTGATGCCGCCGCTGCTGACGGGCCAGCGCTGGTGCGCGCCATGGCGTACCAGCTGGCGCAGGTGTGCGGCGGGTGTGAGCCCGGGAGGCACGACCTCCTGCGGATACTCGTAGCGCAGTTCGTCGAGCGAGAAGCGGCAGCGGTCGGCGATGGCCACCGAGGCATCGAGCAGCTCCTCGGGATAGAGCCTGCGCAGTGTCGCCGCCGATCGCAGGTGGCGTTCGCCGTTACCGGCCAGCAGCATGCCCATCTCCTGGACGCTGCGGCCGTGGCGGATCGCGCTCAGCACATCCTGCAGCGGTTGCCGCGCGCGCGCATGCATGTGCACGTTGCCTGCGGCCACGAGCGGGAGTTGCAGGTGGGCCGAGAGGGTGAGCAGCTCCGCGGCCTTGTCGATGTCGTCAGCCTGCAGGTGCAGCTCGAGGGCGATCCACAATCGGTCGCCGAATACCGCGTGCAGTTCGGCACCGAGCAGGTAGTTGTGCGGGTGGGCGGCGCGATGATCGGGTATCCACAGCGCGAGGCAGTCGGAGAACAGCGGGGTGCGACGAAGGTCTGCACGTTCGAGCAGGTACTCGCCCTTCGGACTGCGACGGCGCGCAAGGGTGATGAGCTGCGCGAGCTGCCCGTAGGCACGGCGAGAGGGTGCCAGCAGCACGAGGTGGATGTCCTCGATGTGCAGCTCGGTGCCGATGATCAGCTTCAGCCCGATGCTCCGTGCCGCCACGTGTGCGCGCACGACACCTGCCACGCTGCACTCGTCGGTGATCGCGAGGGCGGTGTAGCCGAGGTCGGCAGCGCGCTGCACGAGCTCCTCCGGTGCGGAGGCGCCGCGCAGGAAGCTGAAGTTGCTGACGCAGTGCAGCTCTGCGTAGTGCGTAGGCGCGCAGGGGGTAGATGCGCAGGGGGTAGACGCGCGGGGGGTAGACATGGATGCAGGTGTAGCGGCAGCTTCCGGCGCCGCGGGCCGCGGGTGATCGTGATCGCTCATGGGTGCGGGCTCATCCGAAGTACCCGTGCAGGAACCAGGCGCCATCGCCATGCCGGCGGAAGATCCAGCAGAGTTCGCCGCGTGGTGAACGCGCGACGTAGTAGTCGCGGCGCGCGCCCCTGGTCTCGAGGGCAGTCGTGTCGGGGACTGTCGCGCCGGGGGCAGCGGCTACCGGGTGCACGGTGCCGGAGGGCGCAGGCCTCGTTTCGCCCACCTCGAGTACCCACCAGGCGCTCTCGATCCGCTCCGGGCCGCGCAGCAGCTCGAAGCGTTGCCCTTCGAGGGCCCTGGGTGCCTCCAGCAGCCAGAGTGGACGATGGGCACCCGGTGATGGGATGGGCGACGTGACGGGCGATGTTTCGCCAGTGCGCCCCACCCCCGGGGCTGCCACGGGCAGCCACGCATCCTCGGGGCGATGATCGTCGCCCAGGGTGAGGCCGTGCCGTGCCGCCGCGCCCAGTCGCGCGCGCACGAGGTCGAGCAGTTCCTCGGGCGGGCGCTTCTCATGGGGTGCGCGGAACAGCGACAGGCTCGTCGCCTGCGACGCCAGCGCCGACAGGCTGGTGGCACGTAGCGCAATGCCTCCGATCTCCTCCGGCAGCGTGGTGCGCTCGAGTTGCAGTTCAGTCAACGCCAGCAGCCGCCGATCATCCGTGCCGGGGGTGGCAAGGCGAACCTCGATGCATGCGTCGCCTGAACCTGCCGAGCGGCTGCGGCTGGCGACTCCTGCAGGATGGCGGGCTGCGTCGATGAAGCGCCATGCGATGCCTGTGGTGAGCAACTGCCGGGCGCGCAGCCAGACGGAGAGCTCCCGCAGCAGCCGGTGCATGGGGAAGACGAGCCCGGCGCGCTGCCGCAGCGTATCCAGCAGGTTCAGGTGGACATCGAAGTCCGGCTGCGGGCGGATCCAGGCGCGGGGATCGGGGCGCTCGCCGAGCATCCGGGCGAGATCCGCGAGCACCGTCTTGCCGAAGCGACGCCCGACGGCAGGGCGTGGCAGCGCCAGCACTGCCCCCAGGGTATCGATGCCGCTGGCGGCGAACTGCCCGATGAGCCCCGGTGCCCAGGGCTGGCCGGCGAGGTGCCGCAGGTGTACCTGCTCGAGCGCCTGCCGGGTGCGTGCTGCGAGGGAACCACCGCCGGGTGATTGCACGCTTTCCCTGGGCGCGGAGGGTCGGGGAGCGGAGGCGCCTGCCTCGTGCGGATATGGCTCGGGCACTGCTGCAGGGTCGGGTGTCAGGCGACGGCGCGCACGCGCCAGGATCGTTGCCGCGAGCGGCGTGTGGCCGATGCCGAACTCGCAGGCATGGCCGAGTGCCCGCCAGGTGTCGTCAAGCCGTTGCAGCAGTCGTCCTGCACCCTCGAACAAGCGCAGGGTGCCGGCACATTCCAGCAGCAGTGCATCCGGCGGCAGCAGGCTGACGTTGGGCGTGAAGCCGTAGGCGGTATCTGCCAGCTGGCGCAGCCGTCTTGCCTCGGCCTCCGGTTCCCGGCCGTGGCAGCGCAGGTTCGGGCACAGGCCGTAGGCGCTGTTCAGGGACATGCCGGCGCGCACGCCCAGTGCTTCGGCGTGCGCATTCGCGGCAAGCACACTGCGCGCACGCGTACCGCCACGACGGCCCTCACGATCACTGCGGGTATCGATCAGGGCGAAGGGCTGGTCCGCAGGAAGCCCTGCCCCCAGGGCATCGAGCGGCAACTGCGCGAAGCGGCAGCAGATCCAGAACGCCGCGCTACCTGACGACTGCCCGGCAGGCGCTGGCGCGCACGCCGCCGGCTCAGCATCACTCATGCCGCCGTCGCGCTTGCCCGAAGCGCTGGCAGGAAACCGAGACATCGCCCGATGCCGTCACGGATCGAATGAACCTAGAACACGGGCTTGGTGGCTCCTTCCTGCGCCGCCCGCCGCGGCTGGTGCAGCGGTGCATGCCCAGCGGGGCCGCGGGGCGTGCTCGATCGGTTGCCACTGGCTGCCGGTTTCGCGACCCCTGCCGGATCACCCTGCGTCACGCGCCGCCGCCCGATGATCAGCCGAGCCGGGCTGAACAGGCCTCCGCGTGACGCCTGTTCGCCAGGCTGCGGGCGCCGCATTGCTTCACGCCAGCTGGCAAGGTGGCGCTGCAGGCCGGAAACCGTTTCGACCTGCGGCCCTGCTGCAGCCGGTGCTGTTCTGGCTTGCGCAGTCTCGGCTTGCACGGTCTCGACCTGCACCGCTTCGCTACCTGCCGCAGCAGCCGGTATTGCAGCAGCGCTCGGCGGCGTTGCCTTGGCCGCAATCGCGTTCTGGCCAGCGCTGGGTAACGGGATGACGAGGGGCAGGGTGACCGGCACGAAATCGGTTGCCCAACCGCCCCGGCGCTTGAGCATCTTGACCCGCAGTAGCGGGGTCGCGATGTCTGCGCCTGCGCTGTCATGCGCTTGCGCACTGCGCAGCACGAGCCGGAATGGCGCTGGTGAGGCGTCGAGCGCCGCCTGCTCCGGGCGGAACAGCAGCCCCAGCGTGTTGCCTCTGCTCGCCGCCAGTTGCAGGCGGCGGATGTCCTGCTGGCGCAGGGGCTGCCCGGGCCAGCCAAGCACGGCGCTGCAGGTACCGCTCTTCAACGCCTGTTCCATGGCCCATAGCCGTTCGCGCTCATTGCGCGGATGGATGAGGAGTACGCGGCGGATGTCGACACCGCAGGCGGCCAGGGCCGGTGCGTAGGGGATGTGCGGGGGTGCGATCCAGGCAACCCAGCGCGCCTGCTGGCGGGTGAGCTGCGCCAGGATCGGCATCAGCAACCGCAACTCGCCGACGCCACGCAGGTCGCACAGCAGTTCGACCAGATCGGCCGCGGGCCAGCGGCCGTCGGGGAACAGGCGGTCGAGTGCATCGATGCCGGTGGCGGGAGAGAGATCGCGAACCTCGGACACACCGGACCTGCCAGGCACGGCTGCTGAATCACGACGTGCCCGTCGACCGTCGGGCCGGTTGCCGGAAGGGTCCTGGCCCGAGGTGTCGTCATGATCGCGGCTGAGGTTGGGATGGAGGTCGGGATGGAGGTCGCGCTGAAGGTCGCGGCCATCGATGTCGGTGGCACGCCAGAGGCCAAGCTTCTCGAGGGAACGATCGAGCCGGGCAGCAGGGCGGGGCAGCGAGCTGGCCCTGCCTTCCGCTGCGGCCTCTCTCGCAGCTTCTCGCGAGGAAGAAGACTCTTTCGCAGGGGAGTGCTTCTCCCCGGAGAAGCACTCCTCGTCAGGCAGGTACTGGGTGAGGTCTTCGTCGTGGACCGGGAGCGTGTCGAGCTGGGTGCCGTTCATGAATGCTGTCCTGTGCTTGTGCACAGTACTGTACGTACGAACAGTGTCGAGTCAACCCTCGGGCGCGATTTCCTGCGCGATGCAGCAGGACGGCATGCCGATCGCCGGCGTCCGTCCGACACGGGCGGAGCCGGCAGGGAGAGCCAGCGACCGAACTTCCCTAGTCCGCCACACGCAGCTTCGGCGGTGCGGTCGGATCGTCCAGATCACCATCCTCGGCCGTGCCAGCCGCAGGCCAGGCAACCAGGCTCGATTCCTTCGCCGCTACATCCGCCGCTGCATCCGCCAGCACGTCCACCGCCACGCCAGCATCGGTGGTTGCCGATGTCTGCGGCAGCAGGGTGACGGATACCGGCCCGGAGTCAGATGCCAGCCCAGCCTCGGATGCCGGCACCGAACCCGGTGCCAGCAGCGTCCGCATGGCACGGAATTCGTCGCGCAGCATGCCGGTCAGCTCGCGCACCGCTGCCGTCAGCTCGCCGATGTCTGCCTGGGCGAAGCCGGTGGACGCACCGGAACGCAGCGCCGGCGAACCCTCGCTCGGGCGGTCGAAGGGAGCGCCGGGATCGATGTCCGCGCGCTCGCCGATCTCGCCATACTCGCTCTTCATCTCGTCGACGACGCTCTGCACCGCCGCCTCGTCGATCTGGTGCAGCCCCTCGAGGAAGCCGAACAGCAGCACCCGGTCGCACACGTTGTTGATCCGTCGCGGCACCCCGGCCGTCGCCTCGTGGATCGCCAGGAACGCCGCGTTGCTGATCGCCGGATCGTCCGTCCAGCCCACGCAGCGCAGCCGGTGCTCGATGTACTCCTTGGTCTCGTTGACGTTCAGCGCATCGAGATGGTGGACCGCCGTGATGCGCTGCCGCAGCTGCTCGAATTCCATCGACGAGATACGCGTGCGCAGCTGGTTCTGGCCGAGCAGGAAGGTCTGCACCAGGGGCTTACCCTGGAACTGGAAGTTCGACAGCATCCGCAGCTCCTCGATGGAGCGCGCGGGCAGGTTCTGCGCCTCGTCCACCACCAGCAGCACGCGCTTGCGCTGGCGCACGCACTCGCGGAAGAAGGTCTCGAGGTTCTTCAGCAGCGACACCTTGTCGAGCCGCTGGAACGGCAGGTTGAAGGCCGAGGCGACGGACCGGATCATGTCCTCGTCCTCGAGCTGCGTCGTCACCACGTTGGCAGTGGCGATGCGCTGGCCCTTCAGCTCGTCCAGCAGGGTCTGCGCAAGAGTCGTCTTGCCGGTACCGACCCCGCCCGTGATGACCACGAAGCCCTCGCCCTGCTGCACGCCATAGCGCAGGAATGCCAGTGCCTTGCGATGGCCCTGGCTCGGGTAGAAGAACCGTGGGTCAGGGGTGAGCTGGAAGGGGCGATCGCTGAACCTGTAGAACCGTTCGTACACGACTGGGCCTGCGCATGCGGGTTGGGGTCGCGATGCGCATGCCGCGTCATCGCTCTCTGATCGAATCAAATTAACAGAAAATCAGCGTGCTCAAGCCGTTACGTCAGGGATGTCACGCGAGATCAGCAGTTATCCCAGTGTGGACCTGAAAGCAGGACTGCACCGCGGCGCGGAGATCGCGGCAGGCATCGTGTGCCCCACTCGCACGAGCGATGAGGTCTGCCAAAAACGCTCCGCAGGCATCCGCCGTGCCTGCAGCCGATCGGCCTACGCCACTCCTTTCACTTCCAATAGCCATATCTATCAGAATGTTGAAGGGTGTTTCTCACACATCTGCCAGGAGCAGGTCACTCAGGTCCGCGCGAATGCGCGCCGAGTCCCACAGACCCGCCAGCCCATCCATCCGCCGCGCTACCATCCGCGGCCGTCACGCACGACCGAAGGACGCCCAAGCAATGGTGCAAGCAGCCAGCAACCAGCCCGCACCTGCCGGAGATGCACAGGCAGCCTGCGACTACGACCTGTTCGTGATCGGCGCCGGCTCCGGCGGGGTGCGGGCCAGTCGCATGTCCGCGCGCTTCGGCGCTCGCGTTGCGGTAGCGGAGAACCGCTATCTCGGTGGTACCTGCGTGAACGTCGGCTGCGTGCCCAAGAAGCTGTTCGTGTACGGCGCCGAGTTCGCGGGCGCCTTCGCAGATGCCGAGGGCTTCGGCTGGGACCTGGGCGAGCGTGCCTTCGACTGGCACCGCCTGCGTGACAACAAGACCCGCGAAATCGAGCGCCTCAACGGGGTGTACGGACGCATGCTGCGGGATGCCGGCGTCACCGTCTTCGATGGCACGGCGCGCATCATCGACGCGCACACCGTCGAGGTGGGCGGCCAGCGCGTGACCGCCGAGTACATCCTCGTCGCCACCGGCGGCTGGCCGAAGCTGCCCGACGCGCCCTGGCGTCACCTCGTGGTCAGCTCGAACGAGATGTTCTTCCTGCCCAGCCTGCCGAAGCGCGCCCTCGTGGTCGGCGGCGGCTACATCGCGGTGGAGTTCGCCGGCATCCTGCGCGGCCTCGGCGTGGCCACCACGCTCCTGTACCGCGGCCCGCTGTTCCTGCGCGGATTCGACAGCGGCGTGCGCCAGTTCGTGGCCGACGAGCTGCGCAAGAAGGACATCACGCTGCGCTTCGACGCCGATGTCGCGGACATCCGGCGCGACGACGCGAGCGGCGTGCTCACCGTGACCCTCCGGGACGGCAGCACGCTCGAGACCGACCTGGTGCTGTGCGCAACCGGTCGGGTGCCCAATGTCGAGGGCCTCGGGCTCGAGGCGGTGGGTGTGCGCCAGCGCGCCGGCGGCGCGATCGAGGTCGATGCGAACTACCGCACAAGCGTGCCCAGCATCCTCGCCATCGGCGACGTCACAGACCGCCTGCAGCTCACCCCCGTCGCCATCGCCGAAGGCATGTGCGTCGCGAAGACCCTGTTCGGCGGCCAGCCCAGCACCCTCGACTACAGCAACGTCGCAACGGCGGTGTTCTGCCAGCCGAACATCGGCACCGTGGGCCTGACCGAGGACGAGGCAATTGCCGCAGGGCGCGCGATCCGGGTGTTCGAGACCGCGTTCCGGCCGATGAAGCACACGCTCTCCGGCCGTGACGAGCGCACCTTCATGAAGCTGGTGGTCGATGCCGTGGACGATCGCGTGCTCGGCGCGCACATGGTCGGCGATGCGGCCGGCGAGATCATCCAGGGACTCGCGATCGCGTTAAAGGCCGGTGTGACCAAGGCCCTGTTCGATGCAACGGTGGGCATCCACCCGACGGCGGCCGAGGAGTTCGTGACGATGCGCGAGCCGCGCGCCTGACGATGCCCACCGGCAGCCCGCCCGTGCTCGCCGCGGGCGTCGGCGTCGATGGCTGCCGCGGTGGCTGGGTGGCGGCCGTCGTGATCGACGCGCGCCTCGTCACCATGCGCTGTGCAACCTCGTTCATGGCGCTGTTCGACGAGGTGGAGGCGCTGTTGGCCGCCCGGGCCGGTGCGACGCTGCGCCCGGACGCCGGCGCACATGTATCAGCGCCCTGGCTCATCGACATGCCCATGGGCCTGACCTGGGATGGCGATCGCGGGCTCGAGGCAATGCTGCGGCGCGAACTGCCGACCGGCCGCAAGTCGAGCGTGTTTCCCGTGCCGGCCCGCGCAGCCCTCGCTGCGCACGACTACGCCGATGCCTGCGCGCGCAACCAGCAGGCCTGCGGCAGGAAGCTGTCGCGCCAGACCTGGAACATCGTCACCAAGATCCGCGAGCTCGACGACTGCCTGCGCAAGCAGGTGCACGTTCGCGAGCGCTGCATCGAGAGTCATCCCGAGGCCTGCTTTCACGCGCTGTCTGCCGATGCAGCGTTGGGCCGCAAGCGCATGTCCGAGGGTCGCAGCGCGCGGCTGGCGCTGCTGGCGCGCCTCGGACTGCGCGATGCCGAGCACTGGAAGACGCTGCTCGCGGCCGCGGCGCCGCCTGCCGGAGCGATCTCCGGCGACGAAGGCATGCCTGCCTGGCGCGAGCCGGGCGCAAGCAGCCCGACTGGTACCCGCAGGGCGGCTGCTACCAGCCGGGCGACTGGCATCAGCAGGGCGGAGATCCTGCGCGTTGCGCCAGACGATGCACTCGATGCGATCTGCCTCGCCTTCGTCGCCAGCCGTCCGGCATGCTGGCGGCGACTGCAGGACCCCCTGCGCAGCCACGACGAGCTGGGATTGCCGCTGCAACTCGTGCTCCCTGCCGCTCCCGGAGTCCTGCCGCCGATCGTCTGACCCTGCAAACGCACAGCCCGGAGAGCCCGCGCATGCCGAAGCCCGATTTCCTGCCCCCGCCCGAGTGCATGCCGGCGTCCGTGTCGCGCAGCGATGTGAGCGTGGGCCCCGTGACCCTTCGCCGGGCGAGCCTGCTGGCGGGCCTGTTCGCGGGCCTGTGCACTGCCGGCGCCACGCTTCCCCTCGTGCCTGCTCTGGCAGCCGATGCCGCTGCGCCGGCCTCGGCCATGGCGCCGGCCCTGGGGACAGCCAGCGCCGATGCGCGGGATCGCGCGATCGCCATCCGTCCCGAGACGCCCGAGTTCTGGCGCGCCGAAGGCCGCCGACGGGTGACCGAACTGCAGCGACCGGCCAGCACGAACACCAGGGCACGCAACGTCATCCTGTTCATCGGTGACGGCATGGGCATCTCGACGATCACGGCCGCGCACATCCTGCAGGGGCAGCTGCGCGGCGAGTCCGGCGAGGAGAACCTGCTCAGCTTCGAGCGCTTTCCAGCGACGGCGCTGTCGAAGACCTACACCGTCGACATGCAGACCTCCGAGAGCGCGGGCACCGCAACCGCCATGCTCACCGGCGTGAAGTCACGCGGTGGCGCCATCGCCATCGATCAGGTTCCCGCGCGTGCGACCTGCAGCGAGGCCAGCGGGCATGAGGCGCAGACCCTGCTGGAAGCGGCGGAAACCGCAGGCATGGCGACCGGCATCGTATCCACCGCCCGCATCACCCACGCGACGCCAGCCGCTGCCTATGCGCACGTCACCGATCGCGACTGGGAGGCCGATGCTCGCATGCCGCCCGCGCGCATCGCCGAGGGTTGCCGCGACATCGCCCGCCAGCTGGTCGAGTTCGCTCATGGCGACGGCATCGACGTGGTGCTTGGTGGCGGCCGCACGATGTTCATGACCAGCGCGCAGCCGGATCCGGAGGAGGGTTTCCGCAACGGCCTGCGCCGCGACGGTCGTGACCTCATCGAGCAGTGGCAGGCGCGTCATGGCGACGGCCGCTACCTCTGGAACCAGGCCCAGTTCGATGCGATCGACTGGACGGCGCCGGGCCCGGTGCTCGGGTTGTTCGAGGCCGACCACATGGAGTTCGAGGCGGATCGGCCGCGCGATGCCGCGGGCGAACCCTCACTCGCGGCGATGACGCGCGCAGCGGTCACCGCGCTGAAGGACGACGCGGACGGCTTCTTCCTGCTCGTCGAGGCGGGCCGGGTGGACCACGGCCATCATGCCGGCAACGCCTATCGCGCGCTCACCGATGCGATCGCCCTGTCGGATGCCGTGGCGGTCGCCGCCGAACTGACGGCTGAAGACGACACGCTGATCATCGTTACGGCAGACCACAGTCACACCTTCAACATCGTCGGTTATCCCGCGCGCGGCAATCCCATCCTCGGCCTGGCACGGGACGAGGCGGGCAGGCCGATCCTGGATGCGCTCGGCTTGCCGTACACGACGCTGAGCTACGCCAACGGGCCCGGCTATCCCGGCGCGAGCGGGGAACAGCCCGAGGGACCCAAGCTGTTCCCGCACCTGGGCCGTGGCTACCAGGGCGTCGCGCGCGGCCGCCCGGACCTGACGAACGTCGCAACCGGTGATCCGAACTACCTGCAGGAGTCGGCGGTGCCCGGCCCCGCGGAAACCCACGCGGGCGAGGACGTGCCGATCTACGCGCGCGGCCCGGGTTCGCAGTGGTTTCGTGGTGCCATGGAACAGAACACGATCTACTGGCTCATGCGCGAGGTGCTGCCGCAACTTGCCGCGCCTGCCGAGGGGAGCGACTGAGAATCGGCTCAGGGCACACGCCAGGGACGCGTTCGACGCTGGGAAAATGCTGGCCCATCCATGCGCCAGACGGAAAGTCCGACAAACGACCAGACCTTCCTAGAGCGCTCCCGCGGAACGCACCCTGCAGCCCGTGCACAGCGTGTACATGTGCCGCGGGTCGTCGAGTTGCGTGAGCAGTTCGGTGCTGCCAAGCACGCCGTCGATCACCGTACGCATCGCGCTGCCGCGACGAGCAGCAGGCGCGAGCCCGAACTGCTCGGCAAGGCCGAGCAGGAACGCCTGCCGTGCATCGATCTCGGGCTCGATGCGCAGCACCGTCCACGTCGCGAGCTTGGCCCGCTTTGCTGCCGCCGCGACCGCGCCATCGAGGCCGCCGAGCTGGTCGACGAGGCCGAGCCGCTTCGCGTCCACCCCGGTCCAGACCCGCCCCTGAGCGATTGCCTCGACCTGTTCGGGCCGCATCTCGCGGCCGCGCGCCACCAGGTTCACGAATTGCCGGTAGCCGTGCTCGACGGTGCTTTGCAGCACTGTCGCGACGTCCGGCGGCAGCGCCGAGAACGGGCCGGCACCCGCGCCGAGCGGTGCCGTCGCGACGCCGTCAGCTCGTATGCCGAGCTCCGCGAGCGAGTCCTCGAAGGTCGGTACCACGCCGAAGATGCCAATGGAGCCCGTGATGGTCGATGGGTCTGCCCAGATCTCGTCCGCAGTTGCGGCGATCCAGTAGCCGCCGGAAGCGGCAAGGCCGGACATCGACACCACCACCGGCTTGCCCGCGAGCTGCGTCAGCTCCACTTCGGCGCGGATGAGTTCGGAGCCGAAGGCGCTGCCGCCGGGTGAGTCCACGCGCAGCACGAGCGCCTTCACGTCGTCGTTCGCCCGCGCCTCGCGCAGCAGGTCGACGATCTGGTTGGCGCCCGCCGAGCCGCCACGTGGATCGTCGACGACGATCGTGCCGCGCACGGTGATCACCCCGACCTGCTCGCCACCCGCGACCGGCAGGGATGGCGCCTGGGCACGGGAATAGTCGTGCAGGTCGATGCGCTTGAAGCTCTCCTCATCGTCCGGCCCGACGGCTTCGCGCAGGCGCGCGCGCATCGCGTCGCGCGTAAGCAGTTCGTCGACGAGGCGCTGCTCGAGCGCGACGCGCGCAAGGTCGCCCTTGCGGGCCTGCACGAGGGCCGGATAGCCCTGCAGGTAGGCCTCGATGTCCGCTGGCTTGAGCTTGCGATTGCTGGCTACCCGTGCCCGGTACTGCTGCCACTGGCTTGCAATGAGCGCGGTGTTCGCCGACCGCGCCTCCGCTGACATGTCATCGCGCAGGAAGGGTTCCACCGCTGCCTTGAACTGGCCGACACGGAACACGTTCATGTGCACCGACAGCTTCTCCAGCGCCTCGCGCATGAACAGGTCGTAGGCGCTGAAGCCGCTGAGCGTCACGTCACCGTAGGGATGCATGTAGATGCGATCTGCGTGGGAGGCGAGGAAGTACTGCTCCTGCGTGTAGCTGTCGCCGACCGCGTACACCTTCTTGCCCGCGCTACGGAATCGCCCAAGCGCTTCGCCGATCGCGCTGAGCTTCGGGATGTCGGCTGCGCCCATGCCGTCGAGCTGCAGCACGATCGCCTTGATGCGTTCGTCCTTCGCTGCCGTGTTCACCGCGTCGATCGCGTCGTGCAGCACGGTCTCGCTCGTCAGGCCGCCATCGAGCACCGTGGCCAGTGCCTCTGCGGGCGATCGTTGCTCCACGAGGTCGCCCGAGATGTCGAGCACCAGCGCCGACCCATCGGGCACGACGGGATGCGACGACGGCCCGAAGATCGCTATCAGAACGAGCACGATCAGCAGCAGGAACAGCAGGTTCAGCACGAGCCTGCGAAAGCCGTCCAGGAAGTCCATCAGGCGGCGGAACAGTCCGGGGCGGTGCGGCGGATTGGCGGCGTAGGGCGGCATCGTGGTGTCCTTGCGCGACGTGCGCAGTGCCGATTGTAGTCTCCGGTCCCGATCAACTCGGCGACGCCTGATCGATCTCAAGACAGGGGAGCCTTGTGAGCCGCCGCGGGCGCATGCTGAACTCGCGGCCCCATCCTGCCGAGACGCTTTCTTGAACGACGCCACCCGCCCCGTGCTCTGGGAGTGGTCCGAGCTTTTTGTAGCTGTCGGGCAGTCCGCTGCACCTGGCGCCTTGGCACCGCTGATTCGCGGCATCGACATCGACTCGCGCGCGCTTGCCGCGGGCGACCTGTTCGTTGCACTCGCAGGCGAACGCGATGGTCATGACTTCGTGCCCGCAGCCATCAAGGCCGGCGCAGCCGCCGTGCTCGTCTCCCGCGCGGGCGACTGGGGCCTGCCTGCCTTGCAGGTGCCGGATACGCTCGAGGGTCTGCGGTGCATTGCCGCTGCGGCGCGCACCCGGCTGCGCGGCCAGCTCGTGGCAATCACGGGCAGCAGTGGCAAGACGACCCTGAAGTCGCTGCTGGGGCACGCGCTCGACGCACACGCGTCCGCGGCGAGCTTCAACAACCATCTTGGCGTACCGCTGACACTCGCGCGGATGCCGGCGCACAGCCGGCATGCCGTGGTCGAGATCGGTACCAATCACAGCGGGGAGATCGCGCCGCTGTCGCGGCTCGCGCGGCCCCACATCGCCGTGTTGCTCAATGTGCTGCCCGCACACATCGGCAACTTTGCCGGCATCGAGGCATTGCGCGAGGAAAAGCTCGCGATCGCCGATGGCCTCGTGGACGGCGGCACCTTCGTATTGCCGGCCGCCCTACGTCCGGCCTATCGCGGTGCTGCCCGGCTGCTCACGTTTGGCCGTGAAGCCGACGCGGATGTCCGGCTCACGCTGGCTCCGGAAGGCGATGCCCTGCTCGCGACCGTTGCCCAGGGGGGCAGGCACTGGACCCTTGCGGTGCCAGGCGGCGGCGAGCATCGCGCACTGTCCTGCACGGCGGCGATCGCGGTGGCCATTGCCCTCGGCGGCTCGCTGGCGGCTGCGTTTCCAGGCGAGCCCGATGCACTCGGAGCCTTTGCCCGCCGCCTGGCAGAAGGCGAGCTGCCCGTGGGGCGCGGCAATCGCACCCGTGTCGCGGGAATCGACGTCATCGACGACAGCTACAACGCCAACCCTGTCAGCGTCGCGCATGCACTGCGCGAGCTTGCCAGGATGCCGGGGCGACGCCAGGCCCTGCTCGGGGACATCCTCGAGCTCGGCGACCAGGAAACCGAACTGCACGCCGGCCTCGTGGACCATTGCGAGGGCATCGATCTCGTGCACTGCGTCGGGCCGCGAATGAAGGTGCTCCACGAGCGGCTGCCGGTGCGCCAGCGCGGCGAGTACATCGCGAACCCGGAAGACTGCGAGCCGGCTCGCGTCGCCGGCTGGCTCGCACCCGGCGACACCTTGCTGGTCAAGGGCAGCAACCTGGTCTTCTGGAAGCGGGCACTGGTGGCACGGCTGCTGGCGCTGCTCGCGGCACGCTGACCATCGCGAGTGCGGCTGGGGCGCTGTTTCCGGCGTGGTCCCGGCAAAAAAACGCCCGGCGGATAAGGCCGGGCGAAGTTCCACTAGGAGTCACACGAACGGGTGCAAGCTGCACCCATCGACGCCGATGGGAGGGGATGTCGGCGGCGACATTGGAAGTAAAGCAGGCCATCGCAGGGCTGCACGGCGAATTGCCGGTTCCTGTGACGCAGTCGGCACTGGCCGCGCGTATCGCGAGCTCGTCAAGGCGATTGCGCCGGTGAATCGGGCGCGCACCATCCGCTGCCGGCATGCGTGGCATACTCGATTGAATTCGAGGATGCCCCCGCCGTCGCATTCGTCCGGGTCCCCTCTTCGCGACTGGGTGCGAGGCACATGATCGTCGATCGTCAGGGCCGTCGTTTCCGCAACCTACGGGTCAGCCTGACTGCAGCGTGCAACTATGCCTGCACCTACTGCGTGCCCAACGGTCGCCGCCTGGTGCCCGCCGAGCGTGAGCTGCCCGCCGATCGACTGGCGAAGGCAGTCGAACTGCTGATCGCTGCCGCGGGCATCGACAAGCTGCGCATCACCGGCGGCGAACCCCTGGTTACCCCGAAGTTCGATCAGTTCCTCACCCAGGTGGGCCGGCTTGGTCTCGATGACGTCAGCATCACCACCAACGGGCAACTGCTGGCGCGCAAGGTGCCTGTGCTGGTCGAGGCCGGGCTGAAGCGCATCAACGTCAGCCTCGACACCCTGGACGCCAGCCGGTTCCGAGCGATCGCGCGGGGCGGCGACCTTGCGACAGTGCTCGACGGCATCGAGTGTGCGCTGGCCGCCGGGCTGCGGGTGAAGGTGAACATGGTGCCGTTGCGGCGCGCCAATCATGACCAGATCCTGCCCTTGCTGGACTGGTGCCTCGCGCGCGGTATCGAGCTGCGCTACATCGAGCTGATGCGCATGGGCCACCTCGCGCGCGGCAACGATTTCGCGCTCGACTACATACCGATGCAGGAAATCCTCGACCTCATCGCAACCCGGCACGACTTCGAGCGTACCGAGGCGCCGTTCGATTCGACCTCGATCCGCTTCGCGATACCGGGTGCCGCCAGCGGCACCGGGAAAGCGGGGGCATTCGGGGTGATCGCCAACGAATCCGAGCCCTTCTGCAGCAGCTGCACGCGGTTGCGCCTGTCCTCCGAGGGCTGGTTGTACGGCTGCCTGTCGAACGCGCGCCGTCACTACATGGGCGACCTGCTGGACCTGCCGGAAGGCATCGCACTGGCGCAGTTGCAGACGTTGCTTGCCGAGGCCCTCGGCGACAAGCAGAGCGTCGCCTTCGCTGGCGAAGTCACGGTGATGAAGCTCATCGGCGGCTGAGCTCGGCACCCTCTGGCCCGCCATGCGGGCTGCAGGCCGCCCGCTACACTTCCGCGCCCTCAGCTCGCAGGGTGCCATGTCGATCCAGCAACCGACTGCGCAAGCCAGGTGCCGCCGATCTCGCCGCAACGCCTGGTCAAGGCCGACTTCGTTCGGTGGGACCGGATCCCCGTGCTCGCGCCTGCCATTGATCCTGCTCTCGCTCGTGCTGGCAAGCGGCTGCAGCACGGACTACATCGAGACGGGCGCCCGCATCGCGAGCGCGGAGATCGGTGCCACGCCGCACTTTCGCTGGACGCGCACATCCTCGCTGCGCATCGCCGCAGCGAGCACCGTGTACGTCGCGATCGTCCCCCACGGGCACACGATGCCAAGCAGCGAGCATCAGCCCACCTTTCGGGACTTCACCGCAGACGATCTGCCCTGGCGCCTCGCGCGCCTGCTCGGGGAAGCGTGGCAAGGACCCTACGAGGTCGCGGTTGCGACCGGCCCGCAGAGCGTTCCGGATGCCATGACGTCCGCCGCACTCGCAGGTGCAACCTATGTCGTCTTGCCGCGCTTGCGCGACGATGGCGGCCCGCGGTCCTTCTGGCACCGCAGAGGCTTCACGCTCGACCTGACGCTGATCGAGGCCTCGACTGGGCGGCAGGTCGATCGTCTGCTTGTCGATGGCCGTGCCGCCTTGAATGAGGACGAGGTGCCCGAGCGCGCGCTGGTCGCGGCGCTGCATGAACTCGCCCTTGCGATGTCGGGCGACGGGCGTGTCACGGATGACCGCCTGGGTTACCTGTTTCGCTGAGCCTCCTCGCGGCTCCTCGCACCTCCTCGCTTGAGGGCGCGTGCCGTGTGCGGCCGCATACGAGTGGCGAGACCCTGGTGGTCCCTGCGCGGAAAGGGTCGCCGTGACCGACTGCATGGCGTCGCAAGGGTGGTAGGTCAGCATCAACGCAACCACCTTCGGGTAGTGTCATTGGCAGCTGAAGGAGGCGCCCATGGATCGAGTGGAAACCCTGTTCGAGGAAATCGAACGAGCCCGCCGCGCGCGGCGCCTGCCGCCGGTCGAGCAGTGGCATCCGACCCACATCGGGACGATCGACATCCGTATTGCTCGCGATGGCACCTGGTTCCACGAGGGTCGGCCCATCCTGCGGCAGCCGCTGGTCGATCTCTTCGCCACGGTGCTGCGGCGTGAGGGCGACGACTACTTCCTCGTGACGCCCGGGGAGAAGCTGGCAATCGTCGTCGAGGACGTGCCCTTCCTCGGGGTGCGCCTGGCGCGCGAGGGGAAGGGCAGGGCGCAGCGCCTGCTGCTGTCGACAAACGTCGGCGACCACGTGCCCATCGATGCCGCACATCCACTCGTCATGCGCGACAGCGACAGCCAGGCCATGCCGTACGTGACCGTGCGCGGCGGCATGGAAGCCCGGCTCGTGCGCAGCGTGTACTACGAACTCGTCGAACTCGGCGTCGAGCAGGAAGGGGAGTGGCTGGTCTTCAGCGAGGGCACCGGCTTCCCGCTCGGCATGGTCCCGACGGCATGAGCGCGGGCATCTCGCGCCCGCGCTCTTCGCAGCGGGCGCACAATCGCTATGCCTACATGTTCGGGTAGTTGGGGCCGCCTGCCCCCTCGGGTACCACCCAGACGATGTTCTGCGCCGGAT
>SXGT01644288.1_pt1 | contig 16881 bp, 22 predicted proteins | sample 3176221 | NCBI WGS metagenome assembly SXGT01 (sample SAMN11356862, study PRJNA531348) | freshwater metagenome | isolation source: freshwater sample F1-120 | place: China: Fuxian Lake, Yuxi | collected 2017-12-25 | reverse complement strand
TCATGGCTTGACCCCGTGCTCCCTGAGGAAGGCAGAAAAGCAAAACTCCGAATCCAAGATCGCCAGGCCTAGCGCCGCAGCTCTCCAGGACGCTTGCTCCCATGTCGGATCGCAATATCTGCACATGACCTCTTTGCCCTGGAACTTGCGCCATGTGTAGATCCTCACGATACCGTCAAGCTCGGACTGGGCTTCTTCTGCGACGATGGTCCAGGAGGGCGTGGCTCGAAACACCCTCCGGAGCGGTACCCATGCGGTCCTCACGAGCGCACCTCACAAGGTCGTAGCCATAGGTTCGCGCACGATGTGCCGAGCGTGATCTGGCAAGTTACAGCGTTCATGTCAGCACCTTCCTCAGCTCTCGAAGCGCATCGTGTGCGCCTTTGGGTAGATCGCAACCCGGGTTCCACGGCGCGCTCGTCTCGGCGCCGGTCCTCTCCAGGCACTTCTTGATCGCGCCTTCGAGCTTGAACCGGAGCGCGCTCTGCTTCAAGCTCCATGCCGTGTACTCGATCGCGCGCTCGTCTAACTCGATCCTGTCCTTCTCTAGCTGCGCTCTGATGCTCGCTGGCGTGCATGCGCAACCACGAACGGAGCCGCAGCCGGGGCATTGCACGATCATGTCTTCCTCTTCGCGCGCACGAGGCCAAGCCTGAGTTGCTCCGCCACGATCTCTTCCGCCTTCGCGCGCTTCACTTCTTGGATCTCAAGTGCCAGTTCCTTGACCCTCGCTTCCAAGTCCTCGCGCTTCGGCGCGTTGCGGAGGTGTGCCCGAAGCATGTCAGTGTTCGTCGCGCCGTCCGCCCATTGCGTGATGAGCTCTCGTGCATAGCTCGACATGATCTTGCAGTTCTCGAGGGCTTCGACGATCAGATAGAGATCCGTCTCGCTCCGTCCTCCCTTGGCCATGCGGGAGAAGTCCGCTTCGCGGTGCTCCCTCTCGCGCAAGAACGAGGCCTTGTTGTGATGAGACTCCGAAACCTGGTTCGCCAGGAGATCAACCATATCCGCGACCATGCGAGCGAGCGCGGGCACCAGGCACCGGGCCTTCGCCATGAAGGCGAGGCTTTCCGCGTCCTGGACGTGTTCGCCATCGAAGCGGCAAACGGTCCCGTTCCGGACTCGCCATTCCCCTGGCTTGGCCTTCTCGGCGATCTGCTTCGCCTGCTCTACCTCCTCCAGGTAGACGCGCTTGCTCTTCAGCAGATCCCCCACCTTGCGCTGGAAGTCAGGATGTACGTTCGAGTTCATGTCGCCTCACCTTCCGCTGGCAAAGTCGCCAGCCATTCCCAAGCCTCCCAGGCCTTCATGCGTCCAACCACGAAGCCTTCTTGCCACTGTCCAGGAGAGAACGGGAAGCCCCTTCCTTTCTGCGCGCTTGGCTAGAGAGACCAAAGCGGCTTCTACGGATGTGCGGTTTCCAAGCAGAACGGCGAAGGTTTGAATGCTGTCCATGATCTTCTTCTCCTTCGAGCGCTTCGATTCGCCCGAGATCTTGATCTATCGCCGCGATAGATCGAAAGCAAGACCTTTCTTCCCTTTCTCATGTCGGTTTTCCGGAGCATACCTTGCAATGTGCGCCACGGCAGAACGTGAGGTGCTCTCGCGTCCTGGCAAGGCGTCGGGTAGATTCGCTCTCCAGGATGAAGACGCGCTCCTCTTCGGTGAGGGGTGCGCGAGGGAGCCCACGACGGAGGGAAGTGCGGAGGGCGTGCACGTCCTCCCCGCGCACCTTCTTGGCGGCAAGCACGAGACGGGGCAACTCGTCCCAATTCAACGTGCAGATCTCGTCTGCTGCGATCGTGCGGAGGGCCGCGGGAAGCCTGCCTGCCACGAGGTATCCGAGACGATCCGACAGGGCACCATCAGACCAGACGAGAACGTCTATCCCGTCGATGGTGCGGCGCAGGTAAACCCGTACAGGCAGGGCGATCTTCTTAGCTTCGGTGTTCATGTTCTTGGCCTCTACCCGGAAAGGCCCTCCGCTTGTGATGGCAGGCCGGAGCGTCCAGAGGAAGAGGTCAAGCGTCCATCCAACCCTCTTCCTTCGCGGCTTTCAGGATGTCCTGGCGAACGTCTTCCGACAGGGATGGCCACCACTTTCCAAGTGAGGCTGCCTCGTCCGCGTCGGGCTCCGGCCACTCCCTCTCCACGCGCTTCTCGTCAAGGGTCCTGACAAGGCGCCAGAGCTCGGCATAGGTTTCCTCACTCACGGGCGAGCATTCTGCCGCCGTGTCGAGCGAGACGTACTTCAGACCAGCTGGGCAATTAGCAATCTCGTTGACGTCCATGATCTTGATCTATCACTGCGATAGATCGAAAGCAAGAACTTTCTTCACGTCCTTGCTACTTCCCTGGACAAGTGCTCCGTGCTGCTCCGTGCTGCTGCTGCTCCGTGCTGCTGCTGCTGCTGCTGCTGCATCGGAGGCAGGGTTCCGGAGCTGGACCAGGCCGCAGCGCTCGCACACGGGCCAGTGTGTGTAGCAAGACGAGTGCTTGGCCTTGGGCAAGAGCACGAAGGTGTGAGGCTTCACGTGTGAACATCAAGGAGCTGGACGCGGACGTTCCCAGCTTCGTCCAGGTGCACCTGGACGCGTATCCCAAGGGCTTTCTTGATCTCTCGCGTCATGAGTTCGCAGCTCATCGCGGTGATCTTCTCCGGATACAGCTCTAACAGGATCCTGGCGAAGTGGCGCCGAAGGAGCTCGACGCGCGGAGTTGCGGGAGCGGAGAACACCGGAGGGGCAGGAAGCTCCGGTCCAGGATCGATCGCCTCCCCCTCCCTCGTGCTCATGAAGCCCTTCCAATCGCGTAGATGTTGCCTGCCGCCATGCGGGCCCCTGCCAGGCCCAGAAGCACCGGCTCGTCCAAGAACCCTCCGAACATCGACAGGAAGGCGGAGAGCAGGCCGCACGCTCCGAGGACACGAACGGCGCTCATGCCCGGGGCTCATCATGCCGTGCCAGAGCGGCAAGGGCGACCTTGACCACGTAGGACAGGGGAACGCCCCTAGCCCCGCCGATGGCCCGTAGCGTCTTCTCGTACGCCGTACGCTTGATCGTCTCCTCCGCGGCCGTCCTGGTCAGGAGATCGATCTCTTCCTGGAGCTTCCCTCGTGCAATATCCTCTGCTTCCCTGTCGGCCGTACGCGCATCGATCACCCGGATGGCGAACTCCGGGCAGTAGCCGAAGACAGCGCGCACGACAGGGGCCAGGGCTTTTCGTATAAGGTTCATTGGAGTTCTTTCCGTAGAACTGGAGGGTTCAGATCTGCTTGAAGGCCGCGATAAGAACTGCGGTAGCCTCTGCTTCGCAAGCAGATCGCCAATCCGGACTGACGTCCTTCCAGGCTCCGGGGGGGCAAGCCCCTAGCCGGCAGAAGTCCTCTAGCTTCTTCTCGTGGAGCACCTGTCCCAGGGTGCGCGGCTCGTGCGCGTTGACGCCTGCGAAACGGAGGGCGAACTTCAGCACGATCAAGGACACGAGATCTATGATACGGGTCTTCATCGGAAGGCTTTCCGCGTAGCAAGAAGCCACGCTTGGACGTGCGTTGGAAGATACTCGGAGCGGAAGTGGTCCCTGAGAAGACGTTGGAACCAGTGGACGTAGGAAGCAGGGACAACGGGGGGCGCATCAAGAAGGTAGGCCGCGCCCCAGGGGCAAGACGGGCGCTCACACGGGAACGGCCCGAGACACACGTGGCAGAGCACCAGGCCTATGCAGGCACGGATATGTCGCTTCCAGCCGCACTTGGAGACGGCCCTGGTACAGCGCAGGCAGAGCCAGTGGACCAAGGAAGGTCCGTGCGGACCCTTGCCCTTGTGCCAAACCTCGCCATTATACCGCTTCCGGCGCGGCCTTGGGTGTCTTCCCCTTGGCATCCTTACCGCCTTTCTTTGACTTCTCCGGCGTCAGCAAGAACACCTTCCCCTCGGACTTCGGCGACCATACGAACCATCCATAATCCGTGGCATCGGTACCTCCTCCAGTGAAAGAAGGCCTGCGGGTCAATACCCAGACGTCCGCAGGGTGCCTTCGATTGAACTCCCTTCGCTTACCGCTGGCGAGGAAGGCCAGGCGGAGCAGAGCACACACGGTCCCTCCGCGCTTGACGATCTGAAGCGCCCTCTGCACGAACTCCAACCCATAGGAGAACGGGGGGTTCATGACGATGAGATCTGGGGCAGCGAGCGTGTTCCCCCACTTCAGGAAGTTTCCGATTATAAACTCTGCGTTATAGAGCTCGAGCCCTCTTGAGATGCTGACAAGCTCCTGGCTCCTCTCCACGCCGATGATCTCCGCGTCCTTGTACCTGGCGGAGAACACCCTGGCAATGGCGCCTGTCCCGCTCCCTGCGTCCAAAATGAGAGGCTCCGTAGGGAGAGGAAGGTGGGGAACGATGGCCTCGATCGTCGCCTGGGGCGTTTCGTAGAAGTCGCCCTTCCGCCGCACCGCCCGTGTGACAAGGACGGTCTTCCCTTCCGAGTCCTTCGCCTCGAGAACGCCCGCGGGTAGCGTGGGCGGAACACTTTCCTCGTCCTTCAGCTCGAAGGCCAGGGCTGCGGCATCTACTCTGCGGAAACGTCCAGCGGCGCTCATATACGAGTGTTAGTAAGCGCCTGCCACGTTCTAAAGGTCACCTGGAAGAAAGCCCTGAACCGTGGCAAGGCCAGCAAGCGCGCTCGTACGTCCCGGCCGGTCCCGTCTTCGTCTCGGTCCCGGAGCCCCGGCATACCCTGCACGCGCCCCCGGACAGGAGCCGATCGATCTGCTCCTGAAGATCTCTTACCAGGGCAAGGACCCAACCGGGAAGTGTCCTCCTCTGGCTCGAGGGTTCGCGCTCTTCCTCTTCCACCTTGCGAGGGTAGGGAATAGGCGAAGGCCGATACCTTCGTTGGAGAGTATCGGCCTTCGTTGGAGCTCCTCGGGCTAGCAGCTTGCGTTTTGCCTCCCTTATAGCCCCTTGGCATAGCCCCGCAAGCGGCACTTTCGCCAAGTTTTGCGAGCCGGGGCGGTTCCCGGCTTGCCTTTCTGCTTCCGTCCTCAGGTCAGACGGTGAGGTCCATGCGGCGAATGGCCTTCACGTGCTTGATTCGGAGCCCTCCGTACTTCGCGTGGCAGTACGTCTCGAAGGACATGCCGGAGAGCTGAGGAGCGAACTGCTCGAACTCCAGGGGGACGACCGCGTCCAAGACCTCCGGCTCCCTGGGGTAGGCCAGGGCGCGATGGTATCCTGCACCGCTGGTGCCCGCATCGGTGAGCCGATTGCAGTCCAGTTTGATGGACCTGAGTCTGGTGATGTTCGCGAGCATGTACTTCGCAATGCTCACGTCGGTGTATCGGGTATTGCCGCCGTCCGTGAAGGACATGGGCGCTTCGAGCTTCACGCTCAGCTCCGGGGGGAGGAGCAGATCGTACAGGGGGAACTCACCCTTCGTCTCAATGAAGGCTGCATCCAGCATTCCGCGCACGTCGTGAATCAGCTTGGCAGGGGTCGTCGCATCGGCCCAAGAGCCGTTGCTGCCCAGCGTGGCGTGTGGGGTGTACGCCGTGGAGTTGTCGTTGTGGATCAGGCCCTTGAAGCCTCCGAACTTGGTGCCGAAGGCGCCCCACACGGCGATGTCGAAGCGCGCTTCGATGCCCCGGCGCACGAGCTTCGCTTTCTCGGCGTCCACGTTCACGCGCATCCTGGAGGCCGCACGTAGATCCTCGACGGAATAGCCGTACTTCGCTCCCATGGAGCGGATCTTTTCGGTGTTCTCCGCACCCTTGACCTCGACGGTGGGGAAATCTTCTACCGCGAAATTGTCGAGGAACTGCGCGCTCCCGTAGCCGTCGATCTCGTACCATCGGTGCGAGGTCACACCCGGGGGAATTCCACCCTTGATCGGGACCACGTCGCGCCACTTGTACGCTGGGTACTTCGCCTCGATCACTTCGGCGTGGACGTACTCCAGCTCGCGAGTGAAGGCCGCGGTTTCGTTCGCGTCCATGCGCAAGCCGTGGCTTGCGAGCTGGGCGGCGACGCACGCGTGAAGGTCAAAGTCGTAATGGACTGTCATCGGGAGCCTTGGGCTTGAAGAGGGAAGCGAAGGAAGACGAGGGGAGGGTAGTAAGGGCCTGCCTTGCGCAGGCCCCAGGTCACGCTCAGGGGGCGCTGGTGACAGTCACGGCCCACACGGTGCCGAGCTTCTGCGCGATGGCCAAGAAGCGCTTGCTGGCGGTCAGAGCCGCGGTCAGGGCAACGGCTCCGGTAGCGTCCAAGAACTGCACGGTGTGGCCGTTCTTGGTGCCGTCCGCGCTGAAGAACACCCTGGTTCCCGTGACGCTCGCCGCGGGCAGGGAGATGGTGCTGTTCGCGGCCGTGGTCGGGACGTCGTGCACCGCGTTGTGGGTGAGCTGCGCCGCGCTCGGCGCCATTGCGCCTGCGGCGAACGCGGGAAGCGCGCCCCCGAGGATGGGTGCCTCGAGCACGTCAAGGCGAGCGTCCAGGTCCATGTCCGCGCCGCAGAAGTCGAGCTCCACGAGGGCCAGGCCCGAGGGCCCGGAACCGTAGAAGAGCGCCGGGCCAGGGTCGGAGATCTCGGCGCCTGCGACGGCGCTTGTCGCCGCGTCGGTCACCTTGCCGCGATGGGTGGCTGTCGTGCTCGAGTGCCTCACGTTGCAGGCCGCGAGATCTGCGATGGTCGTTGCCGTGCTGTCAACCCAGATCTGACCCGACCGGAGAACCGGAACGTAGTCATCCACGGCCCAAGCCCCAGGCTCCTTGGAGCCGCGGTACACGGACACTCCAACGACCTTCGCAAGGCTGGTGCCCTGGGGGAGCCGGAGCTTCCCGTCAGTGTGGAGCTCCACGAAGCGCCCGGCCGGGATCTCCTCGGAGGCTACGTACTTGCCGCACACCACGCCCTTCGTGACCACTTGCCCGGCGATGGCTGCGACGTTGTCCAGAGAGTAAGAGGTTTGCGGCATGTTGGGATGGTCCTAGAGGGTCGTTGCGGGTCGAGAAGTTGGGCCTACGGATATTCAATCCCCAGGCAAGTCGTGAGATTCCGGGCACTTAGGCCCGATGGGTGTCAACCTTTGGTCATTGCCCCGGCAGGTGAGCCACCTTGCGCCGCCTTCTTGGCGGCCTCCGCCTGATCGGTGCGAGCCTTCGCGAGGGGTCCCGAAGCAGGCGATCCCCCGGGCGATCCGCTGTTGGCGTTGACCTCACCGTGCGCCGCGCTCGACTTGCGGGCCTGCTCCACGGAGAAATCAAAGCGACCGCGCAGGTACTCGGGCGAGCGGCCGTCAGCCTTGAACGAGGGGTCGCTCACGAGGATGGCGGCGACCATGACCTCGGACTCAGACAGGGAAACTCGTTTGCCGTCCACACTATCCTTGGTGAAGAGGAAGGCGTGTCCGAGCACGGCACGGGCGCTGTCCTGGAGCTGGAGCCGAGCGTCCAACAGATCTTCAATCTGTTTCTGGGATCGATCGCTTTGATCGGTTTTCTCCCTCTTTTCCGCTTCCGCCTTCAGCTTGGCGTTCTCTTCCTCGAGAACCTTATTCCTCGCCTCCAACGCGTCCATGCGGGCAGTGAGCTGGTCCAGCTTCTTGCTGGCTTCGGTATCGTCGGCCTTGACGGTCATGTCCGCAGTGTAGTGGCAGACAAGGGGGCTTTCCCCTGCCCCTCCGTCCAACTTCAGGGCGACTTCGGAGCCAGCCCTGCCCCAACCCGCTGGACCAAGCCCGACGTGGTTGTAACGGATATCCCTCTGGACGGCGTCGTATCGCTCTCCTTGGTACTCGCCAGGTGTGGTGTCTAGGCGAACGCTGTACCCGCAGGAGAGCTCTACCAAGGCTCCGCGCTCGACTTGGGCCACGGTCGCCGCGTCCTGGACGAGGATGTCCCCCGACACGAAACACCCGCTCTCCTTGACGTTCTCGGAGACGACGCCCTTGGAGTGGACCGTGTAATTCCCGGGGGAAACCATGCCAGGATGTCCCACCGTGACAGGTGCCAGGCGAAGGCTCTCGAGGCTGTCCGCGTTGAACACCTCATCCGGAGGACGGAGTTCCCTGGACGTGGAGCCGTCAGGGTTCCGATAGACGAGCACGCCCGTCCTGGTCAGGTTGGCAGGAGCCCTCAGGCCTCCCTGGGGCGTGCGCCGCGCTCCGTCGAGCCTGCCGGCCATGTCGAGGCGATGTATGGTCACTCGGAGAGGGTAGTAGGCCAAGATGCGCCCGGAGGGTGATCCAGGTGATCCTTGAGTGATCCATGGGTGGATCATCAATCGGGCCTATCTTTTCAAGGACTTACCTTAGGTGATCCAGGTGATCCTCTAATTCTCTTAAGTTTGAATGATGGCTGCTAGGGGTTGCGGACAGGTTTGGGGCGCGAAAGATGGATCACCTAGATCACCGATGCCAAGTGTTCGGGACTGTTATCGAATTGATGATCCACCCATGGATCACTCAAGGATCACCTGGATCACCTTTTCCCGTTCTTACTTGCAACAACGTCAAAGCCCAGCCTTCCTAAGAGGGCCGGGCCTTGTGCGTGCGTGTGCTCTGGTGTCAGTTCTTGTGCATCTTCTCGAGGATGCCCTTGAGCAGGTCCGCACCCTTCCTCCGGGCATCCTCTTTCTCCGAAGGAAGCTCCGACGCCAGGCAGGCAGGCACGGACCAGCCCCGGGTTCTGTTCCTCTTGCCGCCAGAGAGCGCTTTCTCGCAACCAAGCTCGCGAAGGATGTCCGTGATCTTGTGCACCTTGCCCTTGTCGAGCTGGTCCACGGTCCCGCCAAGGTGCTTCCAGAGCTCCTCTACCCGGACGAAGTCACGTCCCGTGCAGTAAGCCTCGATCGTGTCGAGCCAGCCGTCCTCCCCCTTGTACGCCGCGCACCTGGCCTTTAGGGCTTCCCCCTCCTCTTCGGTCAACCAGTGGGGTTCTTCCTTCTTCGACACATTGGCCAGGGCATAGGCCGAAGCCCACATACGATCGCGCCACTCGAGGACGGCGTCCACAAGCACCTGGGAGATCTTCACGATCCAGTAACGGCGCTCGCCGGTAGGGTCCCTCAGGAAGTCGTCCTTGTTCGTGGTCCCGACGTACACGCATTGCCTGGGGTGATCGGTCGACACACGCTCGTAGGGAGCCCTATAGGGGTCCACGCACCTGGAGAGAAAGGCCTTCACCGTCTCCGGGTCCTGCCGGAGGATGCGATCCAGCTCCGCAACCTCTATCGCCCACTTCCCGGCAAGGCCGATCATGGCGTCTTTCCCCCGGATGTCCGAGAGGTCTTCCGAGCTGAAGGCAGGGGTAAAGAGGTGCTGGACGAAGGTACTCTTGCCCTTGCCCTGCGGTCCCACGAGGACCAGCATCGTGTCCACTTTCTCCCCGGGGTTGAGGATCCGGCGCACGGCCCCAAGCATGAACTTCCGGACCAGCACACGATCGAGAGGGTCATCCGAGCCGAAGAACACCTTCGCGGCTTGGTCGAGATCCGTTGGATCACCGGCCGGCAGGCCTTCCAGGTACTCCCTTACCGGATGGAACCCGTTCTGCCTGGCGATGGCGATCGTTGCGTCCCATGCCATATCTTTGGATACCGTGCGGCCCATGGCCAGTTCAAACCACGCGCGGACACTCGTGACGTCGTGCTCCGCGAAGCACGTTCGCTCGGCTTGCAGGGGGATGGGCGGATCTATCGCGACGATACGATCGCGGAACTCGTCATATTGAAGGACCCCTGCCCACTCAGGCACGCTTCCAGAGAGCACCTCGATCACGTGACCCAGGGTCGTCTTCGTGGCCGGAACGTTGCTGATGTCCCCCAGGTGGAAGGGGTGAACGTGTGCCGGATCCTTCTGCCTCCGCTTCGTGGGAGGAGCCGGGGTTGGCTTCCTAGCTTCCGCCCCAAGGTCCCAGCCCTTAGGAGCGATCCCTGTCGGCCGATCGGATCCGTCCCGGGCGTCCTCTAGCTTGTGTTCGATCTGCTCCTGGGTCCAAGGGAAGGGGCTCCGGCCGTCCTTGGCAAGACACCGGACGTTGAACGTCTCCGTGACGATCTCGCTGGCGACGTCCAGGGGGAGCTCCAGCTCCCGGACTAGACGCACCGCCAGGTTCCAGAGCGCGCCGGAGCCATCCCGTCCTTCGATGCTGGCCGGGTAGGTGGCGCAGGCCTCAACCCCCAGGCGAAGCCGCCTACGGCCCTCCGTGGTCGACAGGTCCACGGGCCTAGGGGCGCTCGCACATCCCTCGATCCGCTCCCTGCCGTACAGGCCGGGCCATGCCAGGAGCCATTCAGGAGCTTCCGCTATGGGAACCCTGGCCTCCTCCTTATAGAGACCCCCCAGGGCATGCGGCGAGCCTGCCATCACGACGAAGCCGCCATCCCCCCGGATGTCCAGCCCCGGACCCAGCTGGCCCACGCTGTTCCGGATGGGCTTCCCCGGGTGCTTGAAGTAGAAGTGCTTCGAGCCGGAGGGGGAGAGCACCGTGTACGTGTCGGGCAGGTCCCCAAGCCTGGCCAGGGAGGCGAACCCGTCGATCGCAGGCCGGTCCCCAGTGGCAGGCTTCACGTCCACGTCGAGCACGAACAGGCCCGACTTAGCCCCCGTGGCCAAGCCATGGCCAGCACCCCCCCGAACCTGCTGGCCAGGCTCGAGCCCTCGCCAAAAGATGGAGGGGTGCTTCCCCGGCGTCGAATCGCAGGCAGGGCCCAAGGGACAGGCGCACGAGCCATCGGAGGTAACGCCGTGGAGAGGGAAGAGCGTGAGGGGCATGTCCGGCAAGGCTAGGGGGAGGGTTCGCCGATCCCATAGGGGCAGCGCGTCCATGGTCGATTTTGATCTTTTTCGATCTATCGCTCTATTAGATCGAGCACGCTGTTACTATCACTGGCTTGTGAGCAACTACCAAGCCCGTAGCGGCCCCTTCCTACCCTCCGTGTATGAACGTTTCAAGCTTACTCTCGGGCTCTTCTGGATCTCCGTCTGTCCGCCCCGTACATGTCCCTGCTGAAGGGCAACCCCGCTTCAGCTCCTCCCAGGTAGAGACCTTCCTCTCCTGCGGCAGGAAGTGGGCTTGGGACAAGATCGCGCACGTCCCCAGAGCAGAGGGAGCGAGCGCTTCCCTCGGAAGCGAGACGCACAACCAGCTCGAGACGTTCCTAGCTGGAGGAGCGCTCGACTTCACGAAGCCGTCAGGAGAGATCGCGGCCAAGGGCGTGCATCTCCTCCCTCCCCCGAAGTCCCCCGGGATGGAGATCGAGAAGGAGTTCCTCTTCCAGAGCACGAGGACGGGCTTCTGGTGGTCAGGAAGGAAGGACATAGAGCTCTCCTCTTCCTCGCTCTTGCCATGGAGGAAGGCCACGTCTGGCCGTCCTGCCGTGGTCGATCACAAGACAACCAGTAATCTGAGATGGGCGAAGAATCCGGAGGATCTGCTCTATGACGTACAGGCGAACCTGTACGCGTATGAGCTCGCCACGAGGACGGGTTCTGGAGAGGTAGATCTAGTCTGGATCTACTACCCGACGAAGAGCGCCGCGCCGGCCGAGCCCGTCTTTCTCCGCGTGAGCGCGGAACACGCTACACGCATGTTCGGGCTTCTCGAAGCCGCGGCAGCGCGTATGGCCTCACATCTCGAAGTCTCCCGGGGCAGCCCAGCCCCCGGTGCGTCTTACGTCCTCACTATGGCGCCGAACCCCGGTGCATGCAGCGCCTACGGGGGTTGTCCCTATCAGCACCTCTGCAAGCTTTCACCAACCGAAAGAATGAGATCCCTCATGCCACAAGAATCTATCATGGACAGCCTCAGAAAACGCGCTCAGCAGGCCGACGCGCTTGCCCCGTCGTCCTCCCCGGCGCAGGCCACGCGCCCCTCTATCAATCCCCCGGAGGGGGAGAGGAAGGGGCCGCTCCTGCCCCCGGAGCAGTACGAGGAGCCCTTGGTCAAGGACCACGATGGCGATGAGGTCGTCTCTTCCCTGCCCGTCGAGAAGGTCAACGTGACGGAGGCGAAGAAGACGCGCCGCGGGCGTCCGCCTGTCTCAAAGAACAAGGCAGCGGCTCCGGATCTGCTTGAGCCGAAGCCCACGGATCAGGCACCGGAAGAGCCCTCAGCAGCTACCTGGCATCTCTATATCAACGCCATCCCCTCGTTCCTGCGCGAAGGCTTCATCCCGTCGATCTTGAACCTGGAGACGGTTGTTGAGCGTGTGCGGCCCCAGGTGCAAGAGGCCACGAGGGACGAGAAGAACCCGGACGGATACCCGGATTACCGGCTGGTGCCCTACGGCGCAGGGGCAGGCGTACTCGTCCTGGCCGTTATGGAGTACCTAGAGAGCGCCGCCCCGCTCAAGGCCGTCCTCATGGACAGCCGGACGCCTGAGGGAGCGATCTTACAGAACGCGCTCTCGAGCCGCGCCGCGCTCGTGGTCCGTGGTACGTGACAGAGACCCGGACGACAAGCGAAGGCAGCTATCCAGGATAAGGCCTAATCAATGCCGGAGCCCCACGGGCCACCAAAGGGCTTGTCGTCCGGGCAGGCCCCTTTGCCGCTGGCGTAGAGCAAAGCGCTTCGGCGGGCCTTGCGAGTGTCCACATTACCACTTCCCTCACCGGCCAATGAGCGGGCCATGTCAAGGATAAGAAAATGATCTACGTACATCCAGAGAACGGACCCGATCGCGCGGACCTGTACATCCTGGAGGCGAGGAGCAAGGACCCAGACGTTCAGGAGCTTATCGCGATCGTGCGAGGCATGCAGGACAGTTACGAATCCGCCGCGGAACAGAGGGCGGATATCGAAGACGTGCTGGAGGAGGTGCAAATCCTCATAGAGGCCTTGGAGGAGTTCTCCACGGAGCACGATGACGCCTTGCTCGGCCTTGCCGGAAAGAAAGCTCTTGAGTTCTTCTCGGACGAACACGAGCACGAGCTTCCGGAGGAGGTCCGCAAGCTTCTCGACAGGGAGATTGTGAGGCGAGCCAAGGATCCCAAGGACGATCCGAAGACGACGCTTGAGAACCAGATCGAACTCCTGAAGAAGCGAGTGCGGAAGCCCCTTCAGCGCATCCTGGACGGGGAGCGCCGGATTCCGTGGCGCGTGCCTGCCTCCGAAGGTCCCACACCAGGCGAGGTCAAGCCCCCCGTGCCGTGTACCTACTGCGGGAAGCTCCCTGGCACCGTCAAGCGCACCAGGAAGGCCAAGCAGAAGCCAGAGCAGGGGCAGCCCACGGACCAGTGGTACCCATGAGCAGGGAGATCGGGGACTCCCCCGAGTTCCGCCGCATCGTCGAGCTCCCCCGTCGTGCTCCGGAGCTCACCACGGAACTGGTAACGGAGCTGACCTCTCTCCTGAAGACCCCGGAAGGGACTATGGCCCTCAAACCCGTGCAAGCCCTCGCTCTGTACGAGATAGGCACTTACAAGGGGCTTTTCGGGCCAATCCGTGTCGGAGGAGGGAAGACTTTGATTTCTCTCCTGGCCCCGTACGTGCTGGAACTCCAGCGGCCAATCCTCTTGCTTCCCGCTGCCCTGATCGAGAAGACGGAGAGGGAGCGGAGGCAGCTCGCGAAACACTGGCGGGTAGCTCGAAACCTGCGCTTCATCTCGTACGAGAGCCTCGGCTTGGAGAAGAGCGCGGACATCCTGAAGATGTATCGCCCGGACGGGATCATAGCCGACGAAGCCCACCTTCTCAAGAACAAGAAGGCCGGGAGAACACGGCGAGTTCTCCGGTACATGAAAGAGTCCCCCGAGACGTGCTTTATTGCAATCTCCGGGACCATGATGAAGGCGAGCCTCCGGGACTTCGCGCATATCCTGACCTGGACGCACGGCAAGGGCGCGCCGATCCCCACGAACGAGGGGGATCTCGAGTTCTGGGCATCGTGCCTGGACGAGAGCAAGAACCCTTTCGGCAGGACCCAGCCGGGCGCGCTCCTGAAGCAGGCGACCATGGAGGATCAGGGCGAGGACGACTTCGCCACGGCGCGGCGCTGGTTCCGCCGCAGGCTCCTGGAGACACCCGGAGTTGTCGCCACCCAAGGGGACCAGGTATCGTGCTCCCTGTACGTGCGCGCCTTGGAGTTCAACCCGTCCTCCGTGACGGACGACAACTTCTCAACCCTTAGATCTCTATGGGAGACACCCGATGGATGGGCCCTAAGTCAGGCCGTCGATGTGTGGCGCGTGGCCAGGGAGCTGGCCCTGGGTCTGCATTACGTGTGGGATCCTCGCCCTCCCCCGGAGTGGCTCACCGCGCGCCGGGAATGGGCAGCCTTCGTGCGCGACGTCCTATCCCGCAGCCGCACCTTGGACACGGAGCTCCAGGTGGCGAACGCCTGCCGTTTGGGGGACCTCGATCGTGATGCCTTCGACGCATGGCAAGAGATCAAGGACGAGTTCAAGATCAATTCCAAGCCCGTCTGGCACGATGTCACGGCGCTCGAGACGTGCGAGCGATGGATGGCGAAAGGTCCGGGGATCGTGTGGGTAGAGCACGGCTTCTTCGGGCGTGAGCTGGAGAAGAGGACCGGCGTTCCCTATTGTCGAGAAGGAGGGCTCGACAAGAACGGAATCGCGATCGAGTCGCACGATCCGAAACGACCCCTTATTGCATCGATCCGTGCGAACGGCACCGGGAGAAATCTTCAGGCCTGGTGCCGCAACCTGATCACGTCGTGTCCCACGGGGAACTCTGAGCTAGAGCAGACTCTTGGCCGCACCCATCGCGACGGTCAGAAGGCGGACGCTGTTGAAGTGGACATTCTCTTAGGGTGCTTGGAGCACGCTACCGCATGGGAGACTGCCAGAGCCCGCGCGCGCGCCACGGAGGACACCCTAGGACAGCCTCAGAAGATACTCTTGGCGGACTCCCTGTTCCCCTCCGTCGACAGCCTGGCTGGACGCTCTGGCCCAAGGTGGACGAAGGTCGCGGCCAAGGCGAAGAATCCTTCTGGGGACCTTTAGAACTAAATACGAGTCTACTACCTTCTTCCTGTACCGAGCAACACACAAGGAGATCATCATGGCAACGAGTTTCAAGGGCGCAAAGGGAATGACGATCAGTGGCCAAGGGGTCTACTTTACCCCCGGCGTGGACTGCATCCTCAGGATCGAAAAGACGCATATCTTCCCCGCCAGGAAGGGGGACATGTACATCGTCGAGGGCGTCATCGTCGAGGGGGGCAACGCGGAGCATCCTGTCGGAGCTCGCCGGAGCTGGCTCCAGGGCTTGAAGGACAAGGACATTGCCTTCCGGGCGGTCAAAGCCTTCTGCATCGCGGCGCTCGGCCTGAGCATGAAGAGGTCCGAGGACGACAAGAAGATCGCTCAGTTCGAGGAGGAATGTGAAACCGTGCTTGAAGCTTCGGCCGTCGAGAACATCTTCAAGGGCCACACGGTTCGACTCGAAACCACGAACAAGCCGACACGGGCCGGTCAGGACTTCACTCTCCACGTCTGGAGCCCCGCGGACACCTGGGAGAAGAAGGCTGCCTGAGGCCGAGCGGGTACCCCGGACAACAGAGCTGAAGCTCCGCCTACACTGAAAAGGCTTAGCCCGAGGGATCGTAGATAGGAAGGCTGACGTCATGAGCACGACGCAAAAAGGCTCGAATGACTCTCTCGTATAAGTAAGACACCGGCATCGGGCCGGAGATCCAGGTTCAAGCCCTGGGAGGGTCTCAGGGAAAGCCACTTTATCAGGCTTGACTACCGGAGAGACGGCAAGGGGTTGAGACCTGCGTACGTGCAGTACCCCAGGCACCGGAACTCACCGGCTGCCTACGCGTACAGCAGCATCTTGTAGGGAAGTGCCGTAGCGCAAAGGCGTGAGGTAGCAGGTTCGATCCCTGCATGCTGCTACATCACAACCGTAGCTTAGTTGAAGAGCACTCCTTGTAGGAGGGAGAGACGCAAGCTCGAAGCTTGCCGGTTGTGCCAGGTGAGGGGTCAGGCAGCGGATTGCAAATTCGTTACACGCGGGCTCTAATCCCGTCCTCATCTCCACAATGCCGCATTAGCTCAACTGGTAGAGCACCCTTCCACTTTCAAGCAGGAAGAGGGAAGACGTACGTTCAAGTCGTGCATGCGGCCCAGGTCAACACCAAAGGAGAAAAGCATGGACACCGAGAAGGCCACGAAGGCGCCAGTCAAGAAGGCCACCAAGACGACCGCGGCGGAAGTCAAGAAGGCCACGAAGGCGCCAGTCAAGAAGGCCACCAAGACGACCGCGGCGGAAGTCAAGAAGGCCACGAAGGCGCCAGTCAAGAAGGCCACCAAGACGACCGCGGCCGAGTCCAAGCCTCGGGCCAAGCGACCCCGCAGGAAGGCCGTCCTGGACGGCGGAGTCGATCAAGGCCATGGCCAGATAGAGCACCTCTCCGAGGGCCTGAGCAATGGCTCCACGGAGCCCGTCCAGCCCCCTGTCAACCCGCCGCGCGGGGTTACCGGAATGACCACGAGCTTCGCCGCAGGCATCGCAGCTTTCGACGCACACACCTGGGGCAGTCCCTCCGGAGGCAAACCTTCCACGAATGGAGGGGAAAGGAAGGCCAACACCAAAGCCCGAAGCGCCAGCCCCTACAGGAAGGCCATGCGAGCGAAGCGTGCAGAGCTCCGGCGCGGGAACTGGAAGACCCGGCAGAGGGCAGCATGAGCGCCGGGAATGCCCCCAAGGAAAAGGGGCGATACATGGTAGCGGACAGCAACCATGTTCGGCTTCACGTCGGGATCAAGCGCGTTGCCACGGTCCGGCCCGTGTACGAGATCGTACAGTGACTCCCTCGAAACGCGTTGTAGCGTTCGACACGGAAACGGACTGCTTCGCGCCGGGCTACATGGCCCCTCACATGGTCTGTATGACATGGCGAGGAGAGGAAGACG
>SXGT01359748.1_pt1 | contig 16884 bp, 20 predicted proteins | sample 3176221 | NCBI WGS metagenome assembly SXGT01 (sample SAMN11356862, study PRJNA531348) | freshwater metagenome | isolation source: freshwater sample F1-120 | place: China: Fuxian Lake, Yuxi | collected 2017-12-25 | reverse complement strand
GGATATATTGACGTAAAATGATTGAGGATATATTGACGTAAAATGATTGAGGATATATTGACGTAAAATGATTGAGGATATATTGACGTAAAATGATTGAGGATATATTGACGTAAAAAATAATTAAGTTATATTTTTTTTTTGAAATAACGCATAATAATTATTTATAAAACCCATATTGATATTTTTACTTTTAATTAGATTAAAATTGGTAGATAAGCGGTTAATTAATAATTTTTTGCTGGTAAAATTAGAATAATAATCTGTAATAAATTTTTTATAATTATCTCTATATTTTGTAATGTTTGTTTTTAGAAGCAATTCATTTATAATATGATATAAATCTAATAAATAAATATTTTTTGTAGTTATACAATCATGTTCATAAATTAGTAAATATGCATTTGGTTTAACTATTCTAAAAATTTCATTCATCATATTATCAATTGTTCTAAAATGATGTAATGATAGATGACATATTGTTATATTTGCAAAGTTATTTTCTAAATTTATTTTTTTACCATCAGTTATGCTAAAATCAATTAAATTAACAACACTTTTATCTAAATAATTTTGTGTTTCAATGCATACACAGTTACAATTAAATTTATAATAACTAATAAATTTTTGCAATAATAATCCATTACCACAACCTATATCTGCAATGTTAATTTTGTCATTTTTACTAATTTTGTCAATAGGTGTATCTTCTAAAAAATTTGTAATTTCATTCATTTGACGTTCTGCTTTTTTATGTAAGTAATTTTCATCATGAATAGAAACAAATTTATTTTTTTTAATTTGTTTGTAAATATTATATAAAAATTCATAATCATTTTTAGAAGTGTTGTAAATACGTATACATATATCCTTATCTAATCCAATATATCTTGATATAAAATTACCTAAATTAACATTTTTATTACTATGTATAAATGCACCATTTTTTATACTCATATACTTATTATAGTTATAATAAAATAATTACACAAATTTAATAAATATAAGGAATATGAAATATACTTTATATATATAATGCGACAATTTAGTAAATTTATGAATGTATTTATGAATGTATTTATGATGCTTATGGTATGTGCAACTGCTTTTACTCTCCATGTAGACGGAGGTGAAGGAGATGGTTATGGTGGTGGCGGTGATATAAGATGTGATGTTTGTGATTTATCTGTCATTGCAATTGAAGACTATTTAGATTCAAACCATACTTTAACAGAATTAGAACAATCACTTGATTCACTATGTTCCAAAACGCCATTATCTACTATATGTACAAATTTAGTTAACTCATATCTTCCTCAAATAATAGCATACTTAAAACAAAAAGAAAATCCTCAAACTATATGTAATCAACTTGGTTTTTGTAGTACTGTTCCAAGCATACATTATAAATATGATTTTTGTAATTCACTATTTCGTCTATATACTAACATACATCAAAATAAAATGAACTATTTTTCAAATGATTGTACCTCATACAATTGCACTAAAACTGCATTAACAATATCCAAACATGTTTATTCGTATCTCCATACATTTGTTATGAAATATCACGTTTGTAATGGTATTATACAGCCACTATAACTGTGTTTTTAATTCATGTATCCACCCATCTACTTTTCATGCATATACCTACTTTTCATACACCCATCTATCTATTTTTCAATTCATATCTATAATTTTTAATAATTTTGTTTTTAGTATGTTCATTAGTTATAACAGTTAAATTACTGGACACACTTATGTCATTACAAACATAGCACATTTCCAATATATCTTTACATATTCCAATATATCCATCAAATATAAAATCTTTATTTAAAAATCCTGTTGCTGTTATCTTATCAAAGAATAGTTTAAAATAGTATGCAATAAATCGTTCAATATATTCATTATCACCTGCAAAACGTATTTCTTTAAAATTGCCTATTTTTTTAAGTAATTTTTTATGAAACATCATTGATACAAATCCTGTTTTATATATACATTTATCTGCATAATTTGAAAAATCTGTTGTTGTATCTACATTATAATACAGTACATCAGAAAAACGTAATATTTTTGCAAATGACATTAATAAGTTATGTTTAACTGTGAATAAAACCTGTTTTTCTATACGATAATATGAACTTATATCATCTCCATCATGAAATGTTATTAATGTTCCTATTGCATATTTTAATCCTATATTTCTTGAAGCATATGCCCCTATATTAACCTTATTGTTAACCACCTTAACCCTTTTTTCGTTTCCCAATAAATACATTTTTAATTTGTTGTAAGTATCATCAGTACTTGCATCATTAACAACAATTATTTCTATATTACTATAACTTTGATTTAATATTGATTCCAATGATTTTATAATTGTATTACTGTTATTATACGTTGTTACTATAACCGATACTTTTATATTATTTGGTGTATTATACCTGCTTATAACCTTTCTTATTTTAACTTTATTGTCTATACTTGTTAAAATATTGTTTATATGTTTATCCATAAAAAATGTTGTTGTCTATATAACCTCATAATAATAAATAATTATAATATAAACATTTATTACTATTATAACTAATATTCATAATCATTTATGGTAACTGTAGAAGATGTACGTATTAAACATGGCAACATATGGATTAATGCAAACGAAATGCAAAAAAAGGCATATAGAAATTATAAACAAAGATATATTGAACGTCCATTAACAACATCATTTCATATTTATAATGATGGCACTTATTATGAATCTATTGAATCTCAAATTCCTGTTTCTGTGGAACCTTCATCCCCTCCTCTTTCCCCTGCCCCTCTAATGCCCCCTCTAATGCCCCCTCTAATGCCCCCTCTAATGCCCCCTCTAATGCCCCCTCTAATGCCCCCTCTAATGCCCCCGTCCTCTTTGGACATTGTGAAAATGGTAAACATTACAATATCAAGAACAGATAATAATTCTTATATGCCAACATATATAACTGAAACAATTACAACTTATGCGCCAACGCAACCAGAACCACTACAACCACAAACAACGCATTCAGGTAATAAATACGGAATTATTGATTACAATGATATAAAATTATTTTTAATTTCAGCATATTCCCAAGCAAATTGGGTTGATGCACGATCATATCAAGCATGGGCTTATATTGATTTTATGTATAGTAATGTAGATATAAAACATTATGCATCAAGAGGTTCCTATGTTTTAGAGGATGGAAGCGATAATGAAAGTTATAGTTCAATACGCACATATACACTAATAGACATAGATGCACATATTAGTCCAAATATTATCTTTAGTATTAAACGTAATAGAGATAATAATAGCGTTTTATTTGTAAGAGAAACAGGTGAACAGGTACGCATTTGTAATAATGATAAGGCACGTTTGGCATATCAGGGGTACTATAATCGTATAACAATGGATGTTGGTATGATTATAGTACCTCCCACTTCTCCTTCCCAGGCCCATCCAACCCATCCAACCCATCCAACCCACCATGTCATACCATCTACTGCAATAACCACCGAAACAGATATAGAGGAGGAACAATGTATTTTATGCTATAAATATAAAAAAAATATAACATTCTCACCATGTAATCATAATATAGTATGCTCTTGTTGCTATATTAAGTTGGATAAGGGCGGTAGGGAATGCCCAATGTGTAAAGGTGTTATAGATACCTTACGGTGTTGATTGTGCCTATGGTGCCTATAACCCTTACAATAAAATTGAAATTTATTTTTGTTTATATTTTTACTTATATAAACAACGTTGTACAAAAACGATGCTTTTAACAAATACGAGTGCTTTTTCTACTTGGACAGGATTAAGTCCTAAGACGCTGGAACAACAGCAACAGGAATGGGAGGAGCATACATTGAAGGAATTGATGGAAATTTTACAGCATCCATTGTACAATTTACAATCTAATCCCTCATTTTCATTAGTACTGCACATATAGCATCATGTATAGGCAATACATCATAGTCCTTCTCCAATGCAGTTGTATCAAGATGATTGTTGCTACGCCCTGCCGCCAATACTTTTTGTTGCTCTTCAATAGTAAAGTTTGACCATGTAAATGTGGGGTCAATGTACAGTTTATACAAATACAATATTTCATTATGGCTTATAGTTCCAGGATTTACAAGATTGATTGTACCAGTGCGTCCTTTTTCAGCCATATTGACCATAATTGGTAGTAATTCGGGTAAAACTGACATTGAATTTTGTACAGAACATATTTTTTTGTATTTTAATATTTTTGTTATAAAATTGCGTGGATTATAGTCTGCAGTAATTGGCATCCTGATTCTAACATTTAATACATTGGGAAATAAATGCATTAGTCTATCAGTATATCCTTTTACTGTAGAATAAGAAGAACCAAAAAAGTTGGGATGGTCATCCTCTGTAAACTTGTATACCCCTGCTTCTCCTGCCCCCGTCCCCGCACCAACCCCCGCGCCTGACACCCATACAGCACTATTACCACATTTATCACTCATATTCACTAATTCATCATCATTATATGTAAAAATACAACCAGTACCCATGTAGGTATAATGAATATTATGTTTTTGTGCTAAGAGTGCCAATACAATAGGAGAAAAAAGATTATCTCTAACATTTTCAACAAGTTTTCCAGGTTGTTCTAAATAATCAATTGTTGTATATTCTTTGCATGTTTCATTGCCTTCATCATCTACAGTAGTTATAGAACCATGTGTTCTGCCAATAAATGACATAATATGCGTTGGTCTTGTTGCAATAATTTCTTGTTCTAACAATTTTTCATGTCTTTCATTGCCTACAATAACCTCATGTCCACCTTTAAGTAAGATATTGTTAACCTGTCCACCAATCCATCCATTTGCACCATACAATAAAACTTTCATTATAATTATGTATATATATTATTTATTGTTTATTATATTTATTGTTTATTGATTATTATTATTATATTGAACAAAAACGTTATGTCTTTTTAACGTGAGACTACACAAAAAGAGGAGGATATGGACTACAGTTGTGCACCCGCAATCTTCATACCCGCGAAGAGTAAATATCCAGCAATGTGCTGAGCAAAAAGACTTAAGGTCACCGTCAAGGACTCTTCTACTATACCAGCCTTCCTGCACAACATTTTCCAAATTTTGTCGGGGGTGTCAGACTCCCTTTTTACACCCCCTTGGATAGCATTGCGGAGGTTCATCGACGTATTGCCCATTAGCGCGTAGTATTGGACGGTTGAGATCTCAAGCCGTATCAACCCTTGTGTATTAATGAACCGCTGTGCTTCAGGAGTAAGCACGTCCGTCAACAGGATGTAGCACATGCCATTATCGGCAACCAGTACCTCAACCACAGACTCCCCCAGACCCTTTAGAGTTTTTAGCAGGTCAGGCAAACCGCAATTCACAACGTACATGTTGTATTTCTTTTTAATATATAGGCATTATAAATTGTTATAAAATTCAATTTTTTGCATAGTTTATATACAGCCATATTTAGAACCACACACATAACTATATATACAACCATATTTACAGCCATACACCCATGCACACAACCATATCTATTATCTAACAATATATAGAGTCCATATTGATTCAGCATAATCCAAATAACCTAATTCATGATATATATCTTTATAAATGCTACTTACAAACTTTGCAACCAACGACATCTCATTTTTGCGTTGTAATAACTTCTTACCAACAAATATATTATTTTTAATATCTTTTTCTTGAATATTGGGTATAATACTTGTATCTAATAATGTAATAATTGATGATAAAAATAATTTAGGATCAATAGAACAGTTAGATTCAACATAATTACTAAAATATTTTAAGTATATTTTATAAGCATCTTTTGTCATTAAAGTTATTTTACTATCAATAATATTTTTTAATTGTGTATTTGAAATAGTTTTATCAAGTTTAAAATTTTTATAATTTTTTTTATAAATGTTATAATCATATTCATTCAAAGGTCTAAAACCAAATTTAGCATAGTATGGTTTACCATGAGTAATTGTTCTTAAAAATTTTAATTCTAAAGACAAGTCATAACATTTTTTTTTAGATTTATCTGATAATTGAATTTGTTTAATATGTCTAAATGGTTTACGAGTATGAACTAAATTTAATATAATTTGCATTAAAATATCACCTGTTTTATATTTATGATTTTCATCTATACTTTTAATACAATATTCCCTTCCAAATATTCCTTGAATTTTAAGTAATCCTCTTGTATTTTTATCATTATCAAAAATTAAAAATGCACAATCATCATAATCTTCATCAATATTTAGAAAATGTATTTGTTTTTTATTATTTTCAAATGGTATAATTTTACTTATATGATATTCATAAGTTTTATTATCTTTGAGAGTTATGTGATGCAATGAACTTGAAGTACCACCGTATTGATTATAAAAATGAAGTTTTTCCTTAAATTTGCTTACTAAATATCCACCTGATTTTGATTTATTATTGTCAAAAATTAAATCTAAAATTTCATATATTACTGGTTCATTTGAATAATGTATTTTATCATATATAAAATGGGTAATTGATATCTCTGACATTTATAAGTATATTATAATTATAAAAAAATTCCAAATTAAGGTTTATAAGCAAGAATATATGCATTACAAAATATAGTGAGTTGGTTGATATGGTTCTGCTATTTTCCAATTAAATTTATCAATCCATGTGTTATAAGAATCATTTACCTCCACTACCCCCATTAACTTTTCCATATCCATTACTTCTAAAAATTTATTAGATTTACATTATTTTATAATCATATCAATACCTATAAAGTCTTCATTTTTAACATATTTTACCAATAAATTATACATTTTTTTATAATTATCAATTACGTTGCGTATTTCAGTACAATATGGTTCTACATCTAAACTGCCTTTTTTTGTATAAACATAATATTCTTGATTTTCTCTATAATTTATATTTTTCATAGGAAATTCTAATTTATTGCGATATCGTAAAGATTCTGTATTTAGTCTTGATAATATATTTTTATTTTCTAATGATTTAGATATTTGATAAACGTAATATAATTGTGGAAAAGTTAGTTGATACAACAAAGGTTCATCTTTATCATACTTGTTCATCAATTTTGCTTTTACATCCCATTTACCTTGAAATAAGTGGTCATATGCAACTCTTAAGAAACTGTGAAATCTACGCACCTTATCACCTTGAACGACCATAGATGGAAGTTTAACTTTAACTTGTTCTAATATTTTTGCTATCAATTTATCCTTTTTATCCAAAATATATTTTTCAGTTTCTAAATACCATTTTGGTGGACCATGAATATTCCATTTATCATTCTTGCATTTCATTTCTGCATAGTTATAACGTCCACATATTATTGGGTCTTTTGATATATATTGAAACATATCATACTTGTTTGTTCCAATAAATCGCGTAATTCCTATTTTTGGTAATTTAGGAGGGTTATCTGCTAAGTACAGCAATATAGGTTCACTTTTATGCGTATCCTTATCGTATCTCAACTTGTATTCATTTATTAGCGCTAATCCCAACTTACACGTCCACATATAATTATCATAAGATTGTTTAATCCAGCAATAAGGACCTAACGTATTTTTAACAACAAGTGAACTCTTATATACTTTACAATAATCTATACCAGTTTCTAATTCATGATGTATTTTAGATAATATTTGAGCAATTTCTATAGGTATCTTCAAAATATGCTTATTACAATAATATTTGGCACATTTAACAGGATCCTTATCTAAATAGAAAAAATTAACCATAATATAATATATATTACATTACATAATAATATTAATATTCACAAAAGTTATTTAATGAATATGATATTATAAATACATACATTAGTTCAAAAAAATGACATATTTATAAAAATCAAGTTGGAACTTATGATTATAAAAATTGTTTAACATAAAGTCCAAGTCAATATTAAATAAATATGGATTATTATAACCAAATTGATTATAATAAGCATATAAATCAAAATCAATTATTTTATTATCAAATGTATCTAAAAATGTTTCTAAATTATTCATAATATTTTTTCTAATTAAGTATATCACTATTTTTTTATATAGGTAATAAATTATAAAAAGTTATACATATGCAATTTTCATGACTGTATGATAAAATATTATTGCTTCTATTTGATATTCTCTTGATTATTTCTTGTAAGTTCTCTTAATTTAATAAAATATATACGTAAAACTATTGAATAAATAATTAAATATATAAATAAGATATTTATAATTTATAAAAAGGATATATGATTTATAATATTTTTTTATTAAATTATTCTTGCCATTAGTACAGACCATTATCATAAATATATGTATATAAAAGTTCTTCATTAGAGCGACATATTGATGATTGTAATCTCTTACCAATTGTATAAAAGGCGCAGTTATCATTTACCTTGCCTACTACTTCTACTTTTCTAATAATAGCATACATATTTTCAAAATGATAATCTTCATTAAGATATTTAATAAAACTTTTACTATTTTCACTATAATACTTATCTGTAAATACGAGTTCAACGCTTTCATTACAATTTGTACAATTAGATATCATAGGTTTATGAGAGCATTTATTATTTCTTACTATTATAATTTCATTTAACTTTTCTGATACAGGTTCGCTTATAATTTTAACTATTAAACCATAATCATATTCTCTATCAAATATGCATACTAAATCATTACAGGATATATCATTTATAAATATATTGGAAAATTTTTCATTTCTAAATTTTCCATCATTAAACAATTCATTTGTATCTTTCCAATGCCCCCAAGGACAAACTATCTTCTTAGTGTTCATTATGGTATCAAACACGTTAAAATGTTTACCCCATTGATTATTTCTCATTTTACACTTGATTATAACCTTTTTATTTTCTACTATTTTAATCATAGATTCTGGAAAATTCATTCTTGTTTTATCATAATTACACAAGTCCATAAATTCTATCATATTTTTATCACTCATTGACAAATTACAAAGAGAACATATTGGACGCAGGTTGTCAATACTACAATCACCGCCTTTTGACTTTGGAATAATATGACCACTATGAAATTCAAACTGTGTTATATCATTTAGGTTGCAACATAAACATTTCTCTTTACCTTTATCAATACCAATATATTTACTCCATATTTCTTGTTTTTTTATTTTTGGCAACTTGGTACTTTTTATCTGAATGCTAATTATAGTTTTTTTAATTTCATGCCAAACTTTAGAATGTAATTTTGATACACTATTTAAGGAACCATTAACATTACCTTTATCAAGATATATACAATTACTGTATTTCATTTTGATACTTGATAATTTTATATTTGGTAATTTTGTTGCAATTTCTTGATATGTTTTATTTTCAATGTAGAGTTGGCAAAATGTTTTTGTTTCTTCTTCGGTCCATACGTGCTTACTATCACCCTCATCTTCACCTCCACTGCAACCCTCCTCTTCTTTTCTACCACAACCCTTCTCTTTATTATCACAATTCAATCTTCTAATAAGTTCATGCCAAAATTTAGCAGGTGCAACTAATCTATAGTGTCCAATAAACCACTCTGGATTATAGGAATGTATAGGCCTATTACCATTATCAATAATTCTGTCTTTACCTTTTGAACTTGTCATAAGTGCTAATAAGTTTGTTGTTTTATTTAACAATGCTCCTTTAATCCAATTACTATCACCGCCCACCATCACAACAAGCAACAATTGCCAATCATTGAAATTATTATTTTTATTAGTTTTAGGTAATAACTTTTTAAGATTTTCTTCAGTATTTTCATCAAAAATTATATTTTCGTCTTCAATGTAATTTATTTTATTTTGTTTCAATATATTTGGATCAATATTATATTGCAAATGTCCTCTTTCAACTCCTGTATTATGTGTTCTTGCGGTACAATAAAAACAGTTGGGTTTTTGAGGACATTCATTAAGATAGTATTGTGTATCTTGCATGTTTATAGACTTTTTATAGGTATATGGATTTATAGACTTTTTATAAACATAAGGATATATAATACATAATTCAATTTTTAAGTTTGGCTTCTTATAATCAAAATATACAACTATCTAATTAAAATATGCATACTTTATATTACACAAATACTTGATCTACATTTATTACTAGCACACATTTGATCACTAGAACAAAAACTACCAATTTTTTTGCCAATAAGCATTTGGGAAGTAGATGCACCATTTTCTTTTGATTTTGTAATGCTATACCTAATTAAAAAAATCATAGCACATGTAATAATTAAACATATACATGATGCTAAATACATCATTGTATTATCTTTACTACTTGCTGGTATTCTATTCATATATATATATATATATTACAATATATAAAATTATGCTAAAAATATATTTATATTAATAATATAACTTATTTTTATATTTTCCATTTATAAAATTAACATTATTTATAACTTATAGTCCATCGTATGTTTATTTCAAATGTCAATCTTTTCAAAAATAGATATAACCCCAAAATATTTATTATAATTATCAAAGATGTATGATTTAGTAAAGATAATTTGATTAAAAATATATGCACATATTCATAATTATATTTGTATATATTATACATCAGTAAAAATAAGAACATATATACAATATTTATACTATAATTTTGAACAAGTTCTGGCATATTTATAATTTGGTTATAAGTTCTGGCATATTTATAATTAGAATCAATTTTTATAACTACTAACATAGAGATGTATACACTAATTAAAAAATTATAAGCATAAAAGAATAGTAATAATTAAAAAAAATAGTAAGATGGATAAAGTTGAACAGATGAAGAAAATACAAAATGAAGCATTAGAATTATTTACTAAAAAATGCTGATTTTGGAGATGCTTTTGCAACGTAGGCATTTTAATGAGAATAGAGGATAAATTACAAAGAACTATGTCCATAACAAAGAATGGTGTAAATTTAGTAAACGATGAAGGAATTAGAGATACGCTAATAGATTTACATAATTATTCTGCAATGGTACTAATGCTGTTAGATGAATAAAGCACTTTTTATTATAATAAATATGTTTGTATATATTATAACAACTATGTTAGTAAATATTGATTTATACGTGCGTGAAAAATTGTTTAGTATAAATAATTACACTAAAAATGATACTATAGAAGGTAACAATGAAAAGATAATGCGTACAATATATGATTATATACATGATAATAAAATAACACGCGATGGCATATTAACAACAATAGACAACGGATTAATAAACTTTAAAAATCAAGTTGGTGGTGTTGGTGGTATAATAACAGAAATAAAATTGAAAGATAATAAAAAATATTATTATAACATTGAAAAGATAGTATCTAAAAATAGCAATAAGCACAATATATGCTTTATAAATATAAGAGAAAATAATTACAATTGTTTATGTTTCGAGTATAATTTAAAAAAATCAACCTTAACATTAACCGATCTAAATGCAAATGATGATTGTGTAGTATGTCAAGATAAAAAGCATAAATACAAAGTAGGCGATATATTAATGCAAATATTTATGGAATATATTAAAATTAATAAGGATGTAAAGCATATAACTGAAATAGAATTACAAGATAATTCTATGAAAAAGTGTTATGGTACTGGTATAAAATTAAAATATTTGCGTACAATAACCAACGGTGAACCATATTACGCAAAGTATGGATTTAGACCACAAAATAAGTTAGATTATAAGACATATAAATACAATAAGGACCTATACAAGAAAGGTATACGTATAAACAGTTTAATAATTAAGGATATTTTCAAATTAAGTAAGGAATTTAAAAAGAGTATGTATACAGTATACAAAAAATACATTGAAGCAAGTTTATCAAAAACAACCGATATAGATCCTGCATTATTATTAAGAAGGTTAATTGAATTAGAGAATATGAAATTACCTTTTGAATTATCAAATGAGGAGAAAAGTAGCATTTGTGAATTAGTAAATTTTGCAATTATTAAAATATATTTAGCATGTGGTTACAAAGATTATGAATCAAACCTATGGACATTGCAATTAAAATGATTTTTGTTATAATAAATATGTTTGTATATATTACAAATTATAATTCACAATATATTTTTTAAGATTATGCATATGATAATCAGGATCGGTTGTGTTTGTAACACTCACAAAAAGATTATATAATTATTTTAGATGTAATCACATATTATTAATTTATATTCTTCATTATCTTTAATAATTTGTAATGGACATGTACAACCATAAATTAAAATATTAGTAGATCTTTTATATGAATGGCAATTTGATAATTCAAAAGCCGTATATGAAGAGGTATTACAACAAAAAGATACAATTGTGCAACAAGTAAATATACTTTTACAAAAATTTGTAAAAGAAGAAAAATAAGAATATATCATGTATAATAATTAAGAATGGATAGAGTAGAACAGATGAAGAAAATACAAAATGAAGCATTAGAATTATTTACCAAAAAAAATGCTGATTATGGTGATGCTTTTGCAAAATATGGAAAGATAGGCGTTCTAATGAGAATCCAGGATAAACTACAGAGGTCAATGTCTATAACAAAGAATGGTGTAAATTTAGTAAACGATGAAGGAATTAGAGACACACTAATAGATTTACATAATTATTCTGCAATGGCACTAATGCTGTTAGATGAATAAAGCACTTTTTATAGTAATTTGTAATAATCATAATTAGGAATTATATTGGCATTAAAATATACTGTAAAAGGCGGTATATACTATAAAAGGCAATGAAGGTGGTGGTATATACTATAAAAGGCAATGACAGTGGTGGTATATACTGTAAAGGCATGAAGGCGGTATATACTGTAAAGGCATGAAGGCGGTATATACTATAAAAAGCAATGAAGGTGGTGGTATATAATAATAATTTTGATAAAAGTATATACAAAAATGTATCAGTTTAATTTAAAATTGAAAAAATAGAATATTTACATTTGTATTGAAACCAATCATTATAGGCAATATATAATGTCAAAAAATCAGCGACGGATTAAACAACGGATACGTCAACGTGTTGTACGCGATCTAGAACTTGCCCAAAAACGTAAACAAGAACTTGAAGCCACACTGTCTAATATGGGGCCCAAATTCTATGATCCAAAATTCCTTAAAGATGACAGTTCTCTGGGTACATGTTCTGTATGTGGCAAATGTACACGCGCCGAAAGTGGTTTTCTGACAATGTGTTCCAAAGAATGCCAGGAAGAGTACATGCGCCAATGGGAACAGTTTGGTCTGAACCTGGGGATGGGTGCAAACATACTCTTTGATGGGCAAAAGTTGAAATTTCTCACTTGGATGCTCAAGAAAAACAGTGAGGGTGAACCGTGCCTGAGAGCGTACGACCCAGAATTGGAGGATGAGTATAATAAAGCCCCTGAAATTCTCGTCCCCCTTTCTGCCAGGCAACGTATCAAACAATTTAGTCCTCATTGACCACCATTTTTATATGCTAATGCTCATGTGTTAGTAAACCTATTTTATATGATGAATACACTTTTTATAATAATGATATTTGTTCATCTATTTGTACAAATAGTTTAACGCATATTTTTTATTGTCTCTACTATCAAAATTGCAATTATAATTTTTATATACATGTATTAGTATATATGCATATAATGGATTATAAAGATAAATACATAAAATATAAGACAAAGTATTTAGAATTATATAACAAGATAGGTGGTAAAAAGATGAAAAAACGCAATAAAGGTTATAGTAAAAATACATCAACAATGGAAAATAAGAAATATAGTGTAAGTGTATCAGAACCATGGTTTAGTTTGATATTACTTGGACTTAAAACAGTGGAAGGACGAAAAAACAGAGGCTTATTTGCACAAATGAAAGATGGAGACATAGTAGAATGGACAAATGATAGTATTATACCAAGAAGTGTACAAACAAGAATAACAGGAAAAGCAGTATATCCAACTTTTAGAGAATATCTTGAAACAGAAGGACTTGATAAATGCTTACCTGGAATAACGAATATGGATGATGGATTAAGCATATATTATAAATACTTTACAAAAGAAGAAGAGAAAGAGTTTGGAGTAGTTGCTATACACCTTGAACTTGTTGAAAATTAACAAATACTATTTATTTTGAGCATAGTTAATAAAAAATATAGATTTATTAGCAGAAAGAGAAATATATGTTTAATGCCTATTATAAAAGTCATACTGATGAACCTTTAATATCATTACAGCAAGGTCAATTTTAAATCTTTTTATACATTATAAAAATTTGATCTCAAAATTATTTTTATTACACCTTTTTCACTGAAAATGGAATTTAATAAGAATTTACACTATTATTTATATTAAGAATTTGATTTTATATAAAAATTGATTTATTATATAAATGTTGTAAAAATATATTATAAATAGGATGAATAATCTTTTTCTTATATGGGATATTGATATTTCTCCTTCAAATAAGAATATTGGAATTATAAAATCAAGATTAAATTTAAAAGAAATGAAACATCAGGCTTTAATAAATCAAGATGTTTATAACTTTTTTGCAGGAAAGAAAATATGTCCTGAATTTACAGAAGAACAAAAGCAATACATAAACCTATATTATCTTGATATTGAAATAGATAGTTATAAAGTTCAGACAAGATTTATAGAGATTACAAATACAATGTTATTAACTGATAATATTACATGCTCGGTTATTAACAGTGCTTTAAGTCGTCATTTTATTAATATACATGATATAACAAGTAAAAATGATATGTTATTTTCTCATAGAATGGATAAAATTGTAGAACTTTTAGAAAAAAAAGATTTTTATGATTTAACTATTGTTGATATTCCAATAAAAACTAAACTTTTTAATTATCAGATAAATAATATAAATTGGATGATTAGAAGAGAATTAGAAAGACCTCAGTATTATATATTTTCTCAGGCAAGGTTGATACATTTTCCAGATGGCAGAATATATAATTATTTAGATAAAAAATTTGTTAAAGAAAATGAGTACCCTTTATTAACAATTAAAGGAGGAATTATAGCAGATGAAGTTGGTAAAGGAAAAACTATTCAAATGTTAAGTTTATGCATTGTTAGGAATATTCCAACACTAATTCTAACACCATCTCATTTAAAAAATCATTGGGAAAGAGAATTAAGAAAACATTTTACAATTATACCAAATATACATATTGTAACATTTGATGATTTTAAGATAGATATGTTAGAAGGAAAACAGCGATTAATTATAGATGAGATACATATACTTTACAGCGAACCAACAAAAAAAAAATTATACAATATATTATGTTCTACAAAGATAGATTATAAATGGGGTTTAACAGCTACACCTTTTGCTGGACTTAATAGTATTCATAAAATAATACAATATTTAACAGATTATGTATTTTATCATGAATTATTTGAAAGGTATATGTATTATGAGAATATCTTTATTAGCATGTTTAGAAGGAATGTAGAAAGAAATATAAATGATGAATTAATATTACCATCGATACATTATCATAATCATTTGCTTGAATTTACCAATATTGAACTAAATGCTTATATAACAAGCAGTACATGTAGATCTAATTCAGATAACTTAACTTTAAGAAAAATTTGCTGTGATATTATGATGAATTTAAAAGAAGATAACAAAGTAATGACTGAAAGAGATTTTATAAAATCATATTTAGAAGTAAAGGAAGATAAGGTTAAAAAAGAACAAGAAAAACTTGTAAATTTAGAAGTAGATATTCAGAGAATAGTTAAAGATAATAATCCTGAATTAGAGGCTAATTTAAGATATTATGAAAGTTTGGTAAGAGAACAAAAAAAGTTTATTGACGTGTTAGAGCGACCTGTAAGATTTCTTAAAAATCAATTGATTGAGGATAAAACTTGTTCTATAGGTATGTGTGGTTCAGAAGATGATATCAAAAAAACGTATGCTATACTAATAGAATGTAATCATTACTTTTGTGTTCCCTGTTTAGAATTAGCACTAAAAACGAAAAGAAGTTGTCCTTATTGTCGTTCTCCAAATATAAAATACATTACAATATCGAATGATGTAGTAATACCATATAGTTCTAAAATAATGAAATTATTAGAAATAATTAAATCAGTTCCTAGACAATTTATTATTTTTACTCAATTTGGTAATATTATAACAAAGTTGATAGATATATTAGGACAAGAAGGTATTAGCGCTAATTCATTTTCTGTTCCAAATATAGAATCATTTAGAAACAACAAAATACAAATTCTAATTCTATCTTCAAAAGATGAAGCATGTGGTCTTGATTTAAGTTTTGTTTCTGATATTATAATATTTGAACCGATATATTGCTCTGAAAGAATATCTTGTATAGGAAATTATGTTAAAGATGTTGAAAAACAAATTGTTGGTAGAATTTATAGAATTAATCAAATAAGTGAATGCAACGTCCATAGATTGATGATTAAAGATACCATTGAAGAACAGATATATGAAGATTTTTTTTAGAATAAAAATTTATTTTTATATAAATTATAATTATTATATAAAAAAACTAGAAGATAAAAATTTACCAGTTAATATAATTTACCAATTAATATAATTTACCAGTTAATATAATTTACCAGTTAATATAATTTACCAGTTAATATAATTTACCAGTTAATATAATTTACCAGTTAATATAATTTACCAGTTAATATAATTTACCAGTTAATATAATTTACCAGC
>SXGT01412702.1_pt1 | contig 16887 bp, 8 predicted proteins | sample 3176221 | NCBI WGS metagenome assembly SXGT01 (sample SAMN11356862, study PRJNA531348) | freshwater metagenome | isolation source: freshwater sample F1-120 | place: China: Fuxian Lake, Yuxi | collected 2017-12-25 | reverse complement strand
GGCTCGAGCGCGAGTACGACCTCGACCTGGTCACCACGGCCCCCTCCGTCGCCTACCACGCCTACACCAAAGACGGCGCGATGGTCCTGGTCTCGAATCCGCGCCAGCTCCCCAGCGGCAACGAGCTCGATCATCTCGAGGAGCCCATCGCGCAGGTCCGGATCCACTGCCACACCGACCACGTGGGCGGCGTGTTCAAGCTCTGCAACGACCGCCGCGGTCTGCAGAAAGACATGAAGTACATCTCGGCTTCACGCGTGATGATCGTCTACGAGCTCCCGCTGGCCGAGATCGTGTTCGACTTCCACGACAAGCTGAAGACCGTCTCCCGCGGCTACGCGTCGATGGACTACGAGCTCCTCGAATACCGGCAGGATCGGCTGGTCCGGCTCGACATCCTCATCAACGGCGACCCCGTCGATGCGCTCACCTGCATCGTTCATCAGGAGCGCTCGTTCCACCTCGGCCAAGCGCTCTGCAGGAAGCTCGCGGAGGTCATCGACCGCCAGAACTTCGAGGTGGCCATTCAGGCGGCGGTGGGCACGCGAATCATTGCCCGCTCCACCGTGAAGGCCTTCCGCAAGAACGTCACGGCCAAGTGCGACGGCGGCGACATCTCGCGTAAGCGAAAGCTGCTCGAGCGCCAGAAGGAGGCAAGCCGCGCAGGAAGCAGGTGGGGAGCGTCGAGATCCCTCAAGCGGCCTTCCACGCCGTCCTGAAGCTCGATCAGGAGTGAGCGACCGGCCGAGACAGCCTGCCGACGCCGCCCTCACCACGGGCAAGGCCAAGAAGGAGATCTTGGACTACGCCCGGCGCATCCGGCGAGAAGGCCCCTGGCTGGCGCGCCGTCACCGGTCGCGACTCGGCGAGGTGGTCCTATGGAGCCTCGGTGACGCGCTGCGCGCGCTCGACGAGGCGCTCTCCGCGCCCACGCCGGACCACTCCGAGATCCGTGCGCGCGCTCACGCGGCAGACGCCATGATCGAGCGCCACCTCGGCTTCGCGCGGAAGTCGCACACCCGGCGCAACATCGAGAGCATATCGGCGGCTCTCATCATCGCGTTCTTCATCCGCGCCTTCTTGTTCGAGCCCTATCGGATCCCCTCCGGGTCCATGCTCCCCACCCTCGCCGTGGGCGACTACCTCTTCGTGTCCAAGTTCACGTACGGACTCAAGATCCCGTTCATGGACACCGTCATCGCCTCGTGGCGCAAGCCGAAGAAGGGCGAGATCGTCATCTTCGAACACCCGAAGCCCGAGGAGAACCGCGAGATTCTGATCAAGCGGGTGGTGGCAGAGCCCGGAGACCGCGTCCGCCTCGTGGAGAACGTGCTCCTCATCAACGGGGAGCCCTACGGTCAGGCCCGCGTGGTCACGCGCACTGCTCCCTGTTTCCTCACGCCGGGCCAGACCTGCGCCTCGGTCGCGATGGGGCCCGAGGGCCAGCTCGTGCGTAGCGCCGGATGCGCCTGCGAGATCGTCGAGCTCAACGACGGGGTCGACAAGACCTGGCTCACTCAACATGTCGCGCCCGGAAACACCTGCGAGTGCTCGGTGCCGGACGACAACGCGAGCTGCATCCCATTCGTCGGCGGGTCATCGGCCCCTCCGGGGGCCCGCACTCTGGTGGAGAACCGCGGCGACTGGCCGTTCCTGTCCGACCCCGAGTTCTTGCGTGGGTGGCCCTGGGACGGCTCGCTCGGCGCAGCCTGGCGCGCGTCACTCCCCACCGGTGAGATCGAGATGACGGTCCCGCCGGACCACGTGATGGTCATGGGCGACAACCGAGACAACTCGGCCGACAGCCGTTACTGGGGCCTCGTCCCCATCTCGCTCGTGCGCGGCAAGGCGATGTTCATCTGGCTCAACACCTCAAGCCCGGGCCGCATGTTTCACCTCGTTCACTAACCTCATCCCCGGCCTCCGAGGGCCCACTGCCCTCGGGCCCCGTCTCCCGGGGCCGGGAGTCGAGCTCAACCGGAAGACCATGGCAGAACCGATCCGCGTCCTTCTCCTCGAGAACGTCCACCAGAAGGCTGTCGAGAGCCTCAGGAACCAGGGCTTCGAGGTGGTCCACCACGTGACGTCGCTGGAGGGCAAGGACCTCTACGACGCCGCGCGCAACGCGCACATCGTCGGGATCCGCTCCAAGACCACGCTCAGCGCCGAGTTCTTCGCCGAAGCGAAGCAGCTCTGGGCCGTGGGCGCCTTCTGCATCGGGACCAACCAGGTGGACCTGGCCGCCGCCGCCGGCGCCGGGGTGCCGGTCTTCAACGCGCCGTTCTCCAACACCCGGTCGGTCGCCGAGCTCACGATCGCCGAGATCATCGCGCTCCACCGGCAGCTGGGCGACCGGTCAGCCGAGGTGCACCGCGGGGTCTGGAAGAAGACCGCCGAGGGTTGCCATGAGGTCCGCACCCGGACCGTCGGGATTGTGGGCTACGGCCACATCGGGTCGCAGGTCTCGGTGCTCGCCGAGGCCATGGGCATGAAGGTGATTTATTTCGACATCGTCGACGTCCTGCCGCACGGAAACGCGATCCGCATGCCGTCATTCGACGCCCTGCTGGAGCAAGCGGACATCGTCACCCTGCACGTCCCCGAGACGCCCGAGACCATGGGCATGGTCAGCGCCTCGGCGCTGGCCAAGATGAGAAAAGGCGCCGTGTTGATCAACAACGCCCGCGGCACGGTCGTGGACGTGGACGCGCTGGCGGAGAGCCTCCGCTCAGGCCACCTCTCCGGGGCCGCGATCGACGTGTTCCCCAGCGAACCGGCCGGAGCGTCTACGGCTTTCCAGTCACCGCTCCAGGGGATCCCCACTGTGATCCTCACCCCCCACGTGGGCGGCTCCACGCTCGAGGCGCAGATCGACATCGCCGAGTCGGTCTCGAGCCGCCTCGCGCGGTTCGTATCGCTTGGGTCCACGGCCACCGCCGTGAACGTGCCCGAGGTCGCGCTGCCCCGGTTGCACCGCGCCCACCACCGCGTCCTGCACTTCCACCGCAACGTCCCGGGCGTGTTGAGTCACCTCAACGCCGCGATCGCGGAGCTTGGCATCAACATCGCCGCGCAGTTCCTCCAGTCGGACCAGCAGCACAGCTTCGCGATCCTAGACGTCAACGGCGGCGACTCGACCCTGCTGCGCGACCGCCTTGCGGCCATCCCCGAGACCATCAGCGTCCGGGTGATCTGGTAGCTGCAGCCAACCGGGCCTCAGAAGTACCAGCGAGCGGACAGGGTCACTCGGAAGTTGTCGGCCGAGATGAAGTCCGCCACCTCCGGGGGAGCGCCGGAGTCGAAGGGCTGGTTCGGGTCGCGGGCCTGGTACCGCTTGATCTCGTCGTTGGCGAACATCGAGAGCGTGCTCTTCACGCCTGCGACGCCGGGGATCAGGAGCAGGTACTCGGCGCCGATCACGAGGTTCTCGCCGATGTGCACATCCAGCCCGGCGCCCCCGTGGTAGCTGTTGCTCGCCCCGTCGATCTTGACCAGGTCCTCGATGTCGCCGGCCCCGATCCCGCCCTTCACGTAGAACGTCACCGGATAGGTGGGCACGAGGTAGAGCAAGCCGCTCAGGCGAAAGGGCCCGTCGAACACGATCGCGCTCTGGCTCTCCGCCGGGTCGGTCGGCGCGTAGGAGAACTCCACTCCGAAGACGTGCAGCGCCTTGAGCTTCACTGAGAGCTCGGTGGTGAATGTGGCCTCCGGCGTCCCGCCGAGCGGCGTGGAGCGGTTCACGCCCATGGCCGTCCCGAGCCCCACCGTGAAGAGCGAGTCGCTGTCCGCACGGCACGGCGCTGCCTGGAGCGAGAAGAGCAACATCGCGAGCATCAGTGGGGTTCTCATTCGGCCTCCGTCCTGGTGGCGAGTGCGCTTCGAGCACGGCGGGGCAAGACCCCACGCCACCGCACGGGAACCCATACAACCCCCGTGCCAACGCCAACATTGCGCCAACTCCATGTGTCTGCACGGTTTACCGCCTGAGTCGCAGCGGGTCGCGCGCGGCCCTCCGGGTCGCGGCTGACCCTGCGCCAAACGGAACACCGACCGGCTGGACATCCAACGGGGAGGGCGCATCATCCGGCGGGCCCGTGAACGACACTGTCACCGAGCGCCGTTCGTCCAGCCCCGAGCTGCCAAGCCTCGGCCGCCGACGCCTCCTGTCCGCCTCGCTCGGGCTCGGGCCGACGAGCGAGGCGCCCACGGGCGACGCAGCCCCGCCCGCCGAGAGCGTTGTCGACAAGCGGCGATACAGCGTCAACGGCCTCGCCAGCCGCGACGACGCCAGACGATTGGAGCGACGCCTCGAGCGCCTCGATGGCGTCGTATCGGCCCGGGTGCGCTTCGACGACGGCACAGCGGTAATCGGGGTGCACGCCCCCCGCGCTGGCGGAACACGCCCGATGGACGCCGAGCTGGACGATGGCCTGGCGTTCGTAGCTGCGTGCGCGGGCGTACAGCTGGTCCCTCGCGCCGAGCCTCCCCCTTCCACGCTGGTTCAGCGCGAGCTTCAGCACGCGGAGATCAGCCGCGCCACGCTCCTCACCTCTGCGTTCGCCATCGCGCTCGCGCTGCTGCGCGCGGGCCACGCGTGGGCAGACGTCTATCTCGCGGGCTCCCGAGAGGTCGTCACCGCCGCCGAAGTCGTGCTGGTGTGCGGCGCGATCTGGTGCGGCCGTAGCCTCTTCCAGCACGCCCGAAGCGGCTTCGAGTTGGTGCCACGGGGGAGCGCCGCCATTTTCACCCTCGCGGTGTCGCTCTCGGTCTCGGCCGCGTGCGTGGACTTCTTCGCGGACGAGAACCCGCGCTTCGACGTCCCCGCGATCCTCCTCGCTGGCTACCACGCCACCGTCCTCATGATGTACCTGGTCCTGCGGGACGCCGAGGCCCCATACCGGCGGCTCTTGCGGCTTCGTCCGGAGAAGGCGCTCATCCGCCGCGACGGCGTGGTCGTCCGCGTCCGGGCCCGAGACGTGGTGGCCGAGGACCGGGTCGAGGTGGGCCCTGACGAGGTCGTGCCAGTCGACGGTGTCATCGTTGGGGTCGACGGAGCCTGTCTCGTCGACACCTCCGAGCTCCTCGGCAGCGGCGGACCCGAGCCCCGCAAGGAGGGAGATCCGATCTACGCCGGCAGCGTGAATCGAGGCGAGCGGATGGTCGTGGAGCCCACAGGGAAGGAGACGACGCTGCTTGTGCGTCTGCTTCGTGCCATCGATCTCGAGACGCACAGGTCGGCCGGGCGCCATGGCAACAGCTGGGCGTCTCTCATGGCGGCGCTCGTACCCGCGCCACTCGCTGCGGCGCGCCACGCGATCGAAGCGCGTTATGAAGGGCTGGGCGCACGTCACACCCGCCTCGTGGGCCTCGCGGTCCTCGTGGCGATCGCGGCCACCTTCGCGCGCGGTGAAGCGGAGGCCGTGCGCAGCGCCCACAGCCTGCTCGGGCCGGCGGTGGCCATCCTGGTGCTCGGCAGCGCGTTCGCGCTCGCCTGGAGCCCTGTGGCGGCCACCCTCTCCGCCGTTGCGGCGGCGGCGCGGCGCGGGGTGCTCTTCCGGGACGCCACGGCGCTCGAGTCCCTCAACAGCCTGGACGTCGTGGCGTTCTCGGGAGCCGGAACGCTGACCACTGGCAGACTGACCGTGGAGTCCGTCACCTTGTACTCGCCGGACGTCGCCGCACCCACCGACGAACGCGAAGCGCTGCTCCTCGCGATCGCGGCGGAGCACTCCCCGGACGAGCCCGTCTCGGTGGCCGTGCGGGACTACGTGGCCGCACGCTACGGGAGCGGCGCGCTCGGCGAGGTCCCCGAAGCGCGCTCGTTCCGGCGTCTGCCGGGTCAGGGCGTCATCGCCACCGTGGAGGAGCGCGAGGTCGTCGTGGGACGGGCGCGGCTCATCTCCGCGAAGGGGATCCCCGTCCCCGGGGGCATCGGCGACGACGCGAACACTCTCGTCGTGGCCACTCGGCGGCCGGGCTTCCCCACGGGCGTGGTCGCCACCATTCGTGTCGCAGACCCCGTTCGTCCCGAGTGCGTACGCAGTCGACTCATCCCCGAGCGGCGATGCTCCGTTCGCCTGCTGGTCCCCGCAGCCGATCCCACCAGCGACGGTCTCGCCCGCCGCCTCGAGTGCGGGGACGCCGAGATCTTCTCCGGGGACGCCGGACAACACGCTGACGCCGTGGCCGCGCTGGTCGCGTCCGGAAAGCGCGTCGCCGTGGTGGGCGACGTGGAGCAGGATGCGCTTGCGCTCGACGCGGCCACCTCCAGCGTCGGGATCGTGGGGCACGACGCCACGCTGGGGGAGAACGTAGACGTCTTGCTCCTGCGCCCGGGTGTGGCCGGTTGGCTTGTGGCCCGCAGCGCTGCCCGCACGGCGCGGCTCGGCCGCTGGCTCGGGGTGGCTTCCGGGTTCTTCTCGTTGGCGGCGTTCGTCCCGGCGTGGACCGGGCTGCTCGGACCGGCCGCCGCGACCGGGATCACGTTGTTCTTGGTGGTCGTCTCCGGCCTCGTGATCCGCCTCAATGCCCGCCGCTGATCGCCTCCGGGCCGCCGATCGCTTCGCCAGGGGACGCCGCGGCCTCACCGCGGCGCTCGCGCTGCTCTTCCTCCTCCCGGGCTGCCCGGCGCTCATCGGCGGTGGAGGCGGCCTGCCCACGGTGCCGCTGGACGAGCTCCCCGCCACGCAACGAGAGCTCCTCGCCGTAGCCGACAAGGTGCACCGTGGCTCGCGACGCGTCCGTGACCTGATCCGCGCTCGGACCGCCCTGCTCAAGGCCGAGCTCCTCGCCGAGGCCAGCTTCTCCACCACCTGGCGGCTCGCACGGGTCGACAGCGTCCTCGCTCGACTGGACGAGGGCCGTGCGGCCGCGTGGGCGACCGAAGGCCTCGCGGCCGCAGAACGGGCCCTGGCCCTGGCGCCGGGCAAGGCACATGGCCACCTCTACCGCGCGATCTGCGCCGGGCTCGTGGCGAAGGCCACCCCCACCCGCGCGGAGCAGCTCATGAACACCGTCGTAGAGGCCGCGACCAAAGCCGCCGAGCTCGACCCTCACTACGAAGGGGGCGAGGCGAGGCGGGTCCTTGGGGCCATCTATCTCTACGCGCCTCCATGGCCGACCGGCGTGGGCGACATCGACGAAGCCATCGCCGTCCTAGAGGTGGTGGCCGAGGAGCACCCCGAGGATCCCAGGAGCCACTTCTATCTGGCGGAGGCCTACCGTCGCACCGACGACCGACGCCGGGCCGCGGAGTTCTATCGACGCGTCCTGGCCGCGAAGCGACGAGGGCTCTGGGCGGTGGAGGGACCACCCTACCGCCGCGACGCCCGCGAGCGGCTCCGCGAGTTCGGCAGTCCCTGAACCCCGCGCGTCAGGGCGTGGTGAGCGTGAAGGTGTAGGCGCCCACGCCGTCTCCGCCCGAGGCGGCGTCTACCACGAAGTAGAGCGTGATTCCGGCCTTGGCCGACAGCTCCAGGGTCTCGGTGGCGTTGAAACCCACGCTGTCGCGTTTGTCGATGCAGCTCTCAGTTGGCGCGTCGCAGGCCGTGAGCACGTACAGGATGGTGTCGTACGGCGGCTCGGCCGCGAGGGTCGCTTTGACCGAGCTGTCCTCCAGCGGCGTCCAGGCGATGACCTGGTCCGCCGCGCCCTGACCGCCCTTGCCTCCAAAGCGCCCCCCGCAGGGACCGCCCTCGTACGAGAGGTCGTCCGCCGCGCCTGTGGTGCTGGCGGTGACGGAGTACGGCAGCGTGTCCACCAGATGAGGCCAAGCGCAGGTGTCTCCGGGCGGCGCGGGCTCGACGCACGCGCTTCCGCCGTCCGGTGCGGCGTCAGCGCACCTTCCGTCGAGGACCGCCCGGAAGCGGCAGGCGAAGCTGTCGCCGGTGCTCGTGTCCGTGGAGGCGGCCGTTGGGAACTCGAGGCAGCTCACCGCACAGTCCGCCGAGGACGTACAGCGCGCTGCCATCAGCGCGCACCAGGCGTCGCATGGCTGGCCGCACACGCCTCCCCCGGTGGGCCCCGCCGAGGCGCATCGCGCAGCCCGCTCTGGGCCTCCGTCCGCCGCCAGGAGGGCCCGACCGTAGCGGCAGTGAGTGGAGTTCCCCTCCGCGTCGCCCGCCGCCCCGAGCGGGAGGTCCTCGCACACCGCGAGGCACTCCGCCGTGTCGTGATATTGCGGATGGGCTCCACAGGCGGCTTCGAGCGCGGAGCAGTACGTGGCGCAGTCGAGGACGAAGGGCGCGACGTCAGACGTGGCGACGTCTTCCGGCCCGTGAACGTCTGCTTCCCCGATCCCATGGGTGTCCGGGGCGCCGGGGTGCCCATCTGGCGGCGGAGTGGCGTCCACTGAGCCGGTCTCAGCGTCGCCCACGGCGTCCGCCAGGGACACCTCCGCCCCCTGCGAGCCATCACCCGCGTCCGCCGAGGACACCCCGGGCGCCTGCGAGCCGTCGGCCACATCGACCGGCGCTGCAGCCTCCGGCTCGGCGCCGGCGCAACCAAGGAGGGTCCCCGCCACGATCCCACCGAACATTCCGCGCATCCGTCGCCTCCAGTCGCGCTCCGTGGCGAAGCTACCACCTCGACGCGGCAACCGCGTCATGGGAAGATGGTCGCCCGGTCGCTCGTGCGCGAGAATGCGTGGGTGATCACCGGGCGGGCTGCTCGCGGCTCCGGCTCAGGTTAAGAACAGTGCCGCCGGCCCCGTTCCCTGCTCACCGGGGCGAGCGCGTCGGCCGCCGGTTGGGGAGAGAGTTTCATGGCACGCCGTGTCCTCGGGATCGACCTCGGCACCACCAACACCTGTGTCGCTGCGATGGACGGCGGCCGACCCGTCGTGATCCCCAACGCCGAGGGTGGACGCACCACGCCCAGCGTCGTCGCCTACGAGCCCGATGGCAGCTTCCTGGTGGGGGATCCCGCCGTCCGACAGGCCGTCACGAACCCCGCCAACACCGTCTTCGCCGTCAAGCGCCTGATCGGGCAAGCCGCCCGCTCACCCGCCGTGGCGACGATGCGAGCGCGAGTCGCGTACCCGGTCGCGGGCGACGAACACGGCCGGGCTGTGGTCCGGGTCGGCGGAAAGGAGCGGAGCCCGGTCGAGATCTCGGCGCTCGTCCTACGCGCCGTCCGCGCCGCCGCCGAGGACTACTTCGGCGAGGACTGCTCGGCGGCCGTGATCACCTGCCCCGCTTACTTCGACGAGGCGCAGAGAGCCGCGACGCAGGACGCGGCTCGGGTCGCGGGCCTGGACGTGCTGCGTGTGGTCAGCGAGCCGACCGCCGCCGCGCTCGCCTACAGCTGGCACAAGGACCGCGAGGGGCGCCTCGTCGTCTACGACTTTGGGGGCGGCACCTTCGACTGCTCTGTGCTGCAGTACTCGAGCGGTGTGGTGAAGGTCCTCGCCACCCGGGGCCTCAGCGAGCTCGGCGGCGCGGACCTCGACGCGCGCCTCGTCGAGGCGCTCTCCGAGGCCTACTATCGCCAGCACGGGGCCGATGTACCCGACGACCCCACGGCGCGGGCGCGCCTCCGCGAGGCCGCCGAACGCGCCAAGATCGATCTCTCCTCCGCCAATGAGACCGAAGTCGCGCTGCCCTACCTCACGGTCGAGAGTGGCACACCCCGGCACCTGCAGGCCACGCTCACGCGTACACGCCTCGAGGCCCTCTTCCTGCCCATGGTGCAGGAGACCCTCCGGTGCTGCCACGAGGCGCTTGCCGACGCCGGGCTCAGCCTGCGGGACATCGATGACGTGCTGCTCGTCGGAGGGACCACGAAGATCCCGTTGGTCCAACGCAAAGTGGAAGAGCTCTTTGGCCGCCCCCCGAAGCGCGGGATCAACCCTGACGAGGCGATCGCGGTCGGGGCGGCTATCCAAGCGGCCGCGCTCGACGGTCAGGAGGACGACGTGCTCCTGCTGGACGTGCTGCCGCTGAGCCTCGGGATCGCAGCGGGGGCCAACTTCGTCCCAGTGCTCCACCGCAACCAGTCGCTCCCGTGCGCGCGAACCGAGCGCTTCTCTACGGTCCGCGACTTCCAGAACGCCGTGCTCGTGAAGACCTATCAGGGTGACCATGAGAAGGTCGCGGACAACCGCTTCGTAGGCACCCTGCGCCTCGACAGCCTCCCACCCGCGCGCGCCGGAAAGGTGCAGGTCGACGTGACCTTTCAGGTTGACGAGAACGGGATCCTTCAGGTCGAAGCGAAGGACGCGCGCACCGGCAAGAAGGCCGCCCTGACCGTGAGGGACACCATGCGCCTGTCCGCAGACGAGGTGCGCGTGCTGAAACGCCAGATGGACAGCGACTCGCTCCTGGTCTGAGCGCAGCCCCCCCGGGGCTCAGTCCGCCCGCCAGAGCTCGCCGTTGATCGCGCACCCGATCGCCACGTACGGAATCCCCTGATTGGTGTCCTGGCCCGTGCGGAACGGGTGAGACAGATACCACTGGAGCAGCGCGATCACAGTGACACGAGAAAGCGACGCTCCGGGTCGGTCGTAGACATGCCAGGCGACCAGCGGGCCCACGCGCTGGATGGGGAAGTCGTCCACGTCGTGATCGTCCGTGGCGAAGGCCTGGTCCGGATAGAACGCATGCGCGAGGGAGTGCCGGACGCCAACCAACAGGCTGTCGTCGAGCAGGCTGGCGATCACGTCGGCTTCGTTCGTGAGCGACCACCCCTTGCCCGGTGTGAGGAGGTCGTGGAAGGGGTCGTACCAGACGGTGTCGCCGTCGTTCAGGTTCATGTCTGAGTAGAAGGCCGACAGGCGGGACCGGATGATGATCATCGAGACCTTCGCCCGCAGCTCGGCGAGCAGCATCGCCTGCCACCCGCCAGCCGAGTACTCCTTCTCGGCCTCTTTGCCGGCTTTGATGCCGCTGTCCGACCAGTCGGCGCCGTCCACCTGCGGGTACGACTGAAGGTGGCCGAAGGCGCTCCAGTACTGCTGCCACTCCCACCGCGCCTGGAGGCGCAGGACGGCGATGGGCTCGATCTCGGCCGAGATCCCGATCTTGGCCATGGCCGGCGTGACGATCGGGTTGAACGACACGCCCACCTGACCCGTGCGCCACAGCGGCTCCTCGGAGTCGTAAAGGCGATAGCGGTACCCGATGTCGAACACGTCTTGAATGCCGAGCGGGTTCAACCGGACCACGAAGAATTTCGTGTAGTCGACCCGGTGACGCGGGAGCGGCGGCGGCGGGGCCGCGTGCGCCGCGGCGATGAACCCGACGCAGAGACAAGAGACAAGACGCAGCATGAAACCTCCGAGGCAAACGGATGCGTCGACGGCCGTACCGCGGCTGCGGGCGGCCAGGGGCCCGACCCCGACGACGGACTCGAACAGCGCTCGAGTAGACCACCGCCGCGTGGTTATGAAAAGACGCCCGACCCGTGGCGAGGCGCTGCCCGTTCGACTAGGCTCCGCCGGGGTGCCTCGGGGAGTAAGAGACGATGTCGAAGTTCACGCCGCTGACGCAGATACCTCACCAGGGCCCGGGGGGCCTCAACGTGCGCCAGCAGCGTTCGTCGCGCGCTGTACACGGATTCGCTGTCGCGTTGCTCCTCGCCCTGGCCGCGGCCTGCGGTGACGAAACGACCGAGGAGACGCTCGACGCAACGGCGGACGCCACGCTCTCGGTAGACTCCACCAACGTCGCTCCGGACACGGCCGCGGACACGACCGAAACGACGGACCTCGGGCCGAGCAGCGACGCGACGCCGGCGACCGGGACCTTCGGGGCACCCTGTGGCGGCAACGAGGACTGCGAGTCCGAGTGGTGCGTCCCGTCGGAGAGCGGCTCCGTGTGCACCCGTCTCTGTCTCTCGGACTGTCCAGAGGGCTGGTCGTGCATCGGGATCAGCGCCGGCGGGGCAGACCTCGTCTTCTTGTGCCTACCGCGGCAGACGAAACAATGCGCTCCGTGCGTAGCCGACGTCCAGTGCGGCTCCGGGCTGTGCACGGCGTTCCCCGACGGCACCCAGGCCTGCACGCGCCTCTGCGACGATACGGCACCCTGCGGCGACGGCTTCACCTGCGACTCCCCGACCGGTGCCGATGCCGCCGCCCCCGCCACCTGCCTCCCGCTCACCGACACGTGCTCGTGTACGACGCTGAACCACGGTGAGGAGCGCGCCTGCACCACGGAGAACCCCAACGGCGTCTGTAAGGGCGTCGAGCGCTGCGACGGGCAAGCGGGCTGGGCTGCTTGTTCCGCCCCTCTGGCGGCCCCAGAGACCTGTAATTACGTCGATGACGACTGCGACGGGACGATCGACGAAGACCACAAGTCCGACGGGCTCTACGCCAGCGTGGCCGACTGCGGAGGATGCGGCCTCGCGTGCGCCATCGCGAACGGAGAGCCCGCCTGCGAGCTCGTGGACGGGGTCCCCCGCTGCGTCGCGGCCTCGTGCAACCCCGGCTTCTACCCGGGCGGCCCGTCGGCGTGCTTGCCGCTGGAAGCCAGCCTCTGCCTACCCTGCGTTTCGGACGCCAACTGCGCCATACCTGGCGACCGGTGCATCGAGTCGCCTTCGGGGCGCTTCTGCGGCCGGGACTGCAGCAGCGGCTCGGTTCACGGCGTCGACTGCCCGGAGGGCTTCGTCTGTGAGCAACAGTCCGACGCCGGCGCTCAATGCGTGCCCGTCACGCACGACTGCACCTGCACCGCGGGTCAGGCGGGCGCCGTGCGAAGCTGCGCCATCACGTCCGACAGCGGCACGTGTTACGGCGCGGAGAGCTGCGACCCGGCGCTCGGCTGGACCGGTTGCGACGCCGCAACTCCAGCCACGGAGAGCTGCAACGGCAAAGACGACGACTGCGACGCGCTCGCCGACGAGCTCGCCGTGCCGCCTACCGAGCCGTGCACGCTGGATTCGGCTCAGGGCAGCTGTCCCGGCGCGTGGCAGTGCGCGGGCGTGCTCGGCTGGACGTGTGTCGGCCAGACGCCGATCGCTGAGGCCTGCAACGGCAAGGACGACGACTGCGACGGGGCCACGGATGAGGAGTTCACCAACGAAGACGGCCTGCTGGTCTCCGACTCCCACTGCGGTCTCTGCGGCTATGCTTGCGGCGGCACGGTCTCGTTCGCCGAGGGTGAGCAGTGCGGCGTCGTAGGCGGCAAGGCGCGGTGCGTGCCCACGGCCTGCGCGCCGGGGTACTTCACTCCCCCCGAGGCCCAGCACCTTTGCGTCCCGGTCGGAGGCGGCTACCAGTGCTCGCCTTGCGCCGAAGACGCGCACTGTGACGGGCTCCCCGGCGGGCACTGCGACGAAGGACCAAGCGGCGCGTTCTGCGCCAGCACCTGTGCGGCCTCCGAAGAGTGCCCCGTCGGGTTCGTGTGCTCGGCGGGCCGCTGCGCGGCAGCTTCCGGGGACTGCACCTGCCTCTCCCAGCACGCGGGGGCCACTCGAGCCTGCCTCCGGTCCAACGACCTCGGCACCTGCGTCGGCGCGGAGATCTGCGACCCGAACCTCGGCTGGGCGGGTTGCTCCGCTTCCGTGCCGGCGGGCGAGACCTGCAACGGCAAAGACGACGACTGCGACGGCGTGCCGGACGATGGGGTCGTCCCACCGGCGCCGGTCTGCGAGAACTCGAACCCGGCGGGGACCTGCTCAGCTGCGCCGTACTGCGCAGGCGCCGCCGGGTGGGCCTGCCCCGCCAAGACCCCGGCGCCCGAGGCCTGCAACCACGCCGACGACGACTGCGACGGCGTCATCGACGAGGGCTTCGCCGATCTGGAAGGCCTTTACGTGTCTATCGAGCACTGCGGTGCGTGCGGCAACAGCTGCGTGGCGCAGTTCGCCCATGGGACACCAGCCTGCGTGCTGCTCGGCGGCACGCCCCGATGCGTCGTGAGCGCCTGCGACTCCGGCTATTACCCACTCGGCAACTTCGCCTGCGCCCCAGTCGAGGATCGGCTCTGCCTGCCGTGCGCCAGCGACGCCGCGTGCGGCGCGCCGGGCGACCTGTGTATCGATGGGCCAAGCGGCGCCTTCTGCGCCCACAGCTGCGAGCCCGGGTCGGTCCATGGCACGAGCTGCCCGAGCGGGTACGTGTGCACCCCCACCGTGGGTGGGAACCAGTGCCTCCCGGCCTCCAACGACTGCACCTGCAGCCCCGACGACCAGGGGGCCCTCCGGGCTTGCGTGGCCGAGAACATCTTTGGCACCTGCATCGGCACCGAGGCCTGCGGCGCAACAGGGTGGTCCGAGTGCACCGCGAAGCCGGCGGCTCCGGAGGTGTGTAACGGTCAGGACGACGACTGCGACGGCACCGCTGACGTGGGAGCCGAGGCCCCGGTGGCGCCCTGCGCGAAGACCACCCCCGCGGGGACCTGCGTCGGCTCCTGGGTCTGCGGGGGCGCTGAAGGCTGGGCGTGCGTCGCTCAGGTCCCGCAGCTCGAGGTCTGCAACGGCCAGGACGACGACTGCGACGGAGCGGCCGACGAGACCTTCAAGCAGGACGGATTGCTCGTGCACCCCCAGCATTGCGGGCTCTGCGGCTTCGCCTGTGACGGCGCCGTCGAGTTCGCAGCGACCACCGACTGCGAGCTCGTCGACGGTGCGCCGCGCTGCGTCGCCTCGTCCTGCACTGCCGGTTACGTGTTCATCCCGGATCTGGGCGGCATCTGCATCCCGGCCGGGGGAGCCTCCGCCTGCTCGCCGTGCGCGAACGACGGACACTGCGCCGGGGTCCCGGACGGCAAGTGCGTCTCAATCGACGGCTCGCTCCGCTGCGCCGCGGCGTGCGCGTCCCAGAACGACTGTCCCGCCGCCTTCGGCTGCGTTGCCGGCCGATGCCTCCCAGAGAGCGGCTCCTGCGCGTGTCTTCCGCCGGACGTTGGCGAGATCCGGGCCTGTCTCGACCAGAACCCGGCCGGCGCCTGCTTCGGCACCCAGGTCTGTCAGCCGACGGGCTTCACGCCGTGCGACGCCAAGACGCCTGAAGCGGAGGAGTGCAACGGCGCGGACGACGACTGCAACGGCCAGGTGGACGAGGCGCTTACGCCGCCCTCGCCGGTCTGCTCCGTCACGAACGTGTCCGGCACCTGCTCCGCCTCTTGGAACTGCACGGGCTCAGGCGGGTGGGCTTGCCCCGCCCAGACGCCCGCGCCCGAGTTGTGCAACGGCAAAGACGACGACTGTGATGGGGAGATCGACGAGGACTTCCGTGGCGTTTCCGGCGCCTACGCGGTGCTCGCGCACTGTGGGGCATGCGGTCTGAGCTGCGTTGGCTCCATCGCGCACGCCTCCGAGCGGTGCGACGACTCGGGCGGCGTCGCTCGGTGCGTGGTAGACACATGTGACGCCGGCTATTTCCCAGCCGGGGCGCTCACGTGCCTCTCCGACAGCATCGGCCTGTGCGATCCTTGCGTCACCGCCGCGGAGTGCCTCGGCTCCGGCGCCGAGTGCCACACGATCGACGGGTCCGGCTTCTGCGCCAACCCGTGCGACGCGGTCGGAAATTGCCCCCCCGGCTATGGTTGCGAAGGCGGCTTCTGCCACCCCAAGACGGGCAGCTGCACGTGCGACGGGAGCGAGACGGGTATCCAGCGTGCCTGCACGGTTCCGTCGCCGACGGGGGTGGGCGCCTGCCTCGGGCTCCAGTCTTGCGGGCTCGACGGCTGGGGCGGCTGCGACCTGCCAGACGAGTCGTGCAACTTCCTCGACGATAACTGCGATGGCGCAACCGACGAGGACTTCGTCGACAGCAGCGGTCGTTATTCGGCTGACACCGCCTGCGGAGCGTGCGGCAACGACTGTACGCTTCTCACGTTCTCGGGCGGTGCGGGCTCCTGCAACACCTTCGTCGACCCTCCGGTCTGCTCGCTCAGCTGCGGCGGCACGTGCTTCGACCTCAACGCCAACCCGACCGACGGCTGCGAGTGCTGCGACCCCACGCCGATAGACATGCCCGACCTCGCCTCGATCGACGCAAACTGCGACGGCATCGACGGAGAGGTGAACAACGCGATCTTCGTGGCCAAGGCTGGCGACGACGCGAACCCCGGCACCCGCTTCGCCCCGATGCGCTCGATACAGGCGGGCATCGAAGCGGCGAAGGCGGGCGGTAAGCGGGACGTCTACGTCTCCACCGGGGTTTACGCCGAGGCCATTCAGCTCCGCAACGGCGTGTCGATCTATGGTGGGTACTCCGCCGACTACCTCCGGCGCGATGTGGTGAAGTACGAGACCGCGATCCTCTCCCCCGACCCGACGCCCGCTTCACCCGGCGCAGTGAACGCCATCGGTGTGACCGGCCCCGCGGCGCTGGACGGCTTCACGGTCTTCGGGGCGATCGTGAAGGCCTTCGGGAGGTCGTCCTACGGGGTCTACCTGCGCGACGTCGGCGACGGAGTGCAGGTCCGCAACTGCCTCATCGTGGGCGGCGCGGGCGGTAAGGGGGCGCGAGGCGTCGACGGCGTGGATGGGGCCGATGGGAGCCCGGGCGCTCCGGGAGTCGACGCCCTCGACTTGCTCGACGCCTACGGCGTCAGCGACCACGACTGCTCGCCGGCGAACCACTCGCCCGGAGGCGCCGGAGGCGACCTCAGCTGCGGCGGCGCTGACGTCGCCGGCGGCGACGGGGGGCTTCGGGCGTGTCCCGGCTTCGACGGCGAGGTCACGCGACTGCCGCTCGCTTCCGAGGACGGCGCCCCCGGCGCGTCGGGCGGCGGCGTCGGCGGTGACGCGGGCCGCGATGTGTTCCACCAGGCGTTCCAGTGCCTCGGCTTCGCCACCTTCGGACCCGTCGAGGGGCTCGCCGGCGCCGATGGGCCCGGGGGCGACGACGGCGGCAGCGGCGTCGGGTGCACCTCCAGCGACGGTACCGTGCAGAACGGCCTCTGGACCCCCGTGAAGGCCGGCGACGGCGCCTTC
>SXGT01205729.1_pt1 | contig 16887 bp, 10 predicted proteins | sample 3176221 | NCBI WGS metagenome assembly SXGT01 (sample SAMN11356862, study PRJNA531348) | freshwater metagenome | isolation source: freshwater sample F1-120 | place: China: Fuxian Lake, Yuxi | collected 2017-12-25 | reverse complement strand
TCGGCGTCATCTCCGGCGCCGTCATGTAGTGGTTGCCGGGATTGTCGGGCGTCGGATGGGGCGGCTCGGTGGACCAGACCTTGGTTTGCACCACTGGTTTGCCGCCGACCTCGGCGACCAAGGTCGCTTCATACACAACGCTGCCGTCAGCCGTGCGACCGACCTCGCGCGGCTGCTCGATCACCCACTCGAGGCGTGGCGAGTTGTCGCCAGCCTTCGGCTTCATCACCTTGCCGTCGTGCACCACGAACGGTGTGATCACGCGGTGCCCGTCGACGCCAAGGCGAGCCATCACCGCAACGTCAGGCGGGCTCGGTAGCACAAGCTCGCGTGCGATCAACGGGTCCTTCGTAGGCTCGAGGATGCGCGTCAGCGGCACCGAATCGCTGCCGGTGTTCTTGAGCAGGTCGTTGCCGGGGACAGAGGGATGGGTATGAGCCTTCGGCTTGACGCCCGGCAGGTGCGCCCAGTCAACGGCGGCGCGTTCGCCGAGTACCACCACCACCTTGCCGCCCGCGATCTCGCCAAGGCCGAACTCGGTGCCTGGTGCCAGCTTGGTGCCCGGCGGCACTTCGACCCCGACCGCTGCGAGCGCGTCCAGGCGGCCCTCGTTGAGAGCCCGCAAGACGCCGAGGCCGTCGCTCGCGCTGATCGGCGTGCCGACCACCCGGTTGCTCATCGAGGTCAACTCGGCCGCAGTCTTGATACGCGGCGCGAGCTCCGCGGAAACGCGAATGCGCTCGCCGCCACGGTGAACGTCGAAGTGCGCAGTGTTTGCATCAGGGTCGTAGTGAATTGGTGTGACCGTGTCGCCGGCGTTGCGGTTCGCCCAGGCGTGGTGGACGTTGTGCAGGTCGCCGGCGTCGGCTCGGAAGTCGTTCTCGTTGCCGGAGGAGCGCAAGCGCTTCTCGCCTGCGGCTTCGGTGGCGAGACGTGACGCCGGCGCAGAAGGTGGGGTGGGCGCGTCACCGGCGGGCTTCGGTGCCGGGCGATCGAGCGGGGGGGCCGGACGACCGCCGTCAGGCTGGGGCGTCGGGCGACCGGGCGCCGGTGCGCCACCGGGCGGCGGCGGGCCGCCATGGGGTGGCGGCCCGGGAGGGGCCGGGGGCGCATCGCCATCACCGGAGGCAGGCGAAGCGCCGACTCCACCGGCAGTGGTGGCGCCGGTGCGCGTGCCAAGATGCTCGAGTATCGCGGTTCGCGCGTGCGTCGACGTGTTGTGAATGACCGAGCCCGCCACCATCTGGAAGAAGTTGCCCTGAACTTGAGCCCAGAACTGGCGGCTGATCTCGCCGTCGAGTGCGGCGGCCTTGCGGCGGATGCGGTCCTCAGCGATCGCAAGCCCCGGGTCGCTCGGCAGGCCGGTCTTCTGCAACTCGAGGAACTGCTGGTACTCCTGCGCGAGTGCCGCGACCTGGGTCGCCTGGAGCTGTTTCGCCATGTCGACGGCACTCGCTCGCATCAGGGCGACCTGACCGCCCCAGTTGGCGGTCTCGACCATGAACCAGCCTGTGGTGAAGGGCTTGGCGCGCGCGACCAGCGGCAGCAGGTTGAGCGCGATCTCGCCCGTCGACATGGCGAACGTGCCGACCGTGAGCGTGCCGCGATCGGCTTCGATCTTGATGTGATCGATCGACGGGATTGAGTTGTACGCGACCAGCGCCGGCGCGACGATCAGCGCGCTGCCCGGCACCAGCGTCATCAGCGCGATCGCCCCGAGGTTCACGACGATCGACGCGACTGGGTCCCACACCACCTCCTTGACCTTCTTCCACGTCGTCTCGGTGCTGCGCTGGAAGCCGATGACCTTACCGTTGCCGGGACCACTCGCCGCGTCGGGGCCGGCGACGCCTTCTGGCCTGGTCAGCGCGCCATCCTTGATCTGCTCGGCCTCGATCGAAACCAGGCCCTTGGGGTAGGCGACCGCCAGGTCGTCGAACGCCTGCTTGATCGCCTCCTCGAACGAACCGCCCTTGCCCTCGAAAACAAAGTCGCTCTGCTCGAAGCGCCGCGAAAGGTCGCGGATGCGCACGACAGTCTTGTCGTTGCGCACACGCATCGTGGTCGAAGGACCATCGCCGGGATAGGTGTCGTAGTGCCGCTCGACGTGCACCGTGCCGTGCAGATCGAGTGGCCCGCTGGCGAGACCCTCAGTTCGCGACAGGTAGGTGCCGCGTATCTGGAACGCCTGCCATCCTTTGGCGTGGTCATCGGCGAGCAGCTTCTCGGCCTGCTTCTGCCGCGCCAGCTCTCGATCGAGCGCGGCGACCGCCTCCTCGCTCGCTGGGCTACCGCGCAGGTAGTCGGCGACGCTCTGCAGACGTTCGCGCTGGCCGGCGCGATCGGTGGCCATCGGATCGTCTTCGTTGCCGCCGCTGCCTGCCAGAGGGCTCGCCTTGAAACCAGGCCGGGCGTCGCCGGTCCACGAGTCCTTCTGGCGATCGGTGTCGGGCGCACCGAGGCCTGAAAACGCTTCGGACTTCAACTTGTTCATCGCCGCCGCGCTCGACATCACCACGACGTCACGGGTGAAGCTTGCGGGCTCGAAGTACTCGTCGAAGTGTGCGTCGCAGGTGACGCGGAACGTGCCAGCCGCCTCGCCCTGTGCGAGGCGGAAGCGGTGGGTTGCCTCGGCAACTGTCGTCGACTGCGACTCCACCGAAGCGACGGTGCCGTCGATGCGCTCGAACCGCCACGAGCAGTTCATGAGCGCGACGTTGCCGAACTTGCTCGGGGTGACCATCGGCGGCGACTCGTAGATCTCGTGGTCAGGGTAGTGGTGGGGCCAGTCGACCAGAACCTCGAGACGGAGCGCCTCGCCCGACTCGACGATGTCGCCGTAGTGGGTAAGTTGACCGGGGATCGGACGCTTGTAGAAGTTCTCGAGCTTGAGCTTGGGGGTCTTGGGTTCCTCGGCGCCCTTCTTCTTTCTCTTCTCCCCGATCCATTCGTCGTACGCGGCCATGCCGAAGAGAGTTCGGCACACCGTGCGATCGAGCGTCAGCGTCAAGACCCCGTTGCCGGCCGTGCCGGCGGGCGGAACCCAGCCGCTGGTCAGGAACGACTGGCCCTGCGCATCGATGCCCAGGCTGGTGAAGTTGGCGGCGGCGCGGAACGCCCGCGTCATCTCGCTGGTGGTCGCCTGGTGCGGACTACCCGGAGGGATGTCCTCGTCGTCGAGCGCGAGGGTGACCATGAGGCCGCCATCGCGATTGCGGTCAACCACCGCCTGACGCCCCTGCGGCAGGCCGGTGGCGAACGCCGCCTCGGCGCCAACCACGAAGTGGTTGAGCGCGCCTTGAAATTCGAAGGTGAGCTGCTTGGCGGCGAACTCGATCTTGTCAGCCGCGACCCAGCCCATGGCGCCGAGCACTTCTCGCGCGCGAGACGGCGCGACGTGTGCCGTTCGCTTGGTGCGCTTGTCGGTATGCTTCTGGTGATCGCTGGCCTTGGTGATCCAGTCGCGCGCCGCCCAGAATCCCGGCTTGCCGGCACGATCCTCGATGATGTACGGCTTGCCGGACTTCGCGAACACCGGCCATTCCGCGCCGTCCGGCGTCACCATTTTCGGCTGATCGCCGCCGCCCTTGTCGTCGTCGGTGCCGCCGCCGGCCGGTTTCTTGTGCTGGACTGTCGCGCCGCCGCCGCCGCCCGCCGGCGTGCCGAGCAGATCTTCAGCCGACTCGCCGCGCACCACGCGATCAGCCACAGCATCAGCGTGGCGCTCGTACTCGTCGCCCTCGGCTCCGACCCCGCCGCGTAGCTGCACTCCGCCCCGCTGCTGTATCGTGTGCGCTGCTTCGTGCGCCGCGGTGTGCAGATCTGGTGTTGCTGAGAAGGCGACGTGGTCCCCGGTTGCGTAGGCAGAGGCGCCCATCGCCGCGCTCGCCTCGGCGGCCGCGCCTCCGATATGGGCCTGGATCCCCGAGACATCGTGGTGCCCGAAGGAAGCTTGGATCTGATCGACGTGCGGAAGCGCCGCAGCGGGTTCGGCGAGTCCGCGCGCGGCGGCCGCGTGTACGCCGGCATCATCGATCAGATGCATCGCGAACGGGTCTTCGTGCGGCTCGGCGGCGGCGTTGGAGACCCCATGGGTGGGTGGAGCGCCGGCTGAACGCGATGGGAGGTCGCGCGTCGTCCGCGGTAGCGATCGTCGCAACACCGGACCAGCACCCGCAGCGCCGCCCACGCGTGTGACGCACGCGCCACCATCGTGCGTGCTGGTGCGGCCACCCTGATCGGAGTCGTTGATATCGTTGCGTTGTCGCGTCACTGCGGTCTGTATCGCGGGGAATGGGTGCTGGTTGCGAAGAAAGTGAAGGAGGCGCTCGCGAGGCGGAGAGTATGGACCGAGTCCGCCATAGTACGGACTTGCCCCAACAATCCTCCTCGATCTCTGTAGGGGTTGCCGCTCACCCTCTGAGGGTGGTTCGGCTCGTCGAAGCCCGCGTAATCGCCCGCAGCGGTCAGAAGCGCTTGTCGAGGTGGCCGCGCATGCGGCGGGCCGCGCCCGTCGGTGCCGAAAGAGGATCGGGGCCGCCCTCCCAACCGGCGCGGTACGCGTCCGAAAAAGCGACGACGCCCAAACCAGGGCGTCGTCGTCGGGTCAGATAGCGCGTCCGTCAGGGCGTCGTGAAGCCGACGATTGCGTGACCCGAGATCGCCGTGACCGGATCGCTGCCCATCAGGGTCGGCCTGATGAACGATGCCTGGATGCGGGTCGCGCCGGACATCATGATGCGCGCCATGTAGGGCGCAGGAACGGTGATGGTCTGGCCGGCGACGTTGCCCTGGAGCGCGGCACAGCGAATCTGCACGCGCTTGGTGACCGGCGGCGGCATGACGAAGAAGGCCTGTGCACTGGCTGGAACTGGTCCGTCAGTCGTCACGATGTTGAGGATCGCGCCGCTGGCACTGCCGATCGGGCAGCCCGCTGCGTCGCAGGCGATGCTGAACGCGAGCCCGTCGCGTGGAACCGCGTTGAGCTTCGCGGCCTGTGCCGTGGCCAGCGTGAAGTCGTCGCCGACGGTGCCCGCGCCGGTGGTCATGGTGAAGTCCAGGAAGTGCCCGCCACCGCCCATCGTGTGAACGAAGCTCGTGGTGTTGTCGTCGCGCAGGAAGCCGGGATCGCCGGCGGCTGGCGTCGGACCGACTCCGGCCAGGTTCACGCGGGTCGCGGTGCCGGGCAGTGCCTCCGTGGCAACCGCGATGTTCGCGTAGGTGAGCACGTTGGCGCCCGCGGACGAGAGGATGGGAAACGTCCCATTGTTGCCCGCCATCGCAGCGCCGGCGATGTTGATGTACTTGCCGTTCGTGTTCATGGCGTTGTAGCCGCCGTTGGTCACGGTGATGGTGCCCGTGCCCGTGCCGGCACCGCCGTTCGCGACGATGCTGCCGCCCATTCCTGCCGTGTTCATGTGCGGGCACGAGTAGCCGACGCCAGGGCGGAAACCGCAGGCCGGGATGCTGTACTGCGCGGCGCCGCCCATCTGCATGAACGTCACCGGTCCCTCATCGTTGCCGATGCTGGCTGCAGCGGCCTGCGTCGGGTTGTACTCCCACACCTTGCAGCCGAACGGCAGCCCCGGTTGCTCCTCCATCAGGGGCGCCGGCACATCCGCGCTCGACGTGAACACCACGCTCGTCTGCACCCCCTGCCCGAACAGTGCGCCCTGGTTGCCAGGAGCCAGCACCTGCGCCTCGAGCAAGGAGATGGTTCCCGAGTACGTTGGCGGTGGCGCATCGATCCCGGCGTCGACGTCGGGTGCATCGTCTTCGGGGGCATCGATTGGAGTGCCGCCGCCGTCGTCGCCGCAGGCGGTCGCGGTGATGGTGGTGGCAGTGACCAGCGCGAACATGGCGAATCGCTTCATCTGTGTCCTCCACAGGTGGGGTCGGCGCCCGCGCCGCTTGTGCGACGCAGGTTCCCGGGGCCCCGCCACAATACGCGCTTCCGGCCCGGTGTGAAGTTACGACCTCATGACAGCTGGGTGGGTCCGTGTACGAGGGTGCTATGCTCGGTGGGTGAAGCGCGCCTGCCGAATGGCGATGTCCATGGGTTCCGACCGGAACATCGGGCATCCGTGCGCGCACACGTGACTTGAACGTGCCGGCGGCTGCCCTCGTGGCAGCGGCACGGCGTCGTCCGAGGGCGGCCTCCAGCAAGGAGGATCGCCATGACCACGTCTTTCATCACCACCGCCATTCCCTTCGTCAACGCCCGCCCGCACCTCGGCTTCGCCTACGAGCTCGTCCTGAGTGACGTGCTCGCCCGCCATCGCCGCCACCGCGGGCGTGACGTTCGCTTCGTCACTGGCACCGACGACAACAGTCTCAAGAACGTCGACGCCGCGGCCCGCGAAGGGATCTCGCCGCGCGCGCTCGTCGACCGCAACGCGGCGGCGTTCCGCGCGCTGGGGCCGCTCCTGAACCTCAGCCCCGACGACTTCGTCGGGACCTCGACCGACCCTCGCCACCCGATCGCGGTCGACTGGCTGTGGCGCGCGTGCGCCGCCAGCGGCGACTTCTACCGGCGAACCTGGTTTGGCTGGTACTGCGCCGGCTGCGAGGGGTTCGTCGACGACGAGGTCACGGTCTGCGCCGAGCACGGCGTCGCGCCCGAGCCGGTGGAGGAGGAGAACTGGTTCTTCCGGCTCTCGCGCTGGCGAGCCCCGGTCCGCGACGCGATCGCGACCGGGCGGCTGCAGATCCTCCCCGACGCGGCGCGGGCGGAGACGCTCGCGTTCCTCGATCGCGAGGTGAGGGACCTGAGCGTGTCGAGGATCGCCAGTCGCTCCGCCGGCTGGGGCATCCCGGTGCCGGACGACCCGGGGCAGACCATCTATGTGTGGTTCGACGCGCTCACCAACTACCTGACCACGCTGGGCCTCGGGGCCCCCGGCAGCGCTGCGCTCGTCGATCGCTTCTGGCGGGCGCCGGGCGAACGCGTGCACGTCATCGGCCAGGGCATCACGCGCTTCCACGACGTGAACTGGCAGGCGTTCCTGCTCTCGGCCGGGCTGCCGCTCCCCGACCGCATCCTGGTCCACGGCTACCTGACCGTCGACGGCGAGAAGATCAGCAAGTCGAAGGGGACCGACGAGGCCTACCAGCGCCGCGTCGAGGTGCCGCCGGTGGTCGAGCGGGTCGGCGTCGACGCGCTGCGCTGGTACTTCGTGCGCCGCTGCCGGACCCGCAACGACGCCGACATCAGCATCGACGCGATCGCCGCCACCCACGACGAAGACCTCGCCGACGGGCTGGGCAACCTGGTCCAGCGATCTACGACGCTCGGCGCCCGGCTGTCGGCCAGGGTCACGAGGCCGGCGATCGAGTCCGGGCCGGCGGCACGGCTGCGCGCTCTCGGGGAGGCGCTTCCGGCCCGGATCGATCGCGCGGTGGACCAGTTCCTGCTCGACGATGCGGCCGCCGCCATCGTCGAGTTGATCGACGCCGCCAATCGCTACCTCGAGGAGACCGCGCCCTGGCGCCTGGCCAGGACCGATCACGGCGCCGCGGCCGCCGCCCTGTTCGCGCCGCTCGAGGCCGCCCGCGTCGCGGTCCACGAGATCGCGCCGTTCGTGCCCGGGGTGGCCGCGACCATCGCCGCGCGGCTCGGAGAACCTGGAGCGGTGCTCGGGGCCGCCCCTCCGCCGCTGCCGCGGTTGCGCAACGGCCGCGGTTGAGCGATACGAGAACGTCCATGTCGTCTCCGCGCGTCTCGGTAGTGGTGCGGTCCTACAACCGCCTGCCGGCGTTGTGCGAGCTGATCGACGTCCTGCTCGGCCAGGAGCACGAGAGCTTCGAGGTCATCGTGGTCGAGCAGTCGACCGACCTCCCGGCCGAGGCCACGGCCCGGCTGGCGACGCTCGAGCAGGACGCGCGGCTGCGGGTCATCCGCTCGGGGCCGCTGGGCGGGTCGAAGGCGCGCAACGCCGGGATGATGGCGGCGCGGGGCGAGGTGCTGGTGTTCATCGACGACGATGACGTGCCGGTGGGGCGGGATTTTCTCTCGAAGATCGAGGGCCGGTTCAAGCGCGACCCGAGGTGCATGGGGCTCACGTGCCGGCACTACTGGGGCGACGACGAGACGATCAGCGGCACCTACCGGTGGCTGGCGCGGTCGCGGTGCATGCGGTTCTCGCGGCTGCTCAAGCTGCCGACCACGTACCCGCGCTACGACGCGCCGGTCGATCGGGTCGACTACGTGCACGGCACCGGCGGCGCCTACCGGAAGAGCGTGTTCGAGCGCTTCGGCGGCTGGGACGAGGACACGCCCATGGAGGACGAGACCTCGCTCGGCATCCGCGTGAGCCAGGGCCTCCCCGACGGCGAGTACCTGTGCTTCGACCCGACGGCGCGCCTGCGCCGGCGCATGGATCTGGGCGGCGGCCTGGCCAAGCGCAAGGCCGGCTCGGCCGGCTACTACCGGCGCATCATGACCTTCGTGCACCACATCCTCGGGCGCTACTACCCGACCCGGGTGCGCGCGCTCTACCCGCTCTACGTGCTCGCCGGCTGGTGGTGGACGTGCGCCTGGATCGTCGTCGACTCGCACGCCCACGGCACCTGGTGGCGCAAGCTGCTCGGCACCGCCGGCTTCACGCTCGCCCTGCCCTACCACGCCACCCGCCAGCTCCTGAAGGAGTCGTTCGGCGTGCGGCCGGGCTCGGGCGAGGCCCTGGCTCGCGCCCGGCTGGTGGCGTAGCCCGTGCAACGCGTTTCTCGTTGGACGACCCACGAGTCGGCCGACGCAGCCGAGATGCGCTACTGGCTCAGCCGGCCCATCGAGGAACGCGTCTCCGCCGTCGAGACCATCCGCGAAGCCACCCAGGGAATCTACGGTGAGGCAACGGCCCGGATGGTGTTCGTTCATCGCTTCATCGCGGTCCGGCGAAAGCCAACCACGCCGAAACGCCCTCCAGCAAAGCCCAGGGCTCGCCGGCCACGCGGCAGGTAGCCAGCGTGGCGGGTGGCCCGGTCGTCGGGTCGCGGTTGCCGGACCCCGCCGGGCCGTGGTACGAGCCGTGCCGATGCGGCCCATCTTCGAGGAGCAGCCATGAAGGTCCTGGTCGCGGGTGGCCGCGGGTTCATCGGGCGCGAGGTGGTGGCCCGGCTCAACGCCGCCGGCCACGAGGCGGTGGCGAGCGGACGCGGTGACACCGCGACGCTGGCGCCGCAGGGCTTCGACGCGCTGGTGTGGGCCGCGGGCGGACGGCCGCTGTCGGCGGAGCAGTGCGTCGCCGATCACGCCCACGACGCGGTGAAGACGATGAAGCTCATGCCCGGGCTCAAGCGGATCGTCTACATGTCGTCGGCCGAGGTCTATGGCCTGCAGGACGTGCCGTTCCGCGAGGACGCGCCGCTCCTGGGCGCGTCGCCGCTGGGACAGGCCAAGGTCGCCGGCGAGCACGCCGTGCCGGCGGCGGCGGGCGAGGCGCGCACCATCATCCTGCGCCCGGTCTGGGTCTATGGCCCGGGGCTGGCGCCGTCGACGTTCCTGCCCACGCTGATCAACTCGCTGTTCGAGCGCCGGCGCTACGCGATGACGCCGGGGCAGCAGACGCGCGACCTGGTCTATGTCGACGACGTGGCGCGGGCCGTGGTCCGCGCGCTCGAGGACGATGCGCCGGCGGGCGCGTACAACATCGGCACCGGCGTCGAGACCCGCGTGCTCGACATGGCGCTGGCCATCGCCGAGCGGGTGCGCTCGAGCGCGATCGCGCTGCTCGATGTCGGCCAGCGGCCGTACCGCGAGGGCGAGGCCTTCCGCGTCTCGATCGACGTGAGCAAGGCCCGCGAGCAGCTCGGCTTCACCGCCGAGATCTCGCTCGAGGACGGGCTCACGCGCATGGTCGACACGCTGTGCGGCTACGACAGCGCCGACGACGACGTGGTCGTGCCGTCGGCCCCGATCGAGCGCGTCCAGGCCAGCTGATCCGCCAGGAAGCTGACAGTCGCCGGATTTTCGACATGCAGCGTCAGCGACCGGTCGTCGGCTTCATCCGTCACAACTTCCTGCCGCCGTCGGAGACCTTCATCTACACGAGCATGAAGGCGCTCGGCGACGCCGGCTTCGACGTCAGCGCGTTCGCGTTGCGCCGCAAGAGCGAGGCCAAGTTCCCGACCGAGCAGGTCACCTCGCTCGACGGCGTGCGATGGGGCACGTTCAACGCGGCGCTGTATCGCGCCACGACGTGGTCGCCGCGGTTCTTCGAGTGGGCACGTGGCGTGCAACTCCTGCATGCGCACATGGGCTACACCGGCGCGCACGCGCTCTACGCCGCGCGCAAGCTCGGCCGGCCGCTGGTGACCAGCTTCTACGGCCAGGACGTCACGCTGCACGCGTCGTGGAAGCGGCTCGATCCGACGTACTGGCACTACGCGATCCTGCGCCGGCGACTGTTCCGCCGCGGCGATCGCTTCTGCGTGCTGTCGGGGCACATGCGCGATGCGCTGGTGGCTCAGGGCTGCGATCCGCAGAAGCTCCGCATCGTGCGGCTCGGCGTCGATCTCTCGCGCTTCGGCGGCGAACGCCCGGCCCGGGCCAAGGGCGCGCCGGCGACCGTGCTCATGGTCGGCCGCGAGGTCGAGAAGAAGGGCTTCGACGACGGCCTGCGGGCCTGCGCCGCTGCCCGCGATCGCGGCGCCGACCTGCGCGTGGTCGTGCTCGGCACCGGCGACGCCGGCCTGCCCGCGCTCAAGCGCCTGGCCCAGGAGCTGGCGCTCGAGGTGTCGTGGCCCGATCCGTCGACGCGGGTGGCCGCGGCCATGGCCGAGGCCGACATCCTGCTCGTGCCCAGCCGCACCGCCGCCAACGGCGATCAGGAGGGCACACCGACGGTGATCTGCGAGGGCTCGGCCGCCGGCCTGCCCATCGTGTCGACCCACCACGCCGGCATCCCCGAGCAGGTCGACGACGAGACCTCGGGCCTGCTCGCCGCCGAGCGCGACGTCGAGACCCTGGCCGCGCACCTGGTGCGGCTCGCCGCCGATCCGGGCCAGCGGTCCACCATGGGCGCCGCCGGCCGCGCCAAGATGCAGGCCGAGTACTCGGTCGCGGCCCACGTCCGCGACCTTTCCGCGGTGTACCGGGAGCTGTTATGAAGCCGTGCAGCGAGGACCAAGACCTCTCATGAGCACCCCAGTCGTCATCCTGTGCGGCGGACAGGGCACGCGCTTCCGCGAGCAGACCGAGAACCGGCCCAAGCCGATGATCGACGTCGCCGGCCGCCCCATCCTCTGGCACATCATGTCCTTCTACGCCGGCCACGGCTTCAAGGACTTCGTGCTCTGCCTCGGCTCCAAGGCCGAGGTCATCAAGCGCTACTTCCTCGACTTCGCGGCCATGGAGTCGGACTTCACCGTCGACCTGTCGGCGCCCAACAAGGTGCAGTACCACGGCGCGTCGATGCGCGACTGGAAGGTCACCTGCGTCGACACCGGGCTCAACGCCATGACCGGCGCGCGCCTCAAGCGGGTCGAGCGTTTCCTCGAGGGCGACCAGTTCCTGCTGACCTACGGCGACGGCCTCGCCGACGTCGACGTGCCGGCGACGGTGGCGTTCCACCAGCAGCACGGCAAGGCGGCGACGGTCACCGGCGTGCGGCCGCCCAGCCGCTTCGGCGAGCTCCTGCTCGACGGCGCGCGGGTGGAGAAGTTCAGCGAGAAGCCGCAGGTCGAGGGCGGCTACATCAACGGCGGGTTCTTCGTCTTCTCGCGCGACTTCCTGCGCTACGTGAAGGACGACGAGACCCAGATGCTCGAACGCGAGCCCCTCGAGCGCTGCGCCGCCGACGGCGAGCTGATGATGTATCAGCACCACGGCTTCTGGCAGTGCATGGACACGTTCCGCGACCTGACCCGGCTCGAGGAGCACTGGAACGACGGCAACCCGCCGTGGAGGACCTGGTAGATGGGTTTCTGGACCGACCGCCCCGTCTTCGTCACCGGTGCCACCGGCCTGCTCGGCTCGCACCTCACCCGCGAGCTCGTCGAGCGTGGCGCCGACGTCGTGTGCCTGGTGCGCGACGCGGTGGCCCGCAGCCACTTCCACAAGCTGGGCCTCGACCACAAGGTCGCGATCGTGCGCGGCCAGCTCGAGGACTACCCGCTGCTCGAGCGCGTCATCAACGAGTACGAGTGCGAGGCGGTGTTCCACCTCGGCGCCCAGACCATCGTCGGCACCGCCAACCGCAACCCGCTGGCCACGTTCGAGGCCAACGTGCGCGGCACCTACAACCTGATGGAGGCGTGCCGGCGCAACGCGAAGCGGGTCAAGCGCATCGTGGTGGCGTCGTCGGACAAGGCCTACGGCGCGCAGCCGGTCTTGCCCTACGACGAGAGCTCGCCGCTCGAGGGCCGCTTCCCCTACGACTGCTCGAAGAGCTGCACCGATCTCATCACCCAGAGCTACTTCCACGCCTTCCAGGTGCCGGCGTGCGTGACCAGGTGCGGGAACCTGTACGGCGCCGGCGACCTCAACTGGAACCGGCTGGTGCCGGGGACGATCCGGTCGGCGCTGCGTGGCGAGCGGCCGCTCATCCGCAGCGACGGCACCTTCGTGCGCGACTACTTCTACGTCGAGGACGCGGTGGCGGCCTACCTCGAGCTGGCCGAGAACATGGACCGCCCGGAGGTCGTCGGCCAGCCGTTCAACTTCAGCGACGACAAACCGCTGAGCGTGGTGCAGATGGTCGACCGCATCCTCGAGGCCTGCGGGCGCAAGGATCTGGTCCCCATCATCCAGGGCGAGGCGTCCAACGAGATCCCCGAGCAGTTCCTGTCGAGCGCCAAGGCCAACAGGCTGCTGGGCGGATGGAAGCCGCGCTTCGGCATGGCCGAGGCCTTGCCGCGCGCGATCGCCTGGTACCAGGAGCTCCTGGCCGCGTGAAGGTGCTGGTCGCCGGCGGGCGCGGCTTCATCGGCACGGCGACGGTACGCGCGCTGTCGGCGGCCGGCCACGACCCCGGCATCCTCGAGGCCGGGGACGGTGTCAACTTTGTCAACTTTGGCGGCTGGGACGCGCTGGTGTGGGCGGCGGGCGGACGGCGGGCGACGCTCGACGAGAACCGCGCCGAGCACGTCGACGCGCCCGGCGCCGTGCTGGCGGCGATGGCGGCGACGCGCGTGCCGTCGCGCCTGGTGTACCTGAGCTCGGGCGAGGCCTACGGCGCGCAGGAGGTGCCGTTCGCCGAGGACGCGCCGCTGCTGGGTACGTCGCCGTACGCACTGGCCAAGATCGAGGGCGAGCGCACACTGGCCGCGACCTGCGCGGCGCGCGGCGTCGAGCTCACCGTGCTGCGCCCGTCGGTGGTGTTCGGGCCGGCCCAGCGCGGGCCGATGTTTCTGCCCTCACTGCTGTCCGCGCTCGACGCCGGCGAGCGCTTCGCCATGACCGCCGGCGAGCAGACCCGCGACATGATCCACGTCGACGACGTGGCGGCGGCGATCGTCGCCGCGCTCGGGGGGCCGCCGGGCACGTACAACGTCTCGACCGGCGTCGAGCTCACGCTGCGCGATCTGGCGATCGCGATCGCGACGCGCCGGAACGCGGTGCATCTGCTCGACATCGGGGCGCTGCCCTATCGCGGAAACGAGCAGATGCGTTACGTGCTCGACCCGTCCCGGGCGATGGCCTCGCTCGGCTGGCGCCCGTCCCGTCGCAGCGCGGCCGAATTCACCGGTGATTCCTGGTAGCTGCGGCCATGGGCCTGTCCCTCAGTTGATCCTGCCGACGATCGCGCTGTTCGAGCTGGCCATCGCCTCCAGCATGTTGTCGATCAGCTCGAGCGTCCCGGCACGCGCTGCCATCGCGGACTGGATGTTGATCATCGCCAGCTCGGTCCCCGACTCTTGCTCGGCGATCAGGTCGACCAGATCGACGAGGTCGACCGCGACGAGAAACGCGAGCTGGTCGACCTCCGCGTCGCTGAGCGCGTCGAACCCCTGCTGGGCCAGGGCGTCGCGGAGCGCGTCGGGCAGCGCGATCGTCAGCTCCGGCGGAGTCATCATCGCGAAGGCGGCCTGTTCGAGCAGTACCGTCTGGGGCAGGCCATCGATGGCGGTGCGCACCTCGGCGGAGAGGTTGCCGGAGATCGCGTCGTAGGTGTCGCGCGCTGCAGCCGGGAGCCGCAGCCGCCCGACCGACGGGCCGCGCACCATCTTGTACGTGACGTTGCCGAAGAAGGTGTTCTCCGACCACTGGATGATGCCGACGCCCTTCGCGAACGAGATGTCGGTGACTCCAACGTCCGGGCAAGGCGCCGTGACCCTGAGCCTGATCACGTCGGCAAACCAACCCGCCGGTACGGCGAGGGTGGTGGTGCTGGGATCGATCTGAGCCATCGCGGGGGTGCAGCCGACGTCGATCGACGTGGGGCCAGTAGCCATGGACGAGAGGTTCACCAGCGGGCGGAAGCCGAGCCCGACCCACAGATAGATCGTGTGGTTCTTGGCGTTCGTCCACACCCACTGGTCCTTCAGGTTCAGGAACTGGCTGAAGTGGGTCCAGCCTCCCGATCCCGGCACGATCTTCGACTCGACGACGTCGCCGCGATCGGAGACGTACGTCCAGCTCTCACCGTCGGAGGTCGGGAGATACGGGTTCGCCGACGCGGTGGCGGTGCGGAGCAGGAGCCCGAGGCCGAGCCCGAGCGCGAGAAGGACGGAGGGGACCGAAGCGCGAAGCGCTGCTCTTGAATCGGACATGGATGGATAGAGCCCAGACGGCACCAACGTGAGCGCGTGCGCCGGCGCACCGTCGCGGCGGCCTAAATGTCGCCCGATTTCAGCAGCTTGCAGCCCACGAACCTGTCCCACCAAAGTTCGAAGTGATGTAGGGTTGGGGAATGAGGAGAAGTCAGCCCTTCGTCCTGGCCGTCATCGCGGCGTTCGCCATGCTCGCCTGCGGGCCGTCATCCGGAGGCGATGACGACGATGACGACGGCGGCGGCGGTGGTGATGGTGGCATCGACGTGTGCAGTGGCGACCAGTGCGGCACGCTCGAGGGAACGGTGTGGGCACCGGGCATGGCCCCCGGCATGGTGCCTGCCGGTCAGGAGATCCCGATCTTCGGCGCCCTGGTGTACCTGTCGTTGACCCGGCCGGCGCCCATCCCGCAGGAGGTCTACTGCGAGCGCTGCGTCAACTCGCCCGGCGGCGTCACCACCGACCACGACGGCAACTTCAGTCTCGGCTCGCTGCGCCCGGGCACGTACTGGCTGGTGATCCAGAAGGGCCAGTTCCGCCTCGAGCAGCAGGTCACCGTCGCGGTCGGGACGACGAGCTTGCCCGACGCTGACACGGTGCTGCCGTCGCAGCTCGACGTCGCCAACGGCAAGACCATCCCGCGCATCGCGATGGTGGTCGGCAGCTACGATTCGCTCGAGGACATTCTCGGCAAGATGGGGCTCGGCTCGGTCGACGGCACCGGCAGCATGGCGAGCACGATGGGCGAGATCGACGTCTACACCAACGGCGGCACCGTGCCCGCCGACTCGACCGCGATGGGCACGCTCGCCCAGCTCGTCGCCGACCTCAACCGCCTGCGCTCGTACCACATCATCTTCGTCCCCTGCGCCTCCAGCGGCAACGTGGCGGCCCTGCAGGTCCAGCAGAACCTGCGCAACCTCCGCCAGTACGTCGAGATGGGCGGCAAGCTCTATGTCACCGACTGGTCGGGCGAGTGGATGGACAACGTCTTCCCGGCCCAGATCACTCTCGGTGACTCGGGTACGGACACGCCCGCGTCGGCGTACAACGCGGCCGCCGACACGTGGAACACGGCGCAGTTCGGCGACGCCGACGGCAGCTTCTACAACTCGCCCGACGGCGAAGCGGCGAACCTCGACCTCCGCACGTGGCTCGACGGGCAGGCCGGTCCACGCGGCGAGTCCGGCGACGACGTCGGCCCGTTCAACCCCATCGACTTCGACGTCTACGACAACTGGAACTGGATCAGGGCGCTCACGCCGCAGGTGGTCGGTCAGACGTCCGAAGGCATGGACATCGTCGACACGCCCGAGGCCTGGGTCATCGGCTCGGGCAGCTCGGGCGGCGGCGCCGGCAAGAAGCCGCTCACCGTCACCTTCAATCCGCCCGGCTGCGGTCGGGTGCTGTTCTCGACGTACCACACGACGCCGACCGCTCACCTCGGCCTCATCCCGCAGGAGCGCGTGCTGCTCTACCTGATCATGGAGATCGGCGTCTGTAACTCGAACCCGCCGATCGGGTGACGTCCCCTACACGATCATGACGGCTTCGCCGGCGTCCTCGGCGGCGCGGAGGGCCGCGCCGGCGTCGCGCATGAGCTTGGCGAACGAGATGTCTGCGCCGGAGGCGGAGCCGGAGACCCCGGCGATGACGGTGGCGCGCCAGTCCTGAGAGCCACCACGGACGGGTGGGTGAGCGGCGACGGAGGTGACGATGCGCTGAGCCACGATGGCGGCGCCGTCGGCATCGGTGTAGGGCAGGAGGACGAGGAATCGATCGGGCGGGAGCTCGACGGGCATGTCGATGTCGCGGATGGCCGAGGCGACGGCGGCGGCGGAGCGGACGCGGAGGTCACGCTTGACGGCAGCGGGGACCTTGGGCGGATCGACCTGACGCAGCAGACAGACCGAGAGCGAGTACGCGAATCGCCTGGCGCGCTTGATTTCGACCTCGAGCACGCGCTGGAAGTACTCGATCTGCTGGAAGCCGGTGACGGTGTCGGCGTGGCCGGCCTTCTGCTCGCGCTCGCGCAGGCGCGATTCGGCGCCGCGCGCGGACAGGAGCTCGGTGCGCTCGGCGGCGAGCCGGGCGGCGGCGAACAGCACCGGGCCGAGGCGCTCGGCGTCGTGGGGGCGCAGCGCGACCAGGTCGGCGCCGGCGGCGTGGGCGCGTTCG
>SXGT01872327.1_pt1 | contig 16891 bp, 10 predicted proteins | sample 3176221 | NCBI WGS metagenome assembly SXGT01 (sample SAMN11356862, study PRJNA531348) | freshwater metagenome | isolation source: freshwater sample F1-120 | place: China: Fuxian Lake, Yuxi | collected 2017-12-25 | reverse complement strand
TCGGCGCGCGCACCTGGGTGAACTCCAGGTTCAGGCGCGCCACCGCGACCAGCGCCTCGGCGGCGTCCACGTCGGCGTCGGCCTGCAAGGTCGCGGCGCGGCGCTGCTCCAGTTCCTCGACGGAAATCGCCCTGGCGTCGGCCAGCCTGGCCGCGCGCGCCAGCTCGCTGGCGGCCAGCGCGGCGCGGCTGCGGGCGCGGCTGAGTTCGGCCTGGGCGCGGTCGAGTTCGGCCCGGTAGGTGCGCGCGTCCAGGATGAACAGCACTTGGCCCTTCTTCACCTCCTGGCCCTCGTCGTAGTTGACGCGCTCGATGTAGCCGCCGACGCGCGGCCGCAGTTCGACGGTCTCGACCGCGGCGACGCGGCCGGTGACTTCGTCGGTCATGGCCAGGTCCTGGCTCAGCACCGGGGCGACGCCGACCTGGGCCGGCGCGACCGCGGGCGCGTCCTGCGCCTGGCTGCCGCAGGCGGCGAGGACGGCGACGGTGAGCGCAAAGGTGGCGGCGCGGGCAAGCAGGGTGAGGGGATGGCAGGTCATGGTGGGTTCTCTTCGTCGAAAGTTCGTTGCAAAGGGGGTGGCGGTCAGCGCGGGCGGCGGCGGTCGATCCGGACCACGGGCTCGTGCCCGGCGAGGGTGAGCAGCTCGACCACGCGCCGGCCCAGCTCGTCGGGCGAGGGCCAGTCGGCGCAGCTGTGTTCGCGGTTGCGTTCGGTGCGCAGCGGTGCGCACACCGCGAGCTGCTGCACGCGCACCGAGCTGCCGAGGGTTTCCTCGCGCAGTGCGCGCGCCAGCATGCGCAGCGCCGCCGAGCTGACCGACAGGTGACCGTAGCCGGCCCAGGGCGATTCGGCCGCGGGTCCGCCGATCAGCAGGTAGGTGCCGCGCGCCAGGTTCTCGGCCAGCACCGGCAACAGGTGCCGGGCGGCGACCAGGTGCGGGAACAGGTCTTCGTCGAGCTTCTCGCGCAGGCGCTCGACCGGGTGGTCGATCAGGCGACCCGGCGTGAACGAGCCACCGGCCATCGCCACCACCGCGCCCGGCGGGCGTCGCAGCAGGCGGACCGCATGGGCAAGGTCGGCCCCGGCGGCTTCCGTGCCGGTGTTGCCGGGCACGTACATCAGCTCGGCCGTGGTGCCCGCGGGGCGGACCAGGCTCGCCAGGTCATCGCGCGTCGGCGCCACGGCGATCACGTCCAGGTTGGCCTTCAGCAGGGCGCCGACCACGGCCTGGCCGATCTCGCCGCTGGCACCGAGCACCAGCACCGGCTTGGCGATTGTCCCGCTGTCGGGACGGTGTGGCCCATTATCAGGATGAATCGGGACAGTCAGCATGACGGCGCTTCCGGGGTGGGGAGCCCAGACCTCCGCGCCAGGGGAGGGTTTCATGGGGGTCGGGGCGGAGGCCCGGGCTCAGGGTCGCCAATCTAGGCGCGAACCCGGCCCTTGATAAGTCGGCAAAACAGGGAATAATTGTCCCGCCAACGGGCCAATGCCCGGAACCAGCCTCCAGGAGCCGCCCATGACCCGCGATCTCAACGACACCCTGATCTTCGCCAAGGTGGTGGAACAGGGCAGCTTCACCGCCGCCGCGAAATCCCTCGGCCTGCCCAAGACCACGGTCAGCCGGAAGGTGCAGGAGCTGGAGGAACGCCTCGGCGCCCAGCTGCTCAACCGCACCACGCGCAAGCTCGGGCTCACCGAGGCCGGCGCCGTCTACAACGACCACAGCGTGCGCATCGCCCGCGAGCTCGAGGAGGCCGAGAGCGCGGTCAACCAACTGCAGGGCGGCCCGCGCGGCTGGCTGCGGGTCAGCGCGCCGTATTCGATCGGCCTGATGTGGGTCTCGCCCCTGCTCAGCGAGTTCCACCAGCGCTATCCGGACGTCCGCATCGACCTGCAGCTGGGCAACGAGAAGGTCGACCTGATCGCCAGCGACACCGACGTCGCGCTGCGCATCGGCGCGCTGCCCGACTCGTCGCTGGTCGCGCGCCGGCTCGACGGCTTCCGCACCCAGATCTACGCCAGCCCCGAGTACATCCGCCGCCACGGCGAGCCGCTGCACCCGGACGACCTGCAGCACCACCGGACCCTGGCCTTCACCAAGCACCGCCACGGCAACCGCTTCAGCTGGCCGCTGGCGGCAACGACCGGCGGGCCACTGCAGGAGTTCGCCGTCAATCCGCTGTTCGTGTCCAACGACCCCGGGCCGCTGCAGGGCGCGATGCTGTGCGGCGAGGGCCTGATGTTCGCCAGCGACGTCAGCATCAAGCCCTACGTCGAAGCCGGGCAGGCGGTGCGCGTCCTGGGCGGCTGGGTCGGACCGGAGATGGACTTCAACGCGGTGTTCCCCCGCGGCCGGGTGGCGTCGCCGAAAGTGCGCGCCTTCATCGACTTCCTGGTCGAGCGCCTGCGCTTCGACGTCAGCTACATGCAGCAGAGCTGCCCGAACGTCTGCAAGGGCCAGGCCGAACTGCTGGACCTGCCGATGGCCGAGGCCCCGCCGCCGGCGCCCGCCGCGGTCCGGAAGGTGGCCGTCCCCGCCTGAGGCCGACAACGCCAAGGGATTCCGGCCGTCGTAGGCCGGCAATCCCTTGCCGGCACACCCTCGCCCGATGGTCGATCCTCGCGACCATGCCCGCGGCAAAGGCCTGCCGACAACGCACGCCTGTAGGCCGGCAATCCCTTGCCGGCACCACTACCCGCCGCGCCGAACCCCCTCCTGATCAGCACACCACCGGATACAGGATCTCCCCCCGACCCGCATCCAAGCGAGCACCGTAGGGCGGGGCCACGCCCCCGCCGCGCTTGCTCACGACACCACCGGATAAAGCATCTCCCCATGATCCGCATCCAAGCGAGCATCGTAGGGCGGGGCCACGCCCCCGCCGCGCTTGCTCACGACACCACCGGATACAGGATCTCCCCATGCTCCGCATCCGAGCGAGCATCGTAGGGCGGGGCCACGCCCCCGCCGCCCGTGCTCACGACACCACCGGATAAAGGATCTCCCCATGATCCGCATCCGGATGCGCAATCATCAAATCCAGAACGATCGGCAGCAGCGAACCCAGGATCGCCACCCCATCCTTCACCTGCTGCCGATTGACCCCGCTGTTCCAGGTCGCCCCACCATGCACCAGCTGGTTGCGCAACACGTACAGCCGGTCGAACACGATCGACAGCACCCGCACGGTGTCCTTCTCCATCAACGCCCGCAAGGCGACCTTCTTGCCGGACTCGAAACCCTCGCGCCACCCCTCGCTTGGATCCCAACTCTGCTGCGCGGTCCAAAAGGGCTGGTACACGCACTTGTTCTCGATCAGCGTGCGGATCGGCCCGCTGAACTGCCCGAACAGCGAGCCGTGCAGCCGGCTCCCCGTGTCCAGGCCCACCAACCGGGTCAGGAAGTCGCACAGCCGGTTGCTCTCGGTCTCACCCAAGCCCATCTCGCGGGAGTAGGCCGCATTGAGCGCGATCCACAGGAACAGGAACCGGGCATCGGGATCGTCTGCCTCGGTGTCGGCGCGGCCCAGCCAGCTGAGGGCACGGTGCAGGCGGACGCGCCAGGCGTCTGGGGTCTGGGTATCCGGAAGGGCTTTGAAAGCTAGGCGTAGCTGGGCGTGGGTGAGCACGGCGAATCCCAGAGCTCGAAGGGACCGCAATCCTCCCACCTTCTGAGAACACACGGCGAATGATTGTCAACAATTGTGTCCCGAGCGCTGATGCCATGCATGAGGGCACCGGTGCCGCTATGGTCAAGGCACTGTCCCGACCCAGGCCGGGCCCCAGAAGAGACAGCACCCAAGGGGATTTGAGTCATGGCGCGATACCACCCCACGATAAACTCCGAGCCGGTGCTGGCGGCGGCCAACACATGGATCGATCGGTGCCTGATCGGCTCGCAATCTCTGTTCTCCGACTCGTCGCTGTGGGACATGCACACCGTCCGCGAGTTGACTCCGGCCTTCACCCACAAGCCGTGAGATCGACCCCTATCCACGGCCCCGCGCGGCGGATGAACCTCAAGCGGCCGACTTCCTATACTTTAGGGGGCTTACGGGGAGTCTCACTACATGAGACAAGGCCCTGCCAAGAATGGGCCCGCCAGAGGGGGCAGGAGTGCGAGAGGAGGCGCAACTGAACAAACTGACTGCTTGGGAGGCCGACGAATTAGGTAAAGCTGCTGGGCCCCTTAGCAACTTTGATCAGCGCGCTTTTCTGTTGTTTCTAGAAGCACTGACCCCGTTGCGCAAGAAGTGTAGTGCAGCAGCCATCATTACGGCGGTGCTCAAAACCTGGTTTCGGAATTCATTTCCGAGGCTGGACACCTCAATGCTCTCCGTTGCGGGGGTGTTGAATGGACATCGCATTGTTGAGTCTTTGGCGCTGGCATTGTCAAAGGAAAGCTTGCTCGACGCTGCGTACTGGCTCAGCTCGGCTTATGCGAAATTATCTAGCGTCGACCGCAGGAAAGCGCTGTCGATGTACTTCACTCCCCCTCAGCTCGCCATGCGCGTGCTGGACGACTTGGAATCCCGCGGAGTCGACTTCGGAAAAGCTTCGTTCCTAGATCCTGCTTGCGGCGGCTCGGCATTTTTGGTGCCGATTGCGATTCGGATGAGACAGAAGCTAATGGAAAGAACGTCCGCCAGGCAGATTCTCGATCATGTGCAATCGCATCTGCATGGTATAGATCTAGACGCAACGCTTTGTAAGATTTCCAGACAATTTCTGCGTGCCGTTTTCTACAAAGAGATCCAGACCGCAGGCAGCGAAGTTGAGTTCTCAATCGTGGAAGGGGATTCGCTACAAGCTAATCACTTCCTTGGTGCGATCGATACGGTCGTATGCAATCCGCCGTACAGGAAAATGACGGCAATTGAGGTCGAACGAATCCGGCCAGACTTTGCTGATGTAATTGGCCCGCAGCCAAATTTGTACGGCATATTCATCGCGCTTTGCACCCGCTTCCTAAATGGCCAAGGCATGTGCGCGGTAGTCACCCCCACGAGCTATCTTTCTGGCCATTCCTTCGCGAAGCTTAGAGCCGAACTGACAGAGCAGAATCAAGTGCTTTCGCTTGGAATACTTAGTGCCCGCCAAGGGATCTTCATGGACGTCCAGCAGGAGACGGCGGTATCTTTGCTGCGGCGAAGTCAAGGAGAAAGTACAAAAAGCGAAACAAAAGTTTCGATAATTTCCCCTCTTGGCCTGGCTAAGAAAATAGGCATGTGCGCCCTGCCGAAAGGCGGGTCTGCGTGGCCGATTCCTCGTGCGGCGAGTGACGTTGCTCTAATTTCTAAGGCGTCAACGTTGACACATCGAATCGTCGACTACGGATACAGAATCCGCGTAGGAAACTACGTCTGGAACCGAGATGCGAGGAAGGCATACCGGTCAGAGCGAATTGCGCGTCGCTTCAATCAAAAGCGTTCCGTTCCGCTCCTCTGGTCGCGCGACATTAAATCCGGACAGGTAATCAAGTATGACGGTTTGAGTCGAGCCAACGGCGAGCGCCGCGTTGTTGCGCTCGACGACGAGAACGGCCCATCTGTCATCAAGAGGCCATGCGTTCTGCTGCAGCGAGTTACTTCAAACGATCAATCAAGGCGTCTCGTTGCAGCAACCGTTCCGGGGTCGTTCTTTAGCACCTACGGCGGTTTTGTGAGCGAGAACCACACGATTATCATCGAGCCATCAGTTGATCGACCGTACTTGCAACCGACCATGATGTGCGCGCTGTTAGGGTGCATCGAAATCGACCGGCTGTATCGGTGCATTTCGGGCGCCACCAACGTTTCAGTCTTCGAGCTAGGACAACTACCGCTTCCGGATCCGCAGGATGTCCAGCGCGAGATCGCCAACGGCAGCACGGTTGAAGAAGCGATCAGGCGTCTTTTGAGGGATCCATAGTCGTCATGCGCAACAGTGGAGCCTTCACAAATCGTCTGGCTGACCAGCTCGAGGCAAAGAGGAAGCTAGCCGAGCGATTGGAGCAGCGCATCAGCAAGCAGGAAAAGCAGAAGCGGGCCAGTATCGACGGTGGGGGCGGCGAGCAGGATGCGCTGTGCATCGTGGATGTCGTGAAAGAACCTTGGAAGGGAGTTCGAATCAGCAACCCATCGTTTCGCTACTACGGGGACGACGCCAGGACGGAGATATTTCTTCAGCCTTGGGCCAAGGACTTAGTCAATATCGCGTTGGAGGCTGCCGAGCATGGCGGCATCAGCCTTTGTCTGCTGTGGCCTGCCGAGATCCACCACTTACCGATCCTGCATTCCATAGCTAACCTTGAGCGCAACAAAGCCGGGGATCTGCGGGGCTTGCGAACGCTGCTATTTCCTGGAACGCACACATCGCGATTGGCGCTGCAAACGACTCGAGTTCATCGCGAGGAGCTTGCGGATATCTATCGAAGTGGATGGAAGACAGGCAAGGAAGGCACGACTTTTCACGCGAACACTCGCTCGGCGTCCTACGAGGCGGTGCTTGAGGCGATCAACGATATCGAGATTTGGAGCAACCCGACCGCTGATCCGACTCTTGGCGTTCTGACCCCCTGCTTTATCCACGATGTGGAGCCCAACAATTGGGTGAGCTCGGCTAGAAATCAACTTGAGGCTGCTGTTCGCCGCGTCAATCGACTGGCAAACCGCCGCGATGTTCGTGACCGCATTTCCCCCGAATGGGCGGATCTGACATCGGCGCCAGGGCCGTTGTTCGTAGTTCACGGTGGTGCGACCAAGAAAGCTTGGAGAAGCATCTTATCGGCTAGTTCTCTTCAAGGGGACGGTCGGCCGGATCTACTGCTGCTGGACGCTACGAGCTCAGCCGCTAGATCGAATCAGAATGCGGTGCGCAGGATCCCGGAGTTCCTCCAAGCCAGCCGGGAACACGGATTGGAAAGAAGCGGTGCAGTTGTCGTGACAGACGATCCCCGGACCTTTTTTGTCTTGCGGGCAAGGTTGGCGGAACTGAAGCTGCCACTACAAGAAATAGTCTGGGCCGCTGAGGCCGATCAGGCGCTGCTGTCAGAAACGCCCAGGAATGATGAGTTCAAGCCAGACCTTCGAAGCAACGCAAACTGCCGAGTAGGCATTGTGGACCGAGATGCGACCGAGGTAGCCGCAAAGTTTCAGCGCTTGGCAACAGAAGTTGGAAGCGACGACCATCCAGGGAATCGGCTTCTGACCGAGGCGTTTCTTTTCGTCTTGCGGTTATCAAGCATGCCCGCCGGCCTTCGCGACTTGGGCGCTGAACTGGCGGACAGAGAAGGCGATTGGTTTAGTTCCAGCAAGTTCTCCTGGCCGAGCGTGGTCGTGGGGCTTCGAGCCGCGATCGATTCAGGCGTCCTAAGCTCGAAACGACTTCAGGTCGAGAGAGCCATTGACCGTGCGCAACAGCTTATATCCGCGTGGAGTGAATCAACACCCATGGCCGAGAAGTTGTTGGCTGACGTGCTCGAACATGCGCGCGGAAGGGCGCACCTGTCTCTGATTCTCCCTAACCGGAGCACCATCGCGCTTGCGCGAAGGTTTCTTGCGCGCTGTCTCGGAGACTCCTGGGCCGAAATAGATGAGCACCTCGAGTGGCATTCATTGTCGAGCTTCACGTTCACTCTCGACGGCGAACACCGGAACAGGCACTACATCGTCGTTGGCTTCAACCAACGCGTCATGCGGTTACTGCTTACTCACCCCGGTCTGCCTCATGGCACTAGTGTCCTGCTGCCATACAAGCAAGCGGAGGGCGCACTGAAAACCCTTAAAGGGATGAAGGAGATCGTGGCCTTCATGCCGTATCGAGGAAGAATCGGTCTCCTCATCCAAGAGTTGGAGAGGCGACTGAAGGAACTGCCACCACCGCCAGAGTTTGTGAAGGGCGGTGAATACGTCGCGGCCTTCGACTTCAGCGAAGGGACCAAAACAGCCGGTGCGGGAGAGCAATCGTATTACCGGTTCGACCTAGACGGCGGCGGGCGAATCTTTGCGAGTGGCTGGGTGTACCGCTACGACATTGAGGATGGACCCACGTTCCGCAGGACGGCGGCTCGCGACGTGGCGGTAGGTGATCTGGTCTTCGACATGAGTGATGACCTTCGGTCGAGATTGGAGGATTCTCTGCAAGTAACGGGCAATTGGACTGGGGGGGCGAACTACCCGGAACGACAGCTGTTGAAGCTCTACCACGACGACGTCCAAGCACGATGTGCACAGTTCTTTCCAAGCGCGACGAATCGAGCGGCTCTCGCTCGAGAGATCCTTGGGAAGATGTTGGCACTAAGCCCCGAAGCCACTGAGTGTCGAGCCGAGCGAGTCCAGTATTGGCTCGATCTTGGCGATAAGAGCGACCAGCGTCCGCGTGCGGCGAGGGACGCGAAGCACTTCCGCTTGTTCTGCCAGGCGCTCGGTATCGGGAATGAACAGACCGAGGTGAATTGGGCCTACGTGCGTAGTGCGCGCCGACTCAGCCAAGACTTAGGCCGTGAACTTGCCCTTCGTTATGCAGAGATCCTGTTTCACCCAGAGAGCGCCATCGCCTATAGAAAGGTTCCCGCTTCCGAGATTGCGAAGCTTCAAAACGAGGCTGTTGGAAGCGTGTATCGCGTCATTCGAGTTACCCCACCCGAAAGCAAGCTGGAATCCGGGAGTTGACGCATGTCCGTCAAGAGTAGGGATCCGCGCAAGATTCACGATGCTAACAAGGAGGCTGTGGTTGACAGCCTGCTAAACAACTTGTCGGCTCGTGTTTCGGGGCGCGGGAGCAACTACCGAGTGATTTATGGAGGCAAGCCCAGCCGGACCTTGCTTTCTGAATTCATACTTCCCATGCCTGCCGACGAGCGAGAAGGCGATGAGGAGGCAGATCCTATACAGATCAGTGCTCATGGTCTCGACTTCCAGGTGCGGAGAGACGCAGGCGCTTCGAAAATGCTCGTTGGCGTCACGGGTGCCATTTACGTAAGGATATTTCCAGCTGCATCTGAGATTGGCACAGGCGGCCTCCTTGAGGTCTCCTTTCCATTGAAGCGTGAAGTGGAGCGGGAACTAAAGGAAAAGGTGAAGGCAGCGCTGCACAGCCTCGCAGACGAGCTAGGTAGTCGCACGCATCCCGATTGGCAAGTCAGGAGCACTGCGGCAAGGGCGTCTGCGTTCGCGCAAATGGGGCTTCCGTTTGAAGGCGCGAAGGACCGCACGGTTGCAGACGTGGAAAATGCCGTTGACGAATCGGAAGCCGGGGACGGAGACGAGTTAGTAGGCAGTACGACGGTTGCGCAGGGTATCCCAGATTCTTTGGCGGGTGACATTTCGCCACCGGCGAAGTGGTTCCGGCTTGACCTGAGGCTGCCGGATTTTGAGTTCACGACCGCCTCTGCAACCTTTGACGCCAAAGTTGCGACGGACGCGTTGAACTCTTCGATCCTTGAGCAGATGCAGGCATGGGCCGCTCAAACCGATGGCGACTTCTGCGGGGCTCTGTGGGGATATCGTCGCGGACTACGAATCCGGCCCTCTGATGCCAAGAATTGGCCGTATTGGCTCGAGGCCGCTCGTGCTTCGAAAGAGCCTGTCTTGCTACCTACTATCGATCTTCGCTGGGTAGTGTCGGTTGTCGATGATCCGCTCGACAGATCGAGATCAACTGTTCACTTGGCTCTTGAGAACTGGAGCCCTCCGCTAAACCGAAGCAACGCGAAGGAGATTGAGCCGACGCTATTCCATTTGTCCGTAACGGTCAGGATGTCAAAGGGTGTTCTAAGGCCACTTCACCTAGATCGAGTCAAGCCATCCTATCGGTACAACAAGTACCTAAAGTATCCGGCCATAGGCTTCAATGGCGCGGTTGTAAAGTGGGAAGAGGGAGAGCATGTCCGCCTCGTAACGACCTGGTCGCCGCGTTATGTGCTGCCTAGGATCGTTCCATGGGCAGGGGGCGTCGAACTCAATATCTCCAAGCTAGCGCAGCCCGACAGTCTGGCTCGGCTTAGGCCCCTGATTTCGTCTTACGAGGCTTGGCTCGCGGAAGTTGCAGTTCTTCCCGTCGACCTAGGCCTTGAAGGAGAGAACGCTGAACAACTTGCGGCGCGGGAGCGCGACAAACTGAGACAGGATCTGGGGAAGTGGCGAGCCGAGTTGGACGCCATCCGCTGTGGGATCGAGATTCTGGAGAAGTCCCAAGCCCACTGGTCTGGCCCTGGGGTTCAAGAGGACGAGAAAGGCATCCCTTTCGAGGCCTGGTTGTCGATGAATGAGGCAATGGCGAAAGTCGCCAAGGCCAAGGGTTACGACGACTGGCGACTGTTCCAGCTTGCTTTTATCTTGGCTTCCATTCCGGGATTTGCAACGAGGCTTCCCTCGTTCCAATCGGCTTATTCGCGTGAGGTCCGACAGAGTGCCAATGCGGTGACCCTCCTGTACTTCGCAACCGGCGGCGGTAAGTCGGAGGCCTTTCTCGGCTTGCTCGCGTACGTGCTCTTCCTGGATCGTCTGCGAGGCAAGGAGCACGGGGTATCAGCGCTGATGCGCTATCCCCTGCGGCTGCTGACGCTGCAACAGGCACGGCGCACCTTTGTAACCATGGGGGCGGCGGAAGAGGTCCGATTCAACCGAGGGCATCCCGGCGAGCCGTTCTCTCTTGGCTTTTGGGTCGGCGGAAGCAATACGCCAAATTGGCACTCGGAAGAGGGCTATTCGGATGTGCCGCTTGATCGAACCGTTTCCCCGGAAGGGGAAGTTGCCTACTTGGCCAACCCGGCAAACAAGGCTTACAAGAGCGTTCGGGACCGATGGCTCAAGCTTTCCGCCTGTCCATTCTGCGGAAGCAAGAAGGGCTTTCCCCTGGCGCTACGGCGATGGTCGGTTTGCGACAGTGCCCTCGGACATTTCTGCTCCTCACCGAAGAGTGCTTGTTCGTGGAACGCACGCTTCGAAGTACCGACGCCCCTTCCGTTCTATGTCGTTGACGAGGACATTTACGACCTAGCGCCGAGTGTATTGCTTGGGACGATCGACAAGCTTGCCGCATTAGGCCAGTCGCAAGGAACGATTCGGAAGTTCCTTGGCATTTTCGGCTTCGCTCCGCTCCTTGAGCGCCAAAGTGGACGGCTATTCATTCCTTCTAGCGCTAAAGACTGGGAAGGCGAGCCAGGATCGGCCACTGCACCATTGTTTCCCTCGTTTGCAACGGGGGAGAAGCGATTCTTCGACCCCTTTCCGTCCCTTCTGATTCAGGACGAAGCGCATCTGCTGGACGAGTCTCTTGGTACGTTCGCCGGGTTGTTCGAGTCAGCCTTGGAAGCAGCATTCGACGAGCTAGGCCCGCTGCTCGATGATCGAATTGTGCTTGAACCGGGCGGAATGTCTAGACGAAGAATCAAAGTTATCGCCGCCTCCGCTACGGTCAGTGAGCCGCAGCGTCAGATGCGGAATCTGTATCAACGCCTCGAGACAGTGCAGTTTCCTCACCCCGGACCGGATCTCTACGCTTCCTTCTATGCTGCTCCGAAGCTCCCGGACGAGTCTGCGGATGACCTGGAGAGAGTGCTGCTTCCTGCAGGGTGTGTTGAGGAACGAAGCCACTGGGCACGCGTTTATGCAGCCTTGCTAACGAATGGTCACCGCCACACGGTTGCGATGGCCTCGGTGTTGGCTCATTACCATCAGATCATCACGGTGTTGTATGAGCGCTTGCGAAGCAATGATGCCGTTCAAACAGATTCTGCACGGCAGGAGCTACTTGACTGGGTGTCGCCGGGCCCAACGCATGGACAATTTAAGCGACTTATCGCAAACGCGGATGTCAGCGTTCTGCTGACCCTTGTCGATCTCCATCGGATCGCCTTGACCTACGTTACCAACAAGAAGGGTGGCGACCAAGTCATTGATTCAGAGAAGAGCCAAACCGAAAAGCTGCATCGTGAAGCTGGCTACGCTGGGCTTGGTCTGCATTCCGAATTGATCTCTGGGGCGGTATCCGCTGCGGACATACAGGAAATAGTCAGGCGAGCTGAGAAGAGGGTCGGAGAGGATGAGGAATTTCCTGAGCTCAGTGACACTCTTAGGTCCGTGATTGCGACCTCCGCAATCTCCCATGGCGTGGACGTTGAAGAATTTAATGCCATGTTCTTCGCTGGCATGCCCTCCGATATTGCGGAGTACATTCAAGCCTCATCACGCGTCGGCCGTACGCATGTCGGTTTTTCTCTGCTCGTGCCGGTTCCGCAGCGTTATCGCGACCGGTTCGTGCTGGAGATCCACGACATCTTCCATCGGTTCTTGGAGCGAATGATTCTCCCTGCGTCGATCGATCGCTGGGCCGAGAAGGCTTTGGTCCGCGTGATGCCTAGCTTCTTCCAAGAGTTTGTGTGTGGCGTCCAGGCGGCTGTTGCCCTCTGTGTGGCGGACGACGCCAAGAAATCAGCCGTTAGAAGTTACGCCTGGGCAGACGATGTGAAAGGGTTCCTCTCGGAGCCTGAGAACGTCAAGGCTGTGCATAGATTCATGGAGAAGGCTCTTGGGTTTGGATTCGATCCCCCTCCCGAAGGCCTTGAGTACTACAAAGCGTTGCTAAAGGAGCAGGTCAACCGCTACCAACAGGATCTAGATCGCCCTGATCTAGTGGTTGGGACACGGCTCGTTCGGTTCTTCGAAATGCGAGACCGCCTGAACCGGCCGATGACGTCACTGCGCGACGTCGACTTGCCGGGTTTGATCTACGAGTCCAAGCGCGACATGGCCTCCTCAAAGGTACCGGAGGGTGCCACTGCGCGAGTAATGCACTTCATTCGAAGAGGTAGCGGAGCGGATATCGATTCGACCGACGAGAAAACTGAAACTAAAGGGGCGGGCTGACCTATGGCGCAGGCAAAGACAATGAATCGATCGCGGAATCAACTCGCGACGGCTTATGCTCCGGGTAGCTTCTTTACGTTTGAGGGCGGCTTGGGAGCGTGTTTGGCTAGGTCATCCGCTGGCGAGCCAATCGGCCAACTCTCAGAGTCGACTACTGAACTGATCTTCGAGCGGCTCAATGAGGTTGGGCGGGCATGGTTCATTGCTGCGATGAATGCAAGAGAGAGCGAACAAGATAAGCCCCAGCCCTTGCCGGCCCAGTGCGTTGACCGGTGGCTCTTGGATGCGAGCCGAACGAACTTTCAGGTACCAGGGCGAGATCGTATTCACCTGTGCCGCCCGTCATACATGGAATACACCCCTGCACCGCTCAGCTTCGTTTGCCGCACTTGCAGAGTATTCAAGGACTTCGACAATCTAGAGCAGCTCGACGCGGCGCTCCCGAAAATGACGCCAAAGTCGTGTGCGGATCCAAAAGGTCCGGGAGATTGCGATTGGGAGCAGCTCGATGTCGTCTTTGTGCACTGGTCGGGGCGTTGGGAGCCCCCCTTTCCTGGTCAATTCAACTGGAGTGACTCCGAAAAGCGGGTCATGAAGCACCGATCCAGGTGCACCTGTGGAAGTACGGTTTTCCGCCTCAATCGAATGGCGGCTGGCATCGGTGACTGGTTCTTCGAGTGTGCTGCTTGTAACACGCGAGTTTCTGAGAAGTGGCTGCAGAATGATCGCGACACGCTGGAGATGATCGGCTCAGGCATGAATGCGCAGAGGCTTACTGAGGTTCGGATGCAGGCTGCTCCGTACAGGGCATCCAGCACGTACTACGTAAAGACGGATTTGTTTATCGATTTCAAGAGCGGTGCTCAGGAACTGCTCGCATGCTTACGACCTGGCCGCGAGGACGATCTCAAGGCGTTCGTTGCGAAACAATACGGATTCGAAGTGGGCGCAGTTGCTGACCAGGAAGTCCTTGAGGCCTGCGCTGCACGTCAAGATTGCGCTCAGCTACTCGCGGATTTCAACGAGGCAGTGAGGGCGATCCAAGCGCTTGAGGACATGATCGCAGACAAGCCAGAGCTAAGGCGAATGCTGCAGAGTAATGTTGATATCGCCAAGAAAATGAAGCAGCGGGTGGTCGATGATCTTAGAACTCGACAGATGCTGATTCCAAGGATCGAGCTTCCGGCGTCGGTCCGGTCAAATCTCCAGAACCGGCAACAGCTGTTCTCGTCGAGGTTTGATCCGTTTCGTCTCAGCCTCGAGCATGCAACGCTCAAGGCTTCCCGGTTGGATGTGGAACGCAGCGCTGGCGGCAAGCGCCCCTACGTTTCATTTTTGAGGCTGGACGACGATCTGTCGCCAGAAGACCGTTCTGATACAGAGAAGCAGCAGGTACGGACGCGTGAGCTACTTGACAAGCTCAGCGTCGAGGAAATGGGTCTCATTCGAGAGTTTGACCTTTGCAAATTCAGCTATGGCTTCTCGCGCATGGAAGCTGGACCTGTCTTGCGAGACAAGCGCGGCATGGATATGCCCGTGCGCCTCAACCTCTTCCAGCCAGTTCGAATCGATGACACTACAAAAGCACCGATCTACGTGGTGCAACAGAGCAACGAGGCGATTTACGTGCGATTGAATGAGCAGCGGGTAATAGCGTGGCTAGAATCGCTCCAGTGCAGTGACATGTTCTCGCTCGAGGCTGGCGAGCGGATCGGCGCCGGCGTATTGGGTGCTGCGAAGCCGATGGGCTCATTTCTTGATGGACTGACCAGGTCGAACGATCCGCCGGTCTACTATTACCTCTATTCGCTGTTGCATAGCTACGCCCATTTGCTCATGAAACACCTGTCCGAGTACTCCGGTCTTGAGTTGGGTTCGCTGGGGGAGTACTTGTTTCCGGCGGACTTGGCCTTTGTGGTCTATCGCAGTGGAACCACCATGGACCTCGGCAACCTTTCGGCGATGTGGCGTAACTCTGGAAACGCAATGCTTTCGGCCATGATCGGTCCAAAAGCCACGCAATGTGGGACAGGCTCTCTTTGCACTCACCGCGGCGGTGCGTGCCCGGATTGCTTGATGATTCCTGAGACAGCGTGCCTGGCAAGCAACAAGTTGCTATCCCGGTCTGTACTGCGATCGGTCGGAGGTCGACCGGTTCGCTTCGATTCGCGCGTTCCTCCGATTCGCGGCTTCCTAGACTTCGACTCCGGCGCCTGACGTAGTGGGATCGTCGGCACTGAGTCTGTTCGATAGAAGGGTGCTCGCGGCGCTGTCCCCGCGCGCTGGCATTGCCGCGGCGATCCTAAATGCTTGGTCGGAGCAGCCGGTAGAGTCCGCAATGACTGTGCGGTCGTTGATCGACCTAGCGGGCTTCGGAGTTACCGAAGAAGGGGCGAGCCAAGAGGTATTGGCGGAGCTAGTCCGACTGGGGCTCGTCAGGTTTGCCGGTGCGGGCTACTGCTTGTCCGATGCAACCGGCCAGTCCTTGAAGAGGCTGGCCCTGTCATTGGAGGCGATTGCGTACTATGTATCCGCCGTGCATCGAGACGATACGGAGGCGCGAGTGGTTCTAACGAAGCCGTCGCGGCCGAGCGCTCTTGAGTTCCATCTTGCGCAGCGAGGATGGCGTGCATCGGACCTGGAGGCAACGCAACATGCTTTCCACGGTCTCGTGCGGACTGCGAAGTCGCGTGTCGTCGTGATGACGCCATTTCTGGACGTGAAGGGTGCTCGGTGGCTAAAAGAGCTCTTCGAGGTTGTGCCGCCCAATGTTGAGCGAGTGCTATTGCTTCGCTCCTTGGAAAGCTCAGAGCGGGCTGACTATCCAGTCGGTTATCGAGAGATCGCAGGTTGGCTGTCCGCTACGGGCGTTCGTGTCTTCAATTACTCGATTCCACGAGCTGACCGCCCTGGTCGCGAAACGTTTCACGCAAAGGTGCTCCTGTGCGATGACCATTCCGCCTACGTTGGATCTTCCAACATGACTTCTGCGTCGCTTGAGTACTCGATGGAGATGGGTATTTCTGTTGCGGGTCGTGCGGCCGCACACGTCGGGGTCGTCCTGGACGCGGTGCTTAAGTCTGCTCAGCCATGGCCGAGTCGGCAATGAATCTTCCGCGGCGTGTCTTCGTCGATACCAACGTCGTCAATTTCATCGTTGATCACGATGCCTACATCTTCGAAGGTGAGGATAACGGAATCGCGAATCTCTCGCCGAGGGATCGTGCGGACCTAGAAGGACTGAGGTTGGTGTTTGAGACGGGGCAGAGAGCCCACTGGGAAATGGTGGTTTCGGACGCAACCTCCGCCGAGATTCTCGCGACGGCCGACGAGCACCGCAGGAGGGTTCTTCTAAGGCTATTCGAAGAGTTGTGGGTCTATTGGCGAGACTGCTTCGCCGAGGATGGAGCGTTGTGTGACAGGCATGCAAGTGAGCTGGCTAGGAAGCTTGAAAGTGGGGGTGTCCTTTCCATGTTTCCCGACGCATCCGACCGTCAGCTCCTGGCGCACGCAATTGCTTACGAATGCGACGCCTTTTGCACCAGAGATCGCAAGACCATCTCGCGCAACGTGGATCGGTCGCCCCGGCTACCATTTGAGATCATCTCGCCGGCGGTGTGGGGCGAGCGGATCGAAAAGGTAGCGCCCTTGTTCTAATGCTGGGAGCACCGGAATGCTTTGCAGACATTCGAGCAGGCCCTTGGTCGCATTGAAGCCGGCGGACGACCTTCGCACTTGATGGGGCAATGGATTTTCACGGGCGTTCCGCGACGACATCTACTCGAACTTTTGGGAGTGCTGGGTCGGCTCGGCGCGCGGCGTGCTTTCGTGTCAACCGTCGCTGGCATAGATACGTCACAGAAAGTGTTACAGCGCCATCACAGCGATTTTTGACGCGGGCTCAGACAGGTCAGCAAGCGGTGTGCTGGGTTCAAGCGATGATGCGCCGGCCCGGTTGCCGCGAAAGCAACAGGCGGGCGCAAGTGGTCAATATCGCCAGCGAAAGTGGTGGCTATGGGTGGACTCGAACCACCGACCTC
>SXGT01378227.1_pt1 | contig 16894 bp, 13 predicted proteins | sample 3176221 | NCBI WGS metagenome assembly SXGT01 (sample SAMN11356862, study PRJNA531348) | freshwater metagenome | isolation source: freshwater sample F1-120 | place: China: Fuxian Lake, Yuxi | collected 2017-12-25 | reverse complement strand
GATGTTTATCGATGAAGGGGTTTTTCTTATGCATTGATAGGCAGGCGTACGACCATTCGACGCACCTCATCACCAGCTCGCGGGGTGACACGCAGCACTAGCACACTTATATCGTCTCCTGGGCGGTTATCATCCAAGCGGACGGCTTCAGCGAGCAGGGTATCTGCCAGTTGTTGTGGAGATGGTTCCTGTTCTTCCAACACAAAGCGAAGGGTTTGGCGTACGTCCATTGGGGTCCCGCGTCGTTCTCCAGCATGGCTGATCCCATCGGAGAAGATGACAACGGTCAGACCAGGTTCAATGGTCAATTCTGTGATGAGTGGACGCACATTACGGGAAGTTCCCAGCGAGATACTTTCTTCGGTGTGGGGTTCGATCTCTTCGCCCCGGCAAATGAACATCGGAGCGGGATTGTTGCGGGTGAGGACAATGGTCTTGCTGTGCAGGTCTACAGAGGCGATATTGAGGGTACAGGTCACTTTACCCGCTCGTTCGGTAAAAAGGGCATCTGAGGCAGCGCGGGCAGCTGCTCCATCGCGTACCCCTTCGGCGATCAGGCTGATGACTTTGCGAACCACCATCATTGAAACGGCTTTTGCCCCGCGTCCGCTGGTTTGACCATCGGCAAGCACAACCGATAACCCGCCAGTGGGGCGCTCGATCACTTCGAGCGTGTCCCCGCTTTCGGAAACCGCATATTTGTTGACCTTCGCGACCGCGATTTGGATTTCCATGCAAAGGATTTTACATCGAATTCGCCTTGACGTCACTGCCTCCCGCATATATAATCAGCGGGCTTAACAAAACCAATCCAGACGGGCGTGCGCCCGTCTGATGTATGTATAAAGGAGAACGTTTCATGACCCCACATCCAAAGCGCAAACACTCAAAGGGACGCCGGGATCGCCGCCGCTCTCAGGATGCTTTGAGCGCTGCCAACCTCGTAACCTGTTCCAACTGCGGAAACAAGCGTCTGCCGCATGTTGTCTGCCCGAACTGTGGCTATTTCAAGGGACGCGAAGTTGTTCAGGTCAAAAAAGAAAAGAAATCGGCTGAATAATCGCAACGGGTCGTGAAACTCACGACCCGTTTGTGTTTAAGTATGAAGTTTATAAGGGGGCTATTCTGAAGCGCCGTCTGCACTTAGGCATGAAGGTGGAGTTGGCACTTCGTTCCCAAATCGTTCAGAGACCCAGATAATGGCATTCAGCAGGGTGGAGTTGAGCTGCTCACCGATATACTGACGATATTCCGCATCACTCAGCGGACGGTTCACAATTCCGCAAGCGATGTCATACCAATCCGCTTTTTCCAAATTCCATTGTATCAGCTGCCCATCCGCGCTGGAGGAGATCAGGATGGTGTCTGAAAGGAAGATGACGTTATAAACGGCTGTATCGCTGCCTGTGAGGGGTGTCCCGATTATTTGTGGTTGGCAAGTGGCTTTATCCCATTCCTTTGAGCAGCGGGCTGCGTCGAATTGCCAGAGCAGAACGGTGTTGTTATTCGTTGCGCTTGCCATCCAATCTCCGCTGGGGCGGAAGGCAACCGCTTCCATGCTTTCGTTCAATCCAAGCACGGGCGGCGTGTGTTCTCCACTGTTCATATCCCAGACCAGCAATGTTTTATCGTCACTGGTGGAAGCCAAAAATTCAGGATATTTTGGGTTGGGTGTGATCAAGTTGACCGCAGAACCATGCCCGGTGAGCAAGTTTGCGGTGGGGATGGTGACTGGATTGGTTAAGGGGTAGGAAAAAATATCGGTCGAGTAACCAGCTACAAACAAGCTTGAACCGGAATCATTGAAGGTCAGCGTATAAACGCCATCCTCATGTTTTATGGGGTCTGTGAGCAATTTGTGCGTTGTGGTATCCCATATTTTGACGGTTTGATCGAAACTGGCTGAGGCGAGCCAGCGATCATCTGGGCTGAAGGCAAGGGACCAGATCTCAGAAGCATGAGCATTGTTGATCTTCCAAAGTTCTTTTCCGGTTTGAGCATCCCAAATACGAATGGCATTGTCTGTATAGCCTGACGATGCCAGCCATTTATTATTGTTGCTATAAATGAGAGAGAGTACACCACCTGCATGATTTAGTTCTCTTTCATTGCTAAGTTCGCTCCCATCGAAATCCCAGATATGTATATAGCCGGAAAGATCGGCAGCAGCGAAATTTTTACCATCGGGGGAAACCGCCATTGCCCAAACCGCACTATCCAGTTTTTTGAAGGGAGTGCCAAGCTGGCTGGCTTGCTCCACGTTCCAAAGGATCAAGGTTTTATCTGAACTGCCCGTCGCGAGTTGTGAGCCGTCTGGGCTGTAAGCGGCTGCCCAAATGGAATTGGAATGACCTGTGAGAGAATCCATTAACTCAAGTTGCCAGGTTTGGTCTTCGTTTTGAATGGGCTGCCAGATACGCACTGTATTGTCCCAACTGGCGGATGCGATTTGACCAGTCTTCGGATTGAATGAGACGCTACTCACTGTATTGATGTGACCACCTTCATTCCCTCCTACAGACCTTGCAAGTAAGGCGCCTGAAGCGGTATCCCACAGCCATACGCGATGGTCTGTGCTGCCAGAGGCGAGAAGGGTTCCATCGGTATTAAAAGCAACACCGCGAATATCCGTTTCGCCGGCACCGTTTAGTTTGCAAACAGAGTCTTCATTTGTCTCTGCGTCTCCAAATGCACATGCGTGAAACTTGGTTTCCTTGGTTTTCAGATCCCAGACAGTTATATTTCCATCTTCACTGCCAGCTGCCAACATGTCGTTTGCAGGAGAAATGGCAATATCCAGAATTCTCACAGTTTCATCTTCGGTTGGAATGTTGAATATAATCGCTTCATTCTTTTTGCCTGTGGAAGCATCCCAAAAGGTGATCTGAGAGCCGGCAGAGATGGCGATAAATTCACGTCCATTCAGTTTTACAAACTCAAGGTTGCGGGCTTTATTATCAATGTCGAACTCCAAAATCGGTTCACAACAGGTTTCAAAGTTCCACACAAAGATCTTCTTTTCGTCTCCCACGGCGGCGAGGCGTTTGCTATCTGGGCTGAAGGCAACCCCCAAAAGACGCTGTGTTCCACCGCTGAATTGTTGACTGGCAATCGGACTTTCATTGGATGTTAGGTCCCAAACAGTAACAATGCCCGTGTCGTTGATGGCATTTCCCGTTGCCGCAACCCAATGTCCATCTGCGCTGAACGATATGGAACGAATGTCGCCTTCATGAGCACGCAAATAGGTATCAAGTTGCGGAACGCTGTTGATACTGGTGACCAGACTGCCGAGTCTTGCCGGGTCAGAATCTCCCAACGTATCTGCAATGTAATTTGACTCAAGACTGAGCAACAGGGAAAGATCGGGCTGAGTGTTTACAAAATTTATGGATTGCGCTGCCAATTGACTGGCAAGAGCCTGCTGGCTTTTTCGCACGGCTTCCACACCACCGAATACAGCTGCAATTGCCAGCAAAATGGATACAACCAACGCTGCGCTGACACCGATCAACGTATTACGCTGACGGCGTGTGGCATCCTGTCGACTCGCGAAAATATATTCATTTTGAAGCGGCGTCGGATGTGGGACTTTGGCTTCAGAACTTTTCGAAAGCCATAATTCAGCATCTTGCAATTCACTTCCGCGCAAGAGATAGCTTGGATCTTGCTTTTTGGTATTCCATTCATTGGAACGTTTCAAAAGAAATGTATGTTGCTTTACCCAATCGAGGTCGGTATCTATTGCCTCGAGCAATTTCTGCATGGCAATTTTGGGATCATCTGTTTCTCGGTAAAAGATCCAATTCAATGATGCCAATTCAGGGGGAGATAATTTCGGGTCCACATTCTGGTGGATGATCGGGAAAAGACGCTTGTTGTATTCAACCGCGATCTGCAATTCTTTGCGGCACTCGTTTGAGATCACCCAATCGGGGCTGAGGATAAAAATGACAGCATTCGCTGCTTCGATCCCCTTGCGGATCTCATCTTCCCATTTTGAAGAGGGGGGAATGTTATTCCAATCCACCCAGAGTCGTTCGGCGGGGTAATTATTCTCCGCTAATGACTTAATAAATTCTTCTGTAAACTCCTTGTTCCGGCGGGAATAAGAAATGAAAAGCTCTGTCATGATGGATCTCCTTGAAGCATGGTATGTTGTGAGGGGAGCTTTAGGCTGTTTTTAATTATTAATTCAAAAATATTTTGCAATGATATTGCAATTTTACACTACCAACGCGTGACCTTATTTGCAAATTTGTGTTTAATAGCCATGCCTAACAATGCTGTAAATAATCAAAGAACCATTAAAGTAAGCCTCAAGGAGAAGGAATGAAATTAGATCTAAAGACCACAGCCTTTGTTTTCCCGGGACAGGGTTCCCAAGCCGTTGGAATGGGAAAAGCTCTTGCTGAAGAACAATCCATAGCCCGTGATACCTTTGCCGAAGCAGATTCGATCCTTGGTTTTGCACTTTCCAACCTTATGTGGAATGGACCTGACACCGACTTAAATGACACGGTCAACACCCAGCCCGCTCTCTTCGTCCATTCCATTGCCTCGTTCCGCACTTTTACCCGCCTCTTCCCGGACCTCGAGCCTGCTGCTGTTGCCGGGCATTCTCTTGGTGAGTTATCGGCTCTGACTGCTTCTGGAGCTTTATCCTTCGATGATGGTTTGCGGCTTGTCCGCAAACGTGGCGAATTGATGAAGCGCGCCGGTGAACTTGCTCCGGGAAGCATGGCTGCCATCCTCGGTGTGGACATTCCCACCCTCGATAAAGTCTGTGTAGAAGCAAGCACAGCCAATGAATTGGTTCAGGTCGCGAACGACAATTGCCCAGGGCAGGTCGTCATCTCTGGTGCGAAAGCTGCTGTGGAGCGCGCCATGGCAGGTGCAAAAGCCGCTGGTGCCAAACGTGCGTTACCGCTCGCTGTATCCATCGCGGCGCATTCGCCGTTGATGAGTTCCATTCAGGAAGAATGGAATCAAGCTGTAGATGCCGCTGTGATGAACCAGCCGAAGATTCCGGTCATTGGAAATGTCCACGCCTCCGTGCTCAAAACTGCAGACGATGCCCGTGCCGATATCAAAGCCCAAATGCAGTCCCGCGTGAAGTGGACGGATAGTGTGAAAGTTATGAGTGACATGGGTGTCAAGTCATTCGTTGAAGTGGGGACGGGTTCTGTTTTGGGCGGATTGGTAAAACGTATCGCCAGTGAAGCGGTCAGTTATCCGCTTGGGAACCCGCAAGATTTCGCGGCGCTGGAATAACCAAGTTTGAATTGCAAAGTGGCAGTTGCTTTCCGGTACAATAAAGCGACTGCCACTTTTTGATTCAGGACCTTCCATGAAAAAGAAACTTGCCCTTTTCCTGATCTTTGCTTTTATTGTTTCCTGCGCTCCACTAGATCTTGATACACCTTATGTGCCTGTAACGCAGATTTCCTTTTTTGCCAGCGATACCCCTGCACCTTTCATCGTCCCAGTGACAGAAACGCCGCAGATCATTATCCCGGTTACTGAAACTCCCCTGGTTGAACAACCTATTTTGGCTACCGATACTCCTATGCCAGTCTCAACCTGGTGGGAGGTTTATTTCACCGACCCGCTGACTATCAACGATCCGAATAACCCAACGGGCTCTGTGGAAGAAAAATTGATTACATTGATCAATGCCGCACAGACAAGTATTCATATTGCTTCATTTGAGTTCAACCTGCCACGCGTAGCCGATGCGTTGATCGCAGCCAAAGCCCGTGGCGTGGATGTACGCTGGGTCACCGACGATGAGAACGGGTTGGAAATAGATGGCAACGAGAACCGGGGGCAGTTCACCCGTCTGATGGCGGGCGGAGTGGAGGTTAAGGATGACGCGCGGTCTGCTTTGATGCACAATAAATTCTGGATCTTTGACCGTCAAACCACATGGACCGGATCCACCAATATCACTGTCAATGGGATCTATAAGCAGAATAATAATGTGATCGTGATCCACTCACCAGAAATCGCTTCAATTTATGAGCGCGAATGGGAGGAGTTATGGACCGGGCAATTGGGGCGGCGTGTGCCTTCGACGGTCAATAATCAATGGGCGATCTTGAATGGAACACCGATCCAGATTCTGTTTTCACCCGAAGATGGGGCAGTAGGTAGTTTGATCGCAATACTAGCTGATGCCCAATTCAGCATTCGATTTCTCGCCTTTAATTTCACAGATTATCCCATGGCGCAAACCATGATCGACCGCGCTAAAACTGGTGTGGATGTGCAAGGCGTATTTGAGACCTTTGGCAGTAACAGTCCACGTTCGGAGTTGAAGACGTTGTGGTGTGCGGGCTTGCAGGTACGACAGGATGGCAATAGCAGTTTTCTGCATGATAAGGTCATCATTATTGATGAAAGTATCGTCGTGACTGGGTCACTCAATTTTTCATCCAGTGCCGATGAGGACAATGAAGAGAACGTGCTAATTATTGATAACCCCGAGATCGCAGCTCTTTATTTGCAGGAATATCAAAAGAATTGGGATATGGCAATGAGCGTTCCTGCCGGGGCGTTTACTTGTGAATAGCGGTATAATCTCGTTATGAACAAGTTGGCTGACAATACAAATTGTCAGCGTGGCAACTGCCGCGGTTATATAGGTACATCTGGTCAGAGGAGAGAATCCCTGACCAGATTTTATTTTAAGCCCGGGTAATGCTGTGATTATTTGGGTGAAAATCAAGGAGAACCATGAAACTTAGCAAACTTGCCATCGAGATCGCCGAATCCCCGACCTTTGCTTTGAACGAAGAAGCGCGTCTTTTGAAAGAACGCGGCGAAGCCGTTATTAACTTGGGGATCGGTGAGCCGAAGAACAAAACGCCCATTGCGGCGATGTTAGCTTCTGGCGCGAAACTTTCCAGTGGGGAGATCAAGTACACCCCGCCCGATGGTTTGCCTGCCATGAAAAAGGCGGTCATCCGCTATACCGAGGAAAATTACAACCGCCTCGTTGCTCCTGAAAATGTGATCATTACCAATGGGGCAAAGCAATCGTTGTTCAATATTTTCTACTCCATTTTGAACCCGCAGGATGAAGTCATCATGATCACTCCGTATTGGGTTTCCTATGCGGAAATGATCAAGATGTGCATGGGCATTCCTGTGGTGGTGACTCCTGAAGATGGGACCTTCGTTCCGCGTTTTGAAGACATCGAACGCGCAGTGACCTCTTCCACACGGGCGATTATTGTCAATAGCCCAAACAATCCTTCCGGCGCCATTTACCCGGCTGAGCTGATCGATAAGATCGTGAATATGTGCGAGAAAAAAGGCATCTTCATGATCTGTGACGATATTTATCATAAATTGACCTTTGACCGTAACGTGGCGATACCTGCCTGGACCTTCGCGAAAAAAGATATCGAAGATTCACATATTATCGTTGTGAATGGTGTTGCCAAACTCTACGGTATGACCGGTTTCCGCATTGGTTGGGTGGTGGCTCCACGTGCATTGATCAAGGTAATGACCAATGTCATCGCGCAGACGACTTCCTGTGTTTCTCCGCTTGCGCAGGCGGCGGCAGAAGGTGCTTTGAACGGTTTGCAATCTGTGGTGGAAGCTCTGCGTTTGCAAATTCAGAACAACCGCGACGTGGTCTTGCAAGAAATGCGTACCTTCAATGGAGCGCGTCTCATCGAGCCGAAGGGCACTTTCTATGCATTGCCGGATATCCGTGCGTTCAACAACAACTCTGTCGAAGTCTCCCGTTTCTTATTGAAGAAAGCAATGGTGGTGACCGTTCCCGGCAAGGAATTCGGCATGGAAGGGCATATCCGCCTTTCATTTGCGGGAAGTGTGAAAGACATCACCGAAGGCATTGCCCGCATCAAATGGGCGCTCGACCCGACCTCGCCAAATGAAATTTATATTGGCGATAAGAAGATGATCCGTGATTGGATGTAGAGGGAACCATGAATAATTTACTGAATATCAAAACTCCTGCTGAAGCGACAGCCCAAGTCCGCAAGGCAGATTACAACTTATCGAATAACGGAATTGGGAATTTGCGCCTTGCTTTTTGGAACCTTCCTACAGAAGCTTTAGTCGAAGAAGCGACCTTCCGCAACGAAGGTGCTGTTGTGGCTGGCGGCGCATATGTGGCGAACACGGGCAAGCATACAGCTCGCAGCGCTAACGATAAATTTGTGGTGCGTCACACAGACTCTGAAAATAACATTTGGTGGGGTGTGTACAACCGTCCATTTGAGGCAACCAAATTCGAAGTGCTCTATGACCGCATGCTGGGTTTCCTGCAGGGACGCGATGTCTTCGTACAGGACGTTTATGCGGGAGCAGATGAAGCTTACCGTTTGCCCGTCCGCATTGTGACAGAGCTGGCGTGGCACAGTCATTTTGTGCGCAACATGTTCATCCTGCCGCAGTCGCTCGAAGAGTACAAACGATTCGTGCCAGAGTTTACGATCATCTCCATGCCATCCTTCAAAGGCGCACCAGCAGTGGACAGCACAAATAGCGAAACCTTTATTTGTCTTTCTTTTGAGAAGAAACTTGCCATTATCGGCAACACAGCTTATGCGGGCGAGATCAAGAAATCGGTCTTCACGATTTTGAATTACCTGCTTCCGCTTGAAGGTGTGCTTTCGATGCACTGCTCGGCGAACGTCAACCCGAAGGACCCAGATGATGTGGCACTCTTCTTCGGTTTGAGCGGAACTGGCAAGACGACCCTCTCCGCGGACCCGAACCGCCGCCTCATTGGGGACGATGAGCATGGCTGGAGCGACAATGGTGTTTTCAACTTTGAAGGCGGATGCTACGCCAAAGTGATCGGCTTATCTGAAACAGCGGAACCTGAGATATATGCCACAACCAAGCGTTTTGGGACAATTCTCGAAAACGTGCCTTATGACCCAATCACACGTCTCATTGATCTGGATGATGACACCCTAACTGAGAACACTCGTGCATCCTATCCATTGGAGTTCATCAACAACGCCGTCCCGGAGAAAAAGGCTGGGCATCCGAAGAACGTCATCCTCCTTACCTGTGACGCAAGCGGAGTTATGCCTCCCATCGCGCGGTTGACTCCCAATCAGGCGTTGTATCAATTCATCAGCGGGTATACATCCAAAATCGCAGGAACAGAAGTCGGCTTGGGAAAAGAACCGGAGATCACCTTCAGCGCCTGCTTCGGCGGACCATTCATGGTGCATCATCCTTATAAATATGCTGAGTTGCTAAAACGCAAGATCGAGCGCTATGGTGTGACCTGTTGGCTGGTCAACACTGGCTGGGTCGGTGGACCATACGGCATTGGCAAGCGAATTTCGATCAGGCATACTCGCGCTTTGCTCAATGCTGCGCTGGATGGAAAATTGAAGGATGTCGAATTCACCAAGGACCCCATCTTTGGCTTTGAAGTGCCCAAGACCTGTCCGAACGTGCCTGATGAGGTCTTGATCCCGTCATCTTCCTGGGCAGACAAAAAAGAATACGACCGCCGCTATAAAGACTTAGCGATGCGCTTCAAACAGAACTTTGGCAAGTTCACAGATGGAACTCCGCAAGAAGTGATCGAGGCAGGACCGAAAGTGTAGTTTATCCAATAGGCAGTCATCTTCAAGGTGACTGCCTATTTTGTAAGAAAGGAGAATTTTCATGTCCCGTTCAAAACTTCTTTTCACCGTCTTAAGTCGATTGATAGCCGGTGTCGTCATGTTCGCTTTACTGTTCTTTCTCCCGGCAGGGACATGGCGCTATTGGCAGGCATGGATGTACATTGGTGTTCTCATCATCCCCATGTTTTTCGTGCTGGCTTATTTCATGAAAAACGATCCAGCCCTTCTTGAACGCCGTATGAAAATGCGTGAAGAACGTAAAGAACAGCGCAAGATCATTCAGGCTTCGGGCATTGTTTTTGTACTGATATACATCCTGCCCGGATTTGACATCCGCTATGGCTGGTCGAACATGCCTGCCTGGGTATCCATCACGGCTGGAGTTGTAATGTTTCTTAGCTATATGCTTGTTTTTCGTACCATGCAGGTTAATAGCTTTCTGTCACGTGTCATTGAGGTCGCTGAAGATCAGAGGGTAATTGATACCGATGTGTACAGCATTGTCCGCCACCCCATGTATGTTGGAATGATCGTGCTATATGCTATTTCACCGATAGTACTTGGATCGTGGTGGGCGGTCATACCGGCATTGGTGATCATCCCTGTTATTGTTGCGCGGATTCTTGATGAAGAAAAGGCACTCGAGCAGGACCTACCTGGTTACGTGGAATATAAGCAGAAGGTCAAATATCGATTGATACCGTTTGTGTGGTAATAAAGATAATAGTCACATAAGGTAAAAAAACAGCCCTGTGATTTCACAGGGCTGTTCACTATTACTTGTACATCGTCGCCGCTACAGGTTTTGCGAGCGCGCCGGTCTTGGCATTGCGCATCGCCCGCTCGAAAGCGCGGCGCTCTGCCTTTTGGGCATCAATGCGGCGCTGAACATGCGGTGAAAAGAAACCTGCATAGCGTTTCTGAAGTTCCGGTCTCTGCCAGTCGTTTCCGCCTACGCGCCCGCGGCAGTTTGGTGCGCCGCACAGGCAGTCGAACTCATCGTAGGGCATGGTATCGCACATGGCATAATCGAAACAAACTTCCTCGCCGATCTGGATGTCGCGCATGGCAACAAGTCCAATCTGGCCCGAAAGACCTGCGTTCGGGTTGCACGAGTGATTGACATAATCTCCCTCACCAATGGGGCGCGGTACCAGGAAATGACGATCTTCAACCTGGAGGCACAACATGCGCTCACGTTCGGGTAGGTGGATAAAGGTCTCCCATTCATACACAACGCCGCCGAAAACAGCAATTAACTCGCCCTTCTTAATGGGTTCGAGAGCGAAAATGCTGTTCCCGCTTTTATCGGCTTTCAGGCGACCTTCCAACTTAGAAGACAGATAGGAACTCGGTTGCTTGGACATTCATATAATCACCTTTCGTTTCATGGATTAAAGATTAACAGCGCCTCCCGCGGTGGACGAGCCGCGAAAAACGCCATTGATAAGTGAATGATACATCAAATAGCCTGCATGTAAAGGTTTTTAATCATTCAGATTATGGTAATTCTGTTAATGAATCGTTATTGCATCATCCCCTTCAATTCAAATTCGATATCTGATGAACTTCCTGGATGCAAAATTGGTACAGTGGAATCAGGACCATCTCACGCTTCATACCCCGCTCAAAATTAATTCTAACCATTCCACTCTACTTTCCCCGATTCATTCTCACTTATGGTTACCTTTCACTCGATCCAATTCGCTCCCCAATCAGGTTCCGGGTCATTTGTGATCTGCCTCAAACCAGACCCATCTGCTTCCATAATGTAAAGATCGGCTTGATCATTATTCCGAAGCGAATTGAAGACGATGTATTGCCCGTCCGGTGAATAAGATGCACCCGCGTTGTTCCCGCCATCTGTCAATTGAACAAATGCCCCGCTGGCAACATCAACTTTGAAAATGTCTTTATCCCCAAACGGGCCCGCATGGATCAGGAGCGATGTTCCATCCGGTGACCAATCGACACTACCGCCAATACCTTGCAGTCCTTGAGATATTTTCAGGTGATTTCTTCCGCTTGTGTCCATGGTGAAGATCTCATACTCTTGCGGGACCCCCGTGTTCATGGCATAAGCGATCTTTTCGCCATTTGGCGACCAGGATACTGAAACAATATCTCCTGTCCCCGTATAAACCAAACGTGGATTCAGCCCATCTGAATTCACCATCCAAATTGCAGTGGGGTTTTCTCCCACCCTGTTGGCAAAGACAATGGCACGGCCATCGGGCGAAAAATCGGGTGAGATTACATTTCCTACGTTCGCAGTCACCTGAAATACTTCGCGTTCGGCAAAGTTCAATACAAAGAAATCAAAATTGGGTCCAGATCGGTTGGATGCGAAGAGAATCGATGAGCTGTCTGGTGTGAAAATGGGGTAGTAGTTGCTGGCTGCCATGTCTGTGAGTTGCACAAGGTCCGTGCCGTCACTGTTCATCATGCAGAGTTGGTTAAAGTCACCGCGGGTGCAGGTGAAAACGATCCGCCCGCCATTGGTCAGCGTGGGGCGGGGGGTGAAGGAGGCGGTTGGCGGTGGGGTGTAATTTATCGGGATGGGGCTGAAAATGATGGGTGTAGGTAAGACCGTCTCTGCGGCAGGGCGAATGAAAAAGAAAAGCGAGAGGAACCCTGCTACGATAATAAATAAAATAATTGGAACAACTCCAATGCGGCGAGCTTGTTTTTTCTTTGGTCCTGAAATTGCAGCCAAGCGTTCTTCAAGCGGAATGGCATCGGCGCTGACCGCGATCGGCTTGGGTGGGGGTAGAAAGGTCCAGTCGTTGAGTGCGGCTGATATAACGGGTGCAGCTTCCGGAGTAGCGCGAGTCGGAACTTTATCCAATGGAAGATGAATTGCAAGGGCAAGGGATGAGATAAGTTCGGTGGTTGTTTTAAGGCGGTCTTCAGGGTTTTTGCGAAGTGCCCAAAGGAGCATGCGCGAAAAATTATCGGGGATATCACGGTTCAGGGTGGCAGGTGCAGGTGGAGTTCCATCTAGATGCGTTTTACGGATCGAGTCGCTGGTTTTTGGCGCGGACTTGCCGTTGATCCAATGTCCGGTGGTCAACTCGTAGAGGATCACCGCCAAGGAATAAATATCTGCAGCAGTGGTGAGGTTTTCTTTGTGGAGTTGTTCAGGAGATGAATAAAGGGGCGGATATTTACTTAAGTTGAGTTCAGGTTTTGTCTTAGCAGGTTTAGCACCAGCACATCCGCACAAGATGGCTTCGCCGCGTTTGTTTATGCGGATGAATTCAGGCACAAGATGAAGATGCAAAAGATTTTGTTTGTGTAGAGCTTCAAGCCCATCACAGATTGCTTTTGCAATTATCAAAGTTTCGCTTGCACTCAGCCGCCCACGCTCATAAAGGTTTTTTAGTGAAGGACCGTCTACCCATTCTTCAAGCAGGAAAAATTGATTGGGCGTTTTTTGGAGCCCTAGATATTTATTCAGGTTCGGGTGTGAAATTTTTTGGAGGCGTACCGATTGGTTATCAAGTTCTTTCAGGGCTTCAGAATTCTCGATAACAGACTTGGATAGAACCGTAAGCGCCACCGATTTGCCGCTGCGTTCGTCGATGGCGCGATAAAGGTCTCCTAATGGAGTTAATGCAATAAACTCTTCAATTCGATATTGATTAAGAAGGGTCTTGATCGTAACCGAAGAGGGCATGTTTTATTAGGAAGTTAAAGAGCCCAGGCTAACATCAGCCCAAAGATGGCGACGATCAACCCAACATGCAGGAAGAGATTGCTGGTCGTTAGCAAACTTCCCGGAATAACGAATTGGAGCAAAAGATTGAGCAGGATCAGAACGATCCCTAAAATGGGAAGTAGACCTTTGCGATGGGCAAGATAGTTTGAGAGCCTGTCGAGCAATCTTGAGATCATACTTCCTCCAGATCGGTTTCTTCTTCAATAGTATTTGCGGTGTTGCCATTCGGTTTGATCTTCCACGGGGCATATTGCGCCAAAAGCCTGCCAGGAATGCTGCCATGGATGACGACACCACCACGTTCATGCTCTACACGGTCCACTTGTCCGAGTTCATGGAAGAGGGATATCAGCGCTCCTTCTTTGTAAGGCAGACGGACTCTTATAGGTTCAAAGGCTTCGAACAATTCTTCTTGAACAAGCATGAGCAGGTTATCCATGCCCGTGCCTTTTAATGCAGAAATGGCAACAGATTTAGGAAAGTTTTCCAATACTCGTTCGGCATTCCCTGGGTCTTTCAACTGATCCATCTTGTTCAATGCCGTGATCATCGGAATGTGATTTGCATCGATCTCTTTCAAGGTTTCCAATACGGCTTGATATTGCCCAAGCGCATTGGGATGGGAAATATCCACGACGTGTAAGAGCAGGTCGGCTTCAGCAATTTCTTCAAGAGTTGCATGAAAGGCAACGACCAAAGCGGTTGGCAGTTTTTGAATGAACCCGACAGTATCTGTGAATAGGACAGTATTGTCACCGGGGATTTGTACTCTACGAGTTGTTGGGTCTAGGGTGGCAAATAATTGGTCTGCTACCAACACATCTGCTTTTGCAAGGCGGTTCAGGAGGGTAGATTTGCCTGCGTTCGTGTAGCCAACAACAGCGACGGTTGGGATTCGAGTTCGTCTGCGTTGAGCACGGTAGCGGGTCCGATGCGCTTCCACCTTCTCCAACTCTTTTTTGATGTGGGTGATGCGTCTGCGGATCGCACGGCGGTCTACCTCAAGCTGTGTTTCACCAGGACCACGCAAACCAACACCACCACTTGAACCAGATCGTCCACCGCCGCCGCCTGCCTGACGTTCCAGATGTGTCCAGGCGCGGGTGAGGCGGGGGAGGTTGTATTCGTATTGGGCAAGTTCTACCTGCAGCATGCCTTCTCTGGTGTGGGCGTGCTGGGCGAAGATGTCCAGGATCAATGCGGTGCGATCGATCACGCGGATATTCTTACCGAGCGCTTTTTCCAACTCGCGCAGGTGACGCGGCAGAAGTTCATCATCGAAAATGACGACTTCACAAAGGGTTTCCTCAGCAAGTGCTTTGAGTTCTTCCACCTTACCAGGACCGATATAGGTTTCTACATGCGGGCGATTGAGCTTTTGGGTTAATTCGCCAACGACATCTACACCAGCAGTATCTGCCAGCAGGGCAAGTTCGGTTAGAGAATCTTCAAGGGATAAGATCGAATTATTATCGTGCAAGTCCACGCCCACTAAAAAGGCGCGTTCACGCGGAGGGGTCGTTGGTTGGGGAATTTTCTTTGCCACTGGTTTCCGTTTCTGTTTTTTGTAATTCGCTGTTTCCAAAGAATTTGACCATTACCGGGTTGGTTGGTTCGGTGCGGGTAGGCAGCAGGATGTGAAAGGTAGAACCTGGTAATTTTACTTCGTCGTAACCGGTGGATTCGACCCAGATGGTCCCACCGTGTCCTTCGATAATACCGCGTGTGATGGATAATCCCAGACCGGGTCCGCCGCCTTTGAATTTGATCTTACCGCTCGAATGCAGGTCTGTTCTCCCAAGCTGACCGAACTTATCAAAGATCAGGGTTTGGTCTTCGGGAGATATGCCAATGCCAGAATCTTTTATGGTGATCTCAATAAAGCCTGGCAGGAGCCTTCCATCGATGGTGATAGTACCGTTATCGGGTGTGTATTTTATGGCATTCATCACAACATTTGAAAGCGCTTGATATAGGCGTTCTGAGTCGCCGTAGATCATCATATCTGCACCTTCAAAATTATGAACATCCAATATTTGTTGGCGCTCGCTGGTAGGCTTCTTGAATTCATTGCGGATCAGGTTCAGCAGGTGACTGGTCCACAATGGCTGAATGTTAAGCGTAAGTAGGTGATTGTCAATGAGTGAGACGTCGATCATGTCATCGATGATGTCTCTCAGGCGCATGATGCCGGTATTGACTCCGCTAAGGTAACTTTTCATGGCTGGCTGTTCGGAGTTATGAACCAAATCCGCCATCATCGATGTGTAACCTTCGATCAGAGTTAGCGGTGTTTTCAATTCGTGAGCTGCTACGGAAATGAACTTGGATTTGTTTTGGTCAAGGGTTTGCAGCTTTTCTTGAACCGCTCCCAATTCCTTTGAGATATGTGCCACGCGGGTTTCCATCTCATAACGGATGACCACACTCAAACTATGCGCCAAAATGGGAATGACCGCTGCCAATAATTCAAATGCATCTTTATCCTCGAGATGATCGCCTGCAATATCAATGGTAAGGGAGATCATTCGGTCGAGTACGAAAGAGACATGGTAATCTGCTTGCTCCAGATTGGTCTCGGTAGGAGAATGCCCCCAATCATAAAGGATGGGGTCAAGCCAGGCGGTATCTCCGGTGACAATGGTTTGTTCGAGGAGGGTATAGAAACGTTGTAATTGCTCTTCAAAACCCGAACGCACACCTTCTCCAGCCGCAAGTTCGCGGGAGACTCGTTCCACCCATATGGGTCTTAATTGCTGCAACGAAGCTTGTACTGCCATTGTCTTAAGTGTACGCCCAGTCTTTGCTTTTGACCACTACTATTTTTCGCCTTGAAAAACGACCCAGTGCCATAGTGTGTCACCTACGGCATGAAGACTATTGGATGAAACCTTGTCTGTTGTATCCTCTGTAGTATGCCAGTAGGGGTAATCAAAGTCGATGATATCAACAGCTGGAATACCTTTTTCTAAAAATGGAGTATGGTCGTCTAACATGCTATGCTTTTCTGCTTGAATGAAAACTTCACCATACCCAAGTTGTTCAGCCGTCTTCCAAATTTCAGCGCGGATGGTCGGGTCTGAATTCTTTTCGTAATACAGGTTCAAGTCTGAGTCACCAACCATATCCACGATCACTACAGCTTGCGGAGTAACAGGGACTTCCTCCACAAATGCGCGCGAACCGAGGATCCAATCCCAACCTTCAATGCGACCATTGTCTTCTGCATCGAAAAAGACCAACCATGTTGGGACGGTGTCTTTTGGCAAGGTTCGGGCTAATTCTAATAAGACGGACACTCCAGATGCACCATCGTTTGCGCCGGGCACTGGCTGATCTCGCTTTGATTCGTCTGGGTCATGGTCAGCGATGAAACGCGTATCGTAATGAGCAGCAAGGATGATCTGCGGTTGTTCTTCTCCGCGCTTGGCAATGATGTTGTAAATTGGTTTTCCAAGACGCTCTGACTCGTGGACCTCCACTATCCATCCAGCAGATTCCAGCTCCGCCCGCATCCATTCACGGATTTGGGCATGTCCTG
>SXGT01046676.1_pt1 | contig 16894 bp, 15 predicted proteins | sample 3176221 | NCBI WGS metagenome assembly SXGT01 (sample SAMN11356862, study PRJNA531348) | freshwater metagenome | isolation source: freshwater sample F1-120 | place: China: Fuxian Lake, Yuxi | collected 2017-12-25 | reverse complement strand
TGTCGATCTTCGCGCTGCAATTTGCCCACTTGCTGGGGGCCCGCGTGATTGCGACCTCCAGCAGCAATGCGAAGCTGGCACGCGTGAAACAGATGGGCGCCTCGGATGGCATCAACTACAAGGAGACGCCCAACTGGGAGGAGAAGGTGAAGGAACTCACCGGCGGCACAGGCGTCGATCACGTCGTCGAAGTCGGCGGCGCGGCGACCTTTAACCAATCGCTCAAAGCCGTTCGCACCGGCGGCCGCATCAGCTTGATCGGCGTGCTCGCGGGAAAAGGCGATGTCAATCTGATGCCGGTGCTGATGAAAGGCGTCTGCGTGCAAGGCATCTTTGTCGGCAGCCGGGCGATGTTCGAGGCGATGAACCGCGAGATCGGCGTCGAGCAACTGCGGCCCGTGGTCGATCAAGTGTTTAGCTTCGGCGAAATCCAGGCGGCGCTCAAGCACTTGGAGGCGGGGGCGCACTTCGGAAAAATATGTTTGCGAGTTTAGCGCTCGCGCGGTGCCACGCGGGCGCTCAACGTAAACCAAAGGAATCATCATGGCCAGCACGCGTGCCAAGTGCATCGGCATCCTCACCAGCGGCGGTGATTGCCCTGGGCTCAACGCTGCCATTCGCGGCGTGTGTAAGCCGGCGATGAGTGACTTTCACATCGAAGTCATCGGCATCGAGAAGGGCTTCCGCGGCCTCGTCGAAAATCACTCGCGCGTCCTTCACCTGCAAGACGTCACCGGTATTCTCTCCTCGGGGGGCACGATCCTCGGCACCAGTCGCGAGAAACCCTACAAGATGCCACTGCCCAACGGCGAGACCATCGACATGACGCAGCGCGCTGTCGAGACCTACAGTCGCCTGGGCCTGGATTGCCTCGTTGTGCTCGGCGGCAACGGCACCCACAAGGTCGCCTACAACCTGACCAAGCAGGGCCTCAACGTCATCGGCTTGCCGAAAACCATCGACAACGATCTCGCGGAGACGGACGTCACCTTCGGGTTCAACTCGGCCGTCACCACGGCGGCGGAAGCGATTGATCGGCTTTATTCCACGGCCGAGGCCCATTTACGCGTGATGGTAATCGAGTTGATGGGGCACAACGCCGGCTGGCTGGCGTTGACCGCGGGGGTCGCCGGCGGGGCCGACATCATTCTGATACCGGAAATACCCTACGACATCGACAGCATAAGCCAGCACCTGACGGAGCGGCGCCGGCGCGGCAAATGGTTCAGCATCATCGCCGTGGCGGAGGGAGCCTATCCCAAGTCCTTGGAACGAGACGAAGAAAAAAAGTCCGACAAGAAAAAAAAGAAGAAGGAAAAGAAACGCGATCATCCACGTCATCGCGGCGTGGAGGCCGACGGCCGCGCTAGCACGATTGTCGCCCACGCCATCAGCCAGCGGGTTGACATGGAGACGCGCGTCACGGTACTCGGCCATCTCCAGCGCGGCGGGGTCCCGACGCCATTCGATCGCGTGCTGGCGACTCGCTTCGGGACCTTTGCGGCAGAGATGCTCGCCGACGGAAGGTACAACCAGATGGTATGCATGAAGGGCGCGGAGGTAACGTCCGTGGCGCTCGAAAAGGTCGCAGGGCGCACCAAGCTGGTGCCGCTCGATCATCCGCTCATTCGCTCGGCGCGCCGAGTCGGCACGAATTTTGGCGATTGACCCAGTCGCGATGCGAGTTACGGCCGCAGCCGCTCCACTTCCTTTTCCAACGCCGTGATACGATCACGGAGGTGGTGCAATTCGGCGCGTAGTCGTTCCATCACCTCGGCGTTTTCGATCAACCGATCGTACTCCGCCGCCGCTTCACGGACCGCTTGCTCGAGTTCGTCGGGCTGCCATGGTTTCTTCAAGAACTTGAAGATATGCCCCTGGTTGATCGCGGCAATGACTGAATCGAGGTCGGCAAACCCCGTGAAGAGCATGCGGATCGCTTGCGGATGACCCGAACGAATCGATTTCAATAGCTCCACGCCCGTCACCTTCGGCATGCGCTGATCGGTCATGATGATGTGCACTTCGTTCTCGCGCATCAACTGCAGACCTTCCTCGGCGCTGCGGGCCGTCAGGACGGTAAACTCGCGGCGCAGCAGCGCGTGTACGGAGTCGCCCACATCCTTCTCGTCATCAACCACCAAGAGCGTGTGTTGTTTTGCCATGGCCCATTCCTGGATTTCATTGCCGTCGATGGAATCACTCTTTCAACGGCAGGTATATGCGAAAACAGGTTCCTTCGCCAGTTTTCGATTCCACGTCGATGCGTCCGCCGTGGGCGGAGATGATGTGGTGCGATATCGAAAGCCCCAATCCGGTTCCCTCGCCGACGTCCTTGGTTGTGAAGAACGGATCAAAAAGGCGAGGCAGATTGTCGGCCTTGATGCCGATGCCGTTATCCTTGATCTCGAGCAAGAACTCGTTGCCGTGGCGTTGGGTGCGGAGGTCGATGCGGCCATCGGACCGGTGCGACGCCTCGATCGCCTGATAGGCGTTGACAAGCAGGTTCAAGACGACCTGGCTGAGTTGAGTCGGCACGCATGGGACGACCGGATTGGGATCGTGCTGCTGCTCGACGACGACGCCAAGTCGTTTGAACTTTCCATGCAGGATCTCCAGGCTGCTGTTGACGAGGTCGGGGACGCGAACTTCTTGACGGCGCGGCGCCTCGGTGCGGGCCATGCCGCGCAAGCTGTGGACGATGCGTGTCACGCGCTCGATACCGTCGCGTGTCCGGCTCAGGATCCGGGCAAGGTTCTCCCGCGTGTAGCCGTAGTCAATCTCCTCGACAAACGCGCGAATCCGTTCCGCCAGTTCAGGGGCGAGGTTTGGAAGTGCCACCTCGTATAACGCAATCAAGTCGAGCAAGCCCTTGCTGTCTCGTTCCAGGACCACGAGATTGTTGGCAACGAAGGCGAGCGGGTTGTTGATTTCATGCGCAACCCCCGCCGACAACAAGCCGATCGACGCCAGCTTCTCGTTCTGCAGCATCAGCGCTCGCATTTTGTTACGCTCGGTCAGGTCGCGGATGGCCGCCAGGATTTTCGTCGAACGAGCGTCGCTCCCGCCGGCGTCCTCGGGTTCGGTCAGCAGGCTCAGAGCGATCTCGGCGGTGAAATCGCTGCCGTCCTTGCGCCGACCTTTGAACTCCTGCGGTTGGCCGAGCAGTTCGGGCAACCGCGTGGCGACATAGCGGGCGACCCCTTCGCCCTGGAGATCGCGAAATTCCTCCGGCACGAGCACGCCGGCCAGAGTACCGAGCACCTCGCCAGCCGTGTAGCCGAACATCCGTTCGGCCGCGGGGTTGAAGAGGGCGATCTTGCCGTCGGCGTCGATCACGACGATGCCGTCCATGGTGGCTTCGGTCAGCTGGCGGTAGCGCTTCTCGGAGTTGGTGACCGCCTTGTTCGCAAGCACCTCCTGGGTGACGTCCCAGAAGATTCCCTGCACGCCGACAATCTCATTTTCCGCACTGTAGATCGGCGTTTTGACGACATGGACGAACAGCCGACTGCCGTTCGGCAAGTGATGCTCCTCGATGGCATCGAGAGGCTCCCCCGTGTGGATCACGTGCAAATCGTCGGTGACGTACTTGGCGGCCAACGCCTCGGGGAAGAGGTCGAAATCGGTCTTGCCCAGGAGTTCCGGCAACGTTCGCTTCAAGGCGGCGCAGTAGCGCTGATTGCCAAACGTAATGCGACTCTGGCGGTCCTTGCGAAAGATATTCTGCGGCAATGATTCGACGAGCGATTCGTAAACGGCCTGGGAATCGCGCAGGGCCTGTTCGACGCGCATGTGGTCGGTGATGTCATTGCAAACGAGGACGCCCCCCTTGTTGGCGCCGCTGCGATCCAGGAGGGGGCGCCCCGCCATGCTGACCCAGCGCCCAGTGGTGGTTCCGGCGTGGCGCACCACCAGCTCAAGCCTATCAAAGGTTTCGCCGCGGATGCAGCGGGCGATGGGAAACTCCGTGACGCGTGTGGTCTGGTCGGCCTGAAAGAGCGTGAAGTTGCCCTGGATGAATTCGATACCGAATATCCGCTCGGCCATCGGATTGAACAGAACGATCTCACCGTCCGCATCGGCGACGACAACGGCGTCGGAAAGGTTGTCCAGGATCGACTGAAGAAGTTGACGCTGCTTGCTGAGGGCTTCCTCGGTGAGCTTGCGCTGCGTGATGTCGCGCATGACCGCGAGGACGGCTGGTTTGCCATCGATCTGAATGAAGGAGGTGTTGATGTCCACCATGATGTGCCGGCCATCCTTGGTGCGATGCACCCCCTCGCAGCGCATCACACCTGACTTTAACTGCGAACGCAGCCGGCTCTGAAAACCTTCGGCGAACTCGGGCGCGTCGATGTCGCTGGTGTTTAGACGCAGCAACTCCTCCCGCGAGTAGCCCAGGCGCCGGCACGCCGCTGGATTCGCGTCCAGGATCTTCCCGTCCTCGTCATGAACAAAGACGGCATCGTCAATCGCTTCAAACAGAACACGTGTCCAGCTACTGGCAGGCATTGGTCGGTTTCACCTCGGCGTGGGCGATCCAAAGGTTGCCGACCCAGGGATTAATCCACGGCTCTCATTTTCCAGTGATTGTACACACAACTTCCATCCGTTCGCTAATTTTAATTATTGAGGTAGCGCGGCTCGCTTCGGCGCTATGCCGAGAATGCCGGTTGTGCAGGCCGAATGGCATCCGAGCGAGATTTGGCAGCTTGGCCGCCGCCCTGAAAAAAACCGTCAATTGCCCGATTCAGCGCCTTCCATCTTGCTTTTCACCGATCTTCGTCGCACAATCGAATAGAGGCATACATTCTTGTCATTCTTGGTGAAAGTCCCGGCGTATGGCCGAACCGAGCGAAATACCGTTTCTCCCCTCGCAAATCGTTTCGGAACGAACGCATCTCGTTATTCCCAGCTTGCCGAACTTGATCGAGCCAACGGTTGAATTCTTGAGGCAAAAGGCCGTGCTGGGGGGTGCCTGCCAGGAAACCAGGTCTGGTAAACTGCTCATCGCCCTGCACGAAGCCATTTCCAACGCCATCATCCACGGCAACTTGGAGTTGTCTTCCGACCTCAAGAAACAGGGGGACAGCCTCTTCGCCGAGGTCCTCGCCCAGCGCTGCACCGATCCGACGCTCGCCAGCCGAAAGGTGGATATCGTCGTCGATTTCGACGGCAATATGTGCCGCTGGGTCATCACCGATCAAGGCCGTGGCTTCGACGTTGAGCGCATCCTCGCGCGATGCCTGAGTGACGACCCCGAAGTGCTCCTTTCGAGCGGCCGCGGCATCTTGATGATGAAGAACTTCCTCGACGAGGTGCGCTTCGAATTAGGCGGCCGGCGCGTGATCCTGGCGCTCTCGCGCTATTCCGGCGAAGAACGCCGGCGGGAGTACCGGGTCCCGTTCATGGTTCCCCTGAAGGTCACTCCCGTAACCGAAGGCGGCGAGCCCGACTGGACCTCCACTTACGAGGCGGCATCGCGAAACTTCTCCAAGCACGGCATTCTGCTTCTCCAGCATCAAGTCGCCACCACGGGCAAAGTCTTGATCGGCGTTGCCTCCGATAAAGGGATTGTTCATATCCCGGCCGACGTCAAGCACTCCCGCTTGCTCGGCGAGAGCGGTATGGAGCTGGGTTGCGAATTCTTCGAGCCGATCGGCGAGGGCAACCCACTGCCTTCCCCCTCGCCGCTGGCCTCCCCGCAAATGGCGGAAGCCCAGCAAACGATCTCCAACATCCTCGAATCGTACCAGGCCCGCGAGATTCCGCCCCATGAACGGCGCGTCCACACACGCGTCGTGTTCAATGAACGCGTCACCATCACGCTGGACCAGGGCGCCGAACCCATCATTGCGTATGCACGGGATCTCTCGAAGGGCGGCATCGCGATGATCACACAGGAACCGCTGCCGAACGAGATTACCGTCATGTTCTCACCCAGCCAGGCGCATCCTGCGCAGAAGGTCCGCTGCCGAGTTACGCGCTGCAATCTCGTCGAGGAAGGCTTCTACGATGTCGGCGCCGTCTTCCTGCGCCTCGAGCAAAAGGCAACTTCCTGACTCTTCTCAAATGCTGTGGCAACCCAAAAGTGGTGCGACCTCTCCGCACGCAGTTTTCGAGCTTGCGTGGCACGAGCCGCGACCGTCAGGGAGCGGGACCTGGCATTTGCCAACGCTCCCTGACGGTCGCGGCTCGTTTACAACCTTTCAACGGCGAGGAAAACGGCCGGGCATCGGTCTAACCATTCTGCGTCCCCAAAATACGATACCTTCATGGATCAACCTGAATTCGATGCGGATTCTCTGCGCCGGCAGATGACGGCGCATTTAAGGCAACTGCGTGGCGCCGGCGTGGAGTGGCTTCCGATCGGTACGCCGCTCGAGTCGGTCCCCGCGGCGCCAGTTCTGGCGGTATCGACGCCGGCGCCCCCCGTGCCAGAGGCGGCCCGTTTCGACATCGGTGCCGAAGCTGCTGCCCGGCCTGCCGACCGTCTTTCCCTCGACGAGCGCCGCCTGGCGTTGCAGACACTGGCAACCGAAGTGAAAGACTGCACGCTGTGTACGGAGCTTTGCTCAACCCGGACGCAAACCGTTTTTGCCGACGGCGGGCCCGGCGTGGATGTCTGTTTCATCGGCGAGGCGCCGGGGGCGGACGAAGACGCTCAAGGGCTGCCGTTCGTGGGCGCGGCGGGGCAATTGCTCAATCGCATCATCGCGGCGTGCGGGTTCAAACGGGAAGAGGTCTACATCTGCAATATCCTGAAATGCCGGCCGCCCGGCAATCGCACCCCCCTTGCCAACGAAGCCGCCAACTGCCGTGCGTTTCTTGATCGTCAGCTCGACCTGGTGGCGCCCAAGTACATCGTGGCCCTCGGCGGCTGCGCAGCTACCAACCTGTTGCAAACAACTTTGTCGCTGGGCAAGCTCCGCGGGCGGTTTCATGACTATCGCGGCATCCAGGTGCTGGTGACCTATCATCCGGCCTTCTTGCTCCCACATCGCAGTCCGGAGAAGAAAAAAGACGTCTGGGAAGACATGCAGTTTCTGCTGAAAAAAATGGGGCGGCCGATACCGCAGAAGGGATAACCTGCGCTGCTTCGAGGTATCGCCTTCGAGCATTCGTGCGAGCGCCTCGCGCTCGGGCTCAGACTCCCACGATCACTATTCGGCGGCGGCGCCGGCAAGTTCGTCGAGCTGGGCCCGGATCGTCTGCAAGAGTTGCTTGTATTTGACTGGCTGGATCAGCACCGTGGCCCCTGAAAACTCCGTAATGCGCTTCTGCCACGCCAATTGATCCGTGTTCAGCAAGAGAATGCCGCGGCATGGAATACCTTGCCGTTGAGAGTCGTCCATGATTTTTTCAAAGACGTAATAGCCGTTCTCACCCGTGGTGGCTGCATCCACGACGAGCAGGTCGAAGGGCTGCTGGCGAAATCGCTCGACGGCACGCATGGGGTCGGCGGCAATCAAAACGCGGAAGCCTTCCTCCTTCAGCTTGGCGCGCAACAAGTCTTGCAGGCCTTCATCGCTCTCGGCGAGAAACACCGTCGGCTGATTTTTTTTCGCGCCACCGCCGGACCGGCTGGCCGAGGTCAACTCCGCTCGGCATTCCCGCACCCTTTCGAAGAGCTGGGCGGCCGTTTGAATACGCTGCTCCGGTTGCAGCGCCATCATGTTTTCCATCAAACGCATGAAGGACTGGGACGCCTCCGGAACCATTTCCGGCGTGAGCTGCGGGATGGACTCGAAACGCTTGGCCGACATGCGTTCGCGCATGCTGCGCGGATACTCCAGCGGCGAACGCCCCGTCACGAGCTCATAGGCGAGACAGCCCAGGAAAAAGATATCGCTGCGTGGATCGCCATGCGGCGCATCGGTCACTTTTTCCAGCCCGGCATAATCGACGGTCCGATCGACGTTGACTTGCTCGTTTTCCTTGTCTTCACCGACCCGTCCACTACTTCCGCTTACGCTTGCTTGCGCGCCCGCCAGGCCAAAATCCACCAGCTTGATTGGACCTTGTGTAGACAGCAGGACGTTGGTCAACTTCATGTCGCGATGAGTCAGCCCATTGGCAAAGGCGTGCGCCAGCCCGGCCGCGGTGTCTTCCAGTACGCGCAGGACCTCGGCAACCGGCAGCGTCTTGCGAATAGACAGAAAGTCGCGGAGATTGCCCCCCTCCACAAATTCCATCACGATGTAGTACTGGTTCGTGCTCTTTTCCTGGTTGACCGCAATGATCTCGACAATGTTCGGATGCCGAAGCGTCATGCCCATTTTGCCTTCACGCATGAACAGATCGATCTTATGCTTGTCCTCCGACCATTTCTTTCGAAGTACTTTGATGGCCACGATGCGGCCGGACGACGGGTCATCCGCGCGGTACACGCGCCCAAAGCTGCCCGAGGCGATCTTGTAGAGCATACGGAAGCCGCCGAGGAAGTATCCGTCGACGTCGCCGCGGAGCAGTTTGCCGCTCTGAAAGGGGGTAACGAAGCCTTTGCGTTCCATCGTGCGCAAGAAATCGGTGGCGGGATTATTCCGCGAGCCGATCTCCGCAAGCGCTTCTTCGGCTTGGTGAGAATTCGCAAGTCCCAACCGGACAACGTTGTCCGCCATCGCTCCAGAATCAAGATTTGACATAGCTGGCAGCAACCTCGCCGAGAACGTCGGTCCGACGATCCGGACCACTTGGGGCTGGTAGACTATATCTCAGCAGATTCACCACAAAGCGTCAAGGGTTGATGAGGCGTGAGATGGTCTCAACCGGAAACCAATCGGGGCGCGTTTTTTGACATGTGTAAGTACACATCGCTGACAAAACAGGATATCTGCAAGGATTGCGGAGATCGGGCCGCCAAGAACGGGAGACCCACCCACCTCGAAAGTCCTCTTGCGGTCCATGGACGTCGTGGGTATATCGCCGGGCTTCATGGATCGAGTGGAGATCACGCTCAAGGAGTTACCGGTGACACGTCATCCTGGCTCGAACATTGCCTGGAAACCACGCCATTGGCCTGGCTTGATCGCAATCGCGTGCCTCATTCTGGCAGCCGCCGGGTGTGCCGCGCGCTGGGACGAGCTCATGAGTCGCGAACGCGACTGGAGCTATATCAGTGGCTTCGGTAAACCCGACCCGCTGGTGGTGATCCGCGACAATCAAGACGGCACCCGCCGCGCTCAGGCCCTCAGCGAGCTGCGCGAGCCGTTGAAACACGGAGGCGATGCCCAGAAACAGGAAACCTACCTGAAAGTGCTCGGCGAAAGCGCCGCCAAGGACCCGCAGCCTTTATGCCGACTGACCGCCGTCCGCTGTCTGGGCAACTACAAAGACCCGCGTGCCGCGCGCATCCTGGAAGGCGTGATTGAACAGCAGCAATGGCTTTTCACCAATCAGGAACAGAACGTGATGGTCCGCACGGAAGCCCTGGTCGCGCTGGAAAAGATCCACGATCCGGACTCGAAGGGACGCTTCATCGTCATCGCCCGCGGCCCCGGCCCGGCCGTGGTGGCCAGCATCAAGGACCGCTACGAAACGCAGGACGAACGCATCGTCGCCATCCGCGCCCTCGCGAAGTATCGCCAGCAAGATGCCGTGGATGCGCTCGTTCAGGTCCTCAAGACGGAGAAGGACGTCGCCTTGCGCGACTGCGCACTGAAATCACTCGAAACGTCCACCGGCAAGAAATGGCCCGGCCAACGCGAAGCTTGGCAGAAGGGCAACGTCCAACCGCTGCCGGACGAATCCGTCATCCAGCGTGTGACGGGTTGGAAATCCTAGGCCTACAGGATCGGGACCGCGATTCGTGAACGTGCATCTGGGGTTGTGCTCCGTCAACCGTCGGGTGAGAGGGCTGGCCACCGTAGATCGCACACTCCGTGTGCGAAGCCCGGCACACGGAGTGTGCCGTCTACATTCCCAATCCATCATTCCAGATGTAACAGTGCACTAGATTTCTCCCTTCGCGGCGCGCACAAACGCTTCGAAGTTTGCCACCGGTGTCGCCTTGTCGACGCCGTGATTCAAATTGACGATATGCCGCCGACCGCCGCCGGCGGCGACGCATTTCTTTGTCGCCGCGATGACCTGTTCCGGCGTGCCGCCGCGCAGAATCTCCTCATCGACATTCCCCTGAAACCCAAGCTGCGGATAATCCCGCCTCGCTGCCGCCAGGTCGTGGCAATGGCCAAGGCTGATAACGTCGGCGCCGCTCGCCGTAAGCAAATCGATGTAGGGACATTCCTTGACAAACAATACCCGTGGGGCCGCGGCCGCCCCCTGGAAAATCGCACGATGATATGGGTGTGCCCAGCGCAAGTATTCGTCGCGCGTAAGCTCCCCGGCCCAGGAATCGAATAGCTGGTAGAGTGCCGCGCCGTGTCCGATCAGCGCGTTCACGAAGTGGATGGTGGCTGTCTGAATCCGTTCGAGCAGCGCCTGCCAGACGACCGGGTTCTCGGCGATAAAGGATCGCGTGGCGACGAGATCCTTGCCGGTGCCAATGCAATAGGTGGCCACCGTGAACGGCGCGCCGGCAAACACAATGGCGGGCAGTTCGCCACGCAATTCTGCTTGCACGCGCTGCAACAAACCGACGATGCTCGCGAATCGCTCCGGCCGCGGCTGCGGGTCAAGCCGCTCGACATCCGCCATCGTGCGGATCGGCCGGTCCGGCACCGGGCCCCGGTTCGGCTGGAGCGTGAACGGCAACCCCATCGAGACGGTCAAGGTGGTGATGTCGTAAAAGAGGATGATCGCATCGACGCCGAACCGTTTCGGCAATAGCGACGCCTTCGCCGCCAGCTCGACGTTGTCGGAGAACTCGTAAAACGACAGCCCGGCCCGTAGCTTGTTGAACTCCGGATCCCAACGCCCCGCCTGGCGCATCGCCCACACCGGCGGACGCTCGATCGCCTCCCCACGGGCGGCGCGAATCAGGAGATGTTCCATGAATGCACTCCTGGCGAAACGAGCGGCTTACCCCGCTCGGCTTGCCGGCTTGGTCCCTACATACAAAGTCGCGATCCCGAAGGTAAATGGATGCCAGTTCACATCCACCAAACCGTGGCCGCGTAACCGCTCGGCGAGCGCCTCACCGTCCGGGAATTGCATCACGCTCTCGGGCAAATAGCGATAGGCGTTGTCCTTCGAACGTGAAATCATCTGGCCCAGGCGCGGCAGGATGTGGCGAAAGTAGAAACGATAAAGCGGCCCCATCAAGAACCCGCGCGGCTGCGAGAATTCGAGAATCGCCACCTTCCCCCCCGGCTGCGTGACGCGCACCATCTCGGCGATGCCCTTGTCGGTATCGGTGACGTTGCGGAGCCCGAAGGCAACCGTCGTGATCTGAAACCAGTTGCTTGGAAACGGCAAGTGCTGGGCGTCCGCTTCGAGAAACCGAATGCGTTCCCCCGCCTGCCTGCGTTTCGCCTTGGCGTCGGCGCGGACCAGCATCTCATGGCAGAAATCCGCCCCGACAATAGGCACGGTCCCTTTGGCCGCCCGATCGTACGCCAATGCCAGATCGCCGGTGCCGGTACAAAGGTCGAGAATCGGTCCCGGTGATTCTTGCTTCCCCCCTCCGGAGGCAAGGGGCTCTTCTCTTCCTCCCCCCTCCCCTTCGAGGGAAAGGGGCTGGGGGTGAGGGGGGATTTTCGGCGGCACAATCCGCGTCGTCCGCCAGCGCCAGTACTTATCGACATTGCAGCTCAGCAAATGATTGAGCAAATCATAACTCGGAGCGATGTTGTTGAACATGCTCCGAATCTTCGTTTCGCGTTTATCGAGCACGGCAGAGGACAAGGTTACACCAATCATGAGCGGTTCCCTGTTTCGTTTCGTTGCGCCGAGGGGAGTAAATCCCCGGACGTTACTCAACGAAGAACCGCAAGGGCATTCGCGAGGCAACAAGGCATGGATTTGTTTTACTGGCCGCGGAGCGCGAGAGTAGCAGTTCGCAAAACGGGAGCTTAGAATAACTCCATTGTTCCGAGGTTTCCCCAAGGTTGCCGTTATGCCCACTGCCTACCGCGAGTTGCTTGACAGGATCCGTTTGTCGTTCCCTCGTCCCGTCTCCGACAAGGTGCATGATTCCTACTTTGTCCACTCAATCCTGCGTGCCATCGATCGTGTCGATGATCTCAAGACGGAGATTCCGCTACTCGGCAAGACCACCGAACCCGACTACGCAGCGGCCCGTCAGGCGGCGATTCGGCCCGGAAGCAGTTCGATTGAAGACGTTACGACCGAACTGGTGAGCTACCTGCAAGGCATGCCTATCTACGGGCATCCACGTTCGCAGGAAAATGTGATAACGCAGCCGTCGATTGCCAGCCTCATCGGCGTGCTGCTGGCGGCCCTGTACAATCCGAACCTCTGTTGGGATGAGCACAGCCGACTCATCGCCGTTGCAGAAGTGGAAGTTGCCAGCATCGCCAGTCGTCTCGTCGGCTACGATCCGGAACAATCCGCAGGCGTGTTCACCTTTGGCGGCACAGGCGCGGCCCTTTACGGCGTTAAGATCGGCCTGGAAAAGGCTTGTCCCCGGTCGATGGTTGAAGGCCTCCGCGAGCCGGCTTATCTCTTCGCCTCCGAGGCGGCGCATTACTGCAAGTACAACATCGCTAGCTGGCTCGGGCTGGGCAGCAAGCACTTCGTGTCCATCCCATGCGATCAGGCCAACGAGATGGACCTGCCCCTTCTGGAAGCGCGCTTGCGTGAGGTCCTCACTCACGGCGGCAAGGTCGCAGGCATCATTGCCACTCTGGGTTCAACGGATGCCTTCGGACTCGACGACCTCGAGCAGATGGTTGCGCTGCGAGATCGTCTGGTTGAGGAGTTCGCATTGCCCTATCGGCCGCATATCCACGCGGACGCCGTCATCGGCTGGGCGTGGTCGGTCTTCAACGACTACGATATCGACGCGAACCCGCTCGGTTTCCGTCGCCGGACGGTACGAGCGATCGCCGGAGCATGTCGCCGCATGCGTTACCTGCATTTGGCCGACTCGATCGGGATCGACTATCACAAAACGGGCTTCGCGCCGTATGTCTCCAGTCAGGTCTTGGTGCGGGACCGCCGCGATTTCGATCTGGTGAGCCGGGCGCCCGAGCAGATGCCCTACCTGTACCACTTCGGCGCCTACAAGCCAGGCATGTTCACGCTCGAGACGTCGCGGTCAGGCACCGGCGTGATGGCTGCCTTGGCGAACTTGAGACTTCTGGGGCAGGAAGGTTTGCAGGTTTTGCTCGGCCACCTTGTAGAGATGGCCCAACTCCTGCGCGAACAACTCGACGGTTACGCGACCACCACGGTCTTGAACCGCGACAACTTTGGCACGGTGACGATCTTTCGCGTGTATCCTCCCGACGTGGACACGTTTGCCATCAAGCAGCAAGAGTTTGCCGATCCGGCGTACCGCGATGTCCTACGGAAGCACAACGACTACAACCGACGCATTTTTCAATACCTTCACACCGAGGCGATGGCCGGCCGCGGCGTGCTGCTTTCATTGACCGACTGCTATGGGCTCACGAGCTACGGCGAGCCGATCGTCGGCTTGAAGTCGTTCATCCTGTCGCCGTTCGTGGATGAGGAACACGTCCAAACCGTGGTGGACAAGGTTCGCGAGGCGCAGGCGAAGGTTGAGTGATCGCTGTCGACCTTGAAAAAAGACGTCTGGACCAGAATGGCGGATAACGAAAGCGCAAGCCTATCGTCCGCTGAGGAGTCATCATCATGCTCACCGCCGAAGGTTGCCGTCGTCGTCGTGACCGATTGTGAGCGAAGCTCGATCCAGCGCCGGAGACGATTAGACCTGCCAGTTCTCTAGAATCAAACCCGGAACGCGGCTGAATTCGTTGATGTTTGCGGTTACCAGAATGACGGAAAGCGCTAGAGCATGCCCCGCCAGGAGTATATCGTAAGGTCCAATCGGCTGCCCCTGCGCTTCCAAGATCGCGCGAATGCGCGCAGCGTCTTCTGCAGCCTCAATTTCAAAATCAATCTCGAAGAGTGTGTTGGTCAGCAGATAGACCTTGGCGCGCTCCTTGACCGGATTCACGCACTTTTCGATGCCCGTAAATAGCTCGTAGCTGGTGATCGTTGAAATGCCGCAATCGCCACGTGCAACCGCCGCCATCCGCTGAATTACTCGCGGATGCTTGCGCATCGCCGCTATGCACGTGTTGGTGTCAAGCAGATAGCGCACGGGATCTACTCGAATACCGGAGCGGGCGGCATCGCGCCCTGGTCGGGTCGGGCGAACGCAGGGTCGTCAATGTAGATGCTGTCGAAGAAACCCTCAGGCCAGTCGGTCGGCCTGAGAGGCTCCAGAATAATCGCGTCACCCGCACGGCGGATTGTGATGGACCGGACGTCAAATCGGAACTCGTCCGGCAACGGCACGGTCTGCCCCTGACTTGTCTCAACAATCTCGACGATCTTCATGGTGACACCTACGACAAGCTTTGCCACTTTTCTCACAGGCAGTATAGCAGAAACCAGCACCCATTCGCAATAAGATAATCAGCATCGCCCGAATCCGAAAGGAGCCCACCGCCATGCTCACCGCCGAAGGTTGCCGTCGTCGTCGTGAACGTCTGTGGGCCAAGCTCGATCCGCCGCCGGAGTCGGATTACTTGCTCCTGAGCGATCCGATTCACCTTGTCTACTTTGCAAATTTCTGGGTCGATCCGATCAGCCTCGGTGCCGGCTTTCCAGGCTATTTGATGATACGCAAGGACGGGCACGCCAAGCTGCTGCACGAGAATCGGGCGCCGCAATCGGCAAAGCTCGCGCATGTCGAGGAACGCCGATCGATTCCATGGTATGACGCACAATCCCCGGCCAACGGACCGCGCCAGCTCGCGGTGCTGGCCGAGGTCAACCCGATGCGCTCGGGGCTGCGTATCCACGATCGGCCCGGCGATCTCCTGGCCTCGCAAATCATCCACACCATCGCCCAGATGCGGCGGCAAAAGGATCCTGACGAAGTGGAGATGCTTCGCACCTGCATGCACGCCACCGATCTTGGCCATGCCTGGGCGAGCGCGAATGTCAAACCGGGAATGACCGAGCTGGAGGTCTACGCCGGCATTCACGGGGCGTGCGTCCAGGCCGCAGGATTGCCGGTGATCGTCTACGGCGATTTCGCTGTCAGCCCCGGCGCCTCGCGCCGCGGCGGGCCGCCGACTGGGCGCATCATCAACGCCGGCGACATGATGATTCTCGATTTCTCCGTCGTCATCCAGGGCTATCGCAGCGATTTCACCAATACCCTTGTCGTCGGCGGCAAGCCGAACCAGGAGCAACAGAGGCTCTACGATCTATGCATGGCCGCGATGGCAGCCGGCGAGAAGGAATTGCGGGCCGAGGCGCCGTGCCTCACCGTCTACCAGGCGGTGCGCGGCGTTTTCGACAAGGCCGGCGTCGGCGATGCGTTTCCGCACCACGCCGGGCACGGCCTTGGCATCACGCATCCCGAAGACCCCTACCTTGTCAGGAACGCCGACCAGAATCTGCTCACCGGCGACGTGGTGACTTTGGAACCCGGACTTTACATCGAAGGCATCGGCGGCATCCGCATCGAGCACAATTACCTCATTACCCCGACCGGCTACGAGCGCCTCAGCAACCATACGATTGCCCTGGCGTAGCTTAGTGTCGTTCGGAACAATAACTTCCCGTTTTGCATTGACTGCTCCCTCCCCCCTTGCGGGGGAGGGGGAAATCGGGAACTTATTCTTCAAAGCGTTACTTACTTGCCTGCATCCGAGAGTTCGGGCGCGTCCGGCAAGAAACGAATTTCCGGAGGCTCGTCGTTACCTGGTTCCCGATCGAAGGGCGGCAGGCTCAGGCCGTTGGTGAACTGGTGATAGATCCAATCGGGAAGGTGTTCTGGCCATGGCTGCGCGGAAAAACGCAGGATGCTGCGAATCATGCCGAGGAGGGCAAGAGCAGCCCATTCGGGGCGGCGTGTGGCCGGCTTGCCGTCCCGATTGATTTGCCGGATCAGGCTCGCCGTCAACGCGTAAAACTGCGATCGAATCGTACCGAGGGCGTTGACCGAAGCGGTCGTATTCGAGGTCTCGATCCTCTGGATCAGTTCCAGGAAATAGGGAAACTGCTCGTAAAAACGAACGCACCCGGTAATGAAGTCGCGCAGCTTCTGCTCAGGCGCACCGGGGCCGGCAATCTTGCGATGCGACTCGTCGTACAACTGCTGCATGCCGTGGACCGTCAAGGCAACATACAGGTCTTCCTTGTCGTCGTAGTAGCGATAGAGCGTCCCCTTGGCGACTCCGGCGCTCTCGGCAATATCGTCCATGCGGACTTCGTGGTAGCGGTGCTTGGCGAAAAGCTCGGCGGCGGCGGACAGGATTTGCAAACCGCGTTTGGGATCGCAGGTGCGCATGCCGATTCCGATCGAGTTGTGTCGGCTGACGGGTCCAGTGCAGCAACCTTGCCTATGATACTTCGCAGACGCCGGCGGATCAAGCTGCGTTCCGTGCTGAGTCACCCACCCCCTTTGAGCATGATGAAAGCGGCGGGCAGTACGCCTAGAATCAGCACCATGCCAAGGATGACTCCAAGCACCGAAAACAGTTTGGGCCTTCCCGTCCGTAGACACCCGATGATGCTACAGATGAGCCCGGCCAACGCAGTCGGCACGCCAAAGCACGATGCACATCCGAGGTAGAATGGCAATTCTTTGTACGCCGCCGCTGCACTGAACAAAAAGATAAAATTCGGCTCTTCCGGGTTAAGCATCCGTAGGTCTTGAAAATGTGAACATGCAGACCACTCTTGAAGTTAAGCAAAAACACGACTTCAGGAGACGATCCACATGTCCACCAGCTTACTGTATCAAGCGTTTGGCGTTCGTGGC
>SXGT01267053.1_pt1 | contig 16898 bp, 21 predicted proteins | sample 3176221 | NCBI WGS metagenome assembly SXGT01 (sample SAMN11356862, study PRJNA531348) | freshwater metagenome | isolation source: freshwater sample F1-120 | place: China: Fuxian Lake, Yuxi | collected 2017-12-25 | reverse complement strand
TTTATTTTCATAATGTGAGTTTATTATATCACAAAATACTATTGGCTGTTCTATAAAATTTGTGATACACTTGAAGCCAAGCAACTGCTATATACTGTAAATTATGGTCTTTCCATGATCACATGTTGATGTAGTTGCTTCTTTGTTCTTTGGAGGTTCTATGAGTTATATAACAAATGAGTTCTTGCAAAATGTCACTTGGCGAGAGATTTGCCATTATGTTGCGATACCATTGATTGCTCCCCATGCAGAAGTCAGGAAAAATGGAGTAATATATCTTCTTTGCCCCTTTCACCGAGAGAAGACCCCATCACTGAAATTATGGGACGAAACACATACCTTTCTATGTTTTGGTTGCCGTAAAAGAGGCAGGAAAATTGACTTCGTGAAAGAATACTATTCGGAGATCATCAATGATATCGCATTCGATGAACAACTTCTCGCTCTTATTAGAAGAGCGCATTGCCGTCGATTCGATCCGCATCAGCTCGTTCTAAACTTAGGTGCATAGTCAATCGCCCACCCTTGCTGGTTCGGGCGATTTTTTATGCTTTTATAAAACGCTTCAATTACCTTCACTTTTATATACATATTTGCTATTATACCTCGGGATGAAGAGAAAGTATGAAAAATATTCCGCGATAGCTCAGTCGGTAGAGCGCCTCCCTGTTAAGGAGGATGTCCCAGGTTCGAGCCCTGGTCGCGGAGCTCTAGTGACAAAACCTCACAATTTGTGGGGTTTTGTCTTTTATTGCTTGATACTTTAGAGGTTCTAACCTTCTCTAATTCGTCTTCAACTGCCTGACGACTTTTATTGAGCGTGAGTGGCTGTAGATTCTTTATTACATCCTCAAGCTCTTTGTGTTTACCTTTGAGGACCAGGGTATCGCTATCGACTTCGGTCTTTCGGAGTTCGTGGAGATGCTTAATCGCCCAGTCTTTGAATCTTTCTGAAATGGTGATCTCGCCTAACTTTCCTTTGATATCAAGTTCAAGGTTCTTGAGCTCTATTACTTTCTCAGGACACTTCACATCAACCTTTTTCTTGGTGCAGTTTTAGTAGACATAATGATGGCTGTAGTTATCAGTGAGCATAAGGTCAAAGAGTCTCTTTACCACTGGAAAGCGTTCAGGGTCCTTCATGATGATCTTGAATCCTTTTTCTCTGTCGGGTGTGCTCATGTAGCCGACGGGACACATGCTCGGTAGCCAGCCTTCTCGGACCTTCTTGGCCAAGCTTCGCTTTACATTTATCGACAAGTCTCTGATGTACTGGTTTGCCATTCCGCTTCCTCGAGGAGTTTATTTATCTTTATTCGTGCTGATGCTTCTTTTTTATTCATATAATTTATTTTTGTTCAGCCCCTTCGTACACAAAATTCTCTGCAATCTTCCAAACACCTTTCTCTCGGAAAGCTGGGATGTTTTGGCGACGAGCGGCATTGGTTAGCGCAGATGCTGATGCGTGGCTTGTCTTAGCATAATCAGAAAGAGTCACGATCTTCTCGCCCTTAAGGTAAGTAATTCTTTTATGAAGTGACTCGGTAAGAGAAAGAGCTAGGATCTTTTCCATCTTTTTTGCGATCTTCTTGTCTCGATATTCAGCAAAGGTGCTGTAGTAATCCTTTTTCTCTTTGTCCCGAATGATGATTCCAGGGAAACCAAGTCTTTGGAGTTGGTAATTTATGAGCACACGACCAATACGGCCATTACCATCACAGAATGGATGAATAGTTTCAAATTCAAGGTGGAACTTTGCAATCCTGTCTACGAAAAATGACTTAACATCCGCAACGTATTCTGACAAAAGCGCATCAATCATTTTTTCTACCTGTTCAGGGGCCGGAGCGACATGTGTACCAACCCTCACATATTCACCGATCTTTCTGAAACGACCGGCAATATCATCTTTGATGCCGCCGATAAGCATCTGATGGAGGAATAAAATAACTTCTTTGTTCACCTCAGTTTCCTGAGATTTATTCCTGATGTAGGCAACGACTCGAGCTAGATTCTTTGCTTCGAATACCTCTCGGATCGAAACTTCACGAGCTACCTCCATTTCCAAAAGGATCTTCTCTGTTTCTTTAAGAGTAAGTGTCGAATTTTCGATAGCATTAGAGTTATAAACCGCCTCTGCAACTTCTGCCTCATCTACCATGACCAAAAGCGACTCTTTGCCTTTTTTAAGAGCTTCAAATTCGGTCTTGAGATTTTGGATTCGATTTACAAGGGGTTTTGTAATAGCCATATTTTTTAGTTAATTAACCTTTAATATTATAGAGTTTTCACTACTTCTTGTCAATTATTAGTGAATAGATAGCTAAAATAGCCACTTATTCACTAATATTTACCATTGAGTTATAATTGGCCTGTGGAAAATAAAGATACTCCAGAAAAATACAAGGATAAATTTCAGCTCATTTTTGTAGAGCAGGGCTGGACCGATCCTGCCATGATTGACTCTCGTCTCAAAGACTGGACTTACGGTAGGGTCGATATCCGGACCTGGGACGATCAGTATGCGAACAATATGGTCCACTTCTTTACTCCGAATACAAAGAAGTGGTTGGCTTTTGTCAGATTCTACAGTGCTAAGTGGGTTAGTAAAATTGAACTCGATGAATTTACAAAAACCCTCAAAGAAAAGTTTTATAAAGTGGATGAAAATAATAATCCAATATTCTAAATTGGAAGACGTTATCGCTTTTACAGACACTTTTACAGACACAAAGAGAAAAAGATGACTGAATTTGAGAAATTTCAGTGGGTACTCACTGCTATTATTTTTGTCGTGGTCTTTGTTTGTGTTTTTGCTTATAGATTCCTAACTAATTGCATCTTTGAATGGCCGATCAGATGGGATGTCAGGGTTTGTTGGCATGAACAAGTGCAGCCAGCAAAAGACGCTGCTACTGAGAAAGCTGCTAACTTTGTATTAACTATTGTTTCTATCTTTATTCATCCTATAAACGTAATATAAGGCCAATGGCGCTGCCCAGTTAGCAAAACGTTCGATGAAATCCCAGATTGGCAATCCTACGAGTGGACGAACGAGTGCTGTCCAGAATCCCCAGAACGCCATCCAGAGCAAAATAGGTCGGACCGGCTTTACCAGAACCATAATGGCCAAGAGAACATCGACGAGGCCAACTATAAAAATAAAGGTTGTTGCAGTTGAAGCTTCCATCCCTGAAAGTTGCTGAGTCCACTTTATCCAGTCAGCTTTTCCTAAAAGTGCGAAGATGCCGTGTCCCAAAAATTCACCGGCAACACCAATCCTCAATATCCATTCTATTTTTTTATTTGTTGTCATATTTTTTAACTCACATTAATAATAATTAACTTTGAAACTCCACCTCAAACGGATACATTCCCATTCCGCACGATCCTTGTAACATGCCGAGCTTACCTTCGCCAATATCAATATCCGTTGATCCAATCTGCGGAAATGATTTGCTTATACCCATGCTTGGAATTCGGACCGAGGATGAACAATCAAAGGTCCCTTTTGTATTGAATCTGATGATTGTTGGTATACCCGCCTTAGCAATACTCTTTCGTGGTTGGTAGCCACCCCTCGCAGTTATTTCGATAATTTGTTTTCCATCAACAATAGTGACATTGTTTGCATTTGCTACTTGTCCGGTGTTACTACCGCTTCTGGTGAGCATAAAAGCTCCTCCAATGAGGACCACTGCCACAATAATTGAGATAATAGTTGCTTTCATAATTGCAAGATATATTAATAGTATACTAGAAGTTAAAGACTGGCGGAATAACCCCAATCACGACCAAGCTATTAATTAGGTTGAAGAGTGCAAACATGATAACGATCAGTCCGGCTGTCTTGAAGAAGATGCCTGCCTTAGAACTTTTCTGAATACTGAACGAACTGAAGCTAATGAGAGCCAGGACCGGCAAGGTACCAAGTGCAAAGGCGAGCATGGTGAGTCCTCCGGTGAGGAAACTTCCTGTGGTGAGCGTGTAGAGTTGCATCGACTGTGTGAATCCGCATGGCAAGAAGAAGGTTGCGATACCGACAAGGAGCGGTGTGAGGGTGTGATTGAACCTTGATAAACCATGAGCATGTTTTGCAATAAACTTCGGCATTGATGGCTGAAGTTTATTAGCCCAATGGAATGTGTCGAGAAGATTGATACCAAGAATGAGCATCACGATCCCAATAATTAGACTCAGGATAAATGTGGCCGAGGTATTGAGTGTAAATGCCGATCCGATCGCACCTATCACTCCACCCAGGACAAAGAATGAGGCGATTCGTCCTGCGTGGAACATGAGCTGAGGCCGGATCTTATCTCCCTCTTTGGCAAACGTGGCTGACATTGAGAGGACCAGCCCACCAACTACTGCCATGCATGTTGAAAGAGACGCGATGATGCCGATCACAAATGCTGTGCCGTATGTTACGTTACCCGCGCTAACCAGATTTACGATTCCCATTTTCTGCAACACTACGAAAAGTACAGCAAAGACTAAGGCGATCGAGACCGCAATTTTGAAGTCACCCCATTTTGCATTATGCTGCTGCTTTTCAACCGAGACAGTATAGCCATGAGGCTTAAGAGGAATAGTTAGTTCTTCTGCAATTTGTTCTTGAGTCTTGTCACCGAAGTCTCCAGTAACTTCTACTGAATGATGTTTTAGACTTGATTTAACATGAGTGATATTTGGCAGATCACCAAGCTCGCTTTCTGTCATGAGCACACAAGCGTTGCAATGCATGCCGTGTACGTGAAAGGTATATTTTTGTGTTTGCGTAGTCATTGGTAATTTCAGGCTTATCTCTGTTCTCTTTCAAGCTGTCGACGATAGAGAGCGCAGATACCGGCCGAGATCGAGATGAGCATGAGTACAATGGCATCATTGATGCAATGCTGGTACGTAAAACCCCAGATAGTTCCGCCTTCACCTGCAAGCCACGCACCGATAAGTGCTAATGCTCCCCAGATTGCTGCCACGATCGATACTCCATGGATAAATGATAATTTTTTCATATATCTTTATTGATTAATTTTTAATAAATTTACTTATACCACTGCACATACCAACCCTGCATCTGCTGAATTTCCTTTGACTGAGAAGAGATAATATTCTTTGCAAGCTGTTGCATCTCAGGACGATTTGTTCCTGATTGAAGCATGTTCGCCATCATGATAGCTAATTGGTGATGAGGGATCATTTCTTCGATAAATGCCTTGTCGAAGTCAGTAGCATTTTCCAATGCCGCCATGTCTTCCTGGCCGCCCATGTGCATGCCGCTTTGCGACATCATACCGCCACCCATCATTCCTGTGCTTACTTTTGGTACAGTGCTTCCAAACCAATCCTGGTACCAGCCATTCATGCTTTGAATTTCCGTTGTCTGGGCCGCTATGATTGCTGTGGCCAGAGTTTTAATCTCTGGACGTTTTGCCTTTTGGAGTGCGAGATTTGCCATGGCGATAGCACCTTCGTGGTGAGGAATCATCTGCTCAATGAAATGCTTATCGATGGTGCTGGCGACTTGGTTGTTTCCAGTCACCCTTTGATTATACGATGAGTTATTTCCCCAGTTCATCATTCCATAGCCTCCATATCTCATCATCGGATAGAACACTCCGGCAAGGAGAAGCCCTATTACGATCCCTCCGATGCCGTACAAGATTTTGTTATTTTGATTGTTGTTCATATTTTTGTAGTTAGATTAATAATTATTCTCCGGCGTACTTCACAGGATCGGCTGTAAAGTGATTCTTGCAGTGGATAGCGCAAAAGTAATAGGTTTTGCCTTTGTAATCTGCGCTGGCCTTAATACTGTCCGCATCAAGTTCCATTCCGCAGACAAGATCAAATGCCACTGCCGGATCGAGATTCTTATACTTTTTATTGCCTTTAAGTTTTTTTGTTTGCATAGATTTGTGAGATTAGAAATAGTAATAGAAGCTCTATGCAAAGAGGGACTGTTTTCAAATAACGAAAGCCAGCGAGTAATTTTCCGAGGACGAAGCTGGCGTTCGGGGTCAGGTCGAACTCGCCATAATAACCGACTAGCTAAAATAGAATCTCGATGCCTTATGTAAAGGAATCCTGCACTGATAAATACAGCAAACAGAAGTGCGAGTAAGAAGATAAACGGAATTGATGGGACCACACTGAAGAAAGAGATGAATACTTGTATGTGATGGACCGACATCGCTACAATGTTTTCCGGACATGAAGTGTTATCGACAGCCGAAGCGATACAGCCGACTGCATGGTTTGTCCCATGATTCATCGAAATAAAGCCAAACACCCCTATTACTAGGACACTTGTGATAATTAGTAATGAGAGGAGTTTTGTCATCATAGATTTTTTGCCTTAATGCGAAGAGAATTCGATACGACCGATACCGACGACATCGCCATGGCGAATCCTGCAAACACAGGATTCAAGAGCCATCCGAAGACAGGATACAAAGCCCCAGCTGCAAGAGGAATACCGACAATGTTGTAAATGAAAGCCCAGAATAGATTTTGCTTGATGCCACGCATGGTGATTTTAGATAGCTTGATCGCCTTTACGAGCTTTGAAATATCGCCACCGAGAAGCGTGATACCTGCCGACTCGATAGCCACATCAGTTCCGGTCCCCATGGCGATACCCACATCCGCTTGAGCGAGCGCTGGGGCGTCATTTACGCCATCACCAGCCATTGCGACCACTCGACCTTGTGACTGCAACTCCTGAATCTTTTTCAACTTATCTTCAGGAAGCACATGAGCCACAACATCATCGATGCCCGCGAGAGACGCAATATACTTAGCTGCCTTTTCATCATCACCCGTAAGCATTACTGCTTTTATTCCGAGAGCATGAAGATTTTTTACCGCTTCGACTGACTCTTCTTTTATTTCATCCGCCACCATGACAAAGCCGAGGACTTTCTCTTTGATAGCAAGAATGACGGGTGTTTTACCTTGAGAAGTGAACTCATTGAGTTTTGCTGTATCAAAAGGAATTTTAAGATCACTTACAAGTTTTGCGTTACCGACAAAGTATTCAGTACCTTTGATTGATCCTTTCAAACCCTTACCCTGAATGCCTTCAAAGTTTGAAACTTCCGATATAGAGATATTTTTTTCTTGTGCGTAGCTTACAATTGCGTGTGCAATGGGATGTTCTGATTTTTTCTCAAGCGACGCGAGAATAGACACCAACTCATCATCTTTTAGGTCTGAATGATTTTGTATATCGACAAGTGTCGGCTTTCCTTTGGTGATGGTCCCTGTTTTATCAACCACAACCGTATTTACTTTATGAAGCTTCTCAAGCGTTGCTGCATCTTTGATGAGAATGCCTTCTTTGGCCCCTTTACCAACTCCAACAATGATTGCTGTAGGTGTGGCAAGACCGAGTGCGCAAGGACATGCAATGACAAGAATGCCAACAAACGAGACGAGGCCAAATGAGAGAGCCTGCGAGAATCCTAGATATTGCGAGCCAACAATCAGCCATGCTCCGAGAGTAAGTAAAGCAATCACCAAAACGATAGGTACAAATATAGATGAGATTTTATCAGCGAGTGCCTGAATGGGAGCTTTGCTACCTTGAGCGTCTTCAACCATCTTTATGATCTGGGCGAGAAGAGTTTCGGACCCAACTTTTGTAGCTTTGAACGTAAATGAGCCACTTGTGTTGATCGTTCCGGAAACGACACTATCTCCAATCTTTTTTTGAGCAGGCATCGGCTCTCCGGTAACCATTGATTCATCGATGAATGACGATCCTTCAGTTATGACACCATCGACAGGAATCTTTGCTCCTGGTTTAACAATAATCAGATCGCCATGCTTTACGTCGTTTACTGAAATCTCCACTTCCTTCCCATCACGAATCACCAAAGCTGTCTTAGCCTGGAGATTGAGGAGTTTTTCTATAGCGTCACCTGTCTTTATTTTAGATCGCGCTTCAAGATACTTACCAAGCGCAATGAAAGTAATGACTACGATCGTAACATCGTAGTACTGGTAGTCGACGTTTATAAATGGACGAAGTGCTTCCTCAAAAGCGGTCACTGTAAAGCTGTATAAAAATGCTGCAGTCGTTCCAATACCAATGAGCGTATCCATATTTGCCTTACCGTATCGAAGGAATCTGTAAAATCCCATGAGGTAGGGTTTGCCGACGACAAAGAGAATGTATGTAGCAAGGATCGGGAGAAGATGGTGAATAAATTCTTTGATCGTGTAGCTCATTTCAGGGACCGCTTTGTACTGGGCGAGAATATCCCATCCCATAACTAACGCTGCGAAAATCGCTAAAGGAATGGCAGAGAGCACCTTTGTTCGCATATCAGCAACCTCTGCAAGCTTTTCTTTCTTTGATTGATTCAGTCCAAGATGTGCGGCATGCTCGTCAGCCGACATACCCATTTCTTCGGCTGATTGGCCACCATGATCGTGCGACATCTCTTGGTCTAGGGCCAAAGAATAGCCAAATGGCTCTATCTTCTTTGAAAGTTCTTCCGCACTTGTTTTTGACTCATCAAAGGCTACTTTTGCTTTTTCGGTCCCGTAATTGACCTCAGCAGAGTGGATCCCTTCTGTTTTCTTGAAGGTTTTCTCAATAATGCCTGCGCAAGAGGCGCAATGCATTCCTTTTACTCTATAAGTTTTGGCTTGAGGGTGATTCATATTTTTATTTGCGCTTAAGTTTATAAACCTTAAGAATTTCATCTACCGCTTTCTTTTCGCTACCATGCTTCATTTGATGGACTACGTGTGTAGAAAGGTGGTTTTCAAGAACCAAGTTTTCAATTCCTGTAAGTGCCTCTTTAATAGCCGACACTTGAGTGATAATGTCGATACAGTATTTCTCGTCCTCAACCATTTTCTGTAAACCCCTGATTTGTCCCTCAGTAATTTTTAATCGGCGAATAACCTTTGTTTTGATGTCTTGTCTCATATACCCACATAATACCCCTAGGGGGTATTAGAGTCAATTCGAGATATCAACATTTCCTAAACTGCCGCCAGCTGCTCGCTTGTTGGCCAGACCAAAGGATAAATTCCATCCTTCAAATTCGGGATATAATGGCACTCACTTGTGGTGCGGAAGTAGTGGGTTATATCGTTCACCAGTTGGAGCACAGAAGTGATTTTACTCTCAGAATAAGCTTTTGCGTTACCAGCAAAGGCTTTTTTGAGTTCAAAATTATTTTCGAAGCTAAGTACTCGGTCACGATACTTTCGAACTGGTGTTTTTAGTTCATACTTCACTGAACCGTCTTTAATGATGATTTCACTAAATAGATTTTGTAGAAGCAGTCTTTTGTCACTTGTCCGTATTAAAAGATGATCACATATAACATTCGTGATAAAATAAACTTACCCCCATGAAAAATCTCAAGCAAAATTTAATCGATGAGGCTGCAACGGAAATTACCGCCAAAGAAAATGACATCAAGATGTCAGATGAAGAGCTGACTGTCTTAGGTGCAAGGCTCAAAGAAAGCCAGTTCATCGATGGAGAGTTGAATCAATGAAACGCACATGAATAATGTTTTTAAACTTATTACCGCAGTTATTGTATCTGAGTTAGCCGGTATCATCGGCTCACTATTTACCTTTTCGAAAATCCCGACCTGGTACGTCGCACTCGCTAAGCCCGCTCTCAATCCACCAAGTTGGATATTCGGTCCTGTCTGGACCACTCTCTATGCACTCATGGGTATTGCAGCATTCCTCATTTGGAAGAAAGGTTTGGATCGCAATGATGTACGAAAGGCCCTTGCCGTTTTCGGACTCCAGCTCGCCCTCAATACTTTCTGGTCAATCGTCTTTTTCGGTTTGCACAGCCCTGCGTGGGCATTTGTGAATATCATCTCCTTGTGGCTTGCGATCGCCTGGACAATGATTCTCTTTTACAAAATATCTAAACCGGCTATGTGGCTTCTCGCGCCGTATATTCTTTGGGTAAGTTTTGCTTCATACCTCAACTACTCTATTTGGATACTAAACTAAAAATCCGCCATAGTGCGGATTTTTAGTCTTGATAAATGGATTTATCTCTTACTGGTTATACCAATTCTTCTGCCATGCTTTCATTTCAGTAATTTCTTTGTTTTGCGCTGCAATAATTGCATTGGCTAGGTCCTTGATTTCTTGATGCTTGGCATTAGTGAGAGCAAGCTGTGCCATCTCTACCGCACCTTGATGATGGACGATCATCTCGGCAAGAAACCCTTGATCAAAAGTGTCACCAGTTTTTCCTTTGAGCTCTGCGTTCATACTTGTCATCATGTCAGCCATGTTCATACTTCCACCGTTACCCATCATATTGCCATTTGGCATCATGTGAGTACCTTGAGTGTTTTGTTTAGCAACTTGGACCGGTGCTTTATTTCCACCGATCTGATACCCGATACCGAGACCTACGACCAAAGTTACGATTACAATAATAATTCCTTTATTCTTTTGCATATAAGTTTAGATAATTAGTTGGTAAATAATCATCTAACTTCTACGGAGCTTTTGGGTTCAAAATACCGCTTGAGAAAAGTTCTTGGTACAGTGGGACCGATACACAACCTTCCGAACGCCGAAGAGGTAGTCGCCGGAAAAAGAGATCGGGAGAACTGTAGTATTTCCATACAAACAAAACTGCTACTGCGAGTAAGATGTAAGTGAAGAGTGTTTGGAGCGTAACCGTAAAGGCGCTTTGCCATGCATTAATATGATCCAAGGCTGTCATCGCACAAATTGCTTGCTCTTCTGGCATAAAGGGACATCCTGGTTCGTGATGGTGTCCGTCCATCCCCGCCATAGCAATCATGCCAAATCCACCGAAAGTAACGAATGCAATGAGAATGAATGTTGCGATAACTGACTTCATGTGTGTATTATACCATATCTAAACCACAATTAACTGTTCACTTGTTGGACGAATCAAGTTATACAAACCATCCGTCATATTTGGGATATAATGCTACTAATAACAGATAATACAACAAGTCATGTTATAATTTTTAAGCATTTAAGCGCATGAAAAAAGGAAAATATATAGATGGGTTCTTGCTTGTTGTACCGAAAGACAAGATTGTAACTTACAAAAAGATGGCTACTCTCGGGAAGAAAGTGTGAATGAAGTATGGCGCTCCCGATTATAAAGGCGTAAACAATAAGTAACACTATTATACACTTGCGCGATTAATCTTTTGCTAGAATATACATATCTGATATAATAAGTAGCAAGATAATATGAACTCAAATAGTAAATATAAAATATTAGTGGTAGAGGATGAAGCGACAATGCTCAATCCTCTTGTCGCCTCCCTCATAAAAGAAAGCTTCAATGTAGTATCAGCAACTGACGGTGTTGAAGGATTATCAATGTCTCTCAAGGAAAAACCAGATCTAATATTGCTTGATATATCTATGCCAAATATGAATGGCGTGGAAATGATGCAGAGACTTCGAGAAAGCGGAGATTATGGTAAAAATGTAAAGATCATACTTCTCACATCACTTAATGTTGATGACAATATAATGAAAGGTATAGTAGAAGGAATGCCTTCGTTTTTCCTTACAAAAGACACATCAAGCATTGCAGATATAATACAGAAAGTAAAAGAATCTTTGGAAATTTCAATTTTCAAATTATGAATTGGTTATTACTGAAAAGTAGAGTCTATTCTTGGAATCTGCTTGTACTACTCTTTATCATCATAAGTATAGGTGTGACTGTTTCTATGTATTCTATAATGAAAGCGGAAGATATAGTAAAGAACTCCCTTCTAGAAAGAACCGACATTATCTCAACGGTATTTGAAATAGAAAAAATAAAATCACTTCACGGCAATGAAGAAGACCTCAATAATCCAGCATATACAGAGACAAAAGACAAACTGATAAAACTGGCTCAAATAAATTCTGATACACGCTTCGTCTACATAGTGGGCAAAAAGGATGGAGATATTTTTTTCTTTGCAGATTCTGAACTAGCTGATTCAGAAGATTATTCACCTCCTGGACAAGTATACGATGAGGCAAGCGAGATATTTCGTAGCGTATTCGACGATAAAATAAGCAAAATAGAAGGCCCGATAACAGATCGCTGGGGTTCATGGATAAGCTCCATGTCGCCTATAATAGACACAAGTACCGGACAAGTCATAGCTCTAGTAGGACTTGATGTCAGTGTTAGGGATTATTACACAACATTAGTTCTTTATGGTTCTATACCATTACTTGTCGCTTTGCTTTTTGCAAGCTTTACATTTTTCATATATAGAGCACAGAAGAAAGAAGAGGTATTACTTACACTGCGATCAGAGCTCGTATCTATAGCAGCTCACGATTTGCGTACCCCACTCATTGGTATCAGATGGTCGCTTGATTCGATAATAGATTCATCAAATAATCTCACAGAGGAACAAAAGAATAATATCGATTTGATGAGAAATGCAAGCACAAAACTACTAGAAACAGCCAATGAAATACTAGAAACATCAAAACTTGATAAACAAAATGAGAAGGCTCTGACCTTAGAATCCTGCGATATTATACCAACTCTAAATGAGATAATAGCAATATTTATTATTCCCGCTCAAGAAAAATCCGTAAAAATAATAGTGGACAGTAGTATGCCCGAATCACTTATTATCAAATGTGACAAGTCAAAGATAAAAAGAGCGTTTTCAAATCTAATATCAAATGCCATAAAATATTCTCTTCCAGGAAAAGAAATAATAATGAGATATTCTCAGACATTATCCACATGTACAATAAGCATAACAAATGAAGGAATGGGTATTGCAAAAAGCGAGCAAAATAATATATTCAAGGAATATTATAGAACAAAAGAAATAAAAAAATCTAATACATATGGAACTGGTCTTGGTCTATATTATGTAAAAAGAATAATAGATCTTCATAAAGGCAAAGTATGGTTCGAATCTAGAGAAGGAGCTGGAGCAACATTCTTCGTAGAGTTGCCGAAGAAGTAGGATATTTAATTGAGAAATTATATCTTATTCTTATTGAATAGTAGATAAAATATAACTGATAGTAATATAACAATAACTGTGATAGCTACGAATCCCCAAGGAACGCTGTTTAGCAAGAAAAGAGAATTTGCGGAGTTTGCATTATTTCTATCACTGTTGTTATTTGTCTTAATATCACTCTTTGCTACAGAAGAATCGGACTTTGAGTTTTTTGCTACTGTATTTGAATTGTCAGATACATAAACTATATTATTACAGACTTTGTTTACTCTTTGACCATTATTAGCTATAACAGTAACATTTGCCGTCTTTGCGCCTGTATTTCCATAAGTTTTTATAATCGAGCTTTGATTACCGTATAGCCCATCAGTTCCAGACCATTCATAAGAAAGATTTCCATAGCCTCCAGCCGGAGCTACAGCTTCTGCGATCCACGTCATAGAATTCCCTGACTTTATAGATGTTTTGTTTGGATAACAGGCAACTTGAAAATCATTATTAATATTATTTGAAATATAATTTCCATTATTTACATTATATGGATAATAGTTTTGATTGTATTGATTATAATTTGGCACACCAATAGTGATATTGTTTGAACATGCTTGTGTTATTGTCTGATTTCCAGAATATACCGTAACAGAAGCCGTCTTTACTCCAAGAGAATTATAAGAAACATTTAGATATTTACCATATCCTCTAAGATAGTCTGACCCAGACCATGAATAGCTATAACTCCCATTGCCACCGGAGATATTTGCTTGCCATGTGACATTTGCACCAGCTAGAGCAAATGATGTATTCACAGAACATGATACATATAACGGAGAATCGTATACATAATAGTTATTATTGTAATAATCATTGTTGCGATAATCTCTATTATAATAGCGATAGTTATCATTTGAGTTATAGTAGTTATAATCGTAAATCTCCACAGAATCACAATTCTTGGAAATAGTTTGATTGCCAGATACTACCGTAACAGAAGCATTCTTTGTCCCAGAATTATTATATCTTTTTGTTATAGAAGTTCCGTTACCAGAAAGACCTTCACTTCCGCTCCAACTTATATAATAATTCCCATTTCCACCATAAGCAGATACTCCCCATGATATAGAATCACCGATATTAGTCGATACTGGTGTACGATAACATGATGCGCCGAGAGGGCTTGTATTGCTATAATAGCTATTATTATAAGCATATACTGGAGTTGCAAAAGCTAGTATTATTAAAATAAATATCTTTTTCATAAGATTTATTGTATTACAGCCGTATTATATATTATCTCTATCTATATGTCAATGGTAGCTTTCTTTGCATTACTCTGTATGAACATTTTGCGAGACGGCACATCGGTGCCCATAAGCATGTCAAATATCTTGTCTGCTTCCTGAGCATCCCCTATATTTACCTGCTTCAATATTCTTCTTTCTGGATCCATAGTGGTTTCCCATAGCTCATCAGCATTCATCTCTCCGAGACCCTTATATCTCTGTATAGAAATCTTTGCTTTTTTGCCTTTTACTTCTACCCCGTCATCTGCACCGTCGACGGACTCCTCATCCGCTGGGGCTTCCGCATGCTCGAGAAGTTCTGCACGACTTTCGGCATTATTATTTTCCATGAGATCATTCATTTCATCTATTTCTTTACCGAGTACCCTACTCTTCTCTTCATCAGAATAGAAATAGAGAATTTCCTTTCCTCTTTTGACTTTATAAAGTGGAGGTTGGGCAATATAGACAAATCCCCCCTCAACAAGAGGCTTAAAATATCTGTAAAGCAGAGTAAGGATGAGTGTACGAATATGCGCACCATCAACATCAGCATCGGTTGCTAGTATTATCTTATGATAGCGAAGTTTTGAAATATCAAAAGTATCTCCTATGGCAGTTCCAAAAGCCAAAACGAGATTCTTTATCTGCTCTGATCCCAGCATACGGTCAAGTCTCGCTCTTTCAATATTGAGAATTTTTCCGCGAAGAGGGAGTATTGCCTGTATCCGGCGATCACGGCCAGTTTTTGCTGTACCTCCTGCAGAATCCCCCTCCACGATGAAGAGTTCAGACTCGGATGCATCATTACTCTGACAGTCTGCAAGTTTTCCGGGAAGTGTCATACCTTCAAGTGCGCCTTTTCGCAATACACTGTCCTTTGCTGCCTTTGCCGCTTTGCGGGCCTTCATGGCGAGTACTACCTTCATTATCATTGCCTTTGCATCGTCGGGATTCTCTTCAAGGAAACTTGCAAAAGATTCGCCGAAAACCGTCGCTACGGCACCTTGTGCTTCAACCGATCCGAGCTTTGCCTTTGTCTGCCCTTCGAACTGTATTTCACGAAGCTTGACGGATATCACCGCAGTAAGCCCCTCGAGCACATCGTCTCCCGTGAAGCTATCTTCCCCATCCTTTATGAGATTATTTTTCTTTCCATAGGTATTGAGACTTCTTGTGAGTGCTGTTTTGAAACCGGTAACATGAGTACCCCCTTCCGGATTATAGATATTATTTGCAAAAGGCAAAATGCGGGATGAGATATCATCAGCGTATTGAAGGGCTATTTCTACGGACTCTACTCCTTCCACTTTTTTCTCTACATAGAAAATGTTTTTATGTACAGGCTTCAGTATCTGATTATTGAATTTTACAAGAGAAGTGAGACCATTTTCAAAGAAAAAGGTTTGTGATGGGGTTTGCAAATTTAAATCACTCAGATACGTTATACTTTCATCAATTTCAAGAATTCCTTCTTTGTCCAATTTAAGTAAATCATCGCCTTTATATTCCCGCGCATCTATAACAGTTATTCGCAATGCTTTTACAAGATATGCCTGTTGACGAAGAGAATTTACCACTCTGTTGTAATCAAATTTTATTTCTTTAAAAATGAGAATATCAGGCTCAAAAGAGACGATAGTTCCATGAGCCTTACTGCTGCCCACCTTTTTTACTGTTGCCTTTTTCTTGCCTTGAGAATATTCCTGCATGTATATTCCGCCGTCTTTATGAACCCAGACCTGCGTATATACAGAAAGAGCGTTTACTACAGAGGCTCCCACTCCGTGCAATCCTCCGGAAACTTTGTAGCCTGATTCATCTCCACCGAACTTTCCTCCAGCATGGAGCACAGTCATAATAGTCTCGAGAGCGGAGACCTTGGTAGACTTATGTACATCAACTGGTATACCCCTACCATTATCTACTACTCGTATGCGATTGTGAGGAAGAAGAGCAACCTCGATATGATTGGCGAAACCTCCCATGGCTTCGTCACGAGAGTTATCGAAGATTTCGGTAATAAGGTGATGTAGTCCGTCGGGACCAGTGGTTCCGATATACATACCGGGACGCTTTCGCACCGGTTCCAGCCCTTCAAGTACCTGAATGGAATCCGCTCCGTAATTGTCTTTCTTTTCTTTTGCCATTGGTTTTATGTCTTTATATAGTGGGTGTTTTATGTAAGTTTGATGGGTTAATTATAACAAATTTCATCACAATTGCCAACAATTTTCTTTACTTTTCTTCCATTTTTAACTAAACTACTGTGTATGACAAACTACGTAATTCCCCGCGATGAGGAGAAAGCATTGCTTGCCGGATTTGATAAAAGAGACGATGTGGAAGCAAAGAGAATCAAGCGCTATGTGGCTATGGCGGATCTTTCCCGCACAGAAGGCAATCCCCTGCATGAAATCATGAAAAGAGTGACGGGGCTTCCCCTGCTCAAGGATTTTGACCATATAGATATACCGGAAGTCATTCCTACAAATATTCTCTTTGACCTCTTCAACTTTGCCGCCGATCATCCCGCACGAAGCACATCGGATACTTATTATATTGACTCAAAAAATGTTTTGAGAACACATGATACAGTTATGTGGTATTACTATTTGAATCTTCCTGA
>SXGT01394772.1_pt1 | contig 16900 bp, 9 predicted proteins | sample 3176221 | NCBI WGS metagenome assembly SXGT01 (sample SAMN11356862, study PRJNA531348) | freshwater metagenome | isolation source: freshwater sample F1-120 | place: China: Fuxian Lake, Yuxi | collected 2017-12-25 | reverse complement strand
TGGAACCTGCGCGCGCGCTGGTTGCTCAACCTCGCCAACATGACGCTCGGCCAGTGGCCGGACGGCGTGCGCGAGGACCTGCGGCTGCCGGCGAACACCTACACGTCGTCGGTGCCGTTCCCGAAGTTCGCCAACGTCGCCGCGAAGCTCGGCCTCAATGCGTTCGGCATGCTCGGCGGCGTGATTGCCGACGACTTCGACGGCGACGACGATCTCGACCTCGTGATCAGCTGCTGGGCGACCGACGGCCCGATGAAGTTCTGGCGCAACGACGGCGACGGCACCTTCTCGGATCGCACCAAGGAGAGCGGGCTGCTCGGCATCACCAGCGGCATCAACATCTTCCAAACCGACTTCGACAACGACGGCGACCTCGACGTGTACGTGTGCCGCGGCGCCTGGCTCTACGACGGCGGTCGCCACCCGAACTCGCTGCTCGAGAACCAGGGCAACGGCACGTTCTTCGACGTGACGTTCGCGGCCGGGCTCGGCGAATCGCACTGGCCGAGTTCGACCTGCACCTGGGCAGACGTCGACAACGACGGCGACCTCGATCTCTACGTCGGCAACGAGTCGTCACCGAAGATCAAGGCGCCGAACCAGCTGTTCCGCAACGAAGGCGACGGCACGTTCTTCGACATCGGCGAACGCGCCGGCGTGACGAACTTCGGCTACACGAAGGGCGTCGCGTTTGGCGACTACGACCACGACGGCCACGTCGATCTCTACGTCAGCAACCTGCACGATCCGAACCGCCTCTACCGCAACGCCGGCAACGGCCGTTTCGTCGACGTCGCCGCCAAGCTCGGCATGCAGGAGCCGATCGAGAGCTTCGGCGCGTGGTTCTTCGACTACGACAACGACGGCGCGCGCGATCTGTTCTGCGCCGCCTACAGCACCGGCATCGGCGACGTCGCCGCGTGGCACCTCGGCCTGCCGCGACCCAATCCCGAGCTGATGCGGATGTGGAAGGGCGACGGCAAGGGCGGCTTCCGCAACGCCGCGCCTTCCCTCGGCCTCGACTACCCGGCGCTGCCGATGGGCGCGAACCACGGTGACCTCGACAACGACGGCTTCCTCGACTTCTACCTCGGCACCGGCGATCCGTACTACTACTCGCTGATGCCGAACGTGATGTACTGGAACCGCGGCGGCACCAAGTTCGTCGACGTGTCGATGGCCGGCGGTTTTGGCCATCTGCAGAAGGGTCACGGCATCGCGTTCGCGGATCTCGACAGCGACGGCGACCTCGACCTCTTCGCGCGGCAGGGCGGCGCCTATCCGGGCGACGCGGCGCACGATTGCGTGTTCGAGAACCCGGGCTTTGGCAACCAGTGGCTCGCGGTGCAGCTGGTCGGCACGCACAGCAATCGCGCGGCGATCGGGGCGCACCTGCATGCCGAGTTCGACGACGGCGGAACTTCGCGTTCGGTGCATCGCGACGTCAGCAGCGGCGGCTGCTTTGGCGCGAACCCACTGCGCCAGCACCTCGGGCTCGGGCAGGCGAAGGCGGTGCAGACGTTGACGATCCGGTGGCCGCGCAACGGCAAGCTGCAGGTGCTGCGCGATCTGCCGGCCGGCCGCACAATCCGTATCGTCGAAGGCAAGGACGGTTGGAGCGAGCTCGGGCTGAAGCCCGTGCAACTCGGCGGCAAGTAACGCGACGGCATCGGCGAACGGGCGCGGGGTTGGCGGATCCAGCCAGGGCGTTAGCCTGTGCCCTCCCCGCAACTCGGAGCCCATCCATGCGCCTTCTCTCGCTCGCGGCATTCGCCTGCGTCACTTCGTTCCTGACCGCCCAGGACTTCATCCACTACAAGTTCGACGCCAACTGCACCGGTGAGGTGATCAACCTCGCCAACGGTCCCCAGGCGTTCCCTGGCAACGGCACGCTGCAATCGAACAGCACGATCAGCGCCTTCGACGTGGGCCTGTTCGGCGGTTGCCTCGCCGGCGGCTCCAACGTTGCGACGACCTACTACAACCGGGTCGTCTCCGGGTGGAACCCGAGCACGCAGCCGATCACCGGCGATCTCACCATCGCATGGTCGATGCGCCTGCGCGCCGGAGCGAACATCGGCACGTCGCTGAACTACTTGCTCGGCGCCCCGTCCGGCGGCCACCGCCTGTTCACCAACGGGGTTGCCAGCACCGGCCTGATGCAACGCGAAGTCCTCGCCAGCGGCGGCAACAGCGGTGTGCGCGACTTCCTGCTGCCGGCGGCGACCATGAACGTGCAAGCGCTCGCCGCCGCCGGCTGGACCCACATTGCCCTCGTGGTCGACACCGCAACGCTGACCGCGACCTGGTACGTGAACGGCGCCAACGTGTTCCAACTGGCGAACGTGCCCGGCGCGCTGATCAACCTGAACGGTCCGTACATGGTTGGTGCCTACTCGGCCGCCGCCACTGCCGCCGGTTCGGCCTACGACATCGACGAGTTCCTGATCAGCCTGCGCGCCTACTCCGCCGCCGAGATCCTCGTCATGTCGACGACGCCGCGCGCCGGTGACGGCGACTACCTGTCGGCGATCCCCGCCCAATGCGGCAGCGGCAACGTCACGCTCGCCAGTTCCGGTGGCGCTCCGAGCGCCGGCAACCTCGCCTACTCGCTCGATGTGACGGCGACGACGCCGAGCCTCTACGTGATGATGCTCGGCTTCGACCGCTGCCTGTTCGGCGGCGCGATCCCGCTGCCGCTCGATGGCACGCCGTTCTCGCCACTGCTGAACGGATGTTGGATCCTCGCCGATCCGGCGGTCACGATCGGTGGCGCCGCGCTTGCAGGAACGGCGCCGAATGCCCTGCCGATCCCGGCGACTGCTCCCTATGGCGCCGCGATCTACTCGCAGGTCCTGGCGCTCGATGCGGTGACGCTCGCTTCGTCGATGTCGGCCGGCTTCGCATCTTCGGTCGGCTTCTGAGCCCGAATGCGTAGCAGCGGCGCTCAGCGCCGCTTCGCCCAGCGGGTGACCGTCTTGCCTCCGGCGTCGCTGCGGAACGTCGCGACATCGCCGTCGATCGTCACCACGAACGGCTTGCCCGTGCGCGGATCGACGAGGTCGGGCAACTGCTCGCCGAGCTGGAAGGCGAGCGCCAGGCGCAGCACTCGCCACTTCGCGTAGCCAAGGAAGTGAGTCTGTTCGGCGGAGGAGCAGTGCCGCAGCCACGACGACACGGCGGTGCCTTCCAGGTTGCCCGGCAACCCGAGAAACTGCCGCCACTGCGATTCCCGTTCGGTCCAGGTCGCCGTCGACGCGACGAGAACCGGCAGGCGGGTGCGCAAGGCGTCGACGGCCGCCAACTCCCTCTGGTTGGGATCGAAGCCGTGGGCCCACGACGCGAGGCGTCCGCGCAGGGTGGGCTGATGCTGTAGATGACTGGCCAGGCAGGACCGTGCCTGGTTCACCAAGGCCGACTCGACGTCGAGCACCGCCGACCAGCGCGCCTCGATCCGCGCCAACTGCTCCGCGAGCAATCGAGCGGCCGCGGGATCAAGGCGCGCAACCTGGTCCTCCGGCCAATCCACGCCGAACGGCCAATTGCTGCCAGGCAAGCGCTGGTCACTCCACAGCACCACCTCGTCGAGCCACAGCTGCACGCAGCGAAGGTGCTCGCCGCGGTCCGACGCGACGTGCCGGGCGATGCGCAGCACCCGCGTCTGCAGCGGACCCGGTTGCCAGCGCGGCGATGGTGGCGTGCGTGCATGCGCGGCGCGCTGCAGCACTTCGACGATCGGCGCCAGCGCCGGCCACGCCGCTTCCCGCGCCGCGACCGCGTCTGGCTTCAGCATTGTCTGCAGCAGCTGCGAATGCAGCGGCGTGCGACGAAGCATCACCGCCGCCAACGCGTAGCCAAAACCAGCGTCCTCGTCGAACCCCTCACCCCACAACGGTTCGCGTCGCTTCGCCGCCGCCGGCGTCGTCGCCGCAGCTTCGCGTTGCTCGTGGTCGCGCACGAAGCGAGCGACGCGGTCGCGCACTCCGTCGCTCTTCGCTGCCAGCAGCGACGACACGACCATGCCGACGACGAGCATCGTCGCCACCACACCCACCATCCATCCGCGCATGCCTGGCACGAGTCTTCGCATCGGACCGCCCACCGGGAGGTCCGAAGGCTAAAGCCGCGTTGGCACCGCGCCGATAGCCGATCCCATGGTCCATCTCCGCTCCCTGGCGCTCAGCGCGCTCGCGTTCCTCGTCACCCTCCCCCTATGCGCCCAAGGCACGACGTACTACGTCTCAGCCACGAACGGCAAAGGCAAGAAGGGCACGAAGGAAGAGCCCGTGCGCGACCTCTCGGTCGTGATCCCCAACCTGAAGGCCGGCGACACCGTGATGATCGCCGGCGGCACCTACACCGGCCGCGGTGATTGCGGCTCGGACAAGATCGCCGTGACCTGCTCGATCATCGGCGGCTGGAACGACGAGTTCACCGCGCGCGACCCGTGGGGCACGACGCGCACCGTGTTCACCGGCGACAACAAGGCGAAGAACTGGAACTTCAACGCGCGGCTCTGGTTCGACTGCCGCGGCCAGAAGGAGCCGGGCACGATCGTGGTCGATGGCATCGTCGTCGACAACGGCCCGCGCAACTACTACCTGAAGGACGAGGGTCTGAAGATCTGGCGCAAGTTCAACCCGGGCACCGGCCAGAACGCGTCGCCCGAATCGCCCGGCATCTTCGTCGACACGCCCAAGAACGGCAAAGCGACGATCACCAACTGCATCGTGATGAACACGGCGCCCACCGGCGGCACCGGCGCGATCTACGCGTTCGGTCACCAGGACGCGACGTTGACGATCACCAACAACCTGGTCATCAACAACACCGGCAACGGCATCAACTGCTGCTCGTGCTGGCATCCGAAGGACGGCAAGGGCTTCCCGAAGTTCACCGTCAGCAACAACACCGTGTTGTTCAGCTGGAAGTACGACGCCTACGCGACGCACGGCGGCAGCTCGCTGAAGATGGACGGTGACACGATCGTCACCGCGACCGGCAACGTGTTCGCGTTCAACGACTACTACGACGTCGACAACGTCAAGCAGTCGAAGGGCATGACGCTGAAGGACAACCTGCTCGGCCCGGCCCTGGTCGGCGAGTACAACGAGTTCAACACGGTGGTCGCCGCCGCCAAGCTCGACGAGGAAGCGCAGCTGCTGACGCCCGAGTCGACCGGCAACATCGCCGACAAGGTCGAGGTCACGCTCGATCCGAAGTGGTCGGCGAGCTACGCCGCGCGCAACGTGATCGACCGCAACAAGGCCGAAGCCGACGTCAAGGAGAAGGACGGCTGGCAGAACGACCTGCGCGGCATGCTCGGCCTCAACAAGCAGGGCACCGACGTCACCGCCGACAGCGACGTGTGGCTGCACCGCATGGCGATCGACGACGCCGTGAAGGCCGGCACGACCAGGTACCAGGGCAAGTACGGCTGCCAGAACCCGGCCACCGGTGCCGCTGCCCCCGGCAAGTGAACGTGCGCTGAGGCGACAGGGGCCGCGCCCGAATCACGCGGGCGCAGGCCCGAGCGGCAGCCGCACCACGAACTCGGACCCGTGACCAGGCTGCGATGCGACGTCGATCGAGCCCCGATGGCATTCGACGAGACGCCGGACGATCGCCAGCCCGAGGCCACTGCCGCCGGTGGCGCGCGTTCGTGACGCATCGACGCGGTAGAACCGGTCAAACACGTGCACAAGGTGTTCCGGAGCGATGCCAATGCCGGTGTCGCTGATGCGCAACACGGCAGCCGTGCCCTCGCGTGCCAGATGGACACGCACCTCACCGCCAGGACGGTTGTAGCGAACCGCGTTGTCGAGGAGGTTTGCGACAACGACGCGCAGGCGTTCGGTGTCTCCGCACACGCTGACCGCTTGGAGGAATCGGATCGCTTCAATTCCGAATCGACGCGCCAACGGCTCGATCGCCGCCACCTCTGCCTCGACGAGTTGGGCGAAATCGATCGGGGTCGCTTCGATCGACAGCGCGCCCGCATCGGCGCGCGCCAGATGCAACAAGCCGGCGAGGATCGACTCCATGCGTTGCGCCGCGTGCCGACAGGCAACCAGACGCTCCTGGATCGCTGCACCCGACTGCTCCGGCGAGGCCGCCAGTTCGAGATGCGCCAGTACGATCGCCAACGGCGTGCGCAGTTCGTGCGACGCATCGGCAGTGAACGCCATCTGGGCGGCGAACGACGCCTCCAGCCGGGCGAAGGACTCGTTGAGCGTCGTGACCATGCCACGCAGTTCCTGCGGCACCCGCGCCGCGGGGATGCGTTCCCCCAAGTTGCGCGCAGAGATGCGCTGCGCGACGGCCGCAGTGGCATGCACAGGCGCCAGCGCCCGCGTCACCATCACGAATCCACCGACCAACGCCAGGGCGGTAACCGCGATGCCCGCTGCGGCCAACATCCACAAGAACCGACGGATGGCATGGTTCTCGGATTGCACGCTGCGCCCGACGACGAGCCACCCAGCTTGCGCCGGCAGTTCGGTTCCGAGCCAACGATGGTCGTCACGCGTGGTCGGTTCGGTTGGCACCAGGGGAACGGCCGACAGCCCGACGACCGCCGATGCGACGACCTTGCCTGCGGAATCGAACACCGCCATCGAAGCCTCGTCAGGCAATGCGCTCCTGGCGCTGGCGATGGCGGCGGCAGGCGTCGCAGCATCTGCCACGCACCGCTGTAGCACCGTGCACCAATGGCCCAACTGCGCATCCGTCTCCTGGTACAAAGTGGCGCGCAGTTCGCGGTGCAAACTCGTTCCCAGTGCAGCAATCGCGCCAGTGAACATCACGGCGTACCAGAACAGCAGCGTGATCCGGAGCGAGCGGAACATCAAGTAATCAGGTAGCCGTGGCCGCGCCGGGTGGTGATCAGGCCACGGCCGAGTTTCAGCCGCAGCGTGGAGACGTAGACATCGACGACGTTGGAAAGCGTGTCGTCCGCGTCGTTCCAGAGGTGCTCGTAGATCGTGCTCCGGGTGACCAGCGTGCCGCGGCGCATCGCCAACAGCTCGAGCAGCGAGTACTCCTTCGGCGTCAGCGCCACGAGCCGCCCGCCAGCGTGAACCGTGCGCGCCGACATGTCGATCCGCACATCGCCAAACTCGACTACGGGTGCCGCCCTGCCACCGCCGCGCCGCGTCAAGGCGCGCACCCGTGCCTGCAGCTCGGCCACCAGGAACGGCTTGGTCAGGTAGTCGTCGGCCCCGTCGTCGAGGCATCGAACCTTGTCCCCGATCGCATCGCGCGCGGTCAGCACCAACACGGGCGTCGCCTTGGCCTGTCGCAGTTGACGCAGCAGCGAACGGCCGTCGAGCAGAGGCACCATCAGGTCGAGCACGATCGCGTCGTACTCCACGTGCATGGCCAGATGCAGTCCGGAAACGCCGTCCGCGGCCTCGTCGACGACGAAGCCGGCGACGACGAGACCATCGCGCACGACGCGCGACAACTCCGGTTCATCCTCCACGACGAGCACCCGCATGCGGCCTCAGCCTCAGCCCTGGCAGGCGCGCAGGCGCCGTTCGACTTCCTGCCAATCGACATGACCCAGGAAGCCTTCGACGTAGTCGGCCTTCTTGTTCTGGAAGTCGAGGTAGTAGCTGTGTTCGTACATGTCGATCACCAGGAGCGGCACGCCCAACCAGGCCGGACCATCGTCGTGCGAATCGGTGACGACGTGGTAGAGCTTCTTGTTGGTCGGGTGGAAGGCGAGCACGGCCCATCCCGCGGCCGCCTTCGCCGCCGTGGCGAAGTCCTCGCGCCAGGTGTCGAAGGAGCCGAACCGGGCCACCAGCGCCGCATTCGTCGCCGCACCCGCATTGCCGGGCGTGGCCGTCATGTTGTCGAAGTAGGTCTCGTGCAGCAGCACGCTGTTCATGCGTTGTACGCGCGGCCGATGGTTGCCGGTCGGCGAGGCGTCGAAGCCTACGAAAGCTTTCAGCGCGCCGCCGTAGTGCGATTCGTGGTGCCAGCGCAACTGCTCCTTGCCGAGGAAGCCCGGCAGCTCGGCGAACGGCAGCGGCTTCACTACGCCGGTCACGAGGCCCGAGGCGCCTTCTGTCGAAGGTGCAAGTGAGGTTGAAGACGTCAGCGCCGGAGCGAGCCCAGGCAACGCAGACGCTCCGGCTGCGGTCGCGGCAATGGCAGCCGAACCTTGAACAAACAATCGGCGGGACAGGGTCATGAGCACCTCGGAACGGTTGGCGGTGGCGGCGGGCGAAGGAGCCCGACGCCGGTCATCCGCGCATCGTGCCAACACCAACCTTAAGGCAAGGTGAAGGCCGTCACCGCTGCCGTCAAATCCGGAGCGACGCCCGGCTGCTTGCTCGCATTGCCGCCCGGGTGCCGTCACCATGGGCGGACCGTGACGCCACGCCTCCGCCCGTTCCCGTTCACCGTCCTGTCGTTCGCGGCTGCCACAGCCGCCCAACACGACGCGACGACGAGTCCTGAGAAGCGCCCGATGTACGTGGCGCCGGCCAACACCGAAGCCCAGGACCAGATCAAGGGCTTCCAGCTGGCACCGACCCTGGTGTGCGACCTCGTCGCCGCCGAGCCCGACCTGTGCAACGCAGTCGCGTTCACGATCGACGGCAAGGGCCGCTTCTGGGTCGCCGAGACGTTCCGCATCAACGACGGCGTCTTCGACACGCGCAACTACATGCAGTGGAAGGACGACGACCTCGCCTGCCTCACCGTCGCCGACCGCCTCGCCAAGTACACGAAGCACATCGCCAAGGACATTCCGAAGTACGCCGCCTACTCGGATCGCGTGCGCATGCTGGTCGACACCGACCGCGACGGCCGGCTCGACCGATCGACGGTGTTCGCCGACGGCTTCGCCGAACTCGAGGACGGCATCGCGTCGGGCGTGCTGCCGATCGGCGACGACCTGTGGTTCACCAACATCCCGAAGCTGTGGCGCCTGCGCGACACCAACGACGACGGCGTCGCCGATGAACGCCACGTCGTGCACGACGGCTACGGCGTGCACACCTCGCTGATCGGCCACGACCTGCACGGCCTCGTGCTCGGCCCCGACCGCCGCGTCTACTTCTCGATCGGCGACCGCGGCTTCCACGTGCAGCAGGGCGACCGCACGTTCGCGTATCCCCACGAAGGCGCCGTGCTGCGTTGCGAACTCGACGGCAGCGACCTCGAAGTCGTGCACCGCGGGCTACGCAATCCGCAGGAACTGGCGTTCGATCTGCACGGCGACCTGTTCACCGGCGACAACAACAGCGACGGCGGCGACCGCGCCCGCTTCGTGCAGATCGTGCCCGGCGCCGACACCGGCTGGCGCATCGGTTTCCAGTGGCTGTCCGATCGCGGCGCGTGGAATCGCGAGCAGATGTGGCATCCGCGCCACCCCGGCCAACCGGCCGGCATCCTGCCGCCGATCGCGAACTTCGCCGACGGCCCGTCCGGCCTCGTTTTCGACCCCGGCATCGGCCTGCCCGAACGCTTCCGCGGCTGCTTCTTCCTGTGCGACTTCCGCGGCGGTGCGTCGTACAGCGGCGTGCACGCGCTGCGGCTGCAGCGCACCGGCGCGGGCTACGAGGTCGCCAGCACCGACAAGGTGGTCTGGAACGTCCTCGCCACCGACGTCGAGTTCGGACCCGACGGCGCGATGTATCTGCTCGACTGGGTCTCGGGGTGGAACAAGACCGGCAAGGCGCGCATCTACCGCGTGCGCACGCCGGGCATGGCCAACGACATGGCGCTGCGCGCGACCGCGAACCTGCTCGCCAGCGATCTGAAGGCGCGCGGCCGCGCCTCGTTGCCGGGGTTGCTCGCGCATGCCGACCGCCGCGTGCGGCAGGAAGCGACGTTCGCGCTCGTCGATCTCGACGGCCACGCCGAGCTGTTGGCGGTGGCGAAGAACCCCGACCACCGGCTGGCGCGCCTGCACGGCATCCACGGCCTCGGCATCCTCGGGCGCAAGGACCCGACCCGGCTCGATGGCGTCCAGGGCCTGCTCGACGACGGCGATGCCGACGTGCGGGCCATCGCCGCGCGCGTGCTCGGCGATGCGCGGGTGGCGAGCGCCCCCTCGGCGCTGCAGAAGAAGCTGACCGATGGCAATGCCCGCGTGCGGCGCGAAGCCGCGCTGGCGCTCGCGCGCTTCGGCAAGGCCGCGGCGGCGAGTGGCGACGCATTGGTCGAACTGCTCGCGAAGACCGACGACCACGACGTCGTGCTGCGCCACGCCGCCGTGTTCGCGCTGGCCGAGTGCGCCGAAACGAAGTTGCTGCACGAGCGACTGACCGATGCACGCCGTGCGGTGCGCCTCGGTGTGGCCCTGGCGCTCGGCCGTCGCGCCGATCCGGAACTGGCGCGCGCGCTCACCGACACCGACGTCGACGTGCGCTTCGCCGCGGCCCGCGCGATCTACGAAACGCCGATTCCCGCAGCGATGCAGGCGTTGGCGATACTCTCCTACGACGACCATCCGGACCTCGAAGCCATCGACTGGCGCGCGCTCAACGCCAACCGCATGGTCGGGCAAACCGAGAACGGCGAAGCGGTCGTGCATGTCGCCGAGCTGCAGAGCCACTCGGCCCGCACGCGCATCGAGGCGATCGAGATCGTCGGCGAATGGCTGGCACCGCACGGCCAATGCCGCGTGGTCGGCAACTGGCGACCGTGCCAGCACGAGAACGGCGACATCGTGCGCCAGAACTTCCACGGCTCGCTGCATCTGCTGCTGGCCGATCCGGTGACCGCCGCCGCCACCGCCAAGGCGACCGCCAGGATCCAACTCCACAAGGCCGCACCGCAGCTCGTCACCGCGGTGCTGGCCACGGCGCTGCCCGCCGAGGCCCGCCTCGCCGCTCTCGATGCGCTCGCCGACTTGCAGGCGCCCGAACTCACGCCAGCGCTGGACGGCATCGCCGCCGACGCGCCGGCGAAGCTGCGCCAACGCGCCGTGGCCCTGCTGTCGCGCACTGCTCCTGAGAAAGCGGTTCCGGTGCTCGCTTCGCTGCTCCAGAACGGCACCACCGGCGAACGGCAGGCAGCGCTGGAGGCGCTCGGCGACATGAAGGTGGAAGCGGCGACCGCGCAACTGCGCACGCTGCTCGAGCGGCTCGGTCGCGACGACATCGAAACCAACCTGCGCCTGGACGTGCTCGAGGCAGCCGGCAAGCACGCGGCACTGGCCGAGCCTCTCGCTGCGTTCGAGCAGGCGGCGGCCAAGAAAGGCGAGATGGGACCGTTCCTGGCGTGCCGCGACGGCGGTGATGCGGGAGCGGGCCGCAACGTGTTCCACGACCACGAAGCGACGCGATGCACGCGCTGCCATTCGCTGGGCGGCGTGGGCGGCAACGCGGGCCCGGCCCTCGACGGCATCGGCAAGAAGCTCACGCGCGACCAGTTGCTCGAGTCGCTCATCGCACCGAGCGCGCGCATCGCCGAGGGCTTTGGCGCGGTCACGCTGGAGACCACCGACGGCAACCAGATCCTCGGTGTCATCACCAGGGACCAGGACGGCAGCCTCACGATCGTCTCGGTGAACGGCGAGGCGACCGAGGTGCCGTGGACGAAGGTCCGCTCGCGCAAACCCAACGCGGAGAGCGCGATGCCCAAGATGGGCGGCCCGTTGTCGCGCCGACAACTGCGCGACCTCGTCGAGTTCCTGGCGCGGCAAAAGAAGGACTGACGCGAGCGGCCGCCTTCGTCAGCGGCCTTCCACCAGGAAGGCGCCCCATGACGCCGGCGACCCATCCCCGCCCGCGGCGCGCGCCTTGGTCAATTGCGCCAGTTGGGCCCCACGCAGCGCGGTCGAGGCGGTGGCCCCGGAACCGAGGCGTTCGTAGAAGTCCGCCATCAGCGCGGCGGCAGCGACGTCGTCGATGCGCCAGGTGGTCGTGATCGTGATGGGCGCGCCGGCCATGCGCAGCGCGCGCCGCATGCCCAGCACGTGTTCGCCGTAGGCGGTCTCGCCAAGGCCCGTGTCGCACGCGGACAAAACCACGAGTTCGCAGGCACCGAGATCGAGCCATGCCATCTCGTCGCTGGTGAACAGGTCGCCGGAGTTCGCCCCGGCGAGGGCAATGCTGCCGCGCTGCCCCGGCCGACCGCCGCCACTTTCGTCGCCGGCGCCGCCGCGCGTGGCACCGCCACGGCCCGCACCGCCGGAGAAGTTGCCATGCGTCGCCAGATGCACGAACCGGGCCCCGCGCACCGCATCGATCAACCGCTGCCGCGTCGCCTCGGCACCGGTCAACGTCGCCACCGTCAGTTGACGGCGCGTGAGCACGGACGCGATCGCTGTGATCTCGCCGCGCGTGGCCGGAAGGGCTGCGAACGCGTCGGCGCGCACCGCCTGCCCGTAGTCGACGTCGCCGACCAGGACCGCCTTGCCGGCCTGGCTGGCGGCTGCGGTTCCCTCGTGGCGAGCGCGCAGCAGATCGTGCGCCGACACCAGCGACACGAACTCGTGTTGTTCGAGCAGGAACGTGCCAGCCCGGTCGCCGGGCAACGTCGCGAACGGCAGCAACGCCAACGGCCCGTCGGCGCAGACGAACACCCGCTCGGCGCCGGCCAGTACCGCGACCAACGGCTGCCAGACCAGGTTGCGTACGCGGGCGCCGACCACGTCCGCCGCTCGCGCCGAAGCCACGTCCATCGCCTTGCCGCGCCGTGCCGAAGTGCGCACATGCGCCTGCACGGCGTCGGCGATTGGCGCCACCGGCCCCAGGTCGATGCGCAAGGGCTGCGGGTTGCCCGCCGTCAACACGAACGCGACCAGGTGCTGCCCCACCATGGCGCCGCTGCGGTCTTCACGCTCGTAGACGAAGAAGTCGACGAGCGCTTCGCCGCGGCCGAGGCGGCCGGCGAGGTTCTCGATCGATGCGTGCGGAGTCGCCACCCGGGCGCGGATCGGCAGCGAATCGACGAGACGGCCACGCTCGGCCCGCAAGCAGGCCGCAGCCTTGGCATCGCCAGCGCGTTCCGCCGCGTTCAGCTTCGCGTTGACCTTCTGCAGGGTCTCCAGGTGCGCCGCGCCCGCCGCGTCGAGGTTGCGGCGCAACCACTCACGCTGCGCCCAAAGCCCACGCGCCACCTGGGCTTTCCATCGCAAGCCGTCGGCGTAGACCGCGGCCACATCGGCCGGCGTCGTCGACCACGTCAACAACAGCTCGAAGTCGTGGCGCTTCTCCCGCACGAAGGCAAGTCGCTCCTCATCACGCAGCACCGGCAAATACGAATCGAGGCACGCTTCGAAGCCCGCAAGATTGCGGCGCGCGATCTGCATCGCTTCCTGCTCCCGATGCACCGTCGGCAGGAAGTGGGCGAGCCGGTGGTTGATCATGCGCGCCAGGTCTGCCTGCGAGCCGTCGTCGAGCGCCTTCGCCTTCTGCAGCACATCGATCGCTTCCTCGGCCTGGCCGAGCGAGTGCAGGGCGCGCGCCAACGTCAACATCGCGCTGATCTTGGCGCCGGGGCGACCATCGACATCGAGTTCGCGTTGCGCGACCACATGGCGCGCCATCGGCAAGGCGTCCTTGCCGCGCTGCACTTCGAGCAGCAATTCGGCTAGCTGCAGTTCGACATCGACCGTGTCTTCGTGGTCTGGCCCGACCAGCGCGCGCATCGTCGCCAGCAACTCCTCGCCGGCAGCAGTCGCACCAGCCCCATCGCCGAGCATGCGCCGGCTCTTCACCTGCTCGTGCAACGCCGACAGCGTGTCCGGATGGCGATCGCCGAGCCGCGCCCGCCGCCAGCGCAACACCAGGTCGACGTGGTCAGCAGCCTCCTGGAATCGCCCGGTCTGCAGTTCGAACTGGGCCAGCGCCGACGCCGCGTGCACGGTCTTTGGATGGTCGATGCCGAGCACTCGTTCGTTGGCGGCGAACGCATCGGCAACGAGCTGGAAGGCCCGCTCCGCTTCGCCCTGGTACAGCAGCACGACCGCCAGCGATTGCCGCACGGTCTGCGTGTTCGGTGCATCGGCGCCCAGGTGTTCGAGCGCGATCGCCAACGCCTGCTCGAGCAGCGGCCGCGCCGCCGCGTTCTGGCCGGTCATCACGCAAATCTGCGCCCGCGCGGTCAGCACTCCGAGGCGAAGGACTTCGCGCTTCTTCGTCTCCACTCCGGCAGACAGGCGCTCCAGGCACGGCGTCGCTTCGTCGAGCACCGCCATCGCTTCCTTGTATTGCCTGGCCGAACGCAGCGCGTTGGCGAGTTCGACGCGCGCGGCGATCAACGCCACGGTGTCCTTGTCGCCCTCCTGACGCAGCAGCCGCAACGCCACCTGCTCGCGCAACGCCGCCACCGCTTCCGGATACTGCCGCAGCCCGGACAACGCCTGGCCCAGGTCGCGCTGCGCATCGGCCAGCGCGCGCTCGTCGCGCGGCGTCGCTGCCTGCGCCTGCTCGATCCGGGTTTGGGCCGCCGCCACCTGGTCCTTGGGCGCCGGCGGCGCCGCGGGAGTCTGCGGCAGGAACGACAGCAACAGGGGGAACAGGGCGGAGGCGAGCATGGGGACTCCCATGGCATTGCCATGGCAAGGCGTGGCGGGCGGGCTCCGACCGCGGAGCCCCCGTTCCCGTCACCCGGGAACATCCCTACCGACGCAATCCCCACCCCGTGACCGACACGATTCCTGCCGATCGGGGCATCGACCCGGCCGTCCTCAGCCATGCCGAGGACGGGATCCGAGGAGCCTCAGAAGCCGAGATTCAGCTCGATACCGTTGCTCGACGAGAGCCCCATCGAGTTGGCGAGCGAGAACGACGCACCCTGGGTCGACAGCACCAGACCCGCCAGGGCCGGGTTGTTCGGGATCGCGAACGGGAAGATGCCGACGCCAGCGACCACGGGGCCGGTCGCGAACAAACCCAGGTCGAGGGTGTTGTAGGCGAAGCAGCCGGGCATGCCGATCGAGGTCAGGTCGAGGCCGCCCGGGATCGACGTGCTGCCGAACGCGACCAACGCCACCGGCGCCCAGACCGGCACGTTGGTGACCGCCAACTCGAACAGCGTGTTGCCGAGCGACGGCAGACCGTTGGTGCCAAAGCCCAGACCGTCACAGCCGGCGCCGAGGATGGTGGCGTTCGCATTCGGGCCCATCGTGAACGAGAAGGCCTGGATGCCCTGGTTCGAGCTCATCGCGTAGAGCACGGCCGAGTTGCCGGTCACCGGCCCCCACGACACCGAACCGGTGCCGTTGCCGTTGGCAAGCAACGTTCCGGTCGTGTTGTTCCCCGTGGCGAGCTGCACGGGCACCAGCGGATCGCTGATGTCGAACACGAACACCTGCGACGAGTTCGTGTCGATCACGGCAACCACCGGACGCCCGGCGATCACGGCGTAATCGATCGCGCGGCGCGCGACGCCGCCGAGCGGGATCGACGCCGCCACGGTGGCGCTGACCGGGTCAAACGTGGTCAGACGCGCATTCGCGCCCTGGTTGCCGATGACGGTGCTGGCGTCGACGAAGGTCATGCCGAGGCGGTAGTCGTTGGACGAACCCAGCGTTCCGGGCACCGACAGGTACGCCACCGACGCGTTGGTGGCATCGAGCGGGCCGGACACGAAGTTGCTTGCGCTGACGATGCTCGAGCCGGCCGCCGCGAACTTCGCCGGGCTCGCCGTGCCACCGTGCACGGCGAACGAGTCACCGATGCGCGAGACGCCGGACACCGCATCGTAGGCGACGGTCGGTGCCGTCGTCAGGCCGGCCGCTTCCGAGGTCCACTTGTAGACCTTGAACGACGCCGTCGCGCTCGTGGCGAGGTTGGCGGCGTAGATGGCGCCGTCATCACCGACGTCGCACATGTTCACCAGGAAGGTGCCGCCGGCAAGACCGGTGTTGTTGAGGCCGCCGAGGTCGGCGCCGGTGGCACCGTCGAGGATGCGGATGTTGTTCGAGGTACCACCGACGTTCTGCCGCGCGACGAGCACGAGGTTGCCCGTCAGCGGATTGACGGCCAGGCCACGTTCCGTGTTGCCGGTGGAGACGTACGGGTGCGTGCCGGGTGCAACCCAACCACCGGTGCCGAACGTCGGCAGCGGGGTCATCGTCACTTGGGCGAGAGCGGTGGTGTGGAGCAGCGCAGCTACGGCGCCGACGAGGGCGAGATTGGTTCGGTACATGGATTGGGGCTGTGTCGCAGGGACGACCTTGCCAGAGGGCAAGGGGCAGCCAGCATCGCTTTGGCCCATGCACCTGTCCACCCCAGGACCCGCTAGATCTGCACATCCCCTGTCAACGGCGGTTTGCGCCGCACGGCAACCGCGGCGCCCTTCACGCCAGCAGTTCCTTCCTCACTTTGCCGTGCACGTCGGTGAGCCGGAACGGACGGCCCTGGTATTTGAAGGTCAACTTCTCGTGGTCGATGCCGAGCAAGTGCAGCACGGTCGCCTGCAGATCGTGCACGTGGATCGGACTGTCGACGACGCGGTGCCCCAGCTCGTCGGTCGCCCCGACGATGGCGCCCCGCCGCGTGCCGCCGCCCGCGAGCAGCATCGAGAAGCAGTGCGGATGGTGGTCGCGGCCCCAGAACTTGCTGCCGTCGCGCGCTTCGTTCATCGGCGTGCGGCCGAACTCGCCGCCCCACACCACCAGCGTCTCCTCGAGCAGCCCGCGCCGCCGCAGGTCGACCAGCAGCGCCGACAGCGCGCGGTCGAGTTCGCGCGCCTTCTTCGGAAACTGCGTCATCAGGTCGTCGCTCGGCCCGGTGCCGTGGATGTCCCAGCCCGAGTCGAACAGCTGCACGCAGCGCACGCCGCGTTCGATCAGCCGTCGCGCCAGCAGGCAGTTGTTCGCCATCGAGGCCTGGCCCGGAAGGGCGCCGTACAACTCCAGCGTTTCCGCCGATTCGCTCGCGAGATCAACTGCCTCGGGCACCGACAGCTGCATGCGGAAGGCGAGCTC